>Ga0209304_1000377_pt1 | contig 30737 bp, 42 predicted proteins | sample COGITO_mtgs_1004_4_FD_184789 | JGI IMG/M metagenome (GOLD analysis project Ga0209304, IMG submission 184789) | Pelagic marine microbial communities from North Sea - COGITO_mtgs_100423 (SPAdes) (version 2) | ecosystem: Environmental > Aquatic > Marine > Epipelagic ...
TACATAAGTGTGCTAAACTTAACAAACAAAGATAGACTTTGTTAACAAGGATTTTACAATGAAACTTATTACTACCCTTGCGGCTATTTGTTTGGCCGCAACTCCAGCCTTAGCACGAGATAATGTGCAAGTTGCTGGTTCATCTACCGTTCTACCATATGCTAGCATAGTAGCAGAAGCATTTGGTGAGAATTTTGACTTTCCAACACCAGTTATTGAAAGCGGAGGCAGCTCAGCTGGCTTGAAGCGTTTCTGTGAAGGCGTCGGTGAAAGCACAGTTGACATTGCAAATGCCAGCCGTGCAATGCGGGACAGCGAGCGCGAGGCTTGTGCAGTAAACGGTGTGACTGACATCGTTGAAGTGCGTATTGGTTATGATGGTATTGTATTCTCAAGCCAGGTTGATGGTTTTAACTTTGCGTTTGACCAAAAGGATATCTACCTTGCACTCAATGCTGCATCAACAGCAACAACCTGGAACGAAGTAAACCCAGCATTTCCTGAGCAGGAAATTCTAATGTTTGTGCCAGGCACCAAGCACGGAACACGTGAAGTGTTTGAAGAGCAGGTTATGCTAGTTGGTTGTGAAATGGTTCATGGTGCACCAGCAGACGATGCAGCAGAAGACGCTTGCATGGACTTGCGTACAGATGGTCGCAGTGTAGACATCGATGGCGACTACACAGAAACACTTGCTCGTATCAACAGCAACCCAGATGGCATTGGCGTGTTTGGTCTTGCGTTCTACGAGAACAACACTGCCAAGCTTCAAGCTGCAACAATGGCAGGTGTATTCCCTACAACTGAAACCATTGCATCAGCAGAGTATCCTGTCAGCCGTCCACTGTTCTTCTATATCAAGGCAGCGCACGTTGGCGTGATCCCTGGTCTGCATGAATTTGCGCAGTTCTTTGTAGCTGACGAGATTGCTGGTCCAGACGGTCCATTAGCACAGTATGGCTTGGTATCAGACCCAGAACTAGCCGAGACACAAGATCGAGTTCTAAATCTTGACATAATGCAATAAGGTATTGACAAACAAGCTGAAATCCTGCATACTGTAATGGTATGCAGGATTCTTTTAAGGACAAATAATGACTTATATTCTAGTAGATGCGGCTAATATGTTTTTCAGAGCTCGACACGTAGTACGTGGTGACACTGAAACTAAAGTTGGCATGGCAATGCATATTATTTTCTCAAGTATCAATAAATGTTGGCGTGACTTAGATGGCTCCCACGTTGTGGTGTGCTTTGAGGGTAAAAGCTGGCGTAAAGACTTCTATGCCCCGTATAAAGCACACCGCCGTGAAAAAAGTGCACAAATGTCGCCTGCAGAAGTTGAGGAGGACAGAGCATTTTTTGATGCATTTGATGCTTTCCGTGAATTCCTACATGAAAAGACTAACGTTACAGTATTGCAGGCACAGGGCTGTGAAGCTGACGACTTTATTGCACGTTGGATACAAACACATCCAAATGATGACCATGTTATTGTATCATCAGACAGCGACTTTTATCAGCTTATCAGTGAAAATGTCAAGCAATATAATGGTGTATCTAACCAGCTTATGTCAATTGATTCAATTATTGACGACAAAGGCAAGGCAGTAATTGACAAGAAGACAGGCGAACCAAAACAAGTTGGTGATCCAGAGTGGTTGCTATTTGAAAAGTGTATCCGTGGCGATACTAGCGATAACATCTTCTCTGCATTTCCTGGGGCGCGAAAGGTTGGCACGAAAAACAAGATAGGTATGACAGAAGCATTTTCTGATCGTAACGATAAAGGATTTAATTGGAATAACTTTATGCTGCAACGCTGGACAGATCATGATGGCGAAGAGCATGTTGTGCGTGATGATTATAAACGTAACCAGCATCTTATTGATCTTACCAAACAACCAGACAATATCAAGGCAGTGCTTGACGAGGCAATTGTCGAAGCAGTGCAAGCAGAGCATAAGCGACAGGTTGGAATACACTTGATGCGTTTCTGTGGCGCGAACAACTTATTTCGTGTTAGCGACAACGCAGATGACCATGCTCGTTATCTAGGAGCGAGCTATGCCGAAAAAGCTTAGAGCTGTTGAAGTAATTTTAAACCAACTGTGGATCACGTATAATGAGCAAGGCAACAAGTCAGGTACACTGGCAAAGCAAGAAAACGGATTTACTTGGCTAAAGGCAGATGGGGATAAACTCAATTTACGTGGTAGTGATGCTGTGTTGACCTTTGAGTTTGAGGGGAAGCCTGAGCTGTCAAGCTGGCACCAACAACATGTTTTTGGATATCCTGTCATTAAAATTGAAACATTCAAAATACAAGAAAAAGACAACCTTCCCTGCTTTACCAAAACGCCAAGCAGTAAGGTGTTCTTCGCTGCTGGTTATTACGGCATCAATTTTGAAAACGGCGGTTGGATGGAAAGCTTTTGTCCTAAGCTTGCAACCCTACGCAAATATGAGCACATGGGACCATTCAAAACTGAAGTAGACATGCAGATTGCAATCCAAAGAAAAAAACGTAACTATGAGTAATAGAAAATGAAGAAATATATTGTGATAGGACTATTGATTATAATAGTTGCTACTGTACTATTTGGAGCACCCACTATAGGGTTATTTGAACTAAACTGGACTTGGTAAAAAATCTCCTTTCTAGCTAAATAATTAAAGCTAGACTTAATTGGAGAATAATATGGCGCGACCAAAGCCAACGGTGCTGTTAGAGCACACTGACCAGAACTTTCGCAGCGAGCAGGTACTCGACGCAGATGCTATTTACGCGGTATTCCTAAAGGATGCACCTATTAATCTTAAAAGCTTTAACAGCCTAGTGGACGCGCCTGGTGCTAAGTACAAGAAGACCAGCTTTAGTAACCCTGGTCATGCATTTAACTTATGTGAACGTCTAAACAAAAAGTTTAAGACAGAAGATTTTAAGGTGGTTAAACTTGACAACGGTGAGCGAATCCAAGAAGATCCTGACAGAACAGATTACGGATTGGCTGCAAAACGAACTTGACAACTGCGAAGATCATGTCATTAAAAAGACATTTGGTGGCAAGAAATATAAGAGCAGTGACTATTTCCACCAACCCGACAGCCTGCGCCTTCGAGCAGCGGGCTATCAACTACTCAAAACGTATTTTGATCATGAAGAATTCGTTCACGATAGAGAATTCTACACAGGCGAGATACTCACCCTCAGCAAACATATGAACGCCCCGTTCTTCATCAACCGCGAGAAGATTGTGCTGTTCAGTCACGAGCATATAGTGATGTGCAAAATAGCTGGAAGCGTGGCGCTTTGGCTGAATAATTTTCCTTGACCTCTCTAGTCCTAACGTGTATCGTAAACTAAATATCATATGCAGCTGAGCATACAATGGGAGAAACAAGATGAACGCAGAAACTAATTTCGAGACCTTTGCTAAGGCATTGATTCCTTCCCAAGCTACTGTTGACCCAGAAACTCTTCGCCAGGCGCTTAACTGGTACAAGGCGTTTGCAGGTAGTCATGCAGTAAAAATGAATGATCGTGATCTAGTTGAGATTTATCAAGAACTCAACTAAGTTATTGAAATCTAACAAAACAAAAACCGGCCTTTGCGCCGGTTTTTCCTTGACATCACCAAGACACCTTGCTATATTGTATGAGTAAGCAAAGGAGATGTTATGAACACTGCCCAAATTATACTCAGCCAGATCAAGCGACTGGACCCAATGGCAACGTTTGCATGGGGCGCCAAGGACTTGATTAACATGGGAGACGGTGTTAAGTTTAAGTCAACTGGCATGGTAAAGTGGAAGGGCTACGTTTACATCAAGTATGACGAAGGCCAGGACCTTTACAACATCGACTTCTTCCAAATCCGCAAGATGGAGATCAAATACACCAAGCAACTTAAAGGTGTATTTGCTGAAGAGCTTGTTCTCCTTATAGACGAGGTAGTAGGCTAATGAGCACGAATTCATACATTGGAATTGAAAACGAGGACGCATCAGTGTCCTACATCTATTGCCACCAAGATGGCTATATTGCTGGCGTTGGCGCTGGGTTGCTAGATGGGTATAACACTCGTGAAGCTGCTCAGGCGCTTGTAGAGAGCGGCGACCAAAGCGCTCTAGGCGAGCCATACTCGGCGCATCCGGGAGAATTATGGGAAGACATCAAGCCCCTAAAGGCGCGTGGCGCAGACTTCCCCAGCGCGGTTGGCAGCAACTATGCCTACATATTTTCTGCAAAAACAAATAGCTGGGTGGTACGCCGTCCAGGAAGTGTAGTAATGGTGGGCCTCCGCCGCGCACTTCAAAAAAATCTATAAATTGTAATTTAATTGTTGACAACCCCGCTATTATTATTGTAAAGTGATAGCATACACAACACAGAGACCAGGAGTTATAAATGACCGATATTGAACAGCACAAGATCCGCCTCAGCGAGGCTAAAAAGTATATCCTTCACGCCAGTGTCAAGCGCAAGCGGCCGGTGTTTATTTGGGGACCCCCAGGCGTTGGTAAGTCCGACGTTGTTGAGTCCATTATTGCGGACGCGCAAGCGGCTGGCAAGACTGCCAAGCTTTACGATATGCGTTTGAGCATGTGTGAGCCCACAGATATTATGGGTATTCCATACTTTGACAGCGTATCGCAGACTATGAAATGGGCGCCGCCTAGCTTGCTGCCTACTGCTGAAGATGCAGACTTGGATATTGTTATCCTCTTCCTCGACGAGATGAACGGTGCTGCGCCGGCTGTGCAAGCCGCTGCTTATCAGCTTGTTTTGAACCGCCGCGTTGGCGAATACAAGTTGCCTGACAATGTGGCAGTTGTTGCTGCTGGTAACCGCGAAACTGACAAGGGCGTTACTTACAAGATGCCTAAGCCGCTTTCCAACCGCTTTATCCACTTTGAAATTCGCGTCCACTTTGATGACTGGGCTGAATGGGCAGTTGAGAATGGCGTTGATGCTGACGTTGTTGGTTACTTGACTGCTAAGAAAGTTGACTTGTTCAAGTTCGACCCTACGCTCAAGGATCACGCTTTCCCAACACCACGTAGCTGGGTATTTGTTTCCGACATCCTTAAGGACTCGGAGGAGTTCAGCGAAGGCGAAATCACTGACATGGTGATTGGAACTATTGGGCAGGGTACTGCACTCAGCTTTGCTGCACACCGCAAAACCAGCGCACTGTTGCCTGATCCAACACTGATCCTTAAGGGCCAAGTTAAAGAGCTCAAGACCAAAGAGATCAGCGCAATGTATTCGCTGGCAACTAGCCTGGCATACGAGCTTCGGGCAATGAAGGACGAGATTGGTCGCAGCATTGACGACGCGAAGATGCAAGACTACATCAACAACACAATCGGGTTCTGGATGGACCACTTCGAGCCCGAGATGGTTGTAATGAGCTTCCGGATGGTCATTAAATATGACATCAAGATCGACATGAAGCGTATTGCAAACTGGAAAGAGTTCTACAAGCGTTACGGCACCCTGGTCCGTGCCGCATAAGGCTTAGGCCTTATGCAAAGGTGGGGCGGTCCTGCGCCCCACCATTTTCATTCGAGGACTACAATGAATCCTGAACTTCGCAACAAAACACTACTAACCTGGGAAAGATTTTATCCAGGTTGCACTGAAGATATTGTTGAGATCTTCGGGACTGCCAGGCCCAACATCGGAAGAGTTGCAAAATGGAAGAATAAATGGTACCAAACCACACCATACCAATTTGCACTCAGCGGAGTCGACTACGAATGGGGGCATAAACCTAATGATAAAATCAAGGAAGAAATTGAGGTTACTGCACGCCGCGTAGGCATACACCAATATTTTTGGGACTTTTATGTTGACCGTTGTAGTGATAAGGTTGACCATGGCACATCAATCACGATCACATCCTGGACAACGCCCACTGTAAGCTTTTACAAAGAGGAACATCTTGTGATGTTTAAACTTGCATGGCGATGAAACATAACAGATATAGTGAAGAAGCACTTATGGAAGTGTTCAAGACGCCGCGTCCAGATAACACTTCTGTGATACGTTGGAAGGACACATGGCGTGACGATACAGAGCGACGCTACGAAGTTAAAAATTTCACTGCCGCTGTAGCACTGTTAACTGCTAATGATGTAGACCCACTGTTTTATCAATTACATAGCATACCATATCCATTAGGCAACGATCCCAGCGGCGGAGCCGTGTTTAGTGTGGAGAAACATTACATTGTATTCTTTAAGGAAGAGCACTATGTTTTCTTTAAACTACATCAAGGTTTAGCTTGACATGCAAGGCATTTTGCCTTATTATAAAATAGAACGCATTAGAGGTATGACATGACTCAGAAAGCTAACGAAGACCTGAAGCTGCATGAAGGCAAGGCCTACATGACTAAAGAGATTGACGAAGAGTTGATCCAAAAAGCACATGACACCCTTGTTAAATCTCGTATGACTTTGCTCTTTAAGCATCCATTCTTTGGGCAACTTGCCCTGCGCTTGACGCTTACTCCAGCTGACCGCTCGTGGTGTGCCACTGCGGCAACTGATGGTCGCAAGTTCTATTACAACCCAGCCTTTATTACAGAGTTAGATGACAAGGAAAATGTCTTCCTTGTTGCACACGAACTTGGACACTGCATCTACGAACACTTTTTGCGGCGTGGAGATCGCGACGGCAAGCTGTTTAACATTGCTGGTGACTACATTATTAATAACGTCCTTGACAATGAATTGGTGAAGAATGGCGATTATGCGCGTGTAATTACATACGTTAAGCCATACTTGAACCACAAATATGATGGCTGGACAACTGAAGAAGTTTATGACGACCTCCAGCAACAGCAGGACGCAGGCGGAAAGCCTGAAGATGAAGGTGATCTTATCGACGTTCACATTGACATGTCCGGCGGTGGCGGCGGTGAAGATGGTGATGAAGGTGACGGCGTTGAGGTTGATGGACAAGGACTTGCTGGTAAGCCTAAGCCGCTCAGCGAAGAAGATCAGAAGCAACTAGGCAACGAAATGAAGGACGCTATGATACAGGCAGCCGCTAGCGGCGGTGCTGGCAGCGTACCTGGCGATATGAAGCGTATGATTAAAAGTCTGCTCGAGCCTGAAATGGACTGGCGCGAAATTATCCAGTCGCAAGTCCAAAGCTCGTTGAAGTCAAACTTCTCGTTTATGCGCCCTAACCGTAAGGGTTGGCACATGACTGCAATCCTGCCGGGCATGGATCGTGATGTAATGATTGACGTTGCACTTGCAATTGACACGTCAGGCTCCATTAGCCAGACTATGCTTACAGAGTTTGTAAGCGAAATTGCAGGCATGATGGAACAGTACGAAAACTACCGTATCCGTATTTGGCAGTTTGATACCCGTGTATATGGTTTTGATGAGTTCACACATGATGACGGTCGTGACATCCGGGAGTATGAAATCAAGGGTGGTGGCGGCACTGACTTTATGGTTAACTGGACCTATATGGAAGAAGAAGAGATTGATCCTGACCAGTTCATTGTGTTTACAGATGGTATGCCATACGGCAGCTGGGGTAACCCAGACTATTGTGACACTGTATTCCTTATCCACACACAATACGGGCGCCCTGAGGCACCGTTTGGTCAGAGCGTTTACTACGACTCTAAGAAAACTAAAAAATAATGCGGTGGACCAAACATAAAGAACTGAGTACAAACGATCTAGATTATCTGATCGGATCGTTTGTACTCACCGAAATGATGAGAAACAAACTTGTCGTGAAGTTCCACGAGGATGAAAGAGTGGCGCTGCCTTCTGAAATGGGTTTACTTGAATGTAACGGCCTATATCATATACGGCGTGTTGCTGACAATCCAAAAATTCAAGAGATTTTGTTTGAACTCATAGATGATCGAGACGCTGTTGAGCAACACCTTATCCAATACAAGATGGGTCTGTAATTAACTGCTATGTTTATAAGATAAATAAACGTAACATGATATCCCAACATTGTATTGAAGACACTACATTAGTAGTGTAACCTATTTACAGGAGAAATATTAACATGACAAAAACAGAAAAAGCTGAAAAAGTAGACGAAATACTTGAAGCTGAAGTTATCCAAGAACCAGAGGCGTCACCGTCACTGGATCTAAACGACCTAGCACTTGCGCTAAACCTCGTCAATGTGGCGATCAAGCGTGGTGCATACGAGAGAGCAGAGCTACGTAATGTACTAGACGTTACGGACAAGCTAGAAGCCTTCCTACAATACCAAGCGAAGGCACAGGCAGCGGCTGCGGAAAAAGGAGAAGCCTAATGGCAGTACTCAAGCACGTCGGAAGAGTTAAAAATACAGGGCGCCGTTGCGTCATAGTTTTCCGTCAAATGTATGACGATAAAGGACATGTTGTTGATGAAGATCACTGCCTTGTCTTTGAAACTGAAAATCTTCCTGATGCAGAACATCAGGACCTTATGCGCATTATTGAAAGCGACCAAGCACAGACAACTGGCGAACTGTACAATGTACTATCTCGCTCACGTTTAGGCTCAGGTGTCCAGGCATTGAACTGGCTTGCTAGTTCAAACCGCCTACGCAAGTTCCCTACATCAAATATTGAGCTCACACCCGATTCTCGCACTGTTTTGGGGCTTGATAAGCTAAATAAGATTGTGAAGATGCAAAACTCAGGTGCATCAGAATCTGACATTAATAATGTCTTACGCGATGACACTGATTCGCCACCACGTGAAGGTGCAGTATCAGAGTTAACAGATTCTAATGAGCCAGTACAGGCAGAAACTCAGCCAGCCGATGGTGTTCTTGATGACGCTGCGATCGCAAAGCAACGTATAGAGCAAGCGGAAACATTTGAGTCAGAAGCTCAGACATTGCGTGAACAAGCGTATTTGTTGGATCCAACACTCAAGCCCAAAGTGCGTAAAACTCGTGCTGCACCAAAGAAATCGACTGCCAAATAATAAGGCTAAAGCCACATGGCAATCTATCAACGTGACCGAGACTTCCACAGACTGTTCTCAGAAATCAACGTTGATGTAGTTCCCCTTAAGTTCGTCAGAGACATCACCTGCGTATTGGTTGATGGTTCCAAAGTTGTTATCAATGAAAGCGACTTTGCTGACGAAGCTGAACAGGGCGACCACATCGAACAATTACTGAGAGGATTAACTTTCTACGAGGATCTGTGCGATTTACAGATTCGAATCAACTACGAACGAGTTGAAGAAGATGTAGTAATTGATGTCGAAAAAATACTTAAAAATATAGGCAAATGATTAAAGCAATAATGGCCTGCGATTCGCAGGGAGGAGTTGGAAGAGATGGCAATCTTCCTTGGCCTCACAACAAAAAAGATCTCATGCACTTCAAGGAATTGACGTCTGGGCATACAGTAGTAATGGGCAGCGGCACCTGGAATAGCGGGATGCCAAAACCTCTTCCTAACCGCAGAAACGTTGTAGTGTCTCGCAATCCTGAGTTTGAAGTGCAGGGTGGTGAACTCCTAACTGGTGATATCAGTCAGGGCTTGACAAATCTGTCAGGAAGTAATACAGTATTTGTAATAGGCGGTGCTATACTGTTTCGTGAATTGATTAATGAAATATCAATTTTACATCTAACACGCATTGCCGGAAGTTATGATTGCGACGCATTTATTTCACTAGATGAAATTGCGTCTAAATTTGAAATTATTGATCGTGTCGAAGTTGACTCGATGACTACATTTGAAACCTACTTTGCAAGGAAACTGCATGACATTTCTATCGACACAAAGTTTTGATGATGACGGTAAAATTAACGTTATCGTAAAGAAGCGCAAAATCCTGGAATCAGGTGAGCGACAAGAAGACGGTAGCATTAAAGGTAAGGCACGTATCAAATTTGAATACGGTGAACTGACCCGTGATGACTTAGTTGCTGTAGGGAATCTTAGAGCCGCTGAAGTAATGGCAATGGAAGAAGGCGAAATCTTTTGGGGGTATAGCTGTCCTCCACTAAATGGTGTTGACGACGATTGTAAACTTGCTCATATGATCAGTATGGCGGCGAGCAACATTGCAACACATAGCAAGCGCGGGTTTGGTAATACTGTTGTGTGTCATCCAAGTATTGCTGATCAAATTCGTGAATCATTCACTAAGCAAAAGACAGTTGAAGAATACAATGAAGAATCAGAAAATATGGTAGAAGCAAAAATACCATATTTTCCTAAAGAACCAGAGTTGTTCGAAGATGACGCAATGGATAACACCCAAGTGCTGGTACTATACCGCGGCGAGGACGACGGAGACCAACCACTCATTTACGTTGAAGGTGAAGGTCTGTTGATGAATAACAAGATTGCTCACGTAGAACATTACGGAAAGTTTGTGGACGTTTGAAACAATATCATGATCAATTAAAGGAAATTCTAGCAAACGGAGAAATTCGCAGCGATAGGACAGGCGTTGGCACCAAAAGTATTTTTGGTATGCAAGCCCGATACAATTTGCGCGATGGGTTTCCTGCTGTTACTACAAAAAAGCTTGCTTGGCGAAGTGTCGTCAGCGAGCTCCTCTGGTTTTTAGAGGGTAGTACAGACGAGCGGCGGCTGGCTGAAATACATTACGGTACTCGTGATCCTAGCAAAACAACTATCTGGACTGCTAATGCCAATAAACAAGGTGTCGCCCTTGGTCATCGTAACGATGATGAGGTTAAAGAACTAGGACCAGTATACGGCAAGCAATGGCGTGATTGGGGATGCGGTATGGAACGGGAGGGCGTTCATTGTGATCAAATACAGGCGCTCATTAAACAAATACGACACCAACCTATGTCCCGACGCCACATACTCAGTGCCTGGAATGTAGGAGACGTGCCCGACATGGCTCTTCCTCCTTGCCATGTCATGGTACAGTTCTACGTAAGTCAGGACAATTGCCTTAGCTGTCAGCTCTATCAGCGCAGCGCAGACATGTTCTTAGGTGTCCCGTTCAACATTGCAAGCTATGCGCTACTTACTCACATCATCGCCGGGCTCACAGGTCTTAAGGTGGGCGACTTTGTCCATAGTATAGGCGATGCCCACATATATTTGAATCACATGGATCAAGTCAAAGAGCAACTAGCACGCAAGCCGCGTGCTTTGCCTAAATTATCCATGGCGCAGTTTAAAATGCTTGACGATGTAATTAAACTCAAAGTTGATGACTTTCAACTTGTCGGATACGACCCTTACCCAACTATCAAAGCAGAAATGGCAGTATAATATGAAAAAAATTCTATTAGCAATAGCAATGATGGCAACGCCAGCAGTTGCACAAGAATTCCCACCGTTCATGTATGACTATTATCAATGTGAAGCAGTAGCGTATACACGTATGCTATCACCAGATGAAGCTGGCGAGTGCAGTATAATCTATCAGGCGTTTAAACTGGGATTTATTGGTATCACACTAGAAGACTTTGCCACTTTGCCGCAGTATCAAATGGCATACGTGGATCAAGAAGCATATGGCGCCCTTGTTGCTTGGCGCGAGGCAAATGCCCCCTTGGTTGAATCTTTGATTTCTGTATACATAGAACTGCTGGAAAACGAATAATGTCTTGGACCGCTGTGATATTACTAGGATTTATATGGAGCACCGTAATTTCACATTTCGGTGCCTCCATATTGTTGCATAGACACTATTGTCACAATCAATTCCTAGTGCCTAAATGGTTTGAAGCCATCGGTCTTTTTATGCTTATGACTGCCGTAATACGGACGCCTATCGGGTGGATTGCATCGCACCGTATGCATCACGCTTACTCAGACACTGAAGACGACCCGCACTCACCACTATTCAAAGGTGTTTGGCGGGTGTTGACGACAACGTGGGATATTCCAAAGATACCGCACAAGTTCGCTAAGGATCTCTTTCTTAACCCTATGCTTGTATTTTGTCATAAGCACTGGTTAAAAATCTGGATAGCCATATGGGTCATCTCATTACTGATTGGCGTTAAGTTCTTTGTTGCGTTTGCATTGATTCCATTCGTACACGCTAAGATAGGCTTTGGCTTGCTTAATACAGTGTGCCATTATCCTGAGCCTCGCAATGTGCCTGCACTTAACTTGTTGATTGCTGGCGAAGGATATCACCTCAACCACCACAAAAACTTCAAAAGGCTACGCCTGCATCGTTTTGACACAGGCGGCTGGTTGGCTGAAAAGTTTTTACTGTTGGGTATTTTTAAGAAATCCGGCGGCGCAATTTAATTGCTTGCAAGCCAGGTTTCGACAGCTTCATCATAAAATATATTATCAAGTTGAAACTTGATCATCTTCCTAGTTACTGGGCCAGCAGCAACTCCATGACGCTTTGCAACATTGAGAATGGCACACGTATATAGTTCTTCACCATGCCCCCTATACACTATAGGCGCAGGGTCTTTACTTAGCACAATATTTAAGCAAGCCCTATGCCCCATATCAGTATGTGGTGGAATTTCAACATTAGGCGATAGCTGAAAGAATTTACCGACGGGTTCAAATCCATAGATACTAGTCAACAAATCCTTTATACGTTCTGCTTCAGGAAACTGACTATAATCGTTAATCGTAAGTGTTAACCAGTCAACTTGGTCTTCAAACCAGGTTTTGCCTTTTGTAGGGCGGCTTGGTATATATGGTACCAATTCAGCATTGTTTAGTTCACCAAGTAATGCCTTTGCATCATATTCTAGTGCGATATGTGTGATATATGGATTGTCAATCATAATCTGTCCTCTTAGGTAAATCAAAATTCAATGAATGCTGCTCAAGTGCTGCTACATGTTGCCAGCATCTATCATTCTCAGCAACAGCGCACGGGCAAGTCCAATATAAATCATCCAACACAACATAATAATGTGTAGATATTGCGTTATATAGATTGACAGACTTCTGCAATGCATTGGGATGATTCAGCATACTATAAAATGGCCGACCTTCAAACTTGGTCAATACCAAATTGGTTTGCATTGGTATAAGTGTTTCACTATTAAGATTTCTTATCTCTTCTTTATCATTTGGCAGAAGATAGTTTAAGCCTTTAGTTCGAAACTCTGGGAAATAGAAGCTGCGGTCACCAACTCTGTATAAATCAGCTGGCCAGTCATCATGTCTGTAGATTCCAGACATTGCTACTATCTGCTCGTTCCATTTAACGATATGAAACGCAACATAGTTGTCCAAACGTTTCTCAAAATGTACACCAAAGTTTTCAGGATGATGTATAGCAGCGTCTCGACCATACTTTAAAATCAACTCTTTGTCATTGATAATGTCCGTAATTTCTATCATAGGTCATCTTGGCCGTTGACGCAAAGGATTAATCGAATGTCATTTGTTCCGCCAGCATTCCAAGCACTGTGCAAGCTTCCAGGATTTACAAACCAAACACTACCATCTGCTGGTAATTGACGTACCTCTGCGGCAGAATCATTCTTTCCTTTAACCGCAGTAAACGCCCATGGGTTTGTTTGCAACGGTATATAATATCGAACGCTGTAAGTTGTATCATAATCAATGTGTGGCAGGATCATAGCGCCTGACTCTTTAATGATTAACCGTGAACGAGTGACTGGAGACTTGAACATGTTGATAACTTCTTCAACATATGTACCTTCAAATTCAGGCATGAGTTTGCCGTAACAGCGTTCATCTTCAGCGCCGTTACGTAGATATTTCATCTCTTCTTTTGGTCCAGTAACTGGCATTTGCTTGTATTGTTCATTCAAATACGGGTTGCCAAACATCTCGCTGATACTATCTTGCGTATGTGTCCAATTGGTAAAACAAGCCAACAGTTTTTCAGGATCTACTGTAATCCCAATTTTCTTAAAATTAGGGAGTTCATGTCTTTTTTTCAAGTTCAACTTGATAATTCCTTAACTACGTCATATGCGCTAGAATCCAAACAAAAGAAATATGTGTAGACATCATCAGCAAGAGCCTCAGCATAATGCTGTTTTACTGTATCGCACAGATAAATTTGACCTTCATCCCAACCGTCTTGTTGGGTATGATTTGAGCCTTCTAAATACGAGAATAAATAATTCTCTGGTTTATTAGTGCCCCATAGTCTGATATACCCTGTAGGCAGAACAGAATCAATATGTGGGAAGAAAAACGAGCCTTTCTTCCACCAGATTACAGAGCTGCGCAACATATATGGTTTAATAGGAGCAAGTGAATCAAAACACGGCAAGTCCAAGATGGGCGTGGGTGTTGTAAAATGATTATCGCGTAAGACTGTACCGTGTTCCCTATTATATTGATCAAGTGGCCAAATAGTTGGATCAACCTCATCATCTAAATTTCCTGTTCCATTAACCAATGGAATGCCCTGACGAAACATCTTTTCTAAGTGATTTACACCCCAGTTACGAAAATATTGTTTGTATGGTGCAAGCTGTTCATCCAACTCCTGAGTATTGATTACTATATCGCGGAGAGGCAGAAAGTTTTTTGTCTGCATACTGTAAAATTCATCGTGATCTAAATATCTCATTTTTGATTCCTCAATTTGGCTGTAATTAAAATTCTTGGCCTATCTGGCTGATTCACACTGTGTGGTGTGCTTATATGCACTCTATACCAATTGTTCACTTCACAATGGTATGCGGCGATCGTATTGAAGGGCTCTTCAACTCCGTCATGAAAAGATGTCATAACATCGTCACCACCAGTGTCTACAACAAAATTATATTTGTATCCTGCAATGCCGTAATCAATATGGCATCTTAGTGATTTTTTGACTACTAGATATCTAATAACTACAGGGAAACCAAAATGTTGCTGGCACCAGTCAGTGAGCTCATCAGGCACTTTGTAGCTTGCTATCGTTTCTATGAAATCTGGTCGAGGGAAGACATTCTCTCTAGATTCAATTACTGCTAGATCACGATCAATTAAGTGTTCAGGTATGTTGGGAATATCCACACGCCTGACTAAATTCTCAAGCGTGGGCTCAAGATCTTCGCTTTGATTAATATATTCCATATAATTCTTTCATAACTTATTCGTAATATAACATAAAAAACTATATAAGTCAATATGTTAGATTTGAATTACTTTGATTTCTTCTTTTGGTATTGCAGGGAAAACGGCTGTTGGGTCTGCATGGTGAATACGTCGTGGTTTATCACTCTTGTATCCAATGCCCATCAGCAACACAATTTCATCTTCTGTGTTAAGGATTTCTTTGATTGGGGCGTCGTCAAAGCAAGCACAACAACCTGTATTATATCCTAGAAGCGTTGCAGTTAAATTCACAAATCCTGCTGCCACGCCAGAAGCCATGTGCAAATCACGCTTTACAGTTTCAGACTCATCACCAAATTCCATTTGCTTTACTTGAACGCGCTCTGAGTGATCCAAATTTGATGTGAATACAAAGAGGACATTTGCTAGAACTTGGCTGTTCGTCACTGTTCTTTTATCGTCTGCTAGATAAAATCCAGCTGTTTGGGCGTGGATTTTTTCAATTGTGTCTCTGTCGGTTATAGCATATACGTTATAGAATGCAGTGTTTTGCTTACTAGGGCAGAGCGTAACCGCGTCAATCATTAGTTGCAAATCTTCCTTAGGAATATCTCTTGACAAATCCCAGTTGCGCTGGCAATGCTGCGAGCGTATGATTGCCTTTTTGATGTTATTTTGGGTTAGTTCCATTGTAATCTCCTCATCCAACAATGTTGGTCATGCTCATATTTATAATATAAATATGCATACAGAACACAAGGGTTCCAATGAAAAACTTCAAAGAGATAACTGATCTACCCGTTTACGACCTAACAAATGAATTGAATCAACTTCTTTCATCAGGTGCAATAGATTGGTCTTCCAGTAATCAGGTGTGTATCAACACAGTACCAGGCAAGGAGGATGACTTCCGAATCGGTTGCGGTAGTCTTATTTTGGATTGGGACAATTCCTACTGGGATGATGAGAAAGACAAGTGGATTGTACCCAAGCGCGATGGCGAGCCAATGAAGGATGAAGATTTCACTGTGGTGGCAACTCCGTTCTTGGGAACATTGTTTGAAGATGCATACCGTGCTCTGGATGAACGTTACGAGTTGGGTAGAGTGAGGCTTATGCTATCAACACCCAAAACATGTATGAGTTGGCATTTCGATTTTACACCGCGATTGCACTTTCCTATCAAAACACAAGAAGGATGTATGATGGTAATTGAAGATCAGCTCATACATCTTGAGCAGAATAAATGGTGGCAAACCGATACCACAAAAATGCATACTGCATTCAATTCCAGTATGGAAGAGCGCATACACTTAGTTGTTGTGATCTTAGGTGAAAAGTAGGTTAGACTTACGTTTCGTCTTTCCAGCTAGTGTCTCCAGGATAAAGTGCTACTGGCGTTCCTGGTACACGTTTAGGTATCTTGCTGTCTGCGCTGCTGACACACGCCCCTGTAATGCATTTGCGTGGGGCATCAAATAGTTTAAAGCCTGTCTCTATGTTTCCCAGAGGGGCATCGTGGCAACTGTAACTGCGCTTGATGCTACCATCCGGCTCACGAATAATAATGCTACGGAAGCCTGAGCTGCAACTCCATCCCTCAAATTTGTTGAAGTTGAATGCATTGAATCGTTCAGCTTGATCCATATACCAGGCTTTGCCATCCTTGTCACGGAATTCAATTTGCATGTGCCAAGGAACCTTTTTATTCTGTTGGAAGCTCTGGCTATCAGCATCTACTCTAAAGTTAGGCTTAGGGCGGTCAGCCCATACACGCTTGCTTTCTGTGTAAGCGCGTTGTGGCATTCCGTTGTATAACTTCTTCAGCATCTCGTCTGTATAACCATCCACAACCTTACTTGCTGTTGGATCGCTCTGCGGCTTGAGTGTGACGTTAATGTCTTGCTCATGGAAAAAGAGCGCGTTCTCCCAATCACGTTCAAACCAATCAGGCACCATTACCATATTGATAGTAACCTGCACGTCATGCTCTTGGCAATAGATCAGCTTGTCTGCAAAGTCCTGCATCTTTTCTTTTGTGTCCAGATGCTCAGTATGTAGGCTAGCAGTAATGCTTGCGCGGTGGAAGGGCTTGGCATACTCAACGTATGTCTCAAACCATTTCATAGGACGGCTACAATTTGATGTCATGTGCACACTTGTGTAATTGGTATTCGCTGCGTCATCGCTAAGGTGCTTCATTATATCTAAGTAGCCCGGATGGAACGTAGGTTCCCCGCCACTAAGCGAGAAGTGGAATGAGTTAAACCCATTCTCACGTGCCTGTCGTTTAATCTCATCGATTGTTTTCAAGCACAACTCTGTAGGGCGATGATCCTTTGTGTTGCTGCGGGCGTAAGGCCAACAGTAACTACAACGATAGTTGCAGAAGCGGCCCAACAGCCAGCTAACTGTGAACAAGTCTCTGTAGAGCATAGTGCGTTGTCCGACGCTTACTAAGTCATCGTACGGTATCTTAGTAAAGTCGTATTCCGACCATTTTAAATCATCTGTCATAACCAGCTTTCATATATGTGCTTTGCGTATTCTTTGTGGCAATCTTCATGGAAGTGACCACCTGGGTATCGTAAATCTTCACTTTGGCTGTAGAGAAATCCAGTGTCCCATTTGTCTAAGTTGTTTTCTACAAAATCTGTAAAGCTGTCACGTATTAAAAACTGTGGTCCAATACGTCCAACTGTTATATCTTCCGACACAGTTTGCAGAGTAATTACATTTGGATGCATTGACTCAACCATTTTAATATATGCCAGTGTTTGCAGTTTAAAACAATCGTCATGCGGTCCGTGTGTCATCATTATGTCTGCTGCATCCGGATCAAGCCAATGGCGCTGATGGTTACGCTTTTCTGGATCACTTGCTGAAATGTAGCGGTGAAAGGTTACAACGCTAAACAACACAATATCATCTCTATGCCACTGCCAACTATGATCAGTTATTTGTTGCATACTATGACTGTTAGAGTTTCCAGATTTTGCGTAGTTAACCAGTTCGTAGTCTAGTAACTGTGCTAGCTCACCTGCATAACTCATTGCTGGATGATAACGTCCAGTTGACCCGTCTAGATGCGCATACCATTCTTCTTTAACAACTTGTCGATAACGGTCCTGACCTATTACCCTTATTGCATTTTCTCTATCAACAAAGCCATGATGTTGGCGCAGCCATTCACGCCCGCACGACTCGCTCCACCAGTTTCCTAGTTCGTGCCCTGCTGCATGACTGTCTCCATAACTCCATAACTTAGGCATAGTTGCTTTCACCTTGCATTGGATCAATGCTTATTTCGTTTATGTTAACATATTTTGGCTGATCAATCAACCACTTAATATATCCTGCTGCTTCATCAATATCCATACATTTACGATCAGGGTGCTTTTCTTGGTTGTTGCTGAGTGTGCCAAAACTGATGTAGCTTACTTTAGGCAGTCCATCTGTCCATACACCGCCAATGGCTAATGTGTTGCTGAAATCTCGCAGTGCTTTCTTTTCAGCATTGTACAGCCAGGGCTTACCATTCTTGACACGATCAGTTGTGCTACCTATCACAATGATATGGGGTGCATTGCCAGAGGCACGTAGACGCTTGCTGACCGCCTCGAGTAGCACTGTCTGCTGGAATTGGTAGAGTGCAGCACATATAATTACTACATCAAATGTAGGCGCGATCTGAGCAAATCTATCTCGGTCCTCAGATGTGCATAGGTCGTAACCTGTTCTTCTGCTTGCAAACGCAACCTGCCCAGGAAACAATTTTCCTATAGCTCTGCTAAGTCCAGTTTCATTATTTCCTGATATTAAAATTTTCATTTTTTAATTCCTCAATGATTATTGGTACATGCGGAAATAAATGTTCCCATTGTATTTCTGGACGTCGTGTTTTAAAGTATTGCCATTTTCTCTCTATGTGGTCTGCTGTGTGTTCATCTATTTTTGTACCTATTAGTTTTTGTACATTTTGCAAATGACTACCAAAATTTAACCTATGCTCGTTACAATATGCAATTGATGTGTCCAAACATTCTGCATATTCAACAGGCATACTCCAAGGCGACAGCTCTGGTTCTTGCACCATGTTCATATTGAACATACCTTTGTGTGCCTTACCATTCTGTTCAAAAAATTGATGGAAATATGTTACAAATTCGTACATTTTTGGAATTGAATACATGTTAACAGTAGGACTAATACGCATTCTAACATTAGGTTCTGATGACAAACGAAGCATGTTATAAATTGTCATCTCCCAATCCATTCCTGTGCGTATGGCTTCAGCTCTAGTGCAAACATCGTCAATACTGCAATCAAATGTCCATACAACGCCAGGGTGCTGTTGTATTGCCTCAATGTATCTATCCAATATTTTGCTTTTTGTGTTTGCATTGGTACTAATTACAATGCTTGGGTTAGGTACAATATCAATAATTTGTTCAATGAGTGGCAATGTTTCAGCATTGTATGTAGGTTCACCGCCGCTAAAGAAAAACCAATAAACTTCGCCTGTTTCATATTTGCGTGTTCGTAAGTGTTGTAACAGGCTATTAAGTAGTTTTTGCTTCCACTCTTCACGGCCACGATTAATTGGTACCCCTAGTTCTTTTGCCCATGATGTACTGTCTTTTGGGGCGCAATATACACATTTTAGATCACATGCACTTGACAATACAAACTCGTATGTAGTAAAGTGTGCTTCATTTAGCAAAAGTTCTGCATTGATATCTTTATTTGTCCATGTGTTCCATGTACGGAACAATGAATTAGGCTCAGCATGGATACAGGTGTCACATCCATTTTCAGGCAGCCGATTATTAATAAGCATTTCACGCTTGCGGCGCATATATTCTGTGTTATGGGTAAAGATATTTTTACCTTCACGATCAAGCTGCTCTAATTCATCACCAGAAATCTCATAGTCATTTGACTTACAACAGTTTTTAATTCCGTCATAGGGGAATTTAATGTTAACATCTGTAAACATCTTGCTACACACATAACGTGTCATTAAAATTTACCAAATGCCCATTTACGTTCACGGCACCACCAACACGTTCCGCATGGTGAGTTTTCGAAGTCCGGATCAAAATCGACCCGCGGTATAGCTTCACAACTACGAGTGAGTGGGAATAATTCATCAAGCACACCATAATGGTTATACATTGCCGCAACAAACCGTTTATCAACATTGACAAAAGGGGTATAGAAGTCATGTCCGGCGCCACTGTGATGCCTTTCTGTCACATCTGTTGCATCTCTAACAGGCAGCGCGCCGTCGGACATTTCGACCAATTCCCCCCTTGAATTTTCAACAGATGCAGCAACCTGAGGGTTTGCAGTAATTCCACTTATAATTAAGTCTACTCTTTTATCTGCAAATAACTGAAGCTCAACCTCATGAAAGTATTTTACATCCTGCTTATCCCTATAATAAGAATAATGAATATCAACTGGATTGAAGTCTAATTTATCAATTGTATAGTTAATCACGTCTGCTGCCTTGCGGACATTCCAACGATGCTTTAGATCGTTAGCACATGACATAATCGATACCTTTGTGTCAAGTCGATTGTTTGCTTTAAGGTATTCGCATACCATGTAAAACAGGATGGCGCTATCTGCACCACCACTTAGATTTACTCCAATTTTCTTAAATTTTGGATCAATATCAAAATCAATTGTTTGTCCAAAGTCGTCAGATAGTTTCATTTCCGTTTCCCTCATCAAATTTGTAGACCAGTGTCTTTAGTGAGCCATTTGAAGTATTAACTTCTTTACGTTCCATAAATTCTGGCTGGATGCCTGGTGCATGTCTCTTAAATATTTCTCTTGCTACATCATCCCTGCTGGCCTTAGGTGCGCAAAGACCACAGCCACAATGGCTTTTAGGGCAGCGAATATACGGCATGCTGCCTGTATTCATTTTTACTTCTAGGTCGTCACAGTATTCACTAAAATTACTGACATTACAAATAGGGCCAACTTCACCGTTGAGGTTGACCTGACAGGTTTGGTGGTGCCAGATCTTGTCAATCTCTTGGTGAATGTAAAGGAAATACCAATTGATCATACAACTCCAACCCTTGAAGTTATTGTTTTGTACAAAGGTACTTGTCGTCCATTCATCGTCATCGTCATGCATCATATCCAATTTACGACCGCCACAACATGGACGACCAATCTTTTGTCCAACTTTTTTTTCTGGAGTTGCCATAGCCATAGCAGTACCTGGTGGACCTGCTAACTTCACTGGGTTGCTTGCGGCTATTGCTGGCTTTGCAGAGTCAACTTTCTTTGCGTCCCAATAACGTTGCATCCAATCTAATTGTTCCTGCGTATAAGTGTGGACCGTTTTATCCTTTATCCCTTGTTTAATGTCACCCTGGTCACCAATCACTCTAGGTGTATATGCAACATCATTATAGTCACACCATTCTGCCAAGTCAACACATTCTGTAAAATAGTTTTCTTGCTCGTGGAACATGATGTTAATTTTAAAGCTGTAACCTTCTGCTTTCATTATTTCTAGATTCTTGCGGACGCGGTCTTTTTGTGCAGGCATACCTTCACAATGCCAGCTCACTGTCGTAAAGTTGGTGTTGGCCATTACAGTTCGTAGTTTGCGTTCGCTATAGAAGCCATTTGTCGTTAGTGTACGCTTCCAATGTGGATAGTGTTCCTGCAGGTATTCAAGGAACGGAAAGAACGCTGGGTTAACAGTTGGTTCGCCGCCTGTAAAGCTGGCTGCAACGCGAAACCGTTCGTTACGTTTAGCGTTGTAAATTTCACTGTAACGCTCAAGGTTGTCTGCTGTGGCAATTAATGATTCAAGGCTAGCTGTATCGCTCCAATTGTTTTTACGGTGGGGTGGGCAATAGCTACATGCAAATGTGCAGCGGCGGCCCAAGTCCCAAATTACCATAAGCTGTTTTTCTGTCTTATCGTCGATTGCACAAAGGCCCATTATTTAATTCCATACTGTTCTGCATATATATTCAAATGCGGGAATGTTTCAAAGAAGTCCCAATTTGGATATGTCTTTTTGTAAACGCTGTTTACATAATTTAATTTATTGAAAAAGAATTGCGCATCTTCAAGAGCGATAGTTTCTTTAACTGAATTTGCAATATTATTTAGTAAACTCTTATTGTATCGCAAATTTGTGTTTTCTGAATCCAATGCTGAATAAATTTCATTTGCAATCTTCATTGGCTCTACAGTAAACTCCTTAGGCACATATTTAACTTGCATCCATTCAGGATCAAGTAATGTATTAAATTGAATTGACAAATGCTTTGAATTGGCGTAATTACTTCTTATTGCGTCATCAAGGTAATGCGCCATATGATCAATATACGGTAAATTTAATCCGCTCACTACTGTAAAACTATTTACCTGGTCAACATCTGAGTCAGGATGGATCCAATTTGAAAAGTTGCGTTTGATCTGTTCAAAGTCTGCGCCATGTCGTACTTGCGCGTACTCGCCTGCACCATCTTGACTTAGCATCATACTTACACGCCAACCAGCAGACTTGTATTTTGCAAACATTTTATAGAAGCGTTCATTCAATTTGTCTTTGCTTGTCCCATTGGTCGTGAACTCAATTGTTAATTGTTTGCCGTCTTTAATAGCCTGTCGTCCAGCTTCAATAAACATATCAGCATGGCCATACATTTCATTATGTAACGTTGGCTCGCCGCCTAAATATGCAATTGTTAAATGATAGATTTTAGCTTCATTTATGTGTTTTGTTGTAAATGCCAACATTGCGTCAATAAATGGTTGATGCATATTGTTCTTACCATATTCTGAATCAGTAAGGAATGTTGCATAGTCTGGCCCATCATTGCCATGTGTGTCTTTGTCGTCATGCCAAATCTTGCGCAACGTATTAGAGTTTCCTAAGTGGCACATAAAGCAACCCAAATTGCATGTTGAGTTCATCCATAATTCAATACGACCCGGATATGCACTATCAAATCCTAAGTGATGATTGTTTGCTAGAGTGTTAAATCGCGGCCCTAAGTCTTGGCGCATACTTGTAAGTCCAGCATCTTCCTTCTTCCAACATTGAACACAATCTGGATGTCGATGATTTTTAAATAAGACTTTTTTCCGTTCAATGAGGCGGGGGTGCTTTTCAAAATAGTCACTGCCAAGCTGCGTAAATGTCTCCATATCAAATTTATAGCCACGAGCGTCACAACATGCAGAAAATTCACCAATTTCAGGTTGGAATTTGTATACTGCATAACTCATTGGGCAATGTAGCCAATCATTTAACATCAAAAATATCTTTCATCTCAGGATATATTTCCTCAAACTTAAGGAAGCGAGTTTTATCAATTAATTCAATATACTCTTTCATTTCTGGCATCCGCACTGACCAGTCTTCAGACTTCATAAAGCTAACCATGCCGTGTAATCTGTCAACACCATAACTTGCTTCACGCCACTTGTCATAATCTACTTTGCCTTTGTGCCAACTTGGCACACCCTTTTCCCAATTCTCTTCCCACCATGGAATAAACTCTTCGTATTTGCGTTCAACTTCGTCTTTAAACCAAGCAGGCAATACTTTAACGTTGAGGTGAGCTGGATGGTAAACAAAGTGGTAGTTAATTCCCCCTGCACCAAACGGCCACATGTTAATCTTCTTAAAGTTTTGCGTTAGCTTCCATTTGAGAAAGTCTGGAATGTAGTAGATGTTAAGCGCACTCACTGCACAAGCAACTGTTACTTCTACGTTATCAGATGTATCATTGTCTAGGATATGGAATACTTCCTCTGTCCGTTCCCACTTGCTTGGGTATCTGATATACTCATTTCGTGACCCGATGTCATCCACACTATAATGGAAACGAACGAGTTTAAACTCCTTCCAAAGCTCGAATAAGTCATCACGCCATTCCACACCGTTACTGTTATATCTGAGCTCAAGATTTTTGGCATGGCCTGTGCGGATAGCTTCCTCAAGTATTGTGTAATGTTCCTCAATTATGAGACTTTCTCCGCCAGCGAAATAAAGCTGTTGCATGTGCGGTATTTGCTGATTAAATTGTTCCCAGAAGACAGGGTTGTTTTTGTGCCAATTGTAGCTTGATCCATTTGTACTTCCTTTGTCACGCCATTGAAAACTCTCAGCTAATGACTTATTTTTGATCTGAGGATGGATCTTTTTCCAATCCTTTATCCAACCTGAGCTGTCATGCGGTGAACACATTACACAAGCAAGCTGGCATTTGCTACCAAAACGTAAGTCAATATATTGTAGTTTTGGTGGCGTGCTACCATCTTCTTCTGTTTCTTCTAGCAATTGGGCAACGTCAACACGTTCACCCCAATAGCGAGTTTCCCACATGCGTTTACTGTTGTGACCTGCTGCTTCTTCCTTAAAGCACTTTGCACAACTAGGTGGGACCTCATTGTTAAGCATCGTTGTGCGAATGTTTCGCATGTAGGTAGAATTCCAACTGGATTCAAAGTCACTTACGTTGAGATTATTGGGCCGCCCCTGCTCGTCTTTGAGGACGCCAATGCTGCCACCATTGCTTTTGTCGTTAGTTGGTCCAACGCTACTGGCGTTAGCCGTACAGCATACTCGCATTTGACCATCTGGGCGAGTGCTCAAGTGTATCCAAGGTAATATGCAGAAGGTGTCGCTTGGTGTTTTTTTATCGGTCAAAAATTTCTCCAAATTGGGGGACAACATCAATAATATTTTGCTGGCGTGATTTGTCTAAGAATCGGGTAAAGGACACGAACTCACCAATATATTTAGTATGATCTTTAGCAGCCATAAAACGCTGTGTGCTGGACAGAATTTCTGCGGCATGCGCTTTGACATGTTCAGGCAATTCGCTGTCAGCGAATTTCGTATGCCATTCGTCGTAGCACTCTGCCACTTGCGCTTTCAAAGTCTCTGGCAATGCTTGTATACTCGTGCGATAAGGCTGATGTTGGACGTGTGTAGTTATAACCGGTTTCTTTTTAGATTTGTTAATATTGGGCAGTCCGTTATGTAACTTCCACCACATAAATTCTGGCAGATGAAACACATTATAGATTGTGATCGTCGCCGCAATCCAAGACGTGACATTGGGCGCTTTGCCACATAACTCATTGATGAGTCTTAGGTTATGCTCAATTTGTGACCATTTGCTTGGCCACCGTTGATATTCTTGCATTGCACCCATTCCGTCAATGCTTGCGCCAATACGAACTTCTTTAAAAGCTGGCCAAAACTCTTCTAGGATACGGGTTGGTAAGGTCGTCAAATTTGTATTATATTCTAGCACAATGTCCTTGGCTTTGTCAAGCTCAATACATCTCTCTAAGAAATCATATTGGCGTGCAATAATAAGTGGTTCTCCACCTGCCATATAAACGTGTTCCATATTCATGATCACGCCGTCTAGACTTTCCCAAAACTGGTCGCTATCGTGCCAATCGTAGTCAGCAGTAAACAATCTGCCCTTTTCATTGCGCGTTAGTTCAACACGGCCTTGCGTGTCGTAAAATGCATCTTCGCCAAAAAACTCTGTCCACTCTTTATACCATTGGTGCGAATCGGTTGGTCCGCACATGCGACACGCTAAGTTACACATATTGCCAAATCGTAAATCAAAGTAAACAGGTAATGTATAAACCCAGCCAAAATAGGAAGTCATTGCGCCAGCCTGTTCGCCTGACCATTTCCACTGTGCCATTTCGTTTTCTCTACGCGAACGCACACCTGCTTCTTCTTCGCTCTTACAGCGTCCGCATTCGTCTGGCCATTCATCATTTAACATAGTTCGTCTGGTATTGCGCATTAATTCAGCGTTCCAAGCTTCTGACAGGTCATCGCGGCCTGCATTATATGCTTCGCCATTGTCTTTGCGCACAACACCTTGGTTCTTTGTAACGTTTGCTTGACAGCACAACCGAACATCGCCATTGTTACGCACTGCTTGAAACTTCCACGGAATAGGGCACATTGTCATAGCACAACCCTCCATGTGTCATTATCCAATCGCACAATTACTTTTCCATCTACCAATACCTCATTTCCAATTCGTTCAAACTGGCGTGGCGGATCTAAATCTTCTGGTTTATGATACGTTAATTGTTTGCTATTATTGAGATAGTCTGTTATCACTTTTACATAGTAAGCATGTTGTTCAGTGTAATTAGATGTCGCTGCCTTGTTGAAAATACTTGACATATGAAAATTGTCTGTCATCCCCGTCGTAAAAGAAAGACGTTTGTCAGAAAAATCATACTCGATTGATTCAATTGGATCGCTTTTTACAGTTAATTGTGCGCCGTTTACAACTGTAATGACCGTTGGAATCTGGGGTGTATAAAGCCCAGTAAACATCATGCGTGTTTCTCCTGGATGAACAGGTGTTGCTCGATTCGGTAAACACAAAACAGAAATTGGATGCACAATCCCGCGCCCGCTTAGAATGTCATTGCGCATTTGGTCAAGCGCATTAAACTTACCCATACAAGACCGATTCGCGTTAGGAGAATTACTTCTAAATCCGCCGTCTTCTAAATCGTTGTGGAGCCGTGTAAGAATAATTTTGTGTATGTATTCCTCAATTGTGTTTGCCCAATAGCGAAAGTCCCCATGTTGATCAGCAACAAAGTAATCCCATATTTCTTTAAAAGTGAGATAAGCAATGCGTGTAGTTGTGCCGTGCTCACAGTCGAATTTATTTGTCAGTTCTAAAAAGTGTGCAGTGCTTTCAATTTCAATTATTGTACCTTGTTCTAATCGTGTCATGTATTCATTCCTAAATTTGTACCTTGTGGCTGTCCTAGCTTGTACTTCTTGTCATTTGTCCATACTAATACTTCAGGATCTTCATATAAGAAGTCGCATCCTTTACAATAATCAATCTTATCAAATTGCTCTGTGTCATGTAAGTGACGCAACTCATTGTATAGTTCACCATTCCATACTTCCTCAAACGTTTGTGTGTCTAGGTGTCCAAGAACACTTTTGCTTTCTGTTGGTGGCCCTAACACTTGGCAACAAGGTGTTACCGCAGCTCTGTGACCGTCTAGTCCGCCAGCTCGAACTGTAAGCTCGGCGCTAGCTGGACGTCCACATGTGCGCCGCTTGCTAGTGTCTCTTGTATACCCTGGAGTATAGTTGCCGCTCCAATTGTGCATCTTCCAAATATAGGCCTTAGTGCCTACATCGTTAATGAAATTGTTTTGGTATTGTGCTATTTCATATTCGGCTTGTTCTGGGTCTAGTATTAAATGATAACTGTCAATACTTGTCTTTGCTTCTACAGACTCTTTATATGCTTTAGCCTGCCGCGCATTGTCTTTAATTAATTCAAAGTTATCTTTGCTCATCCATTTGTTATACAATTCACTATTGTATCCAATTACCGAAAAGCGAATTAACGATAAGCCTGCGTCAATACAATCACGCATGTATTGGTCACGAAAGCGAGCGCCATTGCAATACATATAACTACGAAAGCCGCGACTTGTGCAAGCGGCAATATATTCCGGTAAGTCTGTTGCCATTGTAGGTTCGCCACTGCCTTCAAGGTTAATAACAGGACTGCCGTACGGCATTATTTGGTCTAGGATATCTTCGAATTGCTTTAACGGCATTTTGCGCAGAAAGCTTGGTTCGCGTCCTGTGGATTGCGGACACATTTGACAAGTGTAATTGCAGCCACCAAATACTTCAATCACTACCCGTTGTAACTGTAAATTGTCAAGGCCTATGCTATTCAAATTGTGCTCCAAACGGATCAAATTCTGCGCCGCACTTCATAGCGCATACCCCCAATTTACCGTTACTGATACTTGTTTTGTCCCAGCTTTCTTCAATACCTTTTAACAATTGACCAGCCATTACGTCTTTTAAGCCATGTTCAATTACACTAATACCTTCTTTGCCACCGGCCGCATCAATGTGATCCCATATTTGTTCTACGCGATAATCTTTGTGCCACCACTTATACATGCGGCCAGCAGTCCAACAGCAAGGCATTAATAGTCCTTCTGCTGTAATGAAGATGCTTCGTTCTTTGGCTACTTTGCAACTAACTGCGCAACTGTCGTAATATTCACGCATACTGCCATAAGTCTTTTCAATTTCCTTTTGCTTTGATAGCGCAAGGTTTTGATTCTCTGGCTTCTTAGGCTTTTGTATTAGTTGTGTCTCTTCGCCTTTGCGATTTTGTGCTTGGTGTTTGTCTTTTGATTGACTGTTGGCATTAAAGAAACGCCCTGACTTTTTGAGTTGGAAACGCTCTACACCCCATTCTTCAGCAAGCTGTTTTGCTTCATCAATTTGGTGTTCGTTGTGGCCAAACACAATAAAGTCCCAGCGGGCACGCCCGCCCGCTTCGATGAATGCCCGCATATTGCGCTCGACTTTGTCCCATCTGACATTCTGTCTATATAGGTGATTAGTATCAGCGAGGCCATCAACGCTGAAAATAATAGCGCCCATACGACCGGTAACTCCTGCAAGCTCTTTCCACCAATTCTCATCTTTTGCCCCCGCATTTGTATTCATACTCAACCACATCTTAGGGTTGTGAGTTCTAAAATATTTAAAAACTTCGAGGGTATCTCTGGCGACAATTGGATCGCCTAAATTACCACACATATACATGGTATCTAATTGCCGAATAAATTCGGGCTCAAAGATCTGCTTACATTGTTCCAGGCTGAGCTCTGAGTTGTCTATATGTCTGTTATCGATACCCCCATTTTCATTACGGTCACACATTGGACACGCTGCCTGACAGCGCTGTGTAATCTCTAAATGAACCGTTCGGATATCCTCGAAGTTATACATGTATTTGAATATTCTCTATTAATAAATCAGCAACAATTTTATGTGTGTTAGGACCAGGGTGAACTCCATCTCTTGCAAAATCAACAGTTCTAGTATAAGGAATTTGCAGTGTTTCAGACGAGTCAGGAGTTGCAGTCCAATTAAAAACTGGTATGTCACGATCACTTAACCATTTGGTTACAATATGAAATGAGCGCATAGCTTCATAATAAAAAATTTCTTCATCCAATAGAACAATATTCTCAAAAATTTTAAATCTTATGTCTGCTTCATCAAAATGCACATTACATATATGTTCTGTTCCGTTACCAAACAGCGTAAACCTAGTAATTGGCGGCCATTCAAGTATCATAAACGCAGGTAATTTTGGTGTATTTGTTAATAAATGTAACACTTGTTCTTTAACATAATTACAGCTTGCACCTGGTTGTCCGATATTGATAATTGGAATACCGTTATCTTGCTCAAGTAACGAATCAAATCTATCTTCAACGTGTAAAGACGATCCCCAAGTATGACTTGATCCTATCGCTACTCCATATTTTTCATAGTCTGCTGGGTACACAAACTTTGACCTGTATCCCATCTCATTTATTGTATATATAATAGGATCATGCTCGTGATTTAAATATCTGTCAGATATTTTACCAGCCTGCACGGCGATATCAAAAAGTTCACGTTCCCCCTCAAACCACGTATATGGGACAACTGGCCCATATCTTTTGATATAATTATGGGCTAAATTATTATTAGCTTTATCTCTAAATGATTGCATTTTATTTCTGTTCATTGTTTACTAACCTTACTTCAACGCCTGGACCTACTTGATCAGGCCAGCCGCCATATTCACCAATGTACCATTCAATCACAGCACGGTACCAATTGTGACTGTTGTGGTGTGCTTGTCTGTTGAATTGCCAAATGTTGTCATTACTCGCAACTATTGCACTCAACGCCCTTGCGCTAAGTGTTTGCATTTCTCTAACAGATAGTTTGTCTAAGCTTCTCATTTAATTCCAATTCGCATAAATCTAGTGTAGTCTAGTAAATCTAATCCACCACTATAAAGGACCTCTGTCATTGGTGTTTGAGCAGAAAAACTGTCCAAGTCTGGCGATGTGTTAACATGCTCATCTATATCGTCATAATTGTTGCTCTGTAGTATTACCAGTTTGTCAGCAGGAATCTTTGCGTACCACGTTGCAAAGTCCTCAATGTGCTCGCAACTTGTGTTAATCACTGTATTAGGCACGTCTGTAATAGGATAGCTCATGCGCTCGTTGCTGCTACTCCATGCACGCCAATTGTGACACACAAAATCAATATTGTGTATGTCTTCTGTTACGGCTTTAAACTTCCAGGTATCACTAAACCAAGGCAAGTTAAACTTGTCAGCAATTGTCACAACGTCTGGATCAATGTCAAAACTGCGCACTCTATCCACTTTGAGGTCATGTTCAAACATCAATGTAGCTAGCAATCCATACCAGCCTGCACAAAGGAACACTGTACCCAAATCTAAGTCTAAAATTTTGAGCTCATTTATCATCCACATTTTGCTTTTTAGCTGTCCTTGGCTCATTGCGTCGCCGTTCCATTGGATGCCACTTGCGTGTAAGCTTTTAATTGTACGTACAATCTGATTGTCTCGTACATCTAACAACAGTCGATAAAGGCTCCATTCATTATCATGAAAGATGAACTTGCGTAAGTCGCCCTGGTCGATCCACTCGCTCTCACGTATGTCATAGTTTTCTTCTACCCTGTCAAATAAACTGTATAGATCTTTCGACACGTCGTCAAGTAGTTTTATATTTTTTATCTTGACATCGTGTTGGTAAGCTAATAGCCTAATGATGCTAGGTTTGTGGTGATTAAAGTAT
>Ga0209304_1000378_pt1 | contig 30737 bp, 29 predicted proteins | sample COGITO_mtgs_1004_4_FD_184789 | JGI IMG/M metagenome (GOLD analysis project Ga0209304, IMG submission 184789) | Pelagic marine microbial communities from North Sea - COGITO_mtgs_100423 (SPAdes) (version 2) | ecosystem: Environmental > Aquatic > Marine > Epipelagic ...
GGTAAGATCGAGATCGATCCAATGATCACGCACAAGCTGACCCTTGATCAAATCAACGAAGGCTTTGAATTGATGCACGCTGGTAAGTCTATCCGCGCTGTCGTCGAATTCTAAATTAAGCCGATCTTTACGAAGGCTAACGCTGAAAGCAGCGTTAAAAATTCGTGAATTATCGTTGCCTCTGATGAGGTGACTAAACTGTGCATTTCGCGGGTCGAATTGCACAGTTTTACGTTTGTGGGGTCTGTTTTGGCAGTGTGGGCGTTTGGCCACTGTACAGAACACTTTGCAAACTGTGCAGTTTGTGGTGAAAATCGTGGCGCACGCTCAATTAACTTGGTCTCGGGACGCTACGGCGGGGTGGTTTTTTCGTCTCGGATACATATATCTCAAACAACCCAATTGAGAGGCTCCTTGCGATGAAAATTACGGTTAACGGCACCCAACACGACATCGATGTTGAACCCGATATGCCCCTTCTTTGGGTGCTGCGCGACGAGCTAGGTATCACTGGCCCTAAGTACGGTTGCGGCATTGCCCAGTGTGGTGCCTGCACCGTTCATATAAACGGTGAAGCGGTCAAATCCTGCCAAGTCGCAGCAGAAGATATTGATGGAGAAGTCGTTACAATTGAAGGGCTTGGCACACCTGATGCGATGCACGCAGTGCAATCCGCATGGGTTGAACATCAGGTCGCACAATGTGGGTACTGCCAGTCCGGTCAAATGATGACGGCGGCTGCATTTGTGCTGGAAACACCAGCACCCACTGACGATGAAATTGACGAAGCAATGAGCAGCAACCTTTGCCGTTGTGGTACTTATCCCCGTATCCGCGCTGCTGTGAAAACAGCCGCCAAAAATCTAAGCGAGGCCTAAGTCCATGGGAAAGCTCAAAACAATCGCCCGCCGCTCGTTTATAATCGGCTCCGCCGCCATCGTCGGTGGTGTTGCATTCGGCGTTTACCGCTACAAAACACCTTATGCGAACCCATTGCTAAATGATCTGTCAGAGGGCGAAGCCGCGCTAACAGCCTATGTGAAAATCGATGCGTCTGGCATCACTTTAATCACGCCACGCGCGGATAGCGGGCAGGGCGCGTATTCAGTCCAAGCCATTCTTATCGCTGAAGAATTAGATGTTGAATTGGATCAGATTAATGTTGATCCGGGCATGCCTGACAAGGCTTATTATAACACAGCCCTTGGGGCAGATGGGGCACCCTTTGCGCCGACGGATGATAGCTTTGCGGCGAACACGACCCGTACGGTTATGGATTCATTGATGAAATTCATGGGTATGCAGATTACTGGTGGCTCAACAACCGTTCCAGATTCATACGAGAAACTGCGTGCCGCTGGGGCTGTCGCCCGCGAAACGTTGAAAATGGCGGCGGCAGAAAAGACAGGTATCGCGGTTTCTGATCTGACAACAAAAGCCGGCAAGGTGATCACACCAGATGGCACAGAAATCCGTTACGAAGACTTGGCCGCGATTGCCGCGACGCTTAAGCCAGTGGAAGACGTTACTTTGCGGGATCCAAGCACATGGCGTATTTTGGGAAAACAACACCAACGCTTTGATACAGTTGCGAAATCTACGGGCACCCAAGCTTACGGAATCGATTTCAGACGCGAGGGTATGGTGCATGCAATGGTGCGCACAAACCCACGTCGTGGCGGTGAAATGATCAGCTTTGATGATACTGAGGCAAAAGCGATGCGCGGCGTTCAAAAGGTGCTCCCGATCACCGGCGGCATTGCCGTTGTAGCCGACAACACCTGGCGTGCAATTCAAGCCGCGAATGCTGTTGAGATCGAGTGGGGAACCGCGCCGTACCCCGCCGAAATGGATGGGCATTGGCAGGCTCTGTCCGACAGCTTTAACGAGGATCAACAAGACAGCCGCCAACGCGATGACGGCGATGTCGTTGCCGCAATGGACGGCGCAGATGTGATCGAGGCCGAGTACCGCGCACCCTATCTGGCGCACGCCCCGCTTGAGCCTATCAGTGCCGTGGTTGAGGTGTCTGAGGGGCGGGTCGATGTATGGACTGGAACGCAAATTCCTCGTTTTGTACAGACCAACGTGTCTAAGCTTACCGGCGTCGATTTTGATGATGTGCATGTGCATGTCTTGATGATGGGTGGCAGTTTTGGCCACCGCCTTGAGGATCGAGTGGTGAAAGAAGCCGCTGAAATCGCAATGCAAATGCCGGGTGTTCCGGTTAAGCTGACTTATTCACGCGAAGAAGATATGGCGCACAATGACACCCGCCAAATCGCTATGGCACGTGGGCGCGGTACTGTGAAAAATGGTCAGGTCGAAACGATGGATTTGGGCATTGCGATGCCGTCCGTGGTTGCCAGCCAAATGGGCCGACAGGGTCTGTCCTTACCGGGGCCAGATATGCAGATTGTTGCGGGCGCATGGGAACAACCACTGAGCATTCCGAACTACCGGATCACAGGATATCGCGCACCAGAGCTTGCGCCGATTTCAAGTTGGCGTTCTGTTGGTGCCTCTACAAACGGATTTTTCCACGATGTATTTCTGGACGAGCTGATCCATGCGGCGGGGGCGGACCAGATGGAAGAACGCTTGCGACTGTGCTGGCATGTACCATCGCGTAAGGTATTGGAGAAGATCGCTAAAATGTCCAATTGGGGCGCACCTTTGGCACCTAACAAAGGGCGCGGCGTTGGTTTTTGCATGTCCTTTGGTGTGGCTGTGGCTGAGGTTGTCGAGGTGACCAATACAGATGACGGCATCAAGCTAGACAAGGTTTGGGTTGCGGCAGAGGTTGGCAAAGTGGTTGATCCGAACATGTTTGAAAACATGGTACAGGGCGGCGTCAACTGGGCCTTGGGGCATGCTATCATGTCTGAGATCACCTATTCGGACGGTATGACCGAACAAGAGAACTTTGACACGTTTGAATCTTTGCGCATGTATCAATCGCCAAATATTGAGGTCGCAGGTTTGGAAAACGGCGATCACGTGCGTGGCATGGGCGAGCCCATGGTTCCACCTGCGGCGGCTGCATTGTCTAATGCAATCTTTGCAGCTACCGGCCAACGTATTCGCGAAATGCCGATGAACAAATTTATCGATTTCGTCTGAAATTCAGCGGTGGCCGTATTGGAATAGGGCCACCGCGTTGCATGATCCAAGAACGACCTTTCAGGGGCGAAAAATCACTTGACGCATTGATTAATTCGTCGTCGTTTGACGTATGGAAATTTTTCAAAACACCCCCCGCACACATGTATCTGGCCTAGACGATGTTCCTGTCCCTAGCGTCGATCATCAATCTGTTGCAGACCTGATCCAACGTTGCCCTGAGGCAGCAGAAACTCCGCTTCATGATGTGGTCAGTTTGGCCAATGATTTGGGCGTTGCATCCGTTTGGATCAAGGACGAACGCAATCGCATGGGGCTGGGCAGTTTTAAGGCACTGGGGGCTGCATATGTGATTGCACATGATGCCAAATCAGGACGCGCTAAGGGTCGTACATATGTGACCGCTAGTGCTGGCAACCATGGTATGTCGGTCGCGGCGGGCGCTTTGGCTTTTGGTGCATCTGCCGTTGTCTATATTGCGGAATCAGTGCCAGAAGTTTTTGCTGATCGTTTGCGCGGCTTGGGTGCGCAGGTTGTGCGCGAAGGTGCGATTTATGAGGACAGCATGGCGGCGGCGTTGAAGGCCGCCAATGACAATGGCTGGGATATCCTATCGGACACATCATGGCCGGGGTATTATAAGCGCCCACATCGTTTGATGGAGGGCTATCTGATGCTGATGCGCGAGGCGATTGCGCAGGTGCCCGAGGTTCCCACCCACATCTTTTTACAAGCAGGTGTGGGCGGTTTGGCCGGATCATGTGCTGCGCTGGCGCGTGACGCGTGGGGTGCTGCGCCAACGATTGTGGTGGTTGAACCTGAATTGGCACCCGCCTTGGTCGCCTCTGTCAAGGCGGGTGAATTCGTTACGGCGGAAGGTCCCGTGTCAAACATGGGTCGTTTGGATTGTAAGGAACCATCGTTGATCGCCCTTAAAGGATTGGCGCGTGACGCGGACGCGTTCATTACATTGACCGAGGATGAGGGGACTGCGGGTGCCGATTTGGCACAGGCGCATGGATACCCATCCAGTACATCAGGAGCCGCTGGTTTGGCGGGTTTGATCACAACGCAACAAGCTTTAGCTATCGGTGGCGATGCGCGGGTTTTGTGCATTTTAAGCGAAGGTCCTGCATGACTTTGACACCAGAACGCGGATTTAATGAGGCGGAGTATCGCAATCGCTTAGCGCGCGCGCAGGCGATGATGGCGAAAGCGGGCTTGACGTGTTTATTACTCAGCACTGAACCCGAAGTGCGTTATTTTACGGGTTATTTGACCCGCTTTTGGGAAAGCCCTGCGCGGCCATGGTTTTTGGTTGTGCCAGCCGTTGGTGATCCGATTGCGGTGATCCCATCCATAGGCGTGGCTTTAATGTCGCGCAGTTGGATCAAGGATATCCGCAGCTGGCGCTCCCCTGATCTACAAGACGATGGAGTGAGTTTACTGCGCGATGCTTTGGGCGAAGTTGCTGGAGCTGATGGAAAAATTGGTGTGCCAAGTGGTTTGGAAACTCACGTGCGTATGCCGATGCACAGCTGGAATGCGCTGCAACAAGGCCTTTTGATTGTGGACGATGCCGAAATCATGGTGCGTTTGCGCAAGATCAAATCACAGGCTGAAATTGCCAAAATTGCGCAGGCGGGTGCAATTGCAACCCGTGCCTTTGCGCGTGTCCCCGAAATCGCGCAGGCGGGTGTGCCGTTGGAAAAGGTATTCCGTCATTTTCAAATGTTGCTGCTGGAGGAGGGGGCCGATTGGGTGCCTTATCTGTCAGGAGCGGCGGGTCAGGATGGATATTACGACGTGATTTCTCCTGCGACTGATGCACCGCTGGTGCAGGGCGATATCCTGATGTTGGATACTGGCGCTGTATGGGACGGATACTTTTGTGATTTCGATCGCAACTTTGCGGTTGGGGCACCGTCTGCTATTGCCCAGTTGGGCCAAAGCAGTTTGATTGAGGCTGTTGATGCTGGGATGGCAGCTGCAAAACCTGGTGCGATGATGTGTGATTTGTTCCATGCAATGGCAGGGGTGTTGGCTGGTGACAGTGACGCCGTGGCGAATGCAGGGCGTTTGGGCCACGGGTTGGGGATGCAGCTGACAGAGTGGCCGTCGATCATCCCGACTGACCGCACTGTTTTGGAACCGGGCATGGTGCTGACACTTGAGCCATCGGTTGAGACTGTCGATGGGCGTATCATGGTGCATGAAGAAAATATCGCGATCACCGAAACGGGTGCGGTATTCTTGAACGCGCGCTCAGGACGTTCGTTGGTCAGCGTATGAGTGTTTATGGCTACACCCTAGCCCCCAATGATGCGCCGCCCGTCGGGCTGATCGTGTTGCAAACCGACGAGACAATTGAACGTGACATGCGCCGTCTTTTGGGGGACGCGCCGCTGTACGTGACGCGGGTTCCCAGTGCGCCGGTGGTGACATCTGAAACGTTGCAGCAGATGGCCAATGAGATATCGGGGGCCGCTGCATTGCTGCCTCAGGCGGCAGAGTTCAGCGCGATTGGCTATGGTTGCACCTCTGGCACAGCACAGATTGGACCCGATCACATCGCTGAATTGGTCAAGGGGGGGGCTTCGACACAAGGTGTGACAGAACCGGTTAGCGCATTGATTGCCGCATGCAATCATTTGGGTATCAAACGATTGGCATTTTTGTCGCCCTATATCGCTGAGGTATCTGGGCGTCTGCGTGACGTATTGGCGGATGCTGATGTTCAAACGCCTGTTTTTGGCAGCTTTGCCGAGGAGGTTGAGGAGAAGGTTGTGCGTATTGATGGGCCATCCATCATCAATGCAGCACGCGATTTATGTGCAGACGCGCAGGCGGACGGGTTGTTTTTGTCCTGTACGAATTTGCGGACATTGGATGTGATTGCGCCGCTTGAGGCTGAGCTGGATATACCTGTGCTCAGCAGCAATCTGGTTCTTGGCTGGCACATGGCGCAACTTGCCGGGATGCCGTTTTCGGGGCTGGGGAAATTGCGCTAGGGCTTAATTGGGTCCCTGAAAGAACTCCAGATCTTCAACGCGGTTTAGGGTCAGGCGCTCAAGACAGATGTATTGAATGAGCGGCTGGATTGACCCTCCCCGTGCAATGGTGCTTTCTGCCAAACACGCTTGGTCGCGGTATTCGATCCAAGTGCGCTGAGCTGTGCGCAACATATCCTCGCTAGGGATATCGCCAACTTCTAAGTAGGTATCGCGATTTTTGGCGTCGCGGATTGCTATTTTCCAAATGTTGTTCAGCTCTGCATCCGCAGAGGCATAGGCGCGCGAGGCGCAGTCATTCATGTCCATCTGCGTTTGGGGTGCTGAGCAATCTGGTGATTGTGCAGAACCTGTTATCGGGAGAAGGACGGCAACAGCTGCCAAGATGAGGGTTTTCATGAAGTGATCGCCTTTCGCTTCGGTGATAGGGATGCGTTGCTGTTGTACGGTGATCATGTGCGAATTTTGTGACCAATAGAAGGTATAATCTGCACCTTAGCATCTTGACCCCCCTTGGGCTTTGACGTACGCCGTCACACAGCGCGGGTATGGTGAAATGGTATCATAAGAGCCTTCCAAGCTTAAGGCGCGGGTTCGATTCCCGCTACCCGCTCCAATATTCTCCACAATTGATGTGCGCGATCACATAGATGCGTTTTCTGTGTTCTTGACCTAAGTACTACAGGTTGCCAAAAGCGCTGCAGTTGCAAAAAGGAAATTTCATGGCTGACTCTTCATCGCAAACCAATGTGGCACCGTCCCCAGCTGCTATGAACGCCACAGATGAACGTGAAAAATCCAAGAAAATTAGTGGCCTAAGCGCGCTTTGGCCGTTTATGTTGCCCTATCGCTTGCTTATGGCGGCCGCTATATTTGCACTGGTTCTGACGGCGATGATTTCGTTGGCTTTGCCGCTGGCCGTGCGCCGTGTGATAGATAATTTTGGGACCGCTGATGGAACCATTCTGGATCAGTATTTTCTAGCTGCTATCGCTATTGCTGCCTTGTTGGCGCTGGGCACTGGTCTGCGTTACGCCTTGGTCACGCGATTGGGCGAGCGGGTCGTCGCAGATATACGCAAAGCGGTGTTTGACTGTGTGATCGGCATGTCGCCATCGTTTTACGAAAACATCATGACGGGCGAGGTTCTAAGCCGGATTACGACTGATACCACTTTGATCCTAAGTGTTATTGGATCGTCTGTTTCGATTGCGCTGCGCAACATGCTGATTTTTGTTGGTGGTCTCGTGTTGATGATGTTGACATCTGCAAAGTTGACGGCACTGGTGTTGTTGATTGTGCCCGCCGTTATCATTCCTATCCTTGTACTTGGCCGCCGTCTGCGGGTGATCAGTCGCGAGAACCAAGATTGGATTGCCGCATCTTCGGGTAGTGCGTCTGAGGCGCTGACCGCAGTGCAGACAGTACAGGCATTCACGCATGAAAAGATCAGCCGTCGTCAATTTTCTGATGTAACTGAGCAAAGCTATAATGCGGCTAAACGCCGGATTGCGACCCGCGCGGCGATGACGATGATTGTTATCTTTCTGATTTTCACTGGCGTTTTAGGCGTTTTGTGGATCGGTGCGAACGATGTCCGTGCTGACGTCATGAGTTCAGGTGCATTAATCCAGTTTGTGATCTACGCGGTGATGGTTGCGGGGGCAGTTGCGGCGCTTTCTGAAATTTGGGGCGAATTACAGCGTGCAGCAGGTGCGACCGAGCGATTGATCGAGTTGCTGCAAACGGTTGATAGTGTTCAGGATCAGGAGGTTCCACTCTCGTTGGCCAAGCCAGTGCGTGGGCGCATCCAGTTTGAGAACGTGACCTTTTCATATCCTGCGCGTCCTGCAGTTAAGGCGTTGGACGAGGTTGATCTGATGATTGAGCCGGGTGAGACTGTTGCATTTGTTGGTCCGTCTGGTGCGGGCAAGACCACAATTATTCAGATGATCCTGCGTTTTTATGATCCTCAAACGGGTCGTATATTGTTGGATGGTCACGCGCTGTCTGATCTTGGGCGTGACGCTTTTCGCGAACACATCGCGTTGGTTCCTCAAGATCCAGTTATCTTCGCAACTTCTGCACGCGAAAATATCCGCTTTGGTCGCCCTGACGCTACAGACGCGCAAATCGAAACGGCTGCAAAAGCTGCCGCTGCGCATGAGTTTATCCAAAGCTTGCCCGAAGGGTATGACAGTCCATTGGGCGAACGCGGTGTGATGCTGTCAGGTGGCCAAAAACAACGCATTGCGATTGCCCGTGCAATCCTGCGCGACGCCCCCGTTTTACTTTTAGACGAAGCCACGTCGGCCCTAGATGCTGAAAGCGAAGTTTTGGTGCAGGCCGCTGTTGATAGCCTAAGTGCGGATCGTACGACCTTAATCGTAGCACACCGTTTGGCGACCGTGAAAAAGGCGGACCGTATCGTTGTTTTGGACGCCGGACGCATTGTCGCCTCTGGCAAGCATGATGAACTGGTCGCCGACGGTGGACTGTATGCGCGGCTTGCGCGTTTACAGTTCACAGATGGTCACGCCATAGATTGATTTGGCAAATTATTCCCCTTTCAATCAGGGGTAAATCACGCCAATGGTGCACCATAATTTAAAATGGGAGATTTTCGACGGGTTTGTGGAGCTTTGTTAAAGGCAGCGGCAAGAAATTATTTGGTGGCGGCGATGAGCCCGCACTAGACGGCGGGACGTTGCAGGACGAGATCAAAGAACTTGGTCTAGACGCAACTGGCATGGAAATCACTGTTGAAGGTGACACCGTCAAAGTTTCAGGTGAAGCTGTGAGCCAAGAGATGAAAGAAAAAGTTATCTTGGCCGTCGGTAACGTCAGTGGTGTTGCCTCTGTTGAAGACAGTGTCCCAAGTGCTGGCGAACCTGTGTTTCACACGGTTGAGAAGGGCGATACTTTGTGGGCGATCTCTTCCAAGACTATGGGCAACGGCGCGCGCTACGAAGAAATCTTTGAAGCGAACAAGCCAATGCTGACACACCCTGACAAGATTTATCCAGGTCAAGTTTTGCGTATCCCGCAAGCCTAATTGGGTGAGGGTGTCCGGGACGAAGCCCGGGTAGCTAAGGCATAAAATAGAAGGGCGGTCCAAAATTGGGCCGTCCTTTTTCGTTGCGAGCCTTAACTTGACGTGGCGTTTACCTGCGCTGAATTCTTCCTGTAATCCTTGCGTATTTTTCCATTCCACCGCATCTTATTTGCAGGGAATTTATCACCCCCGTCAGAGGGGTGGATTTGGGAGGAATAAACATGGCTTACGAAGGCATGACTGATCGCAACCGTATCGAAGCTGAGATGCCATGGGAGGCGCGCGACCTGCCGGTTACGCTGTATGGTCTTATCAGTCGAACAACCGAAAAGTTCCCGCAAAACAATGCGGTCAGCTATCAGATTTTTTCTGGCCCAAAAGACAAGGCTGAGACATTTAACTGGACCCAGTTAAAAGACAAAACCACCCAGGCCGCGAACCTATTCCGTTCCCTTGATATTGGGCCAAAAGATGTTGTCGCCTACATTCTTCCAAACTGTAACGAAGCGGTTCTTAGCCTTTTGGGTGGTGGTGTTGCAGGGATCGCAAACCCGATTAATCCGCTGCTGGACGAAGAGCAAATTGGCGCGATTTTGCGCGAGACAGGTGCCAAAGTTGTTGTGACTTTGCGCGCCTTTCCAAAAACAGATGTTGCTGAGAAAACGGCTGCAGCTGTTGCTCTGGCCCCGAATGTGAAGACGGTCTTGGAAGTCGATTTGTTGCGTTATGTGACCCCGCCGAAAAGCTGGATCATCCCATTGATCCGTCCAAAGATGACCCAGGCACCGGGCGTGGAGTACAAGAACTTCAACACTGAATTGAACAAGCAAAACACGACGCTTGATTTCGAAGATGTCCAAGAAGACCGCGTCGCCTTCTATTTTCACACCGGTGGCACGACGGGCATGCCGAAAGTTGCACAGCACCTTTATTCTGGGACGATCTACAATGGTTGGGTCGGCTCAGAGATTTTACTGGATGAGAACGACGTCATGTTGTGCCCATTGCCATTGTTCCACGTGATGGCCTGTCAGGTTATGTTGCTGGGTGCACTGGCCAGCGGGGCGCATGTTGTGTTCCCAACGCCTCAGGGCTATCGCGGCGAGGGTGTTCTGGATAATATCTGGAAACTGACAGAGCGTTGGAAAGTAACGTTCATCGTATCCGTTCCAACGGCATTGGCTGCAATGATGCAGCGGGCAGTGGATGCAGACATCAGCACGGTTAAAACTGCATTTTCAGGCTCTGCACCTTTGCCTGTCGAACTGTTTAAACGCTTTGAAGAAACTACAGGCGTTACCATCGTCGAGGGTTACGGCATGACAGAGGCGACCTGCCTTGTGTCAGGCAACCCAGTGGACGGCGAAAAGAAAATTGGCAGCATCGGGATCCCGTTCCCTTACACTGATATCAAAATCATCAAAGGCACAGACAACGGTCCTATCGATGCTGGTGTCGATGAGGTGGGTGAGATTTGTGTTTCCAATCCGGGCGTTTATGTCGGGAACACTTATACCGAAGCTGAAAAGAACAAAGACCTGTATTACAATGAGAAGTACCTGCGCACGGGCGACTTGGGCCGTGTGGATGAAGATGGGTATTTGTGGATCACTGGACGCGCCAAAGACCTTATCATTCGCGGGGGTCACAACATCGATCCTGCCGAAATCGAAGAGGCGCTTTTGGGGCATTCTGCCGTTAGCTTTGCCGGTGCAATCGGCCAACCTGATGCCCATGCCGGCGAATTGCCCTGTGCGTTTGTTGAGCTGGTCGATGGCGCGACAGTCACGCCTGAGGAGCTGATCGCACATTGCAAAACACATGTGAAAGAGCGCGCAGCGCAGCCTAAGCATATCAAGATTATGGATGAATTGCCAAAGACGGCTGTTGGAAAAATCTTTAAGCCGGACCTTCGTAAAGACGCTATTACCCGTATCTACAATGAGGCACTGGAAACCAATGGATTGGAATCCCGCGTTGTGAGTGTCATCGATGACAAAAAACGCGGTCTTGTTGCACAGATTGAAGCGAATGGTGTTTCTGATACTGCGATCCAAACCATCCTTGGTGGTTTCATTGGTAAATGGGAACATGCGGAAACCGCAACCTAATGACCGATTATAGTGCGCTTTTGGACGATGAGGTTTGGACCTTTTTGAACGAAAGCGCACGTCACTATCCCGATGATGCGGTGGGCCTAAGCATCGCCGATCAACGGGTGCTTTATAACAGGATGTGTGTGGCCTTTGATCAAGGCCGCCCATCGAATATTACCGTTAAAGACGTACCTTTGGGCGGCGTCCCTTGCCGCATCTATTCGCTGGCAGCCCCTGCAGCTGCGACGATATTCTTTTGCCATGGCGGCGGCTTTGTTGTTGGTGATCTGGATAGCCATGACAGCGTCTGTGCAGAGTTTTGTTCGACTACTGGATTGCGTGTTGTCGCTGTGGATTACCGCCTTTCGCCAGAACATCCCCATCCAAATGATTTTGAAGATGCTTGGGCAGCGTTTGAGGCGGCTTGTGACGCCTTTGAGGGCGCTATTGTCGTGTGTGGTGACAGTGCTGGTGGCAACCTTGTTGCGGCTGTGACGCACCATGCACGTGGTCGCATTGATGGTCGTATAACAGGACAACTGTTGATCTATCCGGGGCTTGGCGGGGATCAGAGCAAAGGCAGTTATATCACGCATGCACAGGCACCGGGACTAACCACGCAGGATATGGAGTTTTACATGAACATCCGATCCGCAGGTCAGGACAAGTACGGCGATCCAACCTATGCACCCTTGCACGACAAGGATTTTACGAACCTGCCGGCAACGGTAATTATCACTGCAGAATGTGATCCATTGTCAGATGATGGGAAAGATTACCGCGATGCTATGTTGGCCGCTGGTGGGGAAGCCATTTGGATCAACGAAACGGGATTGGTCCACGCTTATCTTCGTGCACGGGTTATGTCATCAAAGGCAGGCGCAAGTTTCGGACGTATGACACAGTCGTTAAGCGCGTTGGCCAAATCAGAGCTGCCAAAGTTCTAAGACAAAAACGGCTTGGCTTTCATACTTTCTGGAATAGGTGCGCCCAATCGGGACAGGATTGTTGGTGCCAACTGAAGCTGGTCAATGACCGTGTCTTCATCTGGGCCCACTGCATCCCCAAAATAGTACAACGCGGCCTCTTGCTGTAGTGCACTACGTCCACCGTGGTGCCCTCGTTCGTCCTGTCCGTGATCCGCGGTGACAATCACCTCATACCCCGCATCGCGCCATTTGGTGATGAAAGGGGCCAACATCTCGTCCATAACAAAACATGCGTGATCCATCTCATGGCTTTCATGCTGAAAACGGTGGCCCATGCTGTCGAGCGTACAGGTGTGCAACATCCCGTAATTTAGACCAAACCGCAGACAAAGATTGGTCAGAGATCCAAATAAGTCGATGTCGCTTGGTGTCATCTGATTGGCGTGTCCATAGCCCGTCATGGTGTGGAACCTACCATGATTAATCGTGTCGCTTTCGGGTTCGTCGTATTCGACATCGCGCACAAAGTCATAGGGGTGACGGTTGAAAAACTCGGACCAAAAAGAATGGGCAACCGCGCCAGTTGTGCCGCCTGCCAGCCGTGTTTGTGAGAAAACATCAGGGTAGGACAGACGAAACACGTTGCCGTTGCCCGTGCAGCCGTGTTCCGCAGGCGCGACGCCAGTATGGATAGAGGCATAGCAACTGGCAGAGATTGAAGGGAGAACCGATTTGATCTTCCAAACCCGCGCATCACCTGAATCCACCCAACCCTCAAGATTGCCAAACAGGCGACGCCAATTGCGATAAGGGACACCGTCTAGGATGATAAGCAGCAGTTTGTTTTCCATGTACGTCTCTTCGTCGCAATATGATCGGTTTATCTAATTCCCACCGCTTTGCATTTTGCGATTGGCTATCACATCTTCAAGCCAGCCCAGTTTCATTTCTGGAACTGAGGACAGCAATAGGTCTGTGTAATCGTCAAAGGGTGGTGAAAGCACTTCGGTCTTACCGCCATAGCGCGCAACCTCACCTTGGTACATCACGGCAATGCTATCGGCGATAGCGCGAACCGTCGCGATGTCGTGAGTGATGAACAAGTAAGCGACGTCCTCAACCTTTTGCAAATCAAGCAGGAGCTTGAGAATGCCATCGGCGACCAATGGATCAAGGGCAGATGTGACCTCGTCACAAATGATCAGTTTGGGCTTCGCGGCGAGGGCGCGTGCAATGCAGACCCTTTGTTTTTGCCCACCTGATAACTCAGCCGGATAACGGTCAATAAAGCCGTCACCCATTTCGATCTCGTCCAATAGTTCCTTGATCCGCTTTTGCTTCTCCGCGCCCTTCAGGCCAAAGTAAAACTCAAGTGGACGTCCAATGATTGTGCCCACCGTCTGGCGCGGGTTCATTGCTGTGTCCGCCATTTGGTAGATCATTTGCAATTCACGCAAATCATCTTGGCTACGATTGGCCAACTCTGGGGGCAGTTCACGCCCATTGAAGTTCACAACACCTTCGCGTGCAGGCAAAAGGCCTGTGATCACACGTGCCAGTGTTGATTTGCCAGATCCAGATTCACCCACAACGGCCAATGTTTGACCGGCGTGTAAATCAACGTTGATGTCCTTTAGAACATCAAACTTTGTACCACGATAGCGGGCCGTGATGTTTTGAACCCGCAGCAATGGCTCACCGCTTGGCGGTTTCTCTTTGTGGTCAATGGACCTGACGGAAACCAACGCTTTGGTATATTCGTCCACCGGTGCGTTGATGATTTGATCGGTGGTGCCGTATTCGATCATTTCGCCCTGACGTAGGACCATGATGTGGTCAGACACTTGGGCGACGACGGCTAAATCATGCGTGATATAAAGGGCGGCAACACCAGTGTCGCGGATTGCCTCTTTGATCGCTTTTAGCACGTCTATTTGGGTGGTTACATCCAGCGCAGTTGTTGGTTCATCAAAGACCACTAAATCGGGTTCAGGACATAGTGCCAGCGCAGTCATGCAGCGTTGTAACTGACCGCCTGATACCTGATGTGGGAAACGGTCGCCGATGGTTTCAGGCTCCGGCAGATCGAGTTTGCGAAACAGCTCAACGGCGCGCGATTCGGCATCGGCCTTAGAGAACTTGTTTTGCGAAACTGCAGCTTCGATCACTTGCTCCATGATCCGTTTGGCGGGATTGAATGACGCTGCGGCTGACTGAGAAACGTAGGTAACTTCAGCGCCGCGCAGGTTGCGCACATCGCGGCGATCTGAATGTAGAACATCACGGCCATTTACGAAAACGGTACCGTCTGTCAGCTTCACGCCACCACGGCCATAGGCCATGGTCGCAAGGCCAATAGTTGATTTGCCCGCACCGGATTCACCGATAAGTCCAAGAACCTTACCCGCCTCAACGTCAAAATCGACGCCGTGCACAATTTCTATGTCATGTGGTTTGGCATCCGGTGGATAGATTGTTGCGCCAATTTTGAGCCCACGAACTGATAGCAATGGAGTGCTCATTAGCCACGCCCCCCTTTAAGTGAGGTTGTGCGATTCAACACCCAGTCTGCGACCAAGTTGACCGAGATAGCCAATGTAGCGATGGCGACAGCAGGGTAGAGTGCTGCGCCAATACCAAAGTTAATACCGTCTTTATTTTCTTTCACGATCCCGCCCCAGTCTGCCAGCGGTGGCTGAACGCCGATACCAAGGAAGGACAGGGTTGAGATGAACAACACCATAAAGATAAAGCGTAATCCCATCTCAGCAATAAGCGGGGACAATGCGTTTGGCAGAATTTCACGGAAGATAATCCATGCGATTTTTTCACCGCGTAGACGGGCGGCTTCGACGAATTCCATCACTGAAATATCTACGGCTACCGCGCGAGCAAGGCGGAACACGCGCGTGGAATCCAATAGGCCCATCAGGACAATCAATGTCACAACAGTCACGTCGATCGCGGATAGGATTACGAGCGCGAGGATCAGCGACGGGATGGACATGACCAAGTCGACGAACCGGGATATGGCTTGATCAACCCAACCGCCCGAAACAGCGGCAAAGAACCCAAGAACTGACCCCGTGGTAAAGCTAAGGATCGTAGCAGCAGTTGCGATAAGAATGGTCGTTTGGCCACCGTAAATCATGCGGGTTAGCAGATCGCGGCCAATCTGGTCGGTGCCAAGCCAGTATTGAGCGTCAACAGTGCCTTCAGGGGCCGTGCCGAGTAGGAAACCAAGGCGGGAGGGTTCCCATACTTCTCCAACTGTTTCGGCCATGCCGTAGGGGGCAACCCATGAGGCGAAGATGGCGCAGAAGAAATAGACGCCTGTTATGAATAAGCCGATAAGGGCAGACAGCGGTATACGCATCAGAAAATCCCCGCGTTGGTATTAGGGTGCGCTGAACAATGGGCGCGGGAAAACAACGGGGCTGAAAGAAGCGAAGACAGCACGTTCATTTTGGATGCCTCAGTCTTGGATTGGACAGGATCGATACGATGTCCGCGATCATGTTCAGGATAATATAAACTGCTGAAAAGATGATACCGGAGGTTAAAACAACCGGAACATCGCGTTTCACCACCGCATCAACCAAATATTGGCCCATGCCTGGATAGGCGAACACTGCCTCGACAACCACAACACCGACCACAAGGTAGGCAAGGTTGATCATCACCACGTTTACAATCGGTGCGACCGCGTTTGGAAAGGCGTGCCTGCGGATGACCTCAAAGCTAGACAGCCCCTTCAGTTCGGCCGTTTCGATATAGGCCGACTGCATCACGTTCAGAATGGCCGCGCGTGTCATGCGCATCATGTGTGCCAGCACAACCATTGTAAGGACCGCGATAGCCAGGGAAATTGAGTGTAATTTTTCAAGCAGCGGCATGTCGGGTGGGACATTGGCAAAAGATGGTGCCCAGCCTAGCTTCACTGCGAAAACGAAAATTAGAATATAGGCGATCATGAATTCTGGCAGAGAAATCGCGGCCAGCGTTGATCCAGAAATTAGCTTGTCAGGCCATCTGTTAAGGTAGCGTACAGCGACTAGCCCAAGCAAGATAGCAACGGGAACTGATATAAGCGCAGCCCAGAAGGCCAAGAACATCGTCGCGCCCAGTCGTTTGCCGATCTGTTCGCCGATAGGCAGCTTGTTGGAGAGCGCATTGCCCATGTCACCAGTTAGAATGCCGCCAATCCATTCTGCATAGCGCGTGAGGGCAGGGCGATTTAGCCCCATCTCTTCGCGCAGATTGGCAAGGTTTTCCGGCGTGGCTGATTGGCCCAATTGGGCCTGTGCCGCGTCACCAGGCAAAATTTCGGTCAAGCCAAAGAGAAGCGCAGAGGCGGCGAAGAGCAGGAGGATGCCCAGCGATAAACGCTGGGCAACCAATTTAAGAATGGGGTGCATAAGGCTGGCTTACGCTTTCCATGTTTTCGCAAAAGCAGACCAGTACATTTGTGGTCCTGATGGATTGGTTTCCCAACCTTGGATTTCGGTTGAGATAGCATCAACAAAGTCGTTGAACATAGGGACCATAACGCCACCCTCTTCGTTCAGCAGACGACCCATTTTAGAATAGATCTCTTTGCGCTTGCCTTCATCCAGTTCAGCACGTGCTTCTAGAAGCATCGCGTCAAATTCTGGACGTTTCCAACGTGTGTCGTTCCAGTCAGCAGAAGAAAGATATGCTGTAGTGTACATCTGGTCTTGGACCGGACGACCGCCCCAATAAGATGCGCAATATGGCTGAACGTTCCATACTTCTGACCAGTAACCATCGTTTGGCTCACGCTTGATTTCGAGCGGAATACCAGCAGCTTGGCATGTTTGTTGGAACAATGCTGCTGCATCGACCGCACCAGGGAACGCGCCATCTGCAGTGCGCAGAATGATTGGCGATCCATCGTGGCCAGATGCTTTGTAGTGTGCCGCAGCTTTTTCCAGATCGAATGAACGCTGTGGAATGGTTTCGTCAAACAAAGGATACGCTTCATTGATTGGCATGTCGTTGCCAACAGAACCAAAGCCCTGAAGGATTTTGTCGACCATTTCTTGACGGTTCATTGCATGCTTCAGCGCAAGGCGAAGTTCGTTGTTATCAAACGGTGCTGTATCAACATGCGCGATGAACACATAGTGACCACGGCCAGACGTTGTTTTGACTTCGATTGTTGGCGCACGGCCCAATAGTTTTGCGATCTTTGGCTCAACGCGGTTGATCGTGTCGACCTGACCAGATTGCAATGCCGCTGTACGTGCTGTTGCGTCGTTCAGAACGATCAACTCAACAGTGTCGTAGTGACCCATTTCGTCCGCAGCCCAGTGATTTTGGTTCTTCTTGAACGTCATGCGAACGCCCGGCTCGTCTGTCTCAAGTGTGTACAGACCAGTACCGATTGCAGCCGCTGGATCGTCAAAGCCGCCATTTGGCTGAATGATCAAGTGGTAGTCCGCCATCAGGTATGGAAGGTCAGCGTTACCGATTGCGAGGGTCAATTCAAACACATCGCCATCTGCACGCATCGATTCGATGCCCTTCATGATGCCCAAAGCACCCGATTTTGAATCCTCATTAGAGTGGCGTTGCATTGTCGCCAAAACGTCTTCGGCTGTTACAGCTGCGCCATTAGAGAATGTGATGCCTTCGCGGATCTTAAAGCGCCAAGTTTTTGCGTCTGCTGAGCCTTCCCAGCTTTCTGCAACTTTTGCGTCTAGGCCCGTTGGACCAGGGTAAACCAGTGTCTCGCCCCAGATGTAACCACCGGCCAAAGGTACGTCAGACGCCCACGTAGCAGGGTCTTGCGAGTTTGTTGACTCACCACCTTGAACGCCCATACGGAAAGTGCCGCCTTTAACAGGGCCGGCTGCATAAGCTGCGTCAGCCAAGATTGTTGAGGCAACGGCAGCCGTCACACCAAGTGCAGCGGCTGTGCTCATAAATTCGCGGCGCGTCATCGTGCCAGCGGTAACTTTCGTGGACAGTAGTTTGAGTTCATTACTCATATTGTGATCTCCCAATTGGTTAATTAGTCGCGTCTGATGCGCGCATTCTTGATTGGTGTGGGCAAAGGTTTGCGCATTATTCATCTACTCGCAAGGGTTAATACTTTTTAATGACAGTCTCATGTCAGATCCCAGTGCGCGGAATTTCATCGGTTAGGTCGCGTTGATAGATAAGTTGATCATTTTCAAACGCTTCGATTTTGGCCGAAAGGTAAAAGGTATCCTTGTCGGACCACATTTCGCAGCGTGCTTCTGTGCGCAATTGGATGCCATCGCGTTCTAGTTCGTCGGTCCAATGACAGGTGCCTTTTGCAGACAGTGGATCATTGGGGTGGATTTGCCAGTGTTCGCGCGCAATCGAGCCGTTGATAAGCCCATGATCCGCATCGCGTACTTTGCCGAAATCATCCACGATATGGAGGTGAACAATGCCAGTGTTTAGGTCGGTTTCTTGACGACGACTGTTTGTGTTTTCACGGATTGTCATCGTTTCCCAAGGATCAGCCGCCTCCGGAGGTGGGAAGGTGACAGTGCTGCCCGCGACTTCGTTCAAGAGGGGTAGGTTTATAGCGCCGCTATGAATTTGCAGGCGCGTCGCTTCGGGCGAGGGCCAAAGCACTGGCCAATAGGCGTTAGAAATAGAAACGCGGACACGGTGCCCAGCTGGGACAGTGTAGGCGCATTGATCAAGGTTTAGCGTAACGTTGATGGGTTGGTTGATGGGTAGCGGTTTGGATCGCTCATGCCCGTCACGATGACACAGGTTTATCACACCATATGTGATCCGTGTGCTGGCCCCGTCGGGATGAATGTGGTTCAGCCGCACTGCCAGCTGCGCAACAGGCTTATCGCTGCTGAGCTTTAGCGTGATTTGAGGGGCACCGGTAATCACCAGATCGCTGTCTAAGGTGTGCCCGTCCCATACTGTTGATAGGGCATCGTCACGGCGTTGATCGCCGGGCATTTCAGGGCCAAGCCAAATCGCGCAGTATTCGCCTGAATCCGTTCCGCAATCTTGGGGTGATATAACATTGGCATCAATCTTGGCGGGTTCATCCGTTAGGCCATCTTGGCCCAAAAAATATGTCCGAATTTCTGCTGGGTGTTGATGATCGCGTTCGGGTATCTGTGCGACCCATCGTCCTGCACGTTCGGTATAGCCTGTTTGTGGGCGCACACCGTCCATTTGATACAGGCGCAAGTCTGGATCATTCTCAACGCCAGTTTCGATCCCTTTCAGCCATTTGTCCCACCAACGCAGTGCTTCTTGTAAAAAGCCGATACGCGGCTCGGGAATGGCGAAATGCGGGTATTTGTGAACCCACGGGCCAACAATCCCTTTGGAGCCTTCAATGTTCTCAACAACATTTGAAACCGTATTCTTATAGGCGTCACCCCAGCCGCCGATGGCCAGTACTTTGGTTTTGATCGTGCTGAAATCTTCGCAAACTGATCCATGCTTCCAATACTCATCACGGGTTTGGTGACGCAGCCAAGTGGCAGGTAAAAACGGTTCGTTCTCAAGCCGATCCAACCACATCTCACGCCAATCGCTGCGCAGTGCAGGGTCCGGTGCGCGACCTGAGTAGGACCACATCGTTGCGCCCCAGCCTAAGTTTTCGTTCAGCAGGCAGCCACCTTTATAGTGAATGTCATCGGCGAAGCGGTCGACGGTTGAGCAAAGTGTGATGATTGCCTTCAGCTCTGGTGGGGTCATTGCGGCGACCTGGAGTGAATTGAAGCCTCCCCAACTGATGCCCATCATTCCGATGGACCCATTGCACCAGTCCTGTGCTGCCAGATGTTGAATAACCTCAACCGCGTCATCTAATTCTTGTTGGGTGTATTCGTCTTCCATTAGGCCGTGGCTGTCACCGTTGCCACGCATGTCCACACGGGCACAGGCATAGCCGCGCTGGGCGAAATAGGGATGGGTCAGCGCATCACGTGCAGTTGTGCCGTCGCGTTTACGGTACGGCAGGAACTCTAGGATGACTGGAACGGGGTTTTCCAAAGCATCGATAGGTTTCCAAAGTCGTGTCGAAAGACGGGTGCTGTCTGAAAGGATAATACCGTAATCGGCGTCTTCACAGATTTCGCGCAGGCTGTTTTGAGTCATACCTGACGGTGGGTCCATCGCCAGATTCTGTCAATAGCCTAGCTCGATCGAACCTCTGCGATTAAGAGGTCCATGACATTGGTGCCAGTCGGGCCAGACCTTATCAACACATCCTTGGCATCCAGCCATGGTGCAACATTAGCCTGTTCAATGGCGAGGTGGCCACTTGCATCCCATGTCTGGCCATCCACCAGCGCGCCTGTCGCATCTGTCGGTCCATCGGTACCGTCCGTGCCTGCAATCAAAACGCGGATACCAACTGTGCCTTTGATTTCGCGGGCAATCATTGCGGCAAGCATCATGTTGCGGCCACCAAGCCCGGGATTGGGTGGGAGAACAACAGTTGGTTCGCCGCCCATTATATAAATGCCGCCTTTGGCGGCGCGCAGCCGTGCTGCGATCTTTGGCGCTAAAGTTACGACGTCTTCATACATATCCTCCGAATTACTGATCACCGACGTCCCTGCTTTTTCAACGGCGGCGGCTCGTGCGATTTGATTGCTGGCGACGATATGGGAAGAGTATTCAAAATCGTGGCTGGCAGGTGCGGCTGCGATGCCTGACCCAATTATCCCAACATCATCGCCTTGGACGTCTGATATGGCCAAAGTCGTAACTTTTCTGCCCTTAAAACCTGCCAGTGCTTTGCCGCCCTTGATCTGAGAGATTTCCTTGCGCTGCGCGTTCATCGCGTGGATGTCTTTGCCGGATGCCAATAACGTTTGCGTCTCTTTAGATAGTTCAGCAAGTGTCATTCCGTCGGGTAAAACCTCTGCTAAGGAAGATGCGCCACCTGAAACGAGAAACAGTAAGTGTGATCCCTTTGGGCTGCCCGCGATGGCATCCTGTATTGCAGATCCTGCAGCCAATGATGCCTCGTCCGGAACCGGGTGCGCAGACTCTACAATCCTAGCATGTTGGGGCGCGTCCTGGGTATGGTCGTATTTGGTAACAACTAGGGTGGGCAATTCGCCGAAAACATCATGTACCGCGCAAGCCATTGAAGCTGCTGCTTTACCAACTGAGATGACCAAATCAGGTCGGTCAACATCATGGCTTTGAAGTGCCAAATTGACGGATGAACGGCCCTGAACTGCGGCAACACCGGCGTTCCAAAGGGCTAATATGTCGGCATTTTGGATCAATTCGTGCTCCTTTGTGACATTTTGTGATCGGTTGGCGTTTAGCGCCAAGTCAATGAAATAGCCTGAACAACGAAAAATCCACCGCTATATCTGCTTGTAACCTGTCTAAATTGTGTCTCAGGCCAAAAAATAGACTAGCCCTTGATTCGGAGTTGGGCTATGTAGGGGGAACTAAAGTTGAAAAATTATCTCTAAAGATAAGTAAATATTACAAAGCGTGAGCAGAGCGATGAACCAATCAGCGCCTGCGTTTTAAAAACAAAAGAGACCCCCGCGTTAGACTGGGGCTCGAGGTAGAGTGGTGGTGTTATGAAGGTGATCGATTTCGTCGTGCGCGATGGTGCGGGCGCTTTGCAGCGTGGTTTGATTCAGGCGGACGAGCCTACGACAACCATTCAGGCAACTAGCGTGACCAACACCAATACTGAGAAGTAGAATGTCGTTTTGGACATCGGGATGACTTCGTAGCCGAACAAGCGCAGTGCCAATGCATCGTCGTGCATCGCATGTGCCGCTGCTTGACCCGCTTCGCCGATCAAAACCACACCAACGATCAACAGAATGAACAGGCCAAGGACCTCATACATGCGGTTGGCTTCAAGGAAGCGTGTGACGCTGTCAGCCAGCAAAAGCATTGCTAGGCCTGAAAGCAAGATTGCAGTCGCAAGAATTGGGAAAACATCGGTAATGGCAAGCGCCGATAGCACAGAGTCAAAGGAGAAGATCAGGTTCATCACCACGATCATTAACACAACTTTTTTCGCTGACTTTCCTGATTTGTTGGCCAAATCGGTATCAAGGTGTTCGATCGACAGCATGTGGCCGATTTCTTTGACGGCTGTGTACATGATGAAGATACCGCCAAGGATAAATACGCAGGTGGCAAAGTTGACACCGCCCGTAATGACGCCGGTCCATTCAAGGATCACAAACGGTTCAGCCAGTGCATCGATCAACTGGATCATCACAAACAGCAGAACAACGCGTAGCGCGACGGCAATTAGGATGCCCCAACGACGCACAGCCGCTTGTTGCGCGACATGTGCCTGCTGGCTTTCGATGCTGATGTAAAGTAAGTTATCAAAGCCCAGAACAGCCTGCAAAAAGCAAAGCATGAGCAGGTTATCAAGGTTTTGATGGTCAGTAGATCGGTCATGTAGAGTCCCCAAGCGTTATTTACGCGTTAAAATTTTGACACCCTTTCAGCGCATAAGATGGGGACGTAACAATTGTTAAGCTATGGCGTTAGGGGAATTTCCACCATTTAGGCACCTTTAGCGCTTGTTTGGACCTTTTGGTTTGCCAAATGGCTTGCCCGTTGGACGACCTGCTGGCTTGCCAGTGCTAGAACCGGCTGGACGGCCAAAGGGCTTGCCGGCTGGTTTGCCTGTCGGACGGCCAGTTGGTTTGCCTACTGGGCCACCAGTTGGGCGACCTGTTTGCTTTGTACCTGGGCGTCCCTTTGGCTTGCCATAGCTCCAGCCATCTTCGCGTTCGTCATACATGTCGGCCTCGGCACGATCAGGACGACCGTGCTGTTTGCCAAATGTCTTTGTTGCGCCTTTTCCACGGCCCATCGGTTCCGTTTTGGCCTTAGCTTTGCGTTCGGCCTCTGAGCGGGCCATGTTGCGCGTGCGTCCTTGTTCGGACGGTTTGCGCGAAATGGGTTCTTTGCGTGGTGGACGTTCACCGCGTTTTACGGTTTTCCCCTTGGAGGTTGTCGCTGGCTCATCAGCGGCACCAGCATCAAGGCCAAGTTGGTCGCGCATGACTTTGCGGCGGATTTCTTCAACTTCGCCTTGCTTTAGATCGCCCAACTGGAACGGGCCATAGCTGATGCGGATCAGGCGGTTTACTGTCAGTCCAACATCTTGCATCGCACGGCGAATTTCGCGGTTCTTACCTTCGCGCAAGCCCACAGTTAGCCAAGCGTTCGCACCCTGTTGGCGATCAATCGTGACTTGCATGGCTTGATATTTTTCACCTTCCACGATGACACCGTTGCGCAAGGGCGCAAACGTATCCTCAGTGGGGCGGCCATTGACGCGCACGCGGTAGCGGCGCAACCAACCTGTTGAAGGCAATTCCAGTTTGCGTTTGATCCCACCATCGTTGGTGAGCAGCAAAAGACCCTCAGAGTTAATGTCGAGGCGGCCAACCGCAAGAACGCGCGGTAGGTCTTCGGGCATTTCGTCATAGATGGTCTTGCGACCTTTTTCATCGCGGTCAGATGTGACCAGACCCGCAGGCTTGTGATATAGCCAAAGACGCGGCGCATCGGGTTCGCCGACTTGCTTGCCATCCACAGTGATACGGTCGGCGGCTGTCACGTTAAGTGCTGCGCGCTCAACTTTGGACCCGTTTACGTAAACGCGGCCCTCCTCGATCATCCGCTCAACGTCACGTCGACTGGCGACGCCTGCGCGGGCGATGACTTTGGCAATACGGTCGCCTGCAGTTGCAGAAGCGGTGGCTTTATCTTTTGAGTCTTTTGTCATGTCGCCCGCTCTAGACTATCCTGCGCACTTGCGAAAGCGCGGGTTTTGGTGGCAATTGAAACTATGGTTTTTAAATCCTTCATGTCCGAGGCGCTGGTTCAAGCGCGCGCTGCCGCTGATCGGGGCGAAGTGCCCGTGGGCGCCGTGATCGTGGATGGGGCAGGACAGGTGATTGCATCGGCTGGAAACCGCACCCGCGAATTGCATGACCCAACAGCCCATGCCGAAGTCTTGGCGATACGGGCGGCCTGTTCGGCTTTGGGCGTTGAACGCCTGACAGGTTGCGATCTGTACGTCACGTTAGAGCCATGCCCGATGTGCGCCGCTGCCATCAGCAACGCCCGCATCGGGCGGCTGTATTACGGCGCGAGCGATCCTAAGTCCGGCGGGGTAGAGCAGGGGCCGCGCGTGTTTTCACACGCCCAATGCCACCACGCGCCAGAGGTTTATGATGGGATCGACGCGGTTGCTTCGACGGATTTGTTGAAGGCGTTTTTTAAGGGGCGGCGGTGAGGGGGTGAGAGGTAGATGTCCGGCTAGAGCCCTACTTGCATTCATCTTTGGCTCATTCCATAGTGTTCGCCCGTCACAATCAGAGGAATGCTATTGTGAAGAGAGATCATGATTTTATCAGAGAAACTCTGTTCACTGCAGAAATGTGGCCAAAGGGTTATATAGGCTTTACCGAGACTTTGCCTTTTGACGACAAGCCAGAGAAAGAGCGGGAGTACTTGCTGAAATGGGAGCATCATCTGCGGATCATGCAGGATGAAAACCTTATATTTATCAGGCCAATACGCAAAGAAGACCGACACCACAAAGGAGAGGAATATAGACTAACCTCGAAAGGGCATGATTATCTTGATGCTATTAGGGACGATACTGTTTGGGCCAAACTCAAAGCCAAGTTTCTTGCCGCTGGTGGTGTTGGGCTTAGTGTTGCAATCGAACTAGCCAAAGAGGAATTGGCGCGAAGGATTTTAGGCGGTGGATGAGATTTGCAATTGAATCTAAGAGCAGCAATGCCCGCATAGCCGTCGATCCGCGCTCCACCCGATCTCCCTAGGATCGGCGGGGTGAACCGAGCCCTACGCGGTTCATCGGCGAAACTCTTGTTCTGTGACAACTGTTCCCCACGCTTCCCCTTCTTGTTCGAGCGTCAGGGTGAAGCCGTAGCTTTCGTAAAGGTGACGTGCGGGCTCAAGCCCTGCGAAGGTTGTGAGCCACACGTTTCCATTTGAATGATCATCAGCGTGCGACATTGCGCGATCCATAAGTTTGCGGCCAATGCCTGTACCACGGCAGCGTTCCGCGCAGATGAACCATCGAAGGTGCCCCCCGCGCTCACCAGACATTGGATCGTTGAGGTCTAGAACAATCGAAGCGGCGAGCCCCTCATTGTCATAGGCAAGTAGGACAAGGTCGTTTGACGCCATTCGCCCTGTGAATGCGGCCAGTTCATGTGCGACTTTGGCCTCAAAGAATGTTCCAAACCCCCAGTTATGGGCATAGTGCTGGCCGTGTAGTGCTATGATTGTCCCCAAAGACCCTGGTGCAAATTCGGTGATAATCTTCATCTTGATGCTCTTGTTCTAAAGTGTAGTTAAATTCTTGGTTCAGTGGTGAAGTCTAGAACACAATCGTTTCCATCACTTCGGGTTCAATCACCTTCACATCTGGCAGCCCATCAATCAGCACTTGGGCGGATTGCTCAAGTATAGGCATGGTCCGGTAGTGGTATGGGATCACGGTTTTAAAGTTGAAGTAGCGTTTGGCGGCGTAGGCTGCTTCGGCCATTCCCATGGTGAAATGCCCGCCTGCGGATACGATGCCTATGTCAGGCTTGTAAAAACCCCCGATCCAATCCATGTCGGACATGATCCCAGTGTCGCCCGTGATATAGATACAGTGCCCTTCGCCGCGGATGATGAACCCCGCCTCGGACCCCATGTATTTACGGTTTCCGTTCTCAAAAATACTGGAGGAGTGGGAGGCAGGGACCAAAGAGATTTCGACATTGCCGCGTTTAATCGTGCCACCCATGTTGAACCGATCACCCTCAATCGCGCCTTCATCGACGAGATGTTCAACCAACTCGTACATCCCCGCGACAGGAGCGTTCAGTTTTTGTGAAAGGTCCGCCACATCGGCCACGTGGTCAAAGTGCCCGTGGGTAACAAGGATGTCAGTGGCCCCTTTTAGGGCAGCGTCATGTCGGTTCTCTGGCAGCATCGGGTTTCCAGTAAGCCAAGGGTCAATCAACAGGACCTGATCTTCGATTTCGATGCGAATGCTCGCGTGGCCAAGCCAGATAATGTTCATGGTGGGGTCCTGTTTATTGCGGGGGTGGTAAGTATGTGTAGGAACTATAGGGGTAATTAGTCGCTCACTTGATGGACTTCGATTATGTTGCCATCTGGATCGTAAAAGAAGATTTGGTGCCATTCGACGGCCGCAGTGTGTCCATAATCAGAGTATGGGACGCCTTTTGCTTCAAGATGGGCTTTGAACGCTTCGATGTCATCCGTTCGATAAGCGATGTGGCCCCGTTCAACCGGATTGACGGCGTGACCGGTTTTGAACCCGATGCTCAGGTCCTTTTGCGCGATGTGGGTTTGAACCGCGCCATCGGTGCGAAAGGCCAGCTGACCGGCATACCCTTTGTTCTTCTCTTGTTTCGGGATGTCTTCTGTGACGGGTGGCAGCATCAGGACATCGTTATAAAATGCATCCATTTGACTGACATTTTCGCTGCTAAAGCTGACATGATGTAGGGTCAGTTTCATTTCCACACTCCCTTGGCTGTGCAGTCTTAAGTAGTTCACAAACTTCGTGAGGCGTCCAGACCCCTGACCCAAGCGAATTCAGAAGTAACCACCCACTTGCGAGGGGGGCGTCGGCGCGTTAAACCGCCCTTAAGCAGATAAGGGATCCCCATGTCGATTGATACAAGCACCGCCGCCCGCGTCGCCAAATTGGCCCGCATTAAAGTTGAAGACGATGCGCTGCCAGCATTGGCCGCTGAGTTTAACAATATCCTTGGCTTTATTGAGCAACTCAATGAGGTGGATGTGGATGGCGTTGAGCCGATGACATCTGTCACTCCGCAGCGCCTTAAGCGCCGTGTGGATGTGGTTTCGGATGGATCGCAGCAGCAAGCTGTTTTGAAGAATTCACCTGATGCGCGCGAAGGTTTCTTTGCTGTGCCTAAGGTTATGGAGTGAGCCAAGTCTAAATGACGCGCTCAAGCAGCCCTGCGCTGCACCCTGATTTGAGAAAGATGATAAGATGACCGATCTAAACACACTTGGATTAGCTGAAGCCCGCGATGCACTTCGTGCTGGCTCTACCACGTCCAAAGAATTGACTGTGGCTTGTTTGAAAGCCATCGAGGGTGCAGGTGTGCTGAACGCATTCGTTCACCACACCCCTGAGATCGCGATGGAGCAGGCGGCAGCGGCCGATGCCCGTATTGCTGAGGGTAATGCCCCTGCGATGTGTGGCCTGCCAATCGGGATCAAAGATCTGTTCTGCACCAAAGGTGTGCCGTCTCAAGCGGGTTCACGTATTTTGGAAGGCTTCCTGCCAGAGTATGAATCAACAGTGTCTGGCAACTTGATAGGCAGTGGTGCGGTTATGTTGGGCAAGTTGAACATGGACGAATTTGCCATGGGTTCCTCTAACGAGACATCCGTTTATGGCAACGCGATCAACCCTTGGAAAGTTGACGAGCGTCAGTTGACCCCAGGTGGATCATCCGGTGGTTCTGCGGCAGCTGTTGCGGCTGATCTATGTTTGGCTGCTACTGGGACAGACACTGGTGGCTCTATTCGCCAGCCTGCGGCCTTCACGGGCACTGTAGGCATTAAGCCAACCTATGGCCGTTGTTCACGTTGGGGCGTGGTGGCCTTTGCCTCTTCCCTTGATCAAGCGGGTCCAATGACGAAATCGGTACGTGATGCGGCGATCATGTTGGAAACGATGTGTGGCTACGATCCAAAGGACAGCACCAGCGCCGATTTGGCTGTGCCGAATTTTGAGGCCCTGATGACTGGTGATATTCGCGGCAAGAAAATTGGCCTGCCAAAAGAATACCGCATGGACGGCATGCCCGCTGAGATCGACAAGCTTTGGGCAGATGGCGCGGATATGTTGCGTGATGCGGGTGCTGAGATTGTTGATATCTCCCTTCCACACACGAAATACGCGCTGCCAGCTTACTATGTGATTGCCCCTGCCGAGGCGTCTTCGAACCTCGCACGTTATGACGGTGTTCGCTATGGCCACCGTGCCACATTGGACGCGGGCGATGGCATCACAGAGATGTACGAAAAGACCCGCGCCGAGGGCTTTGGTCCAGAGGTGCAGCGACGTGTGATGATCGGGACATATGTGTTGTCCGCTGGTTTTTATGACGCCTATTACAACCGCGCCCGCCGCGTACGCACGTTGATCAAGAAAGACTTTGAAGACGTGTTTGCGGCTGGTGTTGATGCAATCCTGACACCTGCAACGCCATCTTCGGCCTTTGGTTTGGGTGAAATGACGGATGTTGATCCGGTGCAAATGTACCTTAATGACGTGTTCACTGTGACTGTGAACATGGCGGGCTTGCCAGGGATTTCCGTTCCAGTTGGTTTGGATTCCAAAGGTTTGCCAATGGGTCTGCAACTGATTGGTCGTCCATGGGAAGAAGGCGATCTGCTGTCTTCCGCCTATGCGCTTGAGAAAGCTGCAGGTTTTGTAGCCAAGCCAGCCAAATGGTGGTAAATAGCGCAAAAATATAGCGCACTTAAGCGAACCAGAGGCAGATAGTATGACGATCCGATTGATAATGATGGCTTCAGCACTTGGTGCTTTGGCTGCTTGCCAACCTGCACTTCCTGAAAGCGGGGCAGGTGCACCTGGACAAGGAGTGGGATTTGATACTTCAGCCAGTGCACGTGCACAGCTTGATGCGCCATTGACGGTTCAGTCGCAAACCTTGCCATCCAGCAATCAGCAAAATCAGACGGTTCAGGCGGCAACGTCTGAGACGGCTCAGGTTGCTGCAACGGTTTCTGCGCAGACGAATTCTGTGGCTGACGATACTTTGGCGGCGCTGGGCACCAGTGGTTCACGTACTTCCGTTGAATCTGGACGACAGGTGGTGAATGCCAGCCCGTCCAATCCTGCACCAGTTGCAGTGAGTAACGCGGGCATTTCGGATGAAAATGATTTTGGTGCCGTATCTGGCCGCCAATCTATCGAAAGCGATAAGGCGCGTATTGCTGCCAACCGTGCGCAATACGCGATTGTTCAGCCAACAGCATTGCCAAGTCGCAGCGGTTCTAATCAGCCAAATGTTGTGGCCTATGCATTGGAAACGCAGCATCCACGTGGAACGCAGGTTCACCGTCGTTTAGGTTTTGCATCGGTTGCGAAAACACAACGAAATTGTGCGAAATACAATTCGGCAGATGATGCTCAGCTTGAGTTCTTGACCCGTGGTGGTCCGACCAGAGACCGCCTAGCTTTGGATCCTGATGGTGACGGTTATGCCTGTGATTGGAATCCAGCAAAATATCGCGGGTGATCGAACAAATCGCCTCTCCCAATTGCGGCTCACGGCGTGATGCCCTTCGCCCTTCGCTGATCGTTGTACATTTCACTGCTATGAAGACAGCACGGGCCGCCATTGAGCGACTGTGCGATCCAGCTTTTGAGGTTTCGGCCCATTACGTTATTGCCAATGCTGGTGGTGTCACACAGTTGGTACCTGAGGAAATGCGTGCTTGGCACGCAGGGGCAGGGCGCTGGCATGGTCAGGATGATATCAATTCGCGTTCTATCGGTGTTGAACTTGATAATGCGGGGACCCATCCGTTTTCAGAACCACAGATGCGCGCGTTAGAAACTCTGCTATCTCAGATCATGAAACGTTGGGATATCGCGCCTGAGGGTGTGATTGGGCATTCTGATCTAGCACCGGGTCGTAAAACTGATCCGGGTCCACGATTTGATTGGGCGCGTTTGGCAATGCAGGGGCTGGCGGCTGAAACACCCCCTAAGGGTTGCGCTGCCAGAGAGTTTGCAGGACTGGCAGCACATGCTGGGTATGACACGAGTGTGCCCGTGGGTGACCTGTTGCAAGCCGTACGCTTGCGTTGGAACCAATCTGCTACGGGCCCTTTGTGTGCCAAGGACCACGCGGTTCTTCAATCTTGATAGCGGCCGAACACTCCAACCCATTGACGAACCCACAAACAAAACGCACAAGGCGATTGCGCGGAAGGCTGGATGGTCGCGGGATTGGCAACAATCGCGAGGAAAGTCCGGACTCCACAAAGCAATGGTGCCGGGTAACGCCCGGCGGGGGTAACCCTAGGGAAAGCGCCACAGAAAATAGACCGCCTGTGTGCGGATCGGGCAACCGATATCACACGCAGGTAAGGGTGAAACGGTGGGGTAAGAGCCCACCGCGGGACGGGCAACCGGACTGGCAAGGCAAGCCCCACCAGGAGCAATGCCAAATAGGGACCGCGTGCAACGCAAGTTGCGGGGCTGCTTTTGCCCCAGCAGGTCCGGGTTGGCAGCTAGAGGTGCGCAGGTAACTGCGTGCTAAGATGAATGACTATCTCGGGTGTGGCAACGCATCTAGACAAAATCCGGCTTACAGGCCTTCCGCGCATATCTACATTTGTTGTCATTTGGGGCCCTAAAGGGCTGCGAATCTGATGATGTGAAATGACCAGCTTTGGCAGTGTA
>Ga0209304_1000380_pt1 | contig 30618 bp, 30 predicted proteins | sample COGITO_mtgs_1004_4_FD_184789 | JGI IMG/M metagenome (GOLD analysis project Ga0209304, IMG submission 184789) | Pelagic marine microbial communities from North Sea - COGITO_mtgs_100423 (SPAdes) (version 2) | ecosystem: Environmental > Aquatic > Marine > Epipelagic ...
TAGAGAGACTAAAGCTTGTTACGAGAAAAACGATAACAAACATAAAGAACAAATTACTAGGGATTAAGATGTCTTTAAAATTCATTTTTTTTTACAAAGATAAAAAAATTAGATGAATTAGCAGATACTACTGTAGTTAGGTAGTCAGATTTAATAATAATTAAACATTTATTGCTGTAAATTATATAGATCCTAATCTAAATATAACAAATAATAGATATCTTTAATGCATAATAATTTTGATTTAAAATTTCATAAACAAGCCTAACACTACTTTTTAAAATATTTAAAAACTTCAATACCTAGAGAATATATTGTAATTTTGAAAAAAAATTAAAAGTTAATGTTCAGTTTTTTCAAAAAACATCAAAAACCTTTATTTGAAGGACTTTGTGATATTCACAACCATTTGTTGCCGGGCATAGATGACGGAAGCAAAGATGTAGACACATCAACAAAAATGCTAAATGCCTATAATGAATTAGGGATTAAAAGTGTTATTCCTACACCACACATTTATAAAGAATTGTACCCTAATACTCCAACAACCGTAAAAGACGCATTTGAGCTTTTAAAACAACATAAAACCCCTGAAAATACCATAAAGGTTAACTCCTATGCTGCTGAGTATATGGTAGATGAGGTTTTTATGAAAAATCTTGAGCAAGCTTCACCATTATTGCTCTTAAATGATACTTATATTTTAGTAGAAATTAATTTTTTTGGCCAAACTACGATGTTGAAATCAGCTTGTTTTAGTTTATGTCAAAAAAACATTACTCCAATATTAGCCCATCCCGAACGGTATCATTTGATTAAAGACCTCTCTGAATATCAAAATTTAAAAAATCAAGGGTTCTACTTTCAATTAAATGCCTTGTCCCTTTTAGGACAATATGGACCAGAAGTAAAACAAAAAGCTGAAAAATTATTAAAAGCTGGGCTGTATGATTTTGTAGCTACTGACGCCCATAGTGTTAATGACCTAATAAAACTTAAAAACTTAAGCCTTTCAAAAAAGCAAGGAGTTCAATGGGAATCTATTCGAGAATTTCAATCAAACTTATTTTCCTAAAATTAAAAAAATACCATCCATAAAAAAACCACCGATCTGCGGTGGTTTTTTTATAAACGAAATAATATATATTAAACTTCTTAATCTTCATCTCTTCCATACCCATATCCATAGCCATAGTTATACTTGTAGGTATAGCTGTAACGGTATTTATAGCTGTATCGATATCCATAGCCATAACTAGAAGAAGATGCAGAAGCAATAAGACCGTTCAATACCATTCCAAAAGGCGGCATATTTTCACGGCTATGCATCTCTTTAATAAAAGGGAATATATTCTTATCTGAATATTGGGCTCTAGACACATAAACCACCAAGTCACACAAAGGTAATAATGGTGTGGTATCACTTACTAATAATAAGGGTGCAGAGTCAATAATGATAAGATCATAACTTGATTTTAGAATTTCTAACAATTCCTTCATACGAGGACGCATCAATAATTCAGAGGGATTTGGAGGTATAGCCCCTGACAGTAAATAATCAATTTCATCAATCGATTTTCCTTTTACTATTAGTTTATCTAAATCATTATAGTTTACATCATTTAAAAAGGTGGAAAGGCCTAGATTACCTCGTTCAATACCTAACAAGGCATGCACCTGTGGGTTTCGTAAATCTGCCCCAATTAAAATTACTTTTTTACCCAGTGCGTTATAACTTTGGGCAATATTATAGGACACAAAGGATTTCCCTTCTCCTTTTATCGTTGAAGTAGTAATAATCACTTGAGGTTTATTTTGATTGAGTAAAAAACTTATACTCGATCGAATCACACGCGTAGATTCAGCAATAATACTACGATCATCATTATCAGAATAGTTTTCATCAAAAGGCACTTCACCTAAAATAGTAAGTCCTGGCAAACCAACCTCTAGATCTTCTCGGGTGTTAATTTTAGTATTTAATAGCTTTAATAAAAAAAGAATACCAAAAGGTATTAAAAGACCCAAAATTATACCACCTAAGTAAATAATATTTATTTTAGGTGAAATTGGGAAATTATTAGCAAATCCATAACTCAATACTTTCAAATTTGGGAGTACAGAAACATAGCTAATAGATGCCTCTTCCTTTCGTTGAGATAGGAAGACTAAAAGATCCTCGGCAAATTTAAATTCTCTTGTAAAAGTTCTCATAGAATATTCTTTTTCTGGTAAGCTGGAGACTAATCCTAAAGATTCATTATTTATTTTTTGATAACTAGATAACGATACTTTTAAGTTTTTTACATAAATACTAATTCCCTCTAAATTTGCTTTTTTGAGCCTTTTTAAGTCTTCATTTAGTTTCAAAACTAAAGGACTCGAACTAGTAGCACTTACTAATAAATTATTTCGATCGATAACAAGAGTGTTGTAAGACCCAATCAATTCATTAATACTTTCATCTACTATACCAATATTAGCAGGTAAAATCTCAAAATTTTGTTGACTTTTTAATTGTTCTAGCAGGGAGGTTGCAATATCTAGTTGAATTTTTAGATTGAAAGTAGCTTCATTTTCCTTAATAATAGTAGACAATACATTTGATGTTTGTGCTTCTGAGTTATAAATGTTATTTTTAAGTTGATAAGCAATCGTTTTTTTGGAAATAGAGTCTATAACATTTTTTAAACCTTTTAAACGCTTATCAATAAACTCAATAGAGGCTTGAGATAATTGACGTTGATCAGCAATCCTATCCTCTATTAACACTTGTATAAGAGTATTTAATATTGCATCATTACGTTTTTTATTGGTTCCAGATATACTAATATTAATAACTTCACCATTTTTTGATCCAGCTGATGCTTTAATTCTATTTTTTAATGCATTTGTTGTATTATTGAGAGTGTTAGATAAAATGTTATATTCTTTACTGTTAGTTAAATTAGAATCTCTAATTGTTAACGTAAAATAATTATTTTCAAAAAATTCATTTTTATTAATTTTAAAACTTTTTATTCTATTGGAAATTAAATAGTAGTCATCATAAAACTTCAAATTCCAATTTTGAATTTTATTTAAATCCTTAAAAATAATTCGGAAAGGAATTTCATCCCCAAACTTTAAAGAGTGCTTTACTCTTCCGACTTCCGTTATATTAGTTTGGAGATTAAGTTGTTTCACAACCTTTTTTAAAATAAAATTGGAGGTCATTACTGAAATGTCATTTTCCACATTAACTCTCGTTCCAAATAAACTGGTTACCTCAGTAGTTAAAAATGAGCTAGAGGCATCTGATTTTGTAATTTGGACTTGTGCAGAACTCGAGTATATATTCGGAGTGTAACGTAAGTAGGTATAGGAGGCCAGTAATGCCATAACAATAGACATTAAAAACCATGGCCAAAAAAATAAATAATATGAAATTTCATTTTTTAGATTAAAGCTCTCGGCTTCATTATTTAATATATTTTCAGTATTATTTTTCATAATCATTATCTTATCAAAATTATAGTACTTAGAAGAATAGAAGCGATACTTAGTACTGTTGAAATATTACCTACGAGCCCAGCACTTTTAATTTTTTTAGAAACTGGATTAACTATGATAACATCGTTAGGAAAAATATTCTGATATGGGCTAGTTAAAAAACTTGAACTCGTAAAATCTAGTTTTGTAGTTGTTCTTTTTCCATCAAATTCTCTAATAACAATTATATCCTTTCGATTTCCATCTATCGTTAAATCACCTGCCAAACCTATGGCTTGTAAAAAACTAATATTTTTTTCTGTAAATTTATATGTACCAGGATTTCTGACCTCTCCTAGAATGGTTATCTTAGCATTTAATAAACGAACTGTTACAATTGGTTTTGTTAAGTGACCTTCATTAACCAATATTTCTTTTATATAATTTTCTAAATCTTTTGGTGTTTTATCAACTACAGAAATTTCTCCTATAACAGGTAGATTGATAGTTTTATTATTAGAAACTAAGTATCCATTAAGTTGCATTAAATCAAGTGAATTTGTGGTATTTCCTTGAAGTGAAAATTTATTATAAGGAATCGATGCTTTTTTTTCTAGAGACGTAACATCAATTTTTAATATGTCATTTTCCTGAAGCATATGTTGGGATATAGAAACTTGACTAACATCAGTAGAATTCAAATCTTGCATGTATAGTACTTGTTTTTTTGATACACATGATGTTAAAAATAATAAGGATATAATAAATAATGTATAATATTTTTTAAATTTAGTCATAATTTAATTTAAATAATTAAGTTTTGGGTTTTTAAGAACTAAACAAATTTAAAGAAACTAACATAAATGTTTCCCAGTAATTAATTAATTTTTAATTTAAAATTATTACAAAAACTTTTTTAAACAAGAAATTAAATGATTTTAATAAATAATTCAACTGTTAAAACTTGAGCTATTTGTATAGTTATAGCAAAATAAACTTTATAAATTAAGACTATTTTATACCTAATTGATTTAGTTTTCTTTTGTACAAATCTATATCAGTCAATAAATTAAAAATTAAAACTCGATATTCTTTCAAGAATAAGGACTTAAAAAGAATATTTAATATTAGCTTTATGGACATGTAAGTCTTGTTCAATTTAGATTGAGTTCTAATTTGTTTAGGTTTTTTTAACTGATTATTATAATCCCTCAAATACAGAGTTGTTTTTGATTTTTTATTGTAATCTAAACTATCTACGTTATTAAAAACCTCATAACATGCTGCTAAAAAACAATTTAAGGGGTGATTTAGCTTATCCAATAAATAAACCGCAGCTTTTGCATTCGTTTTTTTAGATAATAAAAAAACATCATAACCATTTCGTAAGGCCATAGTTTTATTGTCAAAACCACGATCATTTATTTGATTTGCAATGATAGATAGGTTTAATTTATTTGCATAACTCAAAACTCTAACTTCATCGATTACTTGGGAATCTTTTTCTAGAAAAGTGTAATCAAACTCTTTTCTATATTTTTCTAAATCCAAAATTTCTGAATGAATTTCTATAGCAGCAATATTTTTCTCTTTTTGAAGTCTTCTGAAGTGTTTACCTTGATCAGGGAAATAGTATTTATACTTATAAACTTCAGAATACCCATAATTCCTTAAAACTTTTATCGTTTTTTGGTATTCTCCTTTTGAACAAAGAAAGTCAATATCACCCACCATCCGCTCTGCAATATCTTCATACAAGCCTGCAATCAAATTACCAGCACCTTTTAAAAATATAGGTGTTATTTTATTATCTAATAATATTTTATTTAATTCATTTACCTGAGTAATTATTTTTGTATTTCTTTCTTTATTTAAATTGGTAATGAATTTCATATATTCAACTAAATCAGCAGGAAGGTATTTTAAAAAATTAGCTCTTTTTAAATTACAATACAGTGCCGGAAACACATAATGAGCAGTACTTACTTTCACTACACTGTCCCAGTCTATATTATTCGATTGCAGTTGTTTTTTTATTGATTTTTTATTTCTATCTTCTAGAGAAATAGTCAAGCATTTTGCAACAAAATACAGAGTTTCTTTATAATTCAATGGTATTAGTTTTTCTATATGTATTATATTTCCTTGTGCTTTGCTTATTATTAAAAAACCTTACATGAGTCTTTTACGTTACGATATAAGCTTTTGAATTTATTAATCTGACAGCTATTTAATAACAATTTAGTGAATTTTAAAAATTTAATTATTGATTATCAATTAGTTATTTATTATTTAATACTAAAGTCCGAAGACTTTTCCTTATCTATTTATAAATAACCATTAAAAATTTCTTTTCGGTAAATCTTTAAACCATTTTTCATATAATTTTGAAGTGGGGAAAAAAATTACCCAGGCAGTTAAAAATATCAGTTTCATATCTAAAATAAATGATTTATGATTTTGATACCATAGCTCTAACTCCCCTTTAAAAGGGTAAATTTTTCCTTTATAGAACTCCCAAACATCACCATCATTATTTTTAACTTCCGTGATTAATTCCTCTTCATCTCTAAATATAATAGAACCAATACCAGTTAAACCTGGCTTTACATTATAAATCACTTTTTGGACTTCTTTTGGATAAGCTTCGAAACTAACCTTCATTACTGGTCTTGGCCCCACAACACTCATGTGACCCAAAAAAATATTAAATAACTGTGGTAATTCATTTATTTTAGACTTCCTAAGAAATCCTCCCATGGGAGTTATTCTAGGATCTTTTTTGGTAGTCATTATACCGCCAGGCATATTTGCACTGTCCTTAAGCATGGTCGCAAATTTCCAAATTAAAAATTTCTTATTTTTATACCCGACTCGTTCCTGCTTATAAAAAACATAACCTTCACCTGTCAATTTCAACCCGATGATTACTGGGATTAGTATCGGACTTAAAATTAAAATAGCAATTCCAGAGGTTAAAATGTCAAAAGTTCTTTTTAATAAATAGTACATAAATTACATTTTTTGGTCTAAACTTTTACCAGTTTCAATATGATTGAAATTAGGTAGAATTTTATTCATTATTTTTATAATGTCTTCTTTATTATAATATTCCCTTTTAAATAGTGTTTCAATTTCTTTAATCGTGACTTCCATATCAGAGATTGTAGGTTTTAACGAGTTGGTAACAACTCCGATGGATTCATACAAATTAAAGTTTACTTCATCTTCAGAAGTATAAAATTCTTCATATAATTTCTCACCACTAGTATCTGTTTTGAAAAAATAAACTGGATATAAGGAGCTATCAGATAGATTTAAAGCCATTTTTTTTGCCTCTTCTTCACTTTTACAAATTTGAATTTCTTTATTCAAATAATTAAAGAAGTCCTCTGTTATTGATTTAAAATTGACCAATTGATTTTCATTCAATTTCGGAAAATAAATATCTCCACTATTACCTAAGATACAAGTCAATAAACAAATCTCTCCACTTTCTTCTGGTGACACAAAAAAGCGTTTCACGTCTGAAGGGCAAGAAATTGGTTGTCTTTGAAGTAGTCTCTCAATATAGCCATACAATAGTGAGCCGTTCGAAAAGGCAACATTAGCAAATCTAGCTGTTGTAATTTTTAGATCTTTAGAATACGACATAATTACATTTTCCATCATTTTTTTTGACCCTCCCATGACATTAACCGGATTCGCAGCCTTATCGGTTGATACGCAGAAAAAATGAGAGGGCTTATTTAATTTTAAATAATCTAAGAATTTCTTAGCATCTAAAACATTATTTTTAATCATAGCTTCAATAGAGAACGAATCCTTTTCACTTCTTACGTGTTTGTGGGCTGCAAAATTTGCTACAATATCAAATGAACCATGTTTTTTCAACATTTTGTAAAAAACATCAGAATTAAAAGACATTGGATAGGTCAAATAACTCTCTGGAACAATTATATTAGAATCACTTCTTAATGATCTTGTAAGTTCTGTTAAACCATTCTCATTAGTATCTACAACTATAAGTTCGGAAGGATTATACTTAAGTGCTGCTTTTATATATGAGGAACCTATCGTACCAGCACCTCCAATAACTAAAATTGATTTTCCTTTTATCTCTTTAGTTAATTTTTCTTTATTATTTATTAAATCATTTTCGAAAAAGCTCTTTTCTCTTTTCGTTACATAATTTTTAATAAAATCGGAAATATTTGGTAACATCATTACTTATAAAATTTTTTAATTTCTGATATAACTTTATGTTGATCTTCTATTGTTAAATTAGATGAAGATGGAACACTAATACATTCTTTAAAGATTTTATTTGAAATATCATTTTCATTGATATACATTAAATCTTTATACATTGGAAGGTTATTCATTGGTGTCCAAAAAGGTCTACATTGAATTTCATTACTATTCAAGTGATTTAACAATTCTCTCATTTTTTTTGTTCTAAAAGTAAATAACCAACAATTAGGATCTGAATTGGGATCATTTTCTTGAAATTTGATATCTCCAACTCCGTTTAGTTCACTTCTGTAAAGCGCATCAATTTCTTTTTTTCTTTTCAAAATGCTTTCAAAGTTTTCCATTTGAGCTACCCCAATAGCAGCCAGCACATTCACTAATCGGTAATTATACCCTACTTCGTCATGAAAATAATCTAGAGGATCCGTTTTAGCAGTTGTAGTAATGTGTTTTGCTCTGTTGGCGATTTCTTTATCATTTGTTAAAATCATTCCACCACCACCAGTAGAAATTATTTTATTGCCATTAAAACTAAGGACGCCTGTTACTCCAAAAGTACCTGCATGCCTTCCATTCTTAAAGCTTCCTAGTGCCTCTGTACTGTCTTCTATAAGAGGGATACCATAAGTAGAGCTTATTTCTACTAATTTGTTAACGTCAACAAAACCACCTAAAACATATACTGGCATGATCGCACCAATTTTTTTTCCAGAAGCTATTTCTGTGGTTATTAGTTTACCGTTTTCAACTTTGGTAGACGTATTATTATTTAACCAACTTTGAAGTAAATCAACATCTAGTTGCCAAGAATCTTCACAAACATCTATCAAGGTAATTTCTGCACCTGAGTATGAAATAGCATTTAATGTAGCTACAAAGGTTAAGTTTGGTGCAATAACGATATCATAGGAAGAAACTCCTGCAAGGTTTAAAGAAACTTGAAGTCCAGCTGTTCCATTCATACAAGCGATGGCATATTTTACTCCTGTATAATTTTGAATAGCCTCTTCAAATTTATTAACATATGCTCCAGCTGAAGAAATCCAACCCGTGTCAAGGCAATCTTTTACGTATTGCCATTCGTTACCGTTTATATTTGGTACTGATAGTGGTATCATTATTTTTTTAAACTGTTATGTAAGTTATCTAATCGCATTTCAAATACGTTATTATTTTTATATTTTGTATTTAGTATTATTTCACTATTATTATTCCCATATAATTTAATATATTTTTTAGCTAAATCACTAAGTGAAATATTTTCCTCTGCTAAATTGTAAGTGCCTGTCATATGATTTTCTATTATATTCAATAAAATAGAATTTAAGTATTCTATACTTATTTGTGGAAAGCATCTTTCTCCATTTCCCCATATTGTAATTTTATTCTTTTCTTTTAATTCATTTTCAAATACTTTATGTATTCTAGATTCATTCATTCCATTACCATGAACATATCCTACTCTTAGATTTAAAATACTTAACTTTTTTAAGAAATAACTAAACAACATTTCATTATTAAACTTTGATAAACCATATAAACAATCACCGTTAACTGAGGGATCTATACTGTCATCTTCATTAAAAATTCCAGAAACATTTGGATAAACTGCTGAGCTTGAAAAATTAATTAGGTGTAAATCTTCTTTTTTTTGTAAAACATTTATTAAATTTTTTGACATTAATAAATTATCTTCAAACAAGCTAAAGTCATTTAAATTATTTTTATTTGCCATCCTTGAGGCTAAATTTATTATAATATCAAAATCATACTTATTAAAAAAAAGATCTAACTCTTCTAAGTTATAGAGATCAACTTTAAAACAATTTTTTAAATCTAATAAACTTCTCGATATCCCAAAGACCTCATGATGCTTAATTAGGTTTTTATAAATTGAATTTCCTATGAAACCGCTTACTCCAATAATTAATATTTTCATTCTATAAGTTTTTCGTCAAAGAACCGAATTGCTCTTCCTTCTTTTAATACTATTTCAGTTTCCTCACCTTTAATTATATAATTAATTATATATAGTATTTCGTTAAATCCAAAAAGCGATCGTATGTATGTTGTTCCTGAATGTCTCGGATTAATTTCAAACAACTTTGGAACACCTTTACTATCAATTCTTAACTGCAAATTACATGATCCATATGGCTTTAGTTTATTGGCAATATCTGAAATATATTTTATTATAATTTTATTAGCTTTTATACTATGCTCAGAAATAAAAGTATTTCCTTCTTTAAGTGTCCTATTTAAAGCAATAGAAGCTTTAAGCTTTCCGTCTAAACAAATTATTCCGCATGTATACTCTGTACTTTCATCACCAACATATTCTTGTATAATTGGATTTTCTATATTTTTAATTTTACTCAGAAGCTCCTCTTTATTGTTTACTTTAAAGACGCCTCTACTTCTTGCTCCAACTCTTGGTTTTACAATTACAGGATAATCGATTTCACTAAAGTTAACATCTTCGGGTAAATTAGTAACAGGATAATTTAAATTATTATTTTTAAGAAACTCGTATGTTAAATATTTATCATTTCCAATTTTAATAGTATCTAAGGAGCTTATAACTATTTTACATTTAGAATTTTTTTCTATTAAACTCTTATACTTTGCAAACAGTTCAAGCTCAAAATCTACACCAATAAATAAGATATCGATTAACTCTTGTTTAATATGAGATAAAATCTCTTGAAGCCAATTATCTTCTAAATCAGGGTTAGTATAAATATCTGTTAACCTATAGTTTCTTTCACACAGAAAAGAGCCAACCGTATCATTAAAATAGTCAAAACCAATTATTTTAAAATTATTTGATTCATCAGAATTCTTTATACTCTTAATAATAGCCTGACCAATTAAACTTCCAGTGCCAGTTACTCCTATATTATGTTTCATTTTATTTTATTTTTATAATAATCTATGCAAATCTTTGGATATTTTCTTATTTCTAATTCATTAATTAATAAATTAGGATTAACAAGCAGTTCCTTCAAATGAAATTTATTTTTTTCAACATCCCAGATTATATAATTAGATAGTTCAATATTTTGTCTGTTTTGGCCGATACTTCCAGGATTAATTAAATCATAATTATTAATTATTCTATGATATTGTTGATGAGAATGTCCAATAATAATATTTTTATTAATGTCTACATCAGAATCTTTAAAAACATATTCCTTATCTTTTAAATTATGAGTCATTAAAAAATCATTGAAAACAACTTCATCCTCATAATTAATAATTTCATGTGTTTTATTGAAGGTAGAATAGTTTTTTTTAAAGAATGCTTGTACAATATCATTTTTAACATTGCACTCTCCACTTATGAAATATTCTTCATGATTCCCTTTAATATTTATACAATTTAAACTTTCAATTAATTCTACACATTCGTTACTCCATGGGCCATAATTAACAACATCTCCAATGTTTATATATTGATCAATTCCTCTCTCCTTTTTCATGACTTGTTCAAAAGCTGGAAGATTTCCGTGGATATCAGAAAAAATTAAACAAAGCATTATTTTAGTTTTTTAGCAATTAGTTCATATGATTTTTTTGATTGAAAATTATTAGCTAAAACTTTATATGAATTTTCCCCCATCATTCTAAGTTTTTTTGGAATTAGATTATTAATTACTGATTTAATCTCCGAAAAATCATCTCCATATTTAAAAGAAAATCCAGCTGAAGATATCCACCATGAATTTAGACAATATTTTACATATTGCCTTTCATTTAATTCAAAATTTGGTACTGATAATGGTATCATAGTAAACTTTCATTTATTTTAATTGCATTAGATTATATAGATTATAGATTTTTATATTCTCTTAAAAGTAAATTCCAATAAACTTCACGTTCATATTTCATTTTTATGATTTTCCTGGAATTTAATCTGAGTTTATTAAACAAGGTTTTGTCAGAGATTATTTTTTTCATTGCATCATAAATTGCATTAATACTTTTTACTTTTATGACTAATCCATTTATATTATTTTCTATAATCTCATTACAACCATTAATATTTGAAACAATACTAGGTGATCCCATTGCACCAGACTGCATAACCACGTTAGGAAAACCTTCTCTATAACTTGGAAACACTAAACAATTAGATACTGAAAAATAAGGCCTTACATCATTTTGATACCCAACAGATATTATTTGTTTATTATTTATTATGGTGTTTGTTGTTTTCTCTTGCAACGGATCTAATTCATCTTCAAAAGATCCCACTAACAAAAGTTTTACCTTTTTGTTTTCTGTTGATAATTTATCAAAAGCGGCAACTAATTCATTCATTCCTTTATCTGACACAAGTCGACCAACAAAAATAAAAACGAAATCAGTATTCTTTATTCCTAAATTAGTTTTTAAATCTTGTTTGTCTTTAATTGAAAATAATTTAGGATCAAAATAGGACGTATCGATACCATTTGAACTTCCATTCCCAATTACTTTTAGCTTCTCTTTATTGCCAAATCTATTATCTAATATAATATTTTTTAAACCATAAGAATTAGGGTATACATTGGTTGCACAATTGTATGTAATTTTCTCCACAGCATTTAATACTTTTCTTTTTAACCCTGTTGATTCTAGTAAAGGCAATCCAGCAACAGTATGTAATCTATTGGGTACTTTTGCCAAATAGGAAGCCAACATACCAACAACCCCAGCCTTAGGTGTATGAGTGTGTACAATAAATGGTTTTTCTTTTTTAAGAAACTGATACAACTTTATTACTGCTTTTAAATCTTGAATAGGGGTTATTTTTCTTGACATGTTGATGCCTTTAACTTTAACGCCCTCTTTTTTGCCGACTTTTTCAAGCAAATCTCCTGGACTACTTATGCCAACTACTTCAAAGTTATGAGAGGCCATAAATTTCATTTGCCCCTCAATTAGCTTATCTAATGACATAGGTACTGTTGTAATGCGAATTAATTTTGAATTCATTCCTTTTAAAAAGATTTTTTATACCATTTTTGAAAACAATAATAAGACCATACTTTAAAGGTATTGTCTTCAAATCCTTTTAAATGATTGTTGACTAATTTTGATACATAGCCATAATTAAATAAATTTTGTTCTTCAATAAACTTCTTCTCTACATACCCAATTAATTCTTCTTTTAAAGAAGCTCTAAGCCAATCTCCTACTGGCACCCCAAATCCTTTTTTTGATTTTTCTAAAAAATTATCTGGAAAAACATCTTTGAACGCTTCTTTTAAAATATATTTTTTTGATCTTTTATGAATTAAATAATAATCTGGCAAGGAATTAGTAAAATCCCAAATTTTCTTATTTAAAAATGGAGCTCTACATTCTAAGGATGTTAACATACTTGTTCTATCAACTTTTACCAACATATCTCCTTCTAAACTAAGATGCTTATCTATCATTCTCAGATCATAAAGTGATTCAGACTTATTTAGATTTAACTCTTTTTTATAATATTCAAAAATAGCACTTGATTCTTGCTTTAATAATTGATTGATTTCATATTCTTTAAAGCCCAAAGAGATTATATTCCAATAGAAATTATTATGATAATCTATAGAGTCTATCGCTTTTTTGATTTTAAATCGAATTCCTCTATTATCATCTTTTGTTTTTAGTAAAGGAGATATTCCTTTTTTCAGCAGGTGATGTCCTTTTTTAGGAAAAAACTTCGTAAAATTCTTATTAATATTATTAATGTAATATTTATTATACCCTCCAAAAACTTCATCACCACCATCACCTGTTAAAGCTACTTTTACATGTTCGCTTGTTTTTTTAGAGACTAAAAAGGTGGGTAAAGCAGAAGCATCTGCAAAAGGCTCATCGAAGTTTTCTAATATCTCATCTAAACTTGAAAATAAACTTTTTTCATTAATTATAAATTCATGATGATTACTATTAATTAATTTTGCTACCACTCTCGATTTATCAGTTTCATCAAATGATTTCTTTTCAAAACCAATGGAAAATGTATTTATCTTACTTTTTGTGTTTTTAGCCAAACAATAAGACACAACTGAAGAATCAACACCACCTGACAGAAAAGTCCCAATAGGTACATCTGAAACAGACCTGCTATAAACACTTTCTTCAACTAACTCTTTCGTTTTCTGTTTTGCTTCATTAAAAGTTCCAGTAAATTTTGAATTTAATTTTTCTGGTTTTTTTATTATTTGATGTATTGACAACTCTTTTTCTTCAATAGAATATTCAATATAGTTATTAGGCTCTAACTTAGAAACTCCTTCATAAATGGTATAGGGAGCCGGAATATACGTCAATGAAAAAAATAATTCTAATCCTTTTTTAGATATTTCTGGAAAAAAACTCAATTGCGATTTAACGGACTTTAATTCTGAACCCCAAATAAAATTTTCATTTACATTTGAGTAATAAAGTGGTTTTTCTCCAAAAAAATCTCTTGTTATAAATAACTTATTAATTCTTTTGTCATAAATAGAAAAAGCAAACATCCCATCTAGTTGTGAAAATGAATCTAATCCATATTCTAAATACATTTTTAAAATTACCTCAGTATCAGAATCAGTTTTAAATGTGATATTTTTATTTTCTAATCCACGTTTTAACTCTTTAAAATTATATATTTCTCCATTAAAAAAAATTATGACATTATTATCATCTGAATAAAATGGTTGTGACCCATTTGACAAATCAATTATCGATAACCTTCTCATTCCCATGCTAATAGAGAAATCTCTATTAATTTCATGAAAAAGGCCATCTTCATCTGGTCCTCTGTGAATAATAAGATTATTCATTTCATCTATATCAAGATTTAAGTTGTCTTTATTATAATTTATAATTCCATTAATCCCGCACATTATTTTTTTATTTTTTTATCGCCTGATATTAAATTTTTTTTATTTCTTTGGCGGGCACACCTCCAACTATAGTATTTGAAAAAACTTCACTAACCACAATAGCACCAGCTGCTACTATTGATCTATTGTTAATTACAGAACCTTTTAAGACTCTGACTCCACAGCCTAACCAAACATCATCTTTTATTTCTATTTTTCTATAAATTGATTTATTATATTGAATAGGTACATTATCATCAAACCAAGTATGATCTGAACTAACTAATGAACATGAATGAGCAATAGATACATAATTTCCTATTTCTATACCCCCAGCAGCTTCAATGTAGCACATAGGATTAAAACTTACGTTGTTACCCACAACTAGATTTTCAACATTAAAAAAATATACCCCTTGTTTTACCGCAACATTGTCTCCAATTTTTTTTGCAGAATTTTTTAAAAAAACATATCTGAGAAGTAAACCAAGGTACCCCTCTAAATTTCTTGAAAAATTTAATAACTTATAATTTGTTTTCTTTCCAAAAAAAGAAAATAATTTAATAATTATTAAGATGGTTGTTCTATGCTTGGTAAAACTATCCCTACCTGTTGTTTTTTGTTTCAAATTTTATTTTTTTTATTAGTAAATCTAAAATATAAGTTAAGTATTAAACCAGGTAATAATGCTAATGATACTAATAGAAAATATTTGTTGTTGAAAAATGATTTTTTAGCAAATAAACAGCTACTTACATAATGAATAGCACTTTTATATTTATCAAAAAAACTATCTGATAATCTTATCAACTCTAACCTATAAAACATAAATGAATTTGGGTTATTTTTGAACTGTAAGTATTTATTTTTTGAAAGGCCATCATCCAAGTATTCAACAACACACAATACTTTATTTATCAAAAACAAGTCATAATCTTGATCAATTAATCTATATAAATATCCAGGTGCAGGAAATTTTTCATTAGGAAAACTAGGGTATTTCGGGTATTGCTTGACAACCTCAGTTCTATAAATAAATTTCTTATCCCCTTTAGTTATTTTATCAAAAAAATGTGAGAATTTTGAATAAACTAAATCTTTAGGAAATCTAGTGCCAACTACTTCTCCATTCTTAAAAACATCTAAGCCAACAATACCAGCTACTTTTTTATTGTCTTTAACTTTATACCATTCATTATAAATTGTTTCTATTGCATCATCAACTAGGTAATCATCTGAATCAACACAAACATTTAACTCACTACTTATTAAATCATGAGCTAAATTTAAAGCTTCCATTTTGCCCTTATTTTCTTGGTATTCATATCTGATTTTTATGTTATCATCTTTAATCCATTTAGAAACTAGTTGACAAGTCTCATCTTTAGAGCCATCATCAATAATTAACCATTCAAAATTTTGGTTAGACTGTCTAAGTAAACTATTGTATAAGTTTGATATAATATATCCTCTATTGTAAGTTGGAGTATAAACTGTAATCATAAAAATTCATTTAACAAAGTAAATAACAAGCTACCAAACACGAGATAACCTATTAAGTTGTTTTGGTTTTTGTATAAATTATATTTTAACAATGGATATATCAAAATTATTGGAATTAAAAACCAGGATAAATAAGCAATCCTATTTGAATATGCTGCATATATTAAAAAAAGCCAAACACAATTATTTATGATATATATGTTAAATATTTGGGTATAAAACTTATCAGTAATTTTTTTACTGTAAAAATATCCAAACAGAATAGGTAAACCACTATATAAAATAAAGTCAAGTCGATATTTTCTATTCATCTGTCTTCCATCTAATTCGTCTGCGAATAAATTTGTACCCCTATCGCCTCCGAAATCAATAAAATCAGAAAGATTGTTGATAATTTCATTAAAGCTAGTTCCAAAAAAATAAGAGGCTACAACCAAAAATAACCATACCCTAATCAGCAATTTAGTTTTGGTAAATTTTAACGTTAAAAAATAAACAATGAATGGCAATAATAAGCTTTGATGAAAAGTATAAGCTAAAATCATAATTAATACCGATTTAATTTTATTTGTTTCCATAACTGCTAATGCATAGATGAAAAAAGATGTTGCCAATCCATTTCTAATACCATTTATACCGTAACCCAAAAATGATAAAGAAACCACAAACATAACTAAGGCTATGAAGGCATTATAGCCAAACCATTTTTTAAAAGCTATGTAGGGAGGGATTAAATACAATGAAGCACACAAAATATAAAACCATTTTACACTAATCCAATTTGAACATAATTTCATGAAAAAATAAAATCCAGGGTCTTTGGTAAAAAGTAAAACACTATCATTTGATAAAGTTTGATACAAATTTGTATATGATTTTGTATCACCAAAATACTCCCTTGCCCCCATAGCATCTCTTAGACCAATAAATAAAATTACAATAAATATTATTAGTAATGTGTTGAATCTATAGTTATAAACAAAAACTCTTTGGTTGCTAGAAAAACTAAATAACGGTATTAACATAAAAAAAAGAAATACACACAAAATTGAATAGAAACTAGCAATGTAATATTGTATTGGTATCCAATCCATTAAATATTCTTTCTTAATTTTTCACAATACATATTCCATGTACATTCTCTCAACACTCTTTCTCTTGCTAATCTTGCTTGATTTTTTAAAGATATTGGATTTGATAATATTTTATTAAATAATCTATTTAATTCTTTTTCAGAGTCTTGCTCTATAAGCCAACCTCCATTTTGATTTTTAACAGCTGAAGGAATACCTCCACTTTTAGTACCTATTACAGGTACACCACATGATTGTGCTTCTAAAAAAACTAACCCAAAACCCTCTACATGATTGCTCTTTTCTGTTTGCCTAGTACATAAAATAAAACAATCTAAACTATTGTAAAATGTCACCAATTGTTGATCTGGTATAAAACCATGAAAAAAGACAGTTTTTTCTAACCCTAACTCAATAACTTTCATTTTTAAAGTCTCTAAATACGGGCCAGTCCCTGCAACATGCCATTCTAATTTAGAAAGTTGATTTTTAGAAAGTCCGTTTAATGTTTTTAAAATAAAATCATGCCCCTTAAATCTTAATATTCTTGATACAGTACCAAAAATTATTTTTTTTGAGCTAGTTTTTTTTGATGGCTTAAAGAAATTTTGATTGACCGCAAGAGGTAATGTCAAGATATTTGATTTTGGAATAATTTTTTTTATTAAACTTGTTGTATAATCACTATTGGCAATAATAGTCATTCCCTTTAATAAATTTTTCGCATATATTCCTAACCAAAATCGCTTTCTAAAATGAGAGTCACCTGAAATTAATTCAGCACCATGGACTAAAACATTTATTTTTTTAAAACCTGCCAAAAGAGCTAAAAAAGCTTCGGGATGCCAAAGTCCACACAATAAAGTATAGTTTTTTTTATTTTTTAAAGTTAATAAATACCACCATGCTATTAACTCGCAGTTAAATCTCTTGAATGGTAAATATTTAATTTTAAAAAGGCTCTTATCATAAGGCTTTTGAGGTCCTTTTTTGCTTCTAGTTAGCACTATTACTTCATCATATCGAGAATACATTCCTTGTGCAATTTCATAGCAAAGTCTTGCAATCCCTCCATTAGATGGTGGAAAATCGTATGAGAATATTATTAATTTATTCTTCATTTATCTTTTTGAGTATAAGGTAGACTGATTGAAAATTAATCATTAGAAAATATTTAATTTTTCTAATGATACTAACATTTTCATTTTGTAATTTATTTTCGCTGTAAGGACTTATTTTTTTATAATACCTGTAGAGAGATTTTTTAGGATGAAAACTATACTTAAACCAAGGTCTACCAGCATAAGAAGATGAATAATGTATTATGGTTGGAAACTCTTTAGCATAATTCCAATTTTTTTCTGTGTAGTAGTTATTTAATTTAAAAAAATCTATTAAATATTTATATTTTTTAAATATAAATAAGGGAGTTTGAACGTTATACTTTAAATCTAGAATTAATTTATCTTGTAAAACTCCGTTTATGACTCCTTGGTCAAGGTGAGGAACATTACCTTTAAATTTATTAATAAATTGTATAAATTTAAGAGTGATATTAACATCTCTCCACTTTTTTAAGTTTATTAGAAGTACGCCTGCATTGATATAACATTTATTTATAGGCAATCCAATTCCTTCAAAATATTCTGGATACATTGTATCCATAACTCCTGCAACATAATTATTGTCTATGTCACAATCCCATATCAAATCTATATTAGAATCTACAATAATATCACAATCCAAATATAGAACTGTGTTAACAGACTCAGGCAACAACTTTGTTAAGAATAATCTTAAATATGTGCTAATAGACAGAGCATTCACATTAACAGTTATTCCAATTAATGCTTCAATATTATCTACATTTATAAATTTTATTATTCTTTCAAATCTTTCTTCAATTTTTTTTAATTTATTAATATTTTGGTGTGATATCTTATTACTTAAAACATATACCTCTAGCTCATTAATATTTTTATTATTAACAAATAAACTGGTTAATGCAACTGCCAAATGTTGTGAATAATTATTGTCAGTTGCAAAACAAACATTATATTTCATTATTTATATTTCTTTTATAATTTTTGCAGGTATACCCGCCACTATAGTATTAGGCGGCACATTCTTAGTTACAATAGACCCAGCAGCAATAATAGAATTATCACCAATAGACACTCCTTTTTGAATTCGAGATTTTTCACCAACCCAAACGTTTTCTCCTATTATAATTGCCTCATTTTCAGAATGCTTCCAAAGCCTCATATCACCACCTAAAGAATCTAACTTCATTTTTCTCCTAAAGTCTGGGTCTTCAGGGTGGTTGTTATTATCTGTTATAACAACGTTATCAGCAATTGCAGTGTAATCACCAATTTGCACACTATTTACTGACTTAATTATAGAATTTCTCCCTAATCGAGTATTATTCCCAAATATTATTTTCCCACCAGATTGAGATGAAAGCGTACCATATAAGGTAACATTATTTCTCAACAATATATCTGTCTTTTTAGAGCCATCTGCTAAAATCACTAAGGCTCCACTTTGTAAATTGTGATCTCTTCCCTCTAATGTGAGAAACCTCTTCAACTTATAATTTCGAACTTTCTTTTTAAAACTTAAAATTAAATTTTTTATTAACATATAAAGCCAACTTTTACTACATATTTTTTTTAAAAGATATCAAACTTTTTATCAATTGCTTTTCCTTCATTGAAAAAACAAAGTAATAGACTGTCACTCCAAATAATATTGAATAAGAAGTTGCTTGAATTAAAAAACTAAACCAACTTTCTACTAAAAAATATTTTTTCAAATTATAAATTATTAGGAACAAAAAACAAAGAGTAATTACATAAGACAAAAATGTACTTTTTAAGAAGTGTAATATTGGAATTTTAAGTACTTTTTGATAATAAACATTTAAAAATATTTGAAGGAGAAATTCGAATATTATAATACCATATATCATACCAGTAATTCCCTCTGTTTGTGAAAATATACTTCCAACAATGATCCCAAAAGACCCAAAAACAAGAAAGGATAATGATTTAAATTTCAATATTTTTTTAGCCTCTAAAATTTTATGAATATAACCCTGTGTAATGGATATTGTGTGAGCTATCATAAATAGCAATCCAACCAACCAAGCTTCTTCAAAATCTTTTCCTAGCCATAAAAAAATAAAGTCTTTACCAAAAAGTATAAAAGCTAACAAAATAAATGATAAAACTAATAAAGTTAATCTGCTAACTTCAATCATTTTTTTTAATTCTTCTTTTGGGTTAATTCCATCATATACAGATTTAACTACTTTCGGCAGCAATAAGCCATTTATCACATTCCCAAAAGCATTAAAATACATACCTAAAGTAATTCCTACAGCAAATATAGCTACTGTTACTGTATCAGTATTTGCACCTAAAACAACTTGACCCGTACTCCATTTAAATTGAAAAACCAATGCAAAAAGAAACACCCAAATAGAGTATCCAAATATCTCTTTTAAAAACCCCAATTTAAAGCTATGAAATTTTGGGAAGATTTTTAAAACAAAAAATACATAATAAATTGTTATGCCTATAAAGAAAACATTTAACAATGTATCAAGAACAACTAAACCAAGAGAATCATAACCTATTGTAAGGATAGCAACTACCAATATTGAGCGGGACAAATATTTAATTATTGCAATTGATTTTACAAATTCAAACTTCTCATATCCTACACAAATTCCTTCAAATGCCTTACTGGGTATAGTAATCATTATATTACAAATTAAAATAAGGATCATAGTGTTTGCCTTTTCTAACTCTGATGTATTCAAAGCTTCTAAAAATAAATAATCTGTATTGAAATACATGATAATTCCTAAAGAAGCTATAATCAAGGTCAGAAAAAAATAAACTATTAATATATTTGCCGCAAAATTTTCTTCACTTTTTTTATCTTTCTCTGTTCTATATTGAGCGATATATCTAACAACAGTAGTATTTAGCCCTAAGTCTAAAACAGTTAAATATGCGATATAAGAGCCAATTAAACTGTAAAGACCAAAATCTTCTTTTCCTAGCATCCTAACAACAAAAGGGGTAAGAAATATTCCTACAGCATTCCTTAGTATTATGTTGACATATGACAATAAAGCGGCTCTTCTGTATGAACTCATTTTATTTTTTAAATCTAATTTTAACTATAATTTTGCATCAACAAAACATTCCAACCCCCCCTTTACATCATAAATCACTCCACATTTACCTAATAATGTATTTAAATCCAAACTCAAAAAATCATTATGAGCAACAGTTAAAACTATTGCATCAAACTTTTGAGCTGGCAAACTTCGAGTAGATTTCAAACCATATTCATGCATCACCTCTTCTTCATTTGCCCAAGGATCGTAAATAGTTACGTGGGTATCATACTCTTTTAAAGCTGCTACTACATCCACTACTTTCGTATTGCGAACATCTGGACAATTTTCTTTAAAAGTAATACCTAAAACTAAAATATCTGCAGATTTTATTTTAATATCTTTTTGTATCATAGTTTTTACCAATTGTGAAGCTACATAATCTCCCATTCCGTCATTTAATCTTCGGCCAGCTAAAATAATTTCAGGATGGTAACCATACTCTTGGGCTTTTTGAGCCAAATAATAAGGATCCACCCCTATACAGTGCCCACCAACCAAACCTGGCTTAAAAGGCAAGAAGTTCCATTTTGTTCCCGCAGCTTCCAATACATCATGTGTATTAATATCCATTAAATTAAATATCTTGGCGAGTTCATTTACAAAAGCGATATTTATATCTCTTTGAGAATTCTCTATTACTTTTGAAGCTTCAGCAACTTTTATTGTTGGTGCTAAATGAGTACCTGCTATAATCACAGATTTGTATAAATCATTCACCCTTTCTCCAATTTTGGGAGTTGAACCTGAAGTAACTTTTAATATTTTCTCAACTGTATGTTCTTTGTCTCCTGGATTAATTCTTTCTGGCGAATATCCTGCATAAAAATCTTCATTAAATTGTAAACCAGAAACTTTTTCTAGCACAGGTACACAATCTTCTTCTGTAGCACCCGGATACACCGTAGATTCATAAATTACAACATCTCCTTTCTTTAAAACTTTACCAACTGTTTCACTAGCTTTGATTAACGGCGTTAAAATGGGTCTATTATTTTTATCTACAGGTGTTGGAACCGTTATAATGTAGTAGTTGCAGTCATTTATTTTGTCAAGTTGATTCGTACAAAAGAGTCCAATTTCATCAGAGTCTTCACCAATCAATACCGATTGTAATGTTTCATTATCTACCTCTAGAGTCGAATCAATACCAGACATTAACTCTGATATTCTTTCTGTATTGATATCAAAACCAACCACAGAATATTTCGTTGCAAAAAGTCTTGCTAGCGGTAAACCAACATAACCTAAACCTATAATTGCTATTTTATTTTTATTCATATTTTAATTTTATAAATTTTTCCAATACCATTTTATTGCTTCTTTGAGTCCCTGTTGCAAGCTAAACTCTGGATTGTAATTTAAATTCTTTTTTGCTTTAGCTATACTAGCGTGTGAATGCGGAATGTCACCCGCCCTATTTGGTCCGTATATAACATCAATATTTGAAATTCTAAGATCAAACTCAGATAAATACTCTTTTAAATATCTCATTAAATCGTTTAAGGTATTACGATCTCCATATGCAACGTTATAAACAGTATTAATTGCCTTTTCATTGGTTGTTACCAAGCTCAATAAATTCGCTTGTATCACATTGTCTATGTAGGTAAAATCTCTAGAGTAATTTCCATCGCCATTAATCACAGGAGATTCTCCACTCATTAACTGGCTTACAAATTTTGGAATCACCGCTGCATAGGCTCCATTTGGGTCTTGCTTTCTACCAAATACATTAAAATAGCGTAAACCAATTGTTTCGAGTCCATATGTTTTGGAAAAAATATCTGCATATAATTCGTTTACATACTTAGTGATTGCATAAGGTGATAAAGGTTTTCCAATGACATGTTCTACTTTTGGCATTGACTCTGAATCTCCGTATGTTGAGGAACTTGCTGCATATACAAAACGTTTTACTCCATTATCCCTTGAGGCTACCAACATATTTAAAAAGCCACTGACATTAACTTCATTAGAAGTTATAGGATCTTTTATAGACCTAGGCACAGATCCTAATGCTGCTTGATGTAAGACATACTCAACACCTTTGGTAGCATTTAAACAATCCTCTAATTTTCTAATGTCTCCCTCAATTAGCGTAAAATTAGTATCCTTTAAAAGTTGTTCTAAATTTTCCCTTTTCCCAGTGGCAAAATTATCAAGACAAACTACTTTGTTACCTTTTTCAAGTAAAGCCTCGCATAAATTTGATCCAATAAAACCAGCTCCTCCTGTAACTAAAATTGTTTTATTACTTAATTCAATATTCATTTAAAATTAATAGTTTCTTGTCTTCTAAAAATAGTCTGTTTTATTTTTTTCCTATTTGATAATATTCAAAACCTTTTTGAGTTAAATTAAAGGCATTGTATTGATTTCTACCATCAAAAATAACTGGATTGATTAGTAGAGATTCTATCTCATTAAAATCAGGAGATCTAAACTCTTTCCATTCAGTAAGCAAAATCAATGCTTCTGAGTTTTTAAGTACTTCGTATTTTGACTCAAAATATTGAACACCTTCAACGTTTTTTAAGTAAAAAGTTTTTGCTTCTTCCATTGCTTTTGGATCATACGCTTTTACTTTTGCTCCTCTTTTCACCAATTCCTTGATAGTATATAAAGCTGGTGCTTCTCGCATATCATCTGTACCTGGTTTAAAAGCCAGCCCCCATAAGGCGAATGTTTTTCCTTCCAAGTTTTCTCCAAATCTTTCTACTATTTTATTAGATATTGAAAACTTCTGACGATTATTGACTTGCTCTACCGCTTCAATCAATTGTGCATCATAGTTATAATCTTCAGCAATCTTTTTCAAAGCTTGTACGTCTTTTGGAAAGCAAGAACCTCCATATCCAACTCCAGGGTAAATAAAGCTATACCCAATACGCTGATCAGAACCAATTCCAATTCTCACTTTGTTTGCATCTGCACCTACTTTCTCACAAATATTTGCAATTTCATTCATAAAAGAAATCTTTGTTGCCAGCATTGCATTAGCAGCATACTTGGTCATTTCGGCAGATTTTACATCCATAGTAATGAAGCGATCATGGGTTCTGAAAAATGGGGAATACAATTGTTTCATAATATCCATTGCTTCAGTAGTCTCTGCTCCTATCACCACTCGATCTGGTTTCATAAAGTCGCTAATCGCAGCTCCCTCTTTTAAAAATTCTGGATTAGAAACAACATCAAACTCTATCGAAACATTTCTCTTGTCTAATTCTTTCTGAATTGCCAGTTTTACTTTATCAGCTGTTCCCACTGGAACTGTAGATTTATCTACAACAAGAAGTTTGTGAGTCATACTTTGACCTATTTCTTTAGCAACGGCTGTTACATATTGTAAATCTGCAGAACCATCTTCACCCATCGGAGTTCCAACTGCAATAAATACAATAGTAGCATCTTGAATACTCTCTTTTAAAGAAGTAGAAAACAATAAGTTATTCTTTTCTATATTTTTTATTACCATAGGTGCTAAACCAGGCTCAAAAATAGGAACGATACCCTGATTTAATTTCTCAATCTTGACCTGATCTATGTCTACGCAGGTCACTTTATTTCCCATTTCTGCAAAACAGGCTCCTGAGACTAGCCCAACATAACCTGACCCTATAACTGTAATATTCATTCTTTATTTATAATAAACTAATATATTTTAAACTGTTTATTTTAATCATTTATCTCCCAAAATCATCTTGAACTCTAATAATGTCCTCTTCATCAGATGGAACTTTATCTGTATGCTGCCAAATTTCGGCCACTACGGCATAATCATCCAAACCAACAAGACGATGTCTTACTCCTTGATTGAGTTTCAATTGACTCCCAATATCATATACTTTCATTTCAGTTTCAATGTCTGTTTCACTTTGCACCACACCCACTTTACCTTGATATACCTGCCAAATTTCTGCGCGTCTGTTATGATACTGCCATGACAACTTCACCTGAGGTTTTATCATTAAAATTTTAGGACTCAACTTTCCATCTATTTTTAGGGTATTAATGTCTATACCCTTAAAAAAATGATTTGAAAACTCTTGGGCTTGATTTTCATCAATATAATAAAAGGCACCCCAAGGTCTTTGCAAATCGGCATTAGTGATATTAAACCCTAAACTTTGAAGTTCTTGTTCTATTTTTTTATAAAAAATTACAGACATGTTTACTTATATTTAGCCATAAAGTTAAACTTTTTAAACGGCTTCGCCATCACTACTCACAGTAATGGATATTTCTTACAATAAAAAATTTCAATTGATTAACTCAATTGAAACGAAACAATAGCACCCAGTTTTTTTAACTGTGCGATACAATTTTTCCCTTTTTGGGAAAGTAAAATGGCCTCCTGCTCTAACAAGGGTACTTTAACGGTATCCCCAATTTTAAGCTCATTATCATTAATCTGTAATGTATTGTTTTGGTAGCATTGCATGGCAACAACCTCGGCATTAGATACCACTGCACGCTTCCCTTGCTCAAATAAATACCTGACCACTCCGGGAACATCAAAAACTATATTTGGATCTTTATTTTCTAAATTAACCAACACCATGGAAGGTAGTAAAGGAATGGTCATCTTTTTCTTACGATCAGACCACTGTCGTGTTACTATTTTAGTTGGCGTATATGCATCGATACCGAATGAAATCAAACGTTCTAAAACTTTTAATTCATGTCTAGGTTTCGTGAACAAAACAAACCACTTTATAGGGATTATATTAGCTGTTTTTTCCATTAATTATAAAATTAACTTTTAAATATATTTTTTAAGACTATTGCAGTTTCAAAAATTCATATTGATATGTGCTAATTTCGCTGCAAATATACTTATTTAACTCTTAAAGAGAGCTAATATTTAACTGATATTAATATAAAAATACGGAATAATAATTAAAGACTTGTTAATGATAGAAGTACTCCATTCTGAATTTAATAATTCTTGGGTTTTTATCGATGAAAAGGCTGCTTAAAAAAATTGATTTTTATCAATTTTAAATAAAGTTTATGGAAACCGAGAAGAAGAATAAAAAATTAGATGTATTTAAAATAAATCAGCGTTTTTAAACAACACTTGATTTGCATCTTTAGCGGAGACTTTAATATCTTTTGGATTTAACTTCCAGTCAATGGCTAAGCTCTTATCATCAAATGCAATACCGCGTTCAGATGCTTGATGATAATAATTATCTACCTTATACCCTAAAATAGCTTCTTTACTAAGCGTAATAAAGCCATGAGCAAAACCTTTTGGAATAAGAATTTGCTTTTTATTTTCCTCAGACAATTCAATAGCTATATGCTTCCCAAAAGTTGGGGAATCTTTACGAAGATCTAAGGAAACATCTAAAACAGCCCCTTGAAGTACTCGAACCATTTTGGTTTGTGCATAAGGGGTTAACTGATAATGTAAACCTCTCAATACACCATAAGATGATTTCGATTCATTCTCTTGACAAAAATTGACAGAATATCCTAAAAACTCCTCTAATTTATCCTGTCTGAAAGTTTCAGAAAAGTACCCTCGCTCATCAGACAAAATTTTTGGCTCACATAAAATTAATTCAGGTATTTCTAATCTGGTAAAATTCATTTTATATTTCTTTTGCCCGTTGAATTAAATATTGACCGTATTCATTTTTTATAAATGGTTCTGCGAGCAGTAAAAGCTGTTCTTTTGTAATGTACCCCATTTGGTATGAAATCTCCTCTAAACAAGCTACTTTAAGACCTTGCCGATTTTCTATAGTTTGAATAAAATTGGAAGCCTCCAATAAAGACTCATGAGTACCGGTATCTAACCATGCAAAACCTCGACCCATAACTTCCACTTTTAAATTTCCTTGACCTAGGTAAGCTTGATTTACCTCTGTGATTTCGAGTTCACCCCGAAAGCTAGGTTTAATTTTTTTAGCAATATTAATTACAGAGTTTGGATAAAAGTAAAGTCCAATAACTGCATAGTTACTTTTTGGATTTTTTGGTTTTTCTTCAATACTTAAAGCCTCTCCATTTTCATTAAAATCAACCACTCCGTATCGTTCTGGATCCTTAACATAATACCCAAAAATCGTAGCCTTCCCTTTTTCTCTTAGATTAATCAGGGAATTTTCTAGTAGATCTGTAAGTCCCTGACCATGAAAAATATTATCGCCTAGCACCAAACAAACATCGTCATCTTGAATAAAGTCTTCTGCTAGAATAAATGCCTGTGCCAATCCATCTGGAGAAGGCTGCTCTTTATATTGAAACTCAATTCCCAATTCCTTACCATTACCCAAAAGTCTTTTAAAGTTAGGTAAATCTGTGGGCGTAGATATGATTAAAATTTCTTTGATGCCGGCCAACATTAACACTGAAATTGGATAATAAATCATAGGTTTATCGTAAATAGGCAGCAACTGCTTTGATGTCCCTTTGGTGATGGGATACAATCGAGTACCGGAGCCTCCTGCTAATACAATTCCTTTCATGGCCTATTTGTATTGAGATTTATAATAATTTTGATAGCTTCCTGAGGTTACATTATCTAACCAATTTTTACTGTTTAAATACCAATCAATAGTTTTTGACAACCCCTCTTCAAAAGTAACTGATGGACGCCAACCTAATGCTCTGTTAAGTTTGGAAGCATCAATGGCATAACGTAAATCATGACCAGGTCTATCGTTTACGAAAGTAATCAACTTTTCGCTAGTCCCTAATTTTCGTTTGAGTTTTTTATCTACTTGTTGGCAGAGTAATTTCACTAAATCTATGTTTTTACATTCATTAAAACCTCCAACATTATAAGTTTCTGAAGCTTTCCCTTTATGAAATATCAAGTCAATAACACTAGCATGATCAATAACGTACAACCAATCTCTGGTATTTTTTCCGTCACCATAGATAGGCAAAGATTTATTATTCAAAATATTATTGATACATAAAGGAATGAGTTTTTCAGGAAATTGATAGGGCCCATAATTGTTTGAACAATTTGAAATCACATAAGGCATTTTATACGTTTCACCGTAGGCTTTCACAAAATGATCTGAACTAGCCTTTGAGGCTGCATAGGGTGAATTTGGATGATACGCTGAAGTCTCCTCAAACAAACCTGAATCTCCTAAAGACCCGAAGACTTCATCTGTACTTATATGATAAAAACGTTTGCCATTCCAGTTATTATGCCAAAGAAACTTAAACGCATTGAGCAAAATCATAGTTCCTAAAATATTGGTTTTGGCAAACCTAAGAGGATCTGTAATCGATCGATCTACATGAGATTCTGCTGCTAAATGAATAACAGCATCAAATTTATAGGTGTTAAAAATTGAATTGATGTACTTTTCATCAGTGATATCTCCATGCAAAAAAGTATAATTCTCTTTAGTTTCTAAATCTTTTAAATTTTCTAAGTTACCTGCATAAGTTAGTGCGTCTAAATTGTAGATATAATACTCTGGATACTTATCTACAAATCGTCTAACAACATGAGATCCAATAAATCCAGCCCCGCCGGTAACAAGTATTTTCATTGAATCTATATTTATATTATTTATTCAACAACCAAGATGAAGATTGAATCTTATCACCTAGGCCGTCTATTAATTGAATCCCCAATTCTTTACATATCGGTGCCTCAGGAATTGAATTGTTATCCTGATCTCCTCCGTTAGCAAAAGCTAAATCATAGTCTTGACCATAGTGTTCAAAAATAGTGCGAATAGATTCGCATACGGTTCTGTCTTTGTCTACAGAAATAATAGCTTTATCTACAGCTTTTATATTTTGAACGATAAACAAACGCTCTGATTCTTGCTGAAACTCTTTAGAACCTTTTAACTTTCTTTGATGATCACTATTTACAATCACAAAAAGTTCATCAGCTAAATCTTTTGCATTGTTGAAATATTCTAAATGCCCTTTATGAATGGGATTAAAATATCCCGAGACAATAATACCTTTTTTTTTCATTTTAAATTTTTATTTATTACAAAATGGATGGAAACTTCCATTTTTTGTTATGCTTGTATTTCTGATGTCATGAACAATTTGTATTGATTTTTGAGCCTCTTCCAAGCCAAAACCTTCTCCACTCAATATGTGTTCATAGCTTTTGGTATGTAGATCAGTGAAACCTGAACTAAACTCTAATTCTTCATTATCTATGGCTATGGAACGATAAGTTCTTTGTCCTTTTTCTTGAATATGTGCTGGTAAATCATCTTCATTTATGGATAAAAACCAACGAACTCTGGCATTTTTAAATTCTAAATATCCAGAGGATTTGTCTTTAGCTCTCAGATGAACAACATTTTCTTGAACCTCTCCAAAAATCCAGGATAACATATCATAAAAATGAACCCCAATATTGGTCGCAATGCCTCCAGATTTACTTTCATCACCTTTCCATGAAATATCATACCACTTCCCTCTCGAGGTAATGTAGGTTAAGTCAATGTCATATTTTTCCTTTTTATGGGCTGACATTACTTTATTTTTTAAAGCAATGATACTCGGGTGTAATCGTAATTGGAGAATAGTATTTATTTTCTGACCCGATTCTTTTTCAATATCCATTAACGCATCAACATTCCACGGGTTTAAAACTAAAGGCTTTTCGCAAATCGCATCTGCCCCTCTTCGCAATGCCATTCTAATATGAGAATCATGCAAATAATTTGGGGTACAAATACTTACATAATCTAGTTTGGTGTGATTTCTTTTTAGCTTCTCTATATGTCTGTCAAACCGTTCAAATTCTGTAAAAAAATCAGCATTTGGGAAATAACTATCCAACACCCCTACAGAATCAAACTTATCTAGGGCTGCAATTAAAAGATTATTGGTCTCTTTTATTGCTTTAAAATGTCGTGGAGCTATATAACCTGCGGCCCCTAATAATGCAAAGTTTTTCATGTACTGTTTGATTGCTATTTATACCTGATAAAAAAATGAAAAACATTCTTTATGCAAAATTAAAATAAATAATTAGCAAATTACAATAATTTAGTTTGTTGAATAGGGAATTAGTGTGAATTAATTCTTAATTAAGCCCAATGAGAGCTTGTTTAAAAACAAAAAATCTAGGTGGCAATTCATTAAGATAACATTGTTATGAAGGTAGTAAGGGATTAGATATCCCTAGTGTACCCCATTTTAAAATAGCAAAAGTTAGTTAGCTCCGCTAAACCCTTTTTTCATTCAAGACTTTAAACAAATAAATTTGCAACAGTCTTGAATGAAAAAAGTCTCACATTTCTGTAAGACTTTTTGC
>Ga0209304_1000391_pt1 | contig 30259 bp, 24 predicted proteins | sample COGITO_mtgs_1004_4_FD_184789 | JGI IMG/M metagenome (GOLD analysis project Ga0209304, IMG submission 184789) | Pelagic marine microbial communities from North Sea - COGITO_mtgs_100423 (SPAdes) (version 2) | ecosystem: Environmental > Aquatic > Marine > Epipelagic ...
CAACCAGTCAAACTGCCAAGATTCAAACTCATGAAAATGACGGTCTCTCGGATCGGTTTTACTGCGGTAGGCAGTTGCAAACCACAATCGGAGTGGAATACTGGCGACTAATTTTTCTGCCTTGATATTTTTTAAAACTGTAAAAGGCGATACTAAATGTTCAAAAATTTCAAAGGCGGTCACCACATCGGAAGTATCCGTTTCGAGTGTGTTCGTATTGACATCCAAATCTTCCCCAGAAGTATTACTCACTGTATAGCCTTCCGTTTTCAGAAGTTCAGACAATGGGTTTTCAACCCCTAAATCCAAAATGGTTTCTGTTGGTGCTATGTGTTGTTTAAGAAAATCGAGCGTGTGCTTGTAGCGTTTCTTAGGAAAATTATTGGCGTACATATTAGTATTTATAAGTGATAGCGTTGATGTGCATTCCTGCACCGACGCTAGCAAATATAACAATATCTCCTTTATTAAGTTCGTGTCCTTCCATTTGACCACTTTTGATGAGGTCCAATAAGGTCGGCACCGTTGCGACCGAACTGTTTCCTAATTTATGAATACTCATCGGCATGATGCCTTCTGGAACAGGGGTTTTATAAAGTCTATAGAAACGATTTACAATCGCCTCGTCCATTTTTTCATTTGCTTGGTGAATCAATATTTTCTTCACATTCTTGATGTCCATACCACTGTTGTCCAAACAGGTTTTCATGGCGGCAGGAACATTTGATAAAGCGAATTCATAAATTTTACGACCGTACATTTTTATGAAACGGTTGCCATCTTCTAAGGACTTGTTATTTGAACAACCGAAGAATAAATGATACACTTCGTCATGTGTGTAAGAAGCCGATTCATGAGATAATATTCCGCCGTCTTCTTCTGCTAATTCGATGATCGTAGCACCTGCGCCATCTGAATAAATCATAGAATCCCGGTCGTGTGGATCGACCACTCTTGAGAGTGTTTCTGCTCCGATGACCAAGCATCGTTTTGCCATCCCCGCTTTGATAAAAGCTTGTGCCTGAATGACGCCTTCAATCCAACCCGGACATCCAAAAAGAATATCATAAGCGACACATTTTGGATTTTTTATTTTTAAACTGTTTTTGACACGCGCCGCTAAACAGGGTAAAATATCACTTTGAATGGAACCCGATTTGACATCTCCAAAATTATGCGCAAGTATGATGTAGTCCAAGGTTTCTGGGTCAATGCCGGCATCTGCAATGGCTTTTTCAGCGGCCAACGCTCCAAGGTCAGAAGCCGTTAGATGGTCTTCTGCATAGCGGCGTTCGGAAATACCGGTGATGGCTTTAAATTTCTCTACAATGACCTCATTAGAGGAGTGGATTTCAGATCCATCAATGTTTAAAAATGAATGGTCTTTAAATGCCTCATTTTTCTGTACTATTTTTGGAATGTAACTCCCGACTCCTGTAATTCTGATATTCATAAGGTGTGTATTAAGCTTCTTCATATGCCTCAATTGGCGCACATGTACATATTAAATTTCGATCGCCATAAGCGTCATCTACACGACGGACAGACGGCCAAAATTTATCTTCTTTTATATATTCTAATGGGAATGCGGCAACGGCTCTGCTGTAAGGAAATTCCCAAACATCCTTGGTGAGCATTTCTTGTGTGTGCGGTGCATTTTTTAGGGGATTGTTGGGCTGGTCTTTACTCGCTGCTTCAATCTCTTTTCTAATGGCAATCATAGCGTCACAAAAACGATCCATTTCCGCTTTGCCTTCACTTTCTGTAGGCTCAATCATCATAGTGCCAGCAACTGGAAAAGATACTGTAGGCGCATGAAATCCGAAGTCCATAAGTCGTTTGGCGATGTCCACCACTTCAATACCGTTGGCTTTAAAATCACGACAATCAATAATCATTTCGTGAGCTGCACGTCCGCGTTCACCAGAGTATAAAGTATCGTAATGTCCCTGAAGCCGTTCTTTGATATAGTTGGCATTTAGGATGGCAATTTCCGTAGAATCGGTCAATCCTTTAGCACCTAACATTTTGATGTATCCATAAGAAATCAAACAGGCTAAGGACGATCCAAAGGGGGCTCCAGAAATGGAGTCAATGGCGTCTGTTCCTCCCGTTTCAATCAATGGATTTCCGGGTAAAAAGGGTGTTAATTGTTTGGCAACACAGATGGGACCAACTCCAGGACCGCCACCACCATGTGGAATGGCAAAGGTTTTATGAAGGTTCAAATGGCATACATCGGCACCAATATTCCCAGGATTCGTCAAACCTACTTGCGCATTCATATTGGCACCATCCATATAAACCTGTCCACCATTATCGTGAATGATTTGAGTAATTTCTTTAATCGCAGATTCATACACCCCGTGGGTTGATGGATACGTGACCATCAAAGCGGCTAAATTATCTTTATGAAGCGTTGCTTTTTCTCTTAAATCCTCTACATCAATATTTCCGTTTTCAGATGATTTTGTCACGACGACTTTCATTCCTGCCATCACAGCACTTGCGGGATTGGTTCCGTGTGCAGACGATGGAATGATGCAGATTTTTCGGTGTGCATCGCCTCTCGATTTATGATAAGCTCTGATCACCATCAGTCCAGCAAATTCTCCTTGGGCTCCAGAATTGGGTTGAAGGGACGTCCCTGCAAATCCTGTAATCTCGGTGAGTTGTTCTTCGAGTTTGGCGAGCATGGTTCGGTAGCCTTCCACTTGATTTAGTGGGGCAAATGGGTGGATATTCCCCCAATTTGGCCAGCTCAAAGGCAACATTTCTACAGCAGCATTGAGTTTCATTGTACAAGATCCCAATGAAATCATAGAGAAATTTAAAGATAAATCTTTGCGTTCCAAACGTTTTATATAACGCATCAATTCCGTTTCTGAATGGTGACTGTTAAAAATCACATTTGTCATGAAATCAGAATGACGTTGTGCCGCTTCTGGAATTCTTATGTTTGAACTCAGTGTTTCAATTTGAGTTGTTTCTTTGCTGTAAACCTCTGCAAAAATGGAGAGTATCAGATTAAGATCTGAAAGTGTGGTTGTTTCATTGATTGAGATAGAAACGGTTGTTGCATCGGGGTAATAAAAATTAACTTCTTTTTGTTCTGCTTTAGTTTTAAGATCTATGTTCTCAGGAATCCTAACTTGAATGGTGTCAAAAAAGGAGTTGTGCACTAAGTTAAATCCTAAATTCTCCAAAGCATCTGCTAATGTGGTAGCTGTATTATGAACTTTATTCGCAATATATTTCAGGCCTTTAGGTCCGTGATATACGGCATACATTCCTGCCATGACGGCAAGCAATACTTGTGCAGTACAGATATTGGAAGTAGCTCGGTCTCTTTTGATGTGTTGTTCGCGGGTTTGAAGCGCCATTCGCATGGCACGATTGCCATCCATATCTTTGGTGACCCCTATAATTCTTCCGGGGATAAAACGTTTATACGCTTCTTTTGTGGCAAAATAGGCGGCGTGTGGTCCACCATACCCCATAGGAATTCCAAAACGTTGTGTGGTTCCCACCACCACATCTGCACCAAATTTACCTGGAGCTTCTAAAGCAACCAAGCTAAGGATATCTGCTGCAACGGCTACTTTTATATCGTTTTCATTCGCCTTAGAAATAAAAGGCTGCAATTCCATAATGACCCCTGATTTCCCAGGGTATTGAAGCAATGCACCAAAAAATTCGGATGAAAAATCAAAATCGTCAACAGCACCTAACACCAATTCAATTCCAATTGGAGTTGCGCGTGTTTTTAAGACGGAGAGCGTTTGAGGCAATACCTCGTCAGAAACAAAAAACTTTACAGTCCCTGCTTTTGCTTGTGGCTTTGGACGCACTGCAAACAACAGAGCCATGGCTTCGGCAGCAGCTGTACTTTCATCCAATAAAGAGGCATTGGCGAGTTCCATTCCCGTCAAGTCAGAAATCATGGTTTGGTAATTCAATAATGCTTCTAAACGGCCTTGAGCAATCTCAGCTTGGTAAGGCGTATAAGCCGTGTACCATCCTGGATTTTCTAAAATATTTCGTTGAATCACCGCAGGAAGGTTGGAAGGGTAGTAGCCCATTCCAATATAAGATTTAAAAACCTTATTTTTCGAAGCCAGTTGATGAATGTGTTCAAGGTATTCTTGCTCACTTAAAGGCGCTTCCAAATTTAGAGGCGACTGAAGTCGAATGTTATCAGGAACGGTTTCGCTGATCAATGCTTCAATAGAAGTTGCACCAACAACCTGTAACATTTCGTTACAGTGTGCTTCTCTTGGTCCAATATGTCTTAGGGCAAATACATCTGTTTTCATCTTGTAGGGATCTTAAATAAAGAACAAAACTAAGGAATTTAAAAAGGTTTTAAATCACTTAAAATGAAAGTTATCAAACAAATAAAAGGGTTATTAACAGTTTGCCTATTTTTGTGCCATGACTTTGTTCAAACGCTTCCTAGATTTCTATATAAATAGCAGTATGCATGTGGCACTCGCCGTGCTTTCATTTTGCATTTTAACGGCGTGTGAGTTGGGTTTAGAGATCTCTATAAATTTTTATACTGCTGTTTTTTTCGCTTCTGTTGCAGGGTATAATTTTGTCAAGTATTTTGGGCTTACAAAGTTTTATTACCGCTCTCTTACCACCAAATTAAAATACATTCAATTGGTGTCTGTGTTGAGTTTGATCGGATTTGCATCTATTTTTTTTCTACTTCAGCTAAGCAGTCAAATTCTCTTTGTAATTTTGGGGTTGATTACTTTTTTATATGCGATTCCAATGGGTGTCAAAACACCTAAAAACTTAAGGTCTATTGGAGGGGTTAAAATTTATATTATTGCATTGGTTTGGGCGATGGCTACGGTGGTATTACCTGTTTTAGAGTCCCAACAAACATTCGTTTTTGATCATTGTATTTTGGGGGTGCAGCGCACGTTTATTGTCATTGTACTGATGCTTCCTTTTGAGATTCGCGATTTGGATACAGACCAACTTCATCTATCCACTATTCCACAAAAAATTGGAATTCCATACACTAAAATTATTGGCTATGCCATGTTGGGAGATACGATTTTGCTAGAGTTTTTCAAACATGAATTTAACCAAAATAATTTTTTAATATTGATTTTCTCAGTCGCTCTATTGGCAGTGTTTTTAGCGAAAAGCACCAAGAAAAAAAGCCGCTATTACACCGCTTTTTGGGTGGAATCTGTTCCGATTCTAGTGCTTATTTTTGTGGTTGTTTTGACCCTAATTCAAAAGACCTGACCGTTTTAGCAAGGCTTCTGCTTTTGGTTTCTGACCACGAAATTTTACATACAATTCTAAAGGGTCTTGCGTTCCACCTTTACTCAATACATGTGTTTTGAAAGCGGCTGCAATTTCAGGATCAAAAAGATCATTTTCTTTAAAATATTCAAAGGCATCGGCATCTAAAACTTCTGCCCATTTGTAGCTGTAATATCCTGAGGAGTATCCCCCTTGAAAGATATGTGCAAAAGCTGTTGACATGCAATTTTCTGCCACATCTGGAAACAACTGCGTTTCTAGGAACGCTGCGGTTTCATGCTGCTTTACATTCGTTATTTCGGTTGGATCAACTCCGTGCCAGCTCATGTCTAATAAGCCAAAACTCAACTGTCTTAAGGTTTGCATTCCTTGTTGAAATGTTGAAGCCGCCTTGATCTTATCAATAAGTTCCATAGGGATGCTCTCGCCCGTTTTATAGTGCTTAGCAAAGAGCGCCAAGGCCTCTTTTTCATAACACCAATTTTCCATGATTTGACTCGGCAATTCTACAAAATCCCATGCTACACTAGTGCCGGATAAACTCGGATATATGGTGTCTGCTAACATTCCGTGAAGGGCGTGTCCAAATTCATGGAACAGTGTCGTCACTTCGTTAAAGGTGAGTAAAGATGGTTTTGTCGAAGTCGGTTTTGTGAAATTACAAACGATAGATACGTGAGGTCTTTCGTTTTTAGTGTTTTTTACATATTGAGATTTATAGGAGGTCATCCAAGCGCCATTGCGTTTCCCTGCTCTCGGGAAAAAATCTGCATAAAAAATGGCGACTAAATTTTGTTTTGAATCTTCTACTTTATAGGTCATCACATCTTTGTGATAGGTGTCAATAGTGTCCGTTTGTACAAACTGTAATCCAAATAATTTTTGTGCGACTGTAAAAGCCCCTTCAATCACATTTTCTAATTTGAAGTAAGGCTTCAGTTGTTCGTCATCAAAGTTGAAGCGTTCTTGCTTTAATTTTTCAGAGTAATAGGCACTGTCCCATTTTTCTAAACGATCAATGTTGTCTAAATTTTTGGCGAAATTTTCCAGTTCTTCAAACTCTTTTTTGGCTGCCGGCTGTGCTTTTTCCAAAAGGTCTTCTAAAAAAGTGCGCACCGTTTCAGGGGTTTTAGCCATCCGCTCTTCTAACACAAAATGCGCATGGGTTTCATATCCTAAAAGTTGAGCTCTTTTGTAACGTAATTGTGTAATTTTTAAAACAATGTCTTGGTTGTCTAAATTATCATTTTGGAATCCTTTTTGACCAAAGGCAAGGGCAAGTTGTTTTCTTAAGTTTCTATTTTTTGCGTAGGTCATAAAAGGCACATAGCTGGGATAATCGAGGGTGAGTAACCATCCTTTTTTATCTTTTTCTTCTGCCATTTGCTTGGCAGCTTCAATCGCGCCTTCTGGCAGTCCCTCTAAATCCGACACTTCCGTAATTAGAAGTTCATAGCGGTTGGTTTCTGCTAAAATATTTTCACCAAAGGTGAGTTGGAGTTGGCTTTGCTCTTTGTCAATCACGCGCAAAATTTCTTTTTGATCGGCGTTGAGGTTGGCACCATTTCTAGAAAAACCTTTGTATTTTTTATCTAAAAGTGTTTTTTGCTCTTCGGTTAATGAAAGTGATGCTTTGGTGTTGTAAACGGATTTCACCCGTTCAAAAAGAGCCGTATTTAAAGCGACATCATTTGAAAACTCCGTTAATAAAGGAGAGACTTCTTGAGCAATTTTTTGAATATCTTCGTTGGTTTCAGCGGCATTCAAATTAAAGAAAATGCTTGAAATTCGATCGAGTTGTTCGCCCGTATAGTCCAAGGCTTCAATTGTATTTTCAAACGTAGGGGCCGCTTTATTTTCAACAATTTGATCAATTTCTTTTTTAGCCGTTTCAATTGCTTTTACAAATGAAGGTAAAAATGCATCTGTTTTAATTTTCGAAAAAGGTGCGGTATTGTAAGGCGTGTCAAAACGCGAATCGAGTATGTTCATGTGAATTGTTTAGGGGAAACTTAGGATTTAATGTTCTTAGATGCTTCTAGGACTTTTAATTTCAAACCTTCTTTATATATTAAGATTTTGTCTAAAACACATGTGTCTGATGCTCCAATAATTTGTGCTGCTAAGATGCCTGCATTTTTAGCGCCATTTAGGGCGACAGTTGCTACAGGAACTCCTCCGGGCATTTGTAAAATGGATAGTATAGAATCCCATCCATCGATAGAATTGCTCGATTTTACGGGAACCCCAATAACGGGTAATGGACTTAACGAGGCAATCATTCCAGGTAAATGTGCAGCACCACCAGCGCCAGCAATGATGACTTTCAATCCACGCTGATGCGCTTTGGATCCGTAGTCAAATAACTTCTCGGGCGTACGGTGTGCGGAAACGATGTCCACTTCTACTTGGATGTCAAATCCTTCAAGAATTGCAATTGCTTCTTTCATGACAGGCATGTCGCTGTCGCTTCCCATAATGATTCCTACTTGTGCCATATTATTTACTTATTACTTTGATTGACTGTTTGACTTGTTGTGCGATTTCACGTGCAGTTTCGATATTTGGATGAACGATGGTCACATGTCCCATTTTCCGAAAAGGTCGTGTTTCTTTCTTCCCATAGATGTGTGGCGTGACGCCATCCATCTCCATCAATTTTTCTATATTTTCATAGACCACTTCTCCAGTGTGCCCTTCTGCTCCGACCAGATTAACCATCACACCACTGAGTTTATTTTCAGTGCTTCCCATTGGCAAGCCTAAAATCGCTCTAATGTGTTGTTCAAATTGAGAGGTATAACTGGCTTCAATGGTTTGGTGTCCTGAATTATGAGGTCTTGGTGCGACTTCGTTTATAATAATTTTATCGTCTTGTGTCAAAAATAGTTCGACGGCCAAAAGTCCTACGTGCTCAAATGCTGCGGATGTTTTTAAGGCGATTAGTTCTGCTTTGGCTGCGATTTCTTTAGAAATTCTAGCAGGGCATAACACATATTCGACTTGGTTGGCCTCTGGATGAAACTCCATTTCTACCACAGGATACACTTTCACATCCCCCTTTTCATTTCTTGCAACAATCACTGCCAATTCACTTTTGAATGGTATTAAATCTTCTGTAATGCACTCGACATTTGGCAATCCTTTCAAATCCTCTACGGAGCGCACAATTTTCACGCCAGTGCCGTCATATCCAAATTGAGCACTTTTCCACACAAATGGAAACTCAATACTGCTGTGCTCTAAGGATGTGGAAATTTCATCGGTATAAGCAAACCTTTTAAAAGGTGCTGTGGGTAAATTATGATCGATATAAAACAATTTTTGTTTTGCTTTATTCTGAATGGTTTCTAAGGTTTTTGAAGAAGGAAATACATTGACTCCTTCTTTTTCAAGTGCTTTGAGGGCATCAACATTGATATTTTCAATTTCGATGGTGAGGGTGTTTACTTTTTTGCCAAAATTATAAACGGTGTCATAATCCATCAAATCCCCTTGAAAGAATTCGTTACAGGCAAGTTTGCTTGGTGCTTCTGGGCTGGGATCTAAAACACAGGTATGAATGTCAAATTTTCGAGTGGTGTAAAGTAACATTTTCCCGAGCTGACCGCCACCTAAAATACCAAGTTTGAAGTTTGATGAGAAATACTCCATAGTATGATTTTCTTGAACGAATTTATAAATACACTACAAAAATACACTTAAATATGAAATCGAACACTAAAATCGGTCATCAAAACGAATCAAAACCTTTACAATTGATTATCTTTGCAGCCTGATTTTAGTTACTCACAACGACTCTTTTTAGATGTCAGCATTTTAAAGTTTGAATAAAAATGAAAAATTTAGTATTATTTGGCCCTCCGGGTGCTGGTAAAGGAACGCAAGCCGCTTTTTTAAAAGAGACCTATGGCTTGATTCATATTTCTACTGGAGATGTGTTTCGTTTTAATATTAAAAATGAAACCGAATTAGGAACCTTGGCCAAGTCTTTTATGGATAAAGGGGAGTTGGTTCCAGATCAAGTAACCATTGATATGCTCAGTGCAGAAGTGGCTAAAAACTTGGATTCAAAGGGGTTTATTTTTGATGGATTCCCTAGAAATGTTTTGCAAGCAGAAGCTTTAGATGCACTTTTAAAATCCTACGACACTCAAATTAGCGCAATGATTGCTTTGGAAGTGGATGATGAGGTTTTGGTGGGACGTCTTCTTAAACGTGGCGAAACAAGTGGGAGACCCGATGATGCCAACGATACAGTCGTAAGAAATAGAATAAAAATATATTACGCAGAAACAGCAATCTTGAAGTCGTACTATGCGGCGAAGGATCAATATTTTGGCGTGGATGGCGTAGGGTCTGTAGAAGACATCACGGTTCGATTGAATACAGTGATTAATACGCTGTAATATAACACTCATTAGATGACGGAAGGTAATTTTGTAGATTATGTAAAAATGTTTGCTTGCTCTGGTAGCGGAGGAAAAGGATCTGTACACCTTCATCGCGAGAAATTTATTACAAAAGGAGGTCCTGACGGAGGAGATGGTGGTCGTGGTGGCCATGTGATTGTTCGAGGAAACGAACATCTTTGGACGTTACATCACTTGAAATTCAAACGTCACTTTAGAGCTGGTCACGGGGGCAGTGGAAGTAAAAGTCGTAGTACGGGAGCCGATGGAGAAGATGTGTATGTTGATGTGCCTTTAGGAACCGTTCTTCGAGATACAGACACCAATGAAGTTCTTTTTGAAATTACAGAAAATCATGAAGAAGTCATCCTTTGTCAAGGCGGTAAAGGGGGTTTAGGAAATTGGAATTTTAGATCGTCCACCAACCAAACGCCACGCTACGCACAGCCTGGACTTCCGATGGAAGAAAAATATGTGACCATCGAACTCAAAATTTTAGCAGATGTGGGATTGGTTGGATTTCCAAATGCTGGAAAATCAACCTTATTATCTGTAGTCACTTCGGCGAAGCCAAAAATTGCCGATTATGAATTTACAACCTTAAAACCAAATTTAGGGATTGTCGAATATAGAGACTACCAATCATTTGTGATGGCTGACATTCCTGGAATTATAGAGGGTGCCGCCGAAGGAAAAGGATTGGGGCATTATTTTTTACGACATATCGAACGAAACTCCATTCTTTTGTTTTTGATCCCTGCCGATGCGGATGACATCAAAAAACAATACGATATTCTCTTAGATGAGTTGCGTCGTTACAATCCGGAGATGCTTGATAAAGACCGTCTGATTGCCATTTCAAAAAGTGACATGCTGGATGATGAATTAAAGGCAGAATTGACTGAAGAGTTGGAGGCAGAATTACCTATTGATTATTTGTTTATTTCATCGGTAGCACAAACAGGAATTGTTCAACTCAAAGATAGTTTGTGGGCAATGTTAAATCGTTAAAAAGTTTTAGGCATGAAGAAATTCTTACTGATTTTGTTATGTCCATGCCTCTTAATAGGTCAAAACTACACTCAAGAATTTGATTCCTTATTTGAAACCAAAAACTACACTCAAGCCGTTCAAAAGCTAGAGGTTTATTTAGACAAAACCCCTCAAGATTTAGAGTTGCTAGAATTGATGGGGGATGCTTACGGTTTTCAAAGCAACTGGGACAAAGCAGCAATCTACTACAAACAACTTCGTGATTTAGATGTTAGAAATGCGACCTATCACTATAAATATGGGGGCGTCTTAGGGAAACTCGCCAAAGAGGGTTCTAAATTAAAGGCACTCGGTCTCATTTCTAAAGTAAAATCGTCGTTTCTTAAAGCCGCAGAATTAGATCCGAAGTCTATAAATATTCGTTGGGCTTTGGTGGAATTATACACACAATTGCCTGGGTTCTTAGGAGGAAGTTATAACAAGGCAATGGTCTATGCCAGTGAATTAGAGCAGCTCTCCAAACCGAATGGGTATTTTGCCAAAGCGTATATTTATGAAAATTCAGATCGAGAGGCGTTAGCAAAGACTTTTTATAAAAAAGGGTTAGATACCATAGAGGAATTACAGTGTTTTCAACCCGAAGTATCAAATGCCGCGCATTTAAATACACATAACAATTCAGTGCATTTTCTTGTGGCTACCGCTTGCGTGCTTCATAACACACAACTCTCTATTGGACAAAATTATATCCAATTTTATATAGATGTGTTTTCTTCTAAAGACCGCGAGCCCTTAGAAGCTGCTTATGTACTTCAAGTACAGTTGTTCAAACTTCAAAACAAAATTCCTGAGGCAAGTGCTTCCATTGATAAAGCCCTCTCAATAAATCCCGATTTCAAACCCGCATTGAAAGAAAAGCAATTAATTTTATTGTTAAAGCCTTAAGAAAATCTAACCTCAATCCGTATATTTACCTCTCATAAACTCATACTATGAATGTACATTTTATTGCTATAGGAGGTGCTGCGATGCACAATTTAGCCTTGGCGCTTCACTACAAAGGGATGCAAGTTACGGGCAGTGACGACACCATTTTTGAGCCTTCTAAATCGCGATTAAACGCAGCGGGACTGTTGCCAACTAGTTTTGGTTGGTTCTCTGAAAAAATCACTAAAACCTTGGATGCGGTAGTACTTGGAATGCATGCCAAAGAAGACAATCCCGAACTTTTGAAAGCGCAGGAACTGGGACTAAAAATATATTCATATCCAGAGTTTTTATACGAACAATCCAAACACAAAACACGGGTAGTGATTGGCGGGAGTCATGGAAAGACGACCATTACAGCCATGATATTACACGTCTTAAATTACCACGATATTGAAGTGGATTATATGGTAGGCGCACAGTTGGAAGGGTTTGATGTGATGGTAAAACTGACCGATGGTGCCGATTTTATGGTGCTTGAAGGTGATGAATATTTAAGTTCGCCAATTGATCGCCGTCCAAAATTTCATTTATACCAACCTAATATTGCACTCTTAAGTGGGATTGCATGGGATCATATCAATGTGTTTCCGACCTTTGAAAATTACTTAGAACAGTTTAAAATTTTCGTCAATAGCATTACGGTTGGCGGAAGTATTTCTTACAATACCGAGGATCTTAATGTGAAAACAATCGTTGAAGAAAGTGACAATCAAATTCGTAAATTTCCGTACCAAACTCCTGAGCATACCATCGAAGATGGGGTTACTTATCTGGAGACGGAAGAAGGTCCACTTCCGCTCGAAATTTTTGGAGCACATAACCTAAATAATCTTGCAGGCTCTAAATGGATTTGCCAACAAATGGGTGTGGATCAAGATGATTTTTACGAAGCGATCTCCAGTTTTTCGGGAGCAAGTAAGCGCTTAGAAAAGGTGGCTGAAAATACCAATTGTGTGGTGTATAAAGATTTTGCTCATTCCCCAAGTAAGGTGAAAGCCACCACGGAAGCCGTCAAGTCACAATACCCAAAACGCCCATTGGTTGCCTGTTTAGAATTGCATACGTACAGCAGTTTAAATGCAGGATTTCTAGAACACTATAAAGGGACTCTGGATGCAGCAGATACAGCGGTGGTGTTTTATTCGCCTCAAGCCGTTGAAATAAAAAAATTAGAGTCCGTAAGTAAAACTCAAATTGAAACCGCTTTTGAGCGTGACGACTTGATTATTTACACAGATTCTCAGCTTTTTAAAAACTATATTACTACCTTAGAATTTGCTCAAAAAACAGTGTTGCTCATGAGTTCTGGAAGTTATGGAGGCTTGGATTTTGAAGCTCTTAAAAATAAAGTATCTGACCCAAGTTGATTTTTTAAAATGATATAAAATAACCTCAAAAATTTATGACAATGTCCCCCAAATCATTCCCCATAAAAAACTGGTCTCAAGACGACCAACCTCGCGAAAAACTAAGAGATAAAGGGCCCCTTTCCTTGAGCGATTCAGAATTGATTGCTATATTAATTGGCTCTGGATGGGTGCAAGAAAGTGCTGTGGATTTATCCAAACGGATCTTAGCGAGTGTGGATCATGATTTACAAAATTTAGGGAAATTGTCAACGGTTCATCTAATGACGTTTAAAGGGATAGGAGAGGCAAAAGCCATTAAAATTGCGGCAGCTATGGAGCTCAGTCGTCGCCGTCGCGAAACAGATCCAAAAAAATTAGATAAAATCAATACCAGTCGTTCCGTGTTTGAGATTATGAACCCGCTTTTGGGACATCTTTCTCATGAAGAATTTTGGGTTTTATATCTCAATAACTCCAACAAAATACTAGCAAAAACACAGATGAGTAAAGGAGGGATGACGAGCACGACTGTAGATGTTCGCATTGTGATGAAGCAAGCCTTGGAGCATTCAGCCACCGCGATTGTTCTGGTGCATAACCACCCATCTGGGTCGCTTCATCCAAGTAAATCTGACACCCAATTAACTGAGAAATTTAAATTAGCAGCGGAAAGTTTAGATATTAAAGTCTTAGACCATATAATTGTCACAGAAAAGAACTATTTTAGTTTTGCCGATGAAAGCTTATTATAATGCTGTTAGTTTATACTTCTAAAATCACCCCGAGACTCCGATTTGTTTTTAAACAAATCTGTACGCGAATTCTCAATATCCCTGTTTCTTTTACGAGTGTAATTGAAGAATTTATTGCGCACGACCGTCTCAAAATGTCTTACGGCTCACAACCTTTAGGAAGCGAGTTTTTTGTAAGAAGTAATGGGCTTTTATTAGAACAAGGCTTGTCAGATTTAGAGCTGAATGTTCAGCCATGGGAGGATACCAAATGCTTTTTTAGTAGTGGAGAAAAAAGTCACATCCCTTTTGACATTTTCTCTGCCGCTTTTTATTTGTTAAGTCGATATGAAGAGTATTTGCCACACGTTAAAGATAATTATGGGCGTTTTACCAAAGAAGAAAGTTTGGCTTTTCAATCGGGCTTTTTACACCAACCCGTAATTGATATTTGGGCTTATAAATTTAAAGCAGCCTTACAAGTACAGTATCCCAACCAAGAATTTGAGTCTCGCCAGTTTTCAATCAATCCCGTGATTGATGTGCCTGTAGCCTATTATTTTAAAAACAAAGGATTTTTAAGAACGATAGGAGGGATCGGATCTGATTTGTTTCGGTTTCGGTTTAAGTTTTTATACGATCGTTTTCCTGTGTTGTTTGGATTTAAAAAAGATCCGTACGACAATTTTAAATGGATCATTAACCGTCAAAAAACAACGCAAACAAAGTTTAATGTGTTTTTCTTAATTGGTAATTTAACCACTTACGATAAAAATAATAGCATCAATAAAAAGGAGTTTGTATCCTTAATTAAATCGGTAGCTGATTACTGTAATGTGGGTATCAAAGCTTCGTATATGGCGTTAGATTCAATGGCGGTTTTAAAATCCGAAAAACGACAAATGGATGCGGTGGTCAATTCCGTTACAACCTCGGCACGTTCTTCGTTTTCTAAAGTTAATTTACCATCGACTTATCGAAATTATATTGATCTGGAAATTAATTCAGATTATACGATGGGGTATCCAGAATCAATTGGATTTAGGGCGGGTACTTGTACGCCGTTTTTATTTTATGATTTAGATTATGAAATTCAAACTCCCCTTATGATTCACCCGTTTCAACTGATGGATTTCGTACTGCTTAAACATTCCTCATTTTTAGACAAAAAAGAAACCTTACTCAAAGCGATTTCCGAAGTTAAAAAGGTAAACGGTAGGTTTACATTTATCTTTCATAACTATGCGTTTAGTCCAACGAAGCGTTGGTCCGATTTCAAATCATTATTTAATATTATACTCGATTCCACGAATGACATTTCATCATAAAAAACATATATTTTTCGACCTCGACCATACGCTTTGGGATTTTGATAAAAACTCCGCATTGACCTTTGAGAAGATATTTAAATTAAACAATTTAGATATAGACTTGAATACCTTTTTGGAGATGTATGTCCCCATCAATTTACAGTATTGGAAGTTGTATCGAGAAGAAAAAATTGATAAAAAGAATTTAAAATTTGCGCGACTCAATGATGCCTTTAAGGCACTAAAAATAGATATTCCAACAAGAATCATCCATAAATTGTCGGATGATTATATCACACACCTTTGTACGTTTAATCACCTGTTTCCAGGAACGATTGAGCTTTTGGATTATTTACAACCGAACTATCAACTTCACATCATCACCAATGGGTTTAAAGAAGTTCAGCATGGGAAATTAAATCAATCTAATATTGACCATTATTTTCAGACGGTGACCAACTCCGAAATGGTGGGCGTCAAGAAACCAAACCCTAGAATTTTCAATCATGCGCTTCAAATGGCAAAAGCATCCAAAGAAGAAAGTTTGATGATTGGAGACAACCTTGAAGCGGATATTATGGGGGCGCTCAATTTTGGAATGGAAGCGATTTGTTATAATTTTCACAAGGAAGCTTTAGCGGCGGATATTATTGGCGTGGATCATTTATTAGAATTAAAAAATTATATTTAGAACATAAAGTTGTAATTTGTTCGTTTATTATAATAATTAAATCCCAGTTTTATTATGAAAAATTGTCCTTTTTTTAAAAATCCCTTAGCCCTAATTATTGTTTTAGGTGTTTGTTTCTCTTGTATTAAGGATACGGATTTTGATCAAGCGACTCCCATTACTCTCACTCCAATAATGGACGTTAATTTTATGGAGTTTCAAGAAACGTCCTCTTCTTTTCTTGATGCGTCGGGAACAGAAATGCCATTCATTTCTGATCTCATTGTTTTAGAAGTGCTCTCTTCTGACTTTATCCATGACCATCTTACAAAAGCAGAATTAGTATTTGAAGTTACAAACAGTCTTAATAAAGCTTTCCAAATTAAAATGGATTTTTATGATCCAGAGGATATACTTCAGCATTCGTTTTCGATAGATATAGACAATTCTCCTTCTCATATTCCTCTTGTAACTGAACACACAGAGGTTTTTGAAGCGATGAGTTTGCAAGCTTTGAAAACGAGTTTTAAATTAGAGATTACAATCACGTTGGTGTCCAACGCTACGGGTTCCGTTTTAACTCCTGATTCTGAAGGAAATCTTGACTTAATATCCAATGGGATTTTATATTTAGAATACACTCAATGAGGTGGCTAATATTTTTGGGAGTCTTTGTATCCCTACATGCGCAAAACAAGCAACTCTTATATGGTTTTAAAGATGTTCCACAACAAATTCTTTTAAACCCAGGGGCTCAAGTCGATCATCGAGGGTATATAGGGGTGCCCTTACTCTCTCATATTCATTTTAATGCAGGCATCACTGGATTTTCTGCATTTGATGTTTTTGCCGATGATGGAAAAGATTTCAATCAAAAAATTAGAGACGTAGTTTATAAAATGGATGCCAAGGATTTTTTCGGATTCAATCAACAATTAGAATTCTTTTCGGCGGGACTTAGCTTACAGACGTCTTTAGATAAATTTGTTTACATTTCATTTGGTATGTATCAAGAATCAGATCTATTTTCCTACTTTCCAGAAGATTTAGCTATTCTGGCTTATGAAGGAAATCATAATAACTTAAATAGGCGTTTTGATTTAGGACAACTGAATGTAAGTGCTGAGGTGTTATCCGTTTTTCATTTGGGTATTAATAAAAAAATCAATTCTAAATGGACCGTAGGCCTCAGAGGTAAAATATATTCGAGCATTGCACAGGCGTCATCAACAGAGAATAATGGGTCTTTTAGGACGGTACAGGGGGCGGATAATTCCCTGAATCATATTTTTGATCTTGACATCAAATTACAAACTTCGGGGCTTTCCTTTTTGGAAGAACCCAATGCCAACGAGGGATTGGCTATTTTAAAAAAACGGCTGTTATTTGGTGGAAATTTAGGGTTGGGTATCGATTTAGGGTTCACCTACCAACCCTCCCCAGAATGGACGGTTGATGCAAGTCTTCAAGATATTGGTTTTATCAATTATTCTAAGGACGTTAAAAATTATATTCTCGATGATTATTTAGAGTATGATGGGATTCAAGCCTTATTTCCAGAGGTTGTCACAGACCAAACGGCACAAGATTATTGGGATGAAGTTTCAACAGTGTTTGATGAGTTATTTGAAATTGACAGTACCACAACTGCGTACACCAAGTGGAGACCAATAAAACTCAACAGTTCTGTCAGTTATAATTTTGGAAAAAAAACAGATCAAGAATGCAATTGTCTTGACAAGTCAGATCCAACTTTTCAAAATAGAGTAGGGGCACATCTGTTTGCCATGAAACGTCCCAATCATTTACAGTGGGCACTGTCGGCATTTTATTATCGTAAATTCTTCAAAGGTCTGCAGTTCAAAACAACCTATACTGTGGATGCATATTCATTTACAAACGTTGGACTTGGGATGTCTGCCGCCGTAGGAGCCGTACAATTTTACATCATGGCCGATAATTTATTGGATTATCAAAACTTGGCTAAATCACAAAGTGTATCTTTACAATTAGGTTTTAACTATATATTTAAAAACAATGAAAACTAAAATTTATATTTTTCTTCTAGCATTAAGTGTCAACATGAGTTCATGGGCTCAAATGAGTCTCAACGATTACAAGTACGTTTCAGTCCCTGAAAAATTTGATTTTTTAAAATCAAACGATCAATATCAATTGAATTCGCTAACATTTTTTTTACTTAAAAAAAAGGGGTTTACGGTCTTGAATAAATCGGATAACTACCCAATGGATTTAGCTCAAAACAACTGTCTGATGTTAAATGCAAATGTGGTTAGGCTTAAAGGCTTGTTAACAACGAAACTCCAATTGGTATTGACCAATTGTAAAAACACGGTTGTTTTCTCTTCGGAGATTGGAAAATCAAAATTGAAAGAATATCAAAAAGCGTATCATGAAGCACTTCGTGACGCTTTTGAATTAAGCGAGTTTAATTATGCATATAATGGTTCTAACGCTTCAACGGTGATACCAATCCCAAAAACAACAACACCAGAGCCAATGATTGTTGAACCTGCTTCTGTAATCGTCACCGAAGTCATAGAAGAAAAAGTAGCAGCTCAAGAAGTTATGGAGTCTGTCCCAGCTATTGAGCAGGCAACGGGGTTGCTCATAAAGCAAACCAATTCGGGTTATGATTTCATAGATGGCGTTTCAAAAACTGTTAAATACTCCGCGCATGCAACGCTGTTTGAGAATGTTTACATCATTGACGGGCAAGAAGGTATTATTTATAAACGTGGACAAAACTGGGTTCGTGAATATGTCGAAAATGGAAAGACTTCGATTGAAGCCTTGAACATCCAACGCTAGGAATTATACTTGTCTTTCCAACGTTTTTTTAAAAATTCTTGTTGTGTATTTTCGCGTGCATTGTTTCCAGGTTTATAGAATTGTGTACTCTCGATGCCTTCAGGTAAAAACTCTTGCTCCACAAAATTCAGATCGTAATTATGGGCGTATTTATAAGACTCACCATAGCCTAAATCTTTCATTAGTTTCGTAGGTGCATTCCGAATGTCCAAGGGCACTGCCAGATTCCCTGTATTTTTCACCACATCAATCGCTTGGTTGATGGCGGCATAGGCCGCATTACTTTTTGGTGAACAGGCCAAGTAAGTGGCGCATTGACTTAGGATGATCCGACTTTCGGGCATTCCAATGGCGGCAACAGATTGAAAGGTGCTATTTGCCAAAACCAAAGCGGTTGGGTTGGCGTTTCCAATATCTTCACTTGCTAAAATAAGCAGACGGCGTGCAATGAATTTCACATCTTCGCCACCTTCCAACATACGGGCTAACCAATAAACAGCGCCGTTTGGGTCGCTTCCACGAATGGATTTAATAAAGGCCGAAATGATATCGTAATGCTGATCGCCTGTTTTGTCATATAAGACCGTACTGTTCTGAACTTTGTCTAAAACCAATTGGTTGGTAATGGTCACCTTGGTAGCAGTCTCCGAATTGACAATCAATTCAAAGATATTCAATAATTTCCGAGCATCGCCACCTGACAATCGTAGCAAGGCTTCGGTTTCTAGAAGTTTAATTTTCTTTTGTGAAAGGAGTTCATCCGTTTCAATTGCACGTTTTAAAAGAGCGTCTAAATCGTTGGTGTCAAATGGTTTTAAGGTATAGACCTGACAACGAGAGAGCAGGGCAGAGATAACCTCAAAACTTGGGTTTTCCGTAGTCGCTCCAATCAGCGTTACCCAGCCTTTTTCAACGGCTTGCAGCAGTGAATCTTGTTGGGATTTGCTAAAACGATGGATCTCATCTATAAATAAAATGGGATTTTTGGTGGTAAATAACCCGCCACTTTGTTTTGCTTTTTCAATGACTTCCCGTACATCTTTAACACCCGAACTGATGGCACTTAAGGTGTAAAACGGTCGATCGGATTCGGTGGCAATAATGGTGGCAAGGGTTGTTTTTCCAATGCCTGGTGGACCCCAAAAAATCATAGACGGAATCAATCCTTGCTTTAAAGCTTGGGTCAATGCCCCATTGGGTCCAATAAGGTGTGATTGACTGATGTAATCGGTCAATTTCTTCGGACGTAAGCGTTCTGCCAAGGGTGCATTCATGCTACAAAACTAAAGATTTTTTTGATATAAAGGTGACATTCTAACATATTGCCTTTTTTTGGCGGGTTATTTGCTAGTGTTTCCTAAATTTATAACCATGAACGCACAACAACCGTTTCGATTTTCTACAGGTGTGATCGGCTATCCGATCGCATTTGTCTTGTTGATTTGGATTGTGTTTTGGTTTGAAGTTCGGTTTGGGTATCGGTTTAATTATCTGGGGGTATATCCACGAACATTATCAGGTCTGAGAGGCGTTGTTTTCAGTCCTTTTATCCATGGGAGCTTGGAACATTTATACCATAATTCTACGCCTTTATTGGTGTTGTCCACAGCCTTGTTTTATTTTTACCGCCCGATTGCGTGGAAGGTTATTTTATTAGGTATTTTATTTTCAGGACTTTCTACTTGGGTGATTGGAAGTTCTGCCTATCATATTGGAGCGAGTGGACTGATTTATGTATTGATGAGTTTTATGCTCTTTAAAGGTATTTTTTCTAAACACTACCGCTTGACAGCACTTTCGTTTGTCGTCATTTTTTTATATGGCAGTATGTTGTGGTATGTGTTTCCTGTTAAAGAAAATATGTCGTGGGAAGGACATTTGTCAGGACTCGTAGTGGGTTTTGTTTTTGCCCTCTTTTTTAAGACCGCTATTGCGAAACCTCCCAAATATGTTTGGGAAGATGAAGATTATGACGAATCCCAAGACCCTTTTTTACAACAGTTTGATGCGGAGGGGAATTTTATAGAAACTCCGGAAGAAAATCACACAGCGGATTCTTCTTTAGAAATCCATTATAACTTCAAAGAAAAGGACGTTTAGAGACGCTGTCTGACGGCTTCGTAAAGAAAAGCACCACATGCTACAGAAACATTTAAAGAGGCGATGCTGCCGTACATAGGGAGTTTTGCTTTGTCGTCCACCAATTTTAAAATAGAGGGGTTGATGCCTCGGTCTTCAGATCCCATAATGATGGCACATCCTTGTTTAAAATCGATATCGAAAATGGTGTTGTCTGTTTTTTCGGTGGCTGCAACGACTTTTATGTCGGAGGCTTGTAAATAAAACATAGCATCTTTGATGTGATCTACTTTACAGATGGGAATGTTAAATACGGCACCTGCACTTGTTTTAACGGTGTCTCCGTTTATGGGAGCCCCGCCACTTTTTTGAATGATGATGCCATCCACGCCTGTACATTCGGCAGTTCTGATGATGGCTCCAAAATTACGAACATCACTGAGCTGATCGAGGAGGAGAAACAATGGGTTTTCTTTGGTTTCTTTGACAGCGGTGATCAATTCTTCCAAATCATAAAACGCGATGGGCGACATGCTGGCGACTGCCCCTTGATGGTTGTGCTGTGTCAAACGGTTTAGTTTTTCAACTGGCACATACGAAAAGTTGATGTTTTGCTTTCGCAATAGTTTTTCTAACTCTGTGTACAATTCGCCACTGAGTCCTTTTTGTAAAAAAACCTTGTCTATGGTGTTTTCAGCTTCCACGGCTTCAATGATGGCACGAAGGCCGTATATTTTGGTTTCTTTCTCCATGCCGCAAAAGTACACATTACTTTTAATTAATAAACTATAAAAGAAGCTATCTAAAAAGCAGAAAATCTGTCATTCTGAATTTATTTTAGAATCTCAATTAACTGAAATCCAATTTGTTTTAGAATCTGAAACGAGTTCAGATTGACAAAACAAATCATTTTTAGATAGCTTCTTTTAAATGTACTTGTAAAAAATGATTATTTATTGAATGACCACTTTTTTGAAGGTGTTTTTAGAGCCTTGTTTTAAGGTTAAAAAATAAACTCCTTTTGCGTAATTGCTGGTATTTAATTGTCCTTTAATTACAGCTGTTCCTCCCAACATATTTTCTGTATAGACCGTTCTTCCTTGAAGGTCCACAAGTTGCACTAAACAAGAGGCATCTGATGTGGATGCAAATTTGAAGTTCAGTGATTCCTTAGCAGGGTTTGGCCATATATTCAATACATTTTCTGTGATTGAATTTGTGCTTAACACAAATCCAGCACTAGAGATGATTAATGAATAATCTTGTGCGTCATTGGTTAATAGCCCTTGGTGGCTCACTGTAAGGGTATAGGTTCCAGCGATTGGTGTATCAATGTCAATGTTTTCAACCGTATCTACATCATTTACAGCATCTCTTAGAGCATTTCCTGTTGGACTCGCTGGATTTAACCTCCATGGATAGTAAATGGTTCCATCGGGCCCCGTAATTGATACATCTAAATTATTCACTAAAGCGGGCAGTGTACTGTTTATAGATCCTGCTTGGTTAATTCCTGCGGGATCCGTCCAACATAAGGTTGCGCTGACAGCTGAGGAGGCTCCAGCTTCAAAAGTTGTAGTGTAAGTATCTCCATTGACTAAAGTTCCTTCTAAAATCTTTGCGCCATTATAAAAATCATCATTTATTACATAGGCTGCTTCTAAACAATTCAAAAGCCCCCACCCATATACGGGATCTGGACCAATTTTGACAAAATCATCATCGGCTGTGTGGCATACCAATCCTTTTAAGGTTGCAGATTTCATAAATTCTCCGTTGTTTAAATCTGAGTAGAACTGCTGTAACAACAGTACTGATCCCGCTACGTTAGGAGCTGCCATTGAAGTTCCTGTAGAATTTGCATAAGCGTCTGTTGCATTATTATAAGGAGATATCAATCCAGTTCCATTGCCAGTAATGTCTGGCTTAATCCGATTGTCATCCGAAGGACCTTGACTGCTGCTTGAATTGATACTGATTGCAGTTAATACGTAGTTTCCATCCATTGTAGGGTCTTGCGCATTGGCAACAACTAAATTGTTTTTTGAATTTTTTTCTCCTGTGAGCTTGTCATACCCATCGGTACTCGCATTGCTATTTGGACTGTTCCCATTATTTCCTGCAGAAACTACTTGTAAATAGTAGGGGTTGTTAAAGTGAATTTCATCCCATACTTCGGCCGCTCCAATATAGCATCCCATATAATAGGCATCTAAGTATTCATTTCCATCGGCATCTACGGCTGGTACCCCGTAAGAATGATTGGAAATCAAGAGTCCATTTGTTGTTACTTCATTTAAAGCTTCCGCTTCGTCAGTATCCCAAGTGTAAGACACAATCGTGGATTTCGGCGCCATTCCTTTTGCATCTGACCAGACGCCTTTAGCAGCGATGGTTCCAGCAACATGTGTTCCATGGCCGCCATAGGTTTGGTTTATACTATAATCTGGTGTGGTGACTCTAGGAATTGAAGCAGTTGGAAAATGCCCTGCAAATTCTATATGGTCCACCAATACATTATCTTCATCCCAGACGCCAACAGTCATCCCTTGACCTTCAATATCAACACCTGCTCCACCTCCATTGTGTAAAAGATTTGCTCTTGTTGCTATGGCTGCATCAGAGTTATGTGTTGTGATGGCGATGGGTGTTCCATTGATGACATCCACAATGGTGTATTTTTTATCTCCGACAAAGTAGTTGCGTTCTTTTCCTGGGTTTTGACTTAAATAGGCATCGATACGAATTGTCTTTTCGTTGTTGCTTTCATTTATTTTCTCGAGGAGTGCTGCATTTTTTTCTTTTAAACTTGCACTTATAATTGTCTCAATTTGTTCCTTGCTTTGTCCGTAAGACGTATTCAAGCAAGCGACGAGTACTATAATAACTAAAATGTATTTTTTCATTTTTTATATATTAAAAAAAGCCTGTGAGAGTCACAGGCTTTTTTTGTATTATAATTTAATTTTTTACAACTAAAGCAATAGAATTATTGTTTTGTAAATGTTGTTTGGTAAGGACCAAAATTATTTGGTGATCCAAAATCTCCACTTGCTGTGATGACACCTGTCGTATAATCGTACGATGTCGTATCCACAAAGTGGTAGTTAAAGCCACCTACATAAGGAATGTTCAAATTGTAACTGTCATCTATATCCAAAGTTCCATCTAGATAAAATGTCATTACAGTTCCTTCTAAATAATAAGTATCAAATCCAGTTGAGTTTGATATCAACATAGTGGAAGCAGTTGTGTCTCCTTCTATCAATGATAATTCAACTTGGTAGCTTTCCCCAAAGGCAACAGCTAATTGTAAACCGGCATTGGTACCGTCAGTGAATATTTCATCAACCGAATAAGTACCTACAAAGGCACCTAGAGAAGGATTGATTACAATTCTCTGAGTTACAGGGAATGTTTCGCCTGTTAATCCAGCTGTAACATCTGATGAGCTTGTACCTGTAAGTACCACATCAAATACCATTGGCTCAGTAAGTGTTGTTCCTTCTAAATCTGCAAGATCTAAAGAGATCATACTTAGGTAAGAATAGTCAAATCCAGTTCCGTTGTCAGGACCTGCATAACTTGTTTTTCCAGCAGGTGCTACTACAGCCCCAGAGTTAGAAAACACAGCACTTGGATCTGCACCAGATACACTTTGTAAAGCATAGTTGATTGTCAAATCAGAACTTGTTGTTGGTACCTGGATATTCACGTCTAAGTCAATCGTTCCTGTAGCTCCTTGGAATACTCCAATGACAGCATCGTTAGTTGTCAGAAACTGAACCCAGCCACTTTCTTCTTGAGCTGCGTAGCCCAAATCTTCACTACTATCGCTGTCACAAGACACGGTTAGTGCAAGGACGAATAGTAAGCTAATTGATTTTATTATATTTTTCATATTTTTTTATTTAATTAGTTAGTTTACGGGTTGACACAAAAGTCTGTAGCTTCTGAACCACCCCAGTTTCCTTCGCCATTGGCAACATTAATAATAGAACAGTCTAAAGAGTAGTTACCAGTAGTTACACCATCATACTGACCGTCAGAATAAGCATCAAAGATTGTAAATGTATAACATCCATCCGCTAAGGTCATGGTTTCAACAATTAGCTGGCCGCCTGATATATAAGAATAGCCATCCCCAGATTCTACAACGACTCCTGCCGTATCTGTAACTTCCCAACTGCGCTCATCTGCATAAGAGTCTTCATTCATTGTCAATACAAAATCGTTACAAATCAAGTATTTGTTATAGTTAATCGTAGCGGTTTTAGAGCCTACAACAGCAACTCCTGCTGGTAAGTCTAAGTCTAGGACTAACGTATAAGCGACACCTTCCGCAAGGTTGGTATCTACAAAGCTCACAGCGAGTGTTCCGTCGTAAGAATCTGCTGGTATTGTAACAGTTCCTACTGTGTAATCACCAATAGCCCCTGTAGATGTTGCATCTACTACTACATCATAACTTCTTGCTGTTGCTGAAGTTGTTGTTGCTTGTACAACTAAAGTTGCTGTTGCACCTTCTGGACGTACTGCGACAGAAGCAGAGGATGCTGTAAAGCCAACTCCAGTTTGTCCAGAGTTGTCATACACATTGTCTATGATTGCATCGTTTTGCTCGCAAGCCATGAAGCTTCCAAAGACAAAAAGAGCACTTAATATTCTAAATTTTTTCATAATTATATAATTTTTAATTAATAGTCTCTGTTTTGTTCAACTCCACTGTTAGCAGTTGTTTCGCTTAAAGGAATTGGTAACGTAAATCTGTAATCAGAGTTTGGTAAAGAACATCCAGCTAAGTTTTCACATTCTTTAGCATCTCTATCGATGGCTCTGTTTCCTCTGTTTCCTAAACGTTTTAAATCTACCCATCTGTGACCTTCGTATAAAAGCTCTAAACGTCTTTCGTCAAGAATAGCTCCAAACGCTTCTGTTTCATTTGCAAAAACTTGAAGATCTTGAGCGGCACCATATCGTGCATCTCTTAATTCTTTCAGTAAAGTTGCAGCAGCAGTTAGATTTCCAGCATCGGCAGCAGCTTCAGCTCTAATAAATAACATTTCAGAAGCTCTGAATACTTTAAGATCATTTAATAATGGCTGTGTTCCACCAGGATATTTGAATACTAATAATACATCATCATTAATAGAGTTATCGTTGGTTTGATACGTAGGGTCTACAGTAGATTCTGCAACGTTTAAATTTCTTGTTAAACGTACATCGTCTGTTCCAGCTAAGATGTTATAAACGGAACGGCTCATTTCCATAAATGGACCTCCACTAGCAGAGGCATCGATGAAAGCAAATAAGCTTCCAGCCCATCCACCACCAGAAAGACCTTGACCATCGTAAGAATCTCCAATAGATCTTTCGAGGCTAAAAATCACTTCTGTGAAATCCGCATCTTCAAACATTGCTGCATATTCAGTTTGGTCAGCAATAGAGTAGTCCGCTAACAAAGATGCTGCATAGCCATCAGCCATTACATACTGTCCTCTGTAGGCAGCGATTCTTGCTTTTAAAGCAGTTACAAAATCAGCACCCATAAAAGTAACTCCTTCAGAAGCATTGATTAAATCTGTAGCCATTGCTAAATCTGCACTGATTGCCGTGTAGAATTCACCATTGGTAGCTCTTGGTCTCGCTTCAAATATGTCTTCTGCAGGACTTGTTACAAGAATTCCAGCAAGTGCAGAATCGTCTGTATAGTCAGGTGAGAAGTAAGTAAGTATTTGGAAATGTGCAAATGCTCTAATGGCATGTGCTTGACCTAATACGTTGTCATAATCTTCTTGATCTTCAGTAGCATCAATAGAAGGCGCAGCTTGTATCACTCTGTTTGCCATTCCGATTGCACCATAATAAGATGTCCAGATACCAAAAGCATATCCGTTAGAACTGTTAATGTTAAAGTTCTGTTCGTCATTGTTCTGACCTCCGTTGTCTCTTCCTTTAAAAGTTTCATCCGTCATTGCTGCTGTGAGTCCAATTTCATTAGTGGTATCTAAGAAATTGTAAGCACCTAATAGACCAGCTCTTAAGTCTGAAACACTCTGAAAGGCATTTTCTGCGCCCAATCGACCCGGTTGTTCGATTTCAATGGCATCATTACAGCTTACGATTGATAGCATCAAACAAGCATAAACGATTTTAAATATATTTTTCATGTTTTTATGTTTTTAAGTTATATTATTAAAATCCAAATTCAAGTCCGATAGAAAATGTCTTTGGTGTTGGATATCCATTTTGAGATGATCCTGTACCTTCAGCATCAAATCCTCTCCATTTTGAGAACGTTACTAAGTTTTCTCCTCCAACAAACGCACGGATGTATGAGAATCCTGTTTTGTCAAGGATGACTTTAGGAATGTTGTATCCAAACTGGATAAAACGAAGTCTTAAATAATCCGCTTCTCTTAAATCTCTATCAGAGAATGATTGATCGGCAAAGTTAGTTGCATTAAGTGACGGTACGTTTGTAATGTCACCTGGCTGTTGCCATGCATTTAAGATGTCTCTAGAGTGTCTGAATTGACCAATTGAAGTTGGATCCATAAATCCGTTGTAATTAAAGTCATATCGATCTACTCCAATAGCGTAGTTAAATTGTGTTGTTATGAAGAAGTTTTTAAAGTCTGCATCAAACCCAAAACTACCTTGGTAATCTGGATAGATATTTAATCCTGTTGCTCTTTGATCTGCTTCTACTAAGTTCTCAGTAATGTCTCCATTAAGGTTTTCGAACAATAAGTTTCCGTTTGCAGGATTCACCCCTACAAATGGTGCAGCATAGTATTCACCAATTACACCACCAACTCTAAGTCCATAAGGAATATCTCCACCTGAACCAAGACTGATTACTTCTTGTTTGTTATAGTTTCCTACAAGGTTCAGTGTTACATTAAGACCGTCTTGCTTTGAAGCTTTTACGATGTCATAGTGTAATTCTAAATCGAAACCACTGTTTTGTAACTCTCCTACGTTTGCGCTAATGGATGTTTGAGCACCATTAAGTGCTGGAGAAATTGGTGTAGGGAAGAATAAATCTTCTGTATTTTTCTTATATACATCAAAACTTCCACGAAGTCTGTTGAATAAAGAAAAGTCAATTCCTACGTTTGCTTGTACTACTGTTTCCCATTTCAATAAATTGTTTCCAATTTGTCCAAATGAAAGTCCGTTGACTCCTCCGTACTGACCACCAGTCACGAATAAATCTCTCGTTAAATCAGCAGCTCCAAAGGGAGCGAATGTTCCACCTGAATCCACAATACGTTGGTTACCAGCAGTTCCGTAAGAGGCTCTAAGTTTTAGGCTGTTTACAAAAGTTAAGTTTTGCATGAAGCTTTCGTTAGAAACATTCCATCGTCCAGAAACGGACCAGAATGTACCCCATTTGTTCGAGTCTGCAAATCTGTAAGAAGCATCGCGTCTAACTGTTGCAGATACACCATAAGTTTTGTCATAATCATAATCAGCATAAGCGAAGTATGAGAACAAACCTGCATTTTGAATGTTTGCAAAAGCAGTATCCACAAAGTTGTCATTGGCAGCATTGTCATCTACGAAAGCCGAACCATCACCAGGATAAAAGGTTGCTGGGTCAAATCCTTCTTGTGTAACTCCAAAGCTTCTCCAGTGTGCTTTAAAGTATTCTGTGAAGACAGATACTTCTAAGCTGTGTTTTTCAGCAAATGTGTTAGTGTAGCTTAACGAGTTGTTAAAGTTAAGGAAGATAGATCGATCTGAATTTTGAACTGAAAATCCAGGAGTTACGTTTCCTGTCTGAGCAAATAACTGAGAGTTAAAAGATGTTGGTGCTTCTACTCTTAGCAGTTGTTCGTCTGTGAAATCTGCTCCAAATCTACTGTTGAACGTAAGATTGTCTGTAATGTCATAGCTCGCTTTAAGACTTGCGATGACTTTAATTTCATCTTCACGTCTTGTGTAAGTTTCCAAACGGTCTAATAACATTAAAGGAGTGTTTGCGAAATTTACAGGGATGTTACTTCCTTCACCAGATACATAAGAACTAGGAGAGATGTACGTTACACCTTGGTTTGCACCAATCGCAAAGTTTCTGTTAATAGCTCCAGAACCAATACTGTTTGCTTCGTCACTTTCAGAGTAGTTGAGAGATAAAGAGGTACTGTATCTGAATTTCCCACTATTTGATTTTCCGTTGATGTTGTTTCTAAAGTTGAAACGTTTCAATGTACTTGCTCTTTTCAAAATACCTTCTTGATCTTGAAATCCTAACGATGTAAATGAATTCAGGTTTTTACCACCTGATGATAAACTTAGATTGTGACTTTTTGTAAGTCCCGTTCCAAAGAATACATCTAACCAGTCTGTGTTGACTAGTCTTGCACGCTCTTCTAACTCAACGTCAGAAAGTGTGGCTCCAAAACCAGCACCGAAATCTTTTTCTAATTGCAGTTGCTCTCTAGAGTTCATTAAGTCATAATCGTTCCCTTGTAGGTTTGAGAAACTTGTTAAGCCACTGTACGTCACTTTTAGTCCAGTTTCATACGATCCAACTTTAGTTTCAATGATGATTACACCATTTGCACCTCTGTTACCATAAATGGCTGTTGCACCTGCATCCTTAAGAACGGATAGAGAAGCAATGTCATTTGGATTTAAACTTCTAAAGTTGTCTTCATCTACTGGTACACCATCAATAATAAATAATGGTTCTGTATTACCAGAGATAGAGGAGACTCCTCTTAAGTTAATTAAACTGTTTCCACCAGGTTGTCCATTACCTGTTGTAATGTTCAAACCTGCCACTTGTCCTTGTAGTGTTTGAACAAAAGAAGCATTTGGTCTAGACTCAATGGTTTGAGCAGTTACTGTAGTCGAAGCAATGTTAGAAGTTGCTTTAGAAGTTGTTCTAAAAGCTTGTACTACTACCTCGTCTAAGTTAGTGTCTGTAGCTAAAACTACATTAATTGTATTACTTGCTCCAACAGTTTGTGATTGGTTTGCATATCCGATGTAACTATAAGCGAGTACGTCACCTACTTTAGCGTTAATAGAATAATTACCATCAAAATCAGTTGAAACTCCAGATGTAGTTCCATCTATAACAACAGTTGCACCAGGTAATGGTAGTCCGTTATTATCAGAAACAGTTCCTGAAACTTTCTTTTCTTGTGCAAATGAAATTTGCACAACTAACGCTAACATGAGCATTAGAATTCCACTAAACTTTGTTTTCATTTTTGTTATGTATTTAAATTAGTCATCGCAAAAGTGACGATTATAAGTCAAATATCCAACATTTTGTTTATAAATATTTAATATTAATTAAACATTATAAGATATATATAGTCATATTAGCGGGTTATGTTCATTTATTTTATTTAAATAGTAAACTAAACTTCAATCTATTTTATGTGACATTCATTTAGAATTCTATTGAAATCAAAAGAGGCCGTCCGGAGTCTTTTTTTGTCAAGCTGAGCTTGTTTCACATTCTAAAAAAAACTGAAATTTAGTTAATTGAGATTCTGAAGTCAGAATGAAAGATTTTCTACTTTTTAGACGGTCTCAGAGTCTATTATTACTTGTTTTGTGATGGGGGTGGGGAAGAGTT
>Ga0209304_1000396_pt1 | contig 29992 bp, 34 predicted proteins | sample COGITO_mtgs_1004_4_FD_184789 | JGI IMG/M metagenome (GOLD analysis project Ga0209304, IMG submission 184789) | Pelagic marine microbial communities from North Sea - COGITO_mtgs_100423 (SPAdes) (version 2) | ecosystem: Environmental > Aquatic > Marine > Epipelagic ...
TTACGTTCTCGCTTTGAAAATGTCAGAAGTTCACCAATCTTTGGGGCATAACTTCGCAAATAACCTCTCTCACCCAGATAGAGTAGCGTCTTATGGTCTTTGGTTCTGACCATTCTATATTCACCTTGATCTATGAGTTTTATCATATGCATTTGGTTACATGATTATGTACGACTGTTTGTCTGATAATGATCTGTATTAAGAAACGAATAATCAGCCTCGTTTTTATTGGCAGACTTAAGACAAACAACCACTTCTTTGTCGTATACTTCTGCAAAATGCGTGTAGTACAAACCAACTGCTCCACGAAACTCTTTGTCTTTATCCAGAATAACAACTTCATCAACCAAATCAGTCAATTCTGCCAAAACGTCTCTCGGACACACTGGTATTGCGAGTATAATTTTCTTAGGTTTTTGTGCCCGCACCATTAGAAGGGCTGCTTTCATGGTGAGGCCAGTCGCTACTCCATCGTCAGTGACGATAACGGTCTTGTTCGTAATTGATAGCTGTGTTTTAGCGCCATACATTTTGCGTCGCCTGACCGCTTCTGTCATTGCAACTTCCGTTTCATGCCGAAGCCACGAATCATCATCAAGGCCACATAATCCCCAATCGTCAGAAACCCGACGACCATCTTCAGTAACTGCGCAAATGGCCACTTCTTTATTGAATGGGTGACCAATTTTACGAGTGATAATAATATCAAGTGGAAGACCTAGGTCTGTAGCTATCTCGTACCCAACAAGTACACCTCCGCGTGGTAGTGCGAGCACGACGGTATCGGTATTTTTATACGATTGTAATTTTGTTGCCAGCTGATTGCCAGCATCATATCGATCAAAGAACATAGTAATTAATAGTTAGAATCTCCAGCTAAACAGTCCCCACGTTGATACTTCATCTTCGGCAACCTCTCGCAGTCGTGCATGCTCCTCCTCCATAGCTTGTATTTGTTCTTGCAGCATGGTTCGTACCTGCTCGTCACAGTCGCAGTCACTCAAGTACTGTCTGATTTGCTCCATGCGTTGTTTGTTTTGTTGTAGTTGGTTTTGAATCGTAGCCGCACGATCACTATCTCCGCCAAAGAAGAACCGACTCAGAAAACCTCGTGACTGAACCTGCTCCTCTTCTTGTATCATTGTGCGGTGTACGCTGTGAATCTCTTGAGCAAGATTGGCAATTGCCCCGCCTTCTTGGCCAATCATATTTTGGGACGCAATAAGTGCCATCACACCCACTTCGACGCGGTTGCGATTACGGGCAAGTTCGCGGATTTCTGTCTGAAGACCATTAGTAACGTCATTACTTACTTCTCCACTGGTTGTGATCACTTCCTGTAGACCAGATGAATCGTTGGCGCGAATGCGGTCACGGTCTCTGTCTTGGTCGGGGTCTTCAAGCTGATCACGCAGTCGATCACGAAGCTGATCTTGGTCTTGGATTGGTTCATCTCCGATGTGTAAACTCGGGTCGCGTAGTCTGTCTCGGTCTCGGTCACGGTCCTGGTCTGGTACACCGTCACCAGTGCCGTCTTGAAGACGATCGCGGTCTTGTGTTTGCAAACGATCTTGATCAGGGATGCCATCACAGTCTCCGTCGTTAATGCAGTTATCGCCAGAACCATCTTGTAACTGATCGCGATCACGGTCTCGAATCGGCTCATCTCCATCATGTGTTGTTGGATCTTGTACTCGATCACGGTCCTGAGCCTGATCTCCCGACCCACTTCCTGAACCAGACCCTCCACTTCCACCACTACCTTGTCCTTGTGCAAACACCTGTGGCACCAACAGTAGGCTTGCTACAAGGAGTGTCACTAGTAGAAATGTTCTCAGTGCTAGCGTATGTTTTTCATTTGTCATAATGTAATACTTTTGAGTTTTTAATACACCTTCTAGTCCGTCGTAAATGTTCGGACGCTACCGCACTTCACCACGTCATCGCTATCTTCATCCTCATAGCCAACACAGATACTGAAGTAATGCTTAGTGTTGTCATCAAGCGAATCAACTTCTTCTCGATACGAATCACTTGAGTCGAGGTCAGTATCGACCCGTACTTTTTGCAGATCCTCTCCGTCTTCATCGATGTCGGCGTAGCTATCGAAATCGTCTTTCACATCTTCAACTTGACCCTCGTCTTCTCCGTAGACAAAGAACACTTCACCGTTGTTAAAATCATTCATGTCAACGTACCCACGAAGGTCAGCTTGGTCGTCTCTAATGTCAGTTGCGGATTGGGTTGTCACGTCTGGGTGATCTTCATCTGAAGAACTATCATCAGTTCGAAACCGAACGATCGCTCCATAGTCACGTTCTCCCTCGTCATCCTTGCCAACTGCACGGAAGTAATAGTTAGTATCATCTTTAAGATTTGTTACACGATGTGAGAAGTATTCATCTTCGTCCTCGTCAATCCGTTCAACGCTGGTTTTTTTGTCTAAGTCACTACGATCAGTATCATACTCAAACCAAACATCTGCATAATCTGAACGATTGAAGTCAGCCACACGACCCCGTAGTAGTGCGTCATCATCTGAAACATCGGTAGCCGAACGTGTCACTATTACTAGTTCTGAATCATCCCAATTCTGATCTTCAATCTGTGCAAGCATCTGCATGAGCCTCTCTCGGAGTTCTGTCAGTAGCTGCACCATGAGTTGTCGGTGCTCCTGTGACATATTCTGGACTCGTATTTGACTAAGATTTCGAATCTGATTTTGCTGTTGCGCCCAGTTTGCATTCCCACCGTATGCTTCAACAACAGTTGCCGACCCTCCGACTACCAGAACAGCCATCAGCATAGCTACGATTATAGGTTTTCTTAATATTTTCATAATTTAGTCTAATTAAATTAAGTATTTTTTTCTTCGTGGTCTGTTGATGTAGTTTCATTACCTTTTTCTCCCATTTCTTTTGCATCCTTTTGCTTCGCAACCACAAAGATGTAGAAGATTTCCAGAATTCCAACAGTGTTGATAATGAGTAGGGCAATAAACCATGGTAGTTCACCCCGTCTGGCCGCGAGCCACAGCGCCCACCCCTTCCAAACCGTCGCCCACACTAATAGTGGAAGAAGTGCAAACACCGTGGGAAACCAGAGACCAAACAGATCAGGTGACCCGACCACTGAACTGTGATACATCCAGTGCATAGTTATTTTTCAATCTCTACTTTGACTGCTTTATCGTTCGCTCCTTCTACCGCAGGCATAGTAACGACCAACATGCCATCTTCGAACTTCGCTTTTGCGCTGTCTGCTTCCACAGCCTTTGGTAGCGTTGTAGTACGTGAGAATGATCCACGTCGGATTTCTTTGCTGTAATAATCTTTGTCTTTGGTTTCAGTTTCCTCTTCACGTCGACCAGAGACAGTGAGGGTGTCGTCTTCAATAGAAATATCAACGTCTTCTGACTTAATGCCTGGAAGGCTCATCTCGGCAATGACGTTGCCTTTCTCTTCGTAGACATCCACTGCTAAATCCCATCCTAGTTTTGGTAGTGAGGGAAAGAATCGCTCATCAAAGAGACGATCAAACTCACTAAACGGTTCCCATTTTATAAGTGACATAAATATTTTGTGTTAATAATTAATAGTAAGATCCGCTATACCGAGCCCTGCCGAGAATCAGGGCAGTATGCGGATAGAACGTTCTAAAAAGAACTGAAAGAACTTACTCGATAAAGAACTAAACCTGGCTCCTTTCGCCATGTGTGCGACTCTCTTTAGGTTCTGAGACCATACCCCAGAAACTACTAACGGTAATTGCGAGTCCAACAATCACCAGTGTCCAGGTGAGCGTAGTTTCTGATAGTGTTAAGAATGGCACCACCGCCACTACGAGACCCAAGACACCTGCTATCCATGTATTCATCATACGAATGTTGATTAGAGATTACTAAAGCGACCACTTTATCTCTACGTGTACCGCCAAAGTCTCGGACTTTGTCATTTATAATTTTGCAGCAAAGCAAAAAACCGTAAAGAAATTTAGGTAAAAATTTTTGTCATCAAAAAACACGCTTGTATACAAGCGTGAAAAGGAAATTGAGTAACGGTAATTATGGTGTCGTCATTTTATTCCTACTTGCTCTTCTCAATTTCTTTGAAAGTTTTATGTAAGGTACTAACATGCTCTTTTATGTAAGGTACTAACATGCTCTTTGTCTGTCATCTCATTAAGAATTTGAATATAAAATTTTCTATTACCATGCTGAACTGGAAAAATGGTGGTGAGCAAATTAAAATGAGTTCCATCTTTTCGTTGGTCAATGATTTTATCTGATTGAAAAAGTGAATCCGCCTTCAGCTTCTTCCACATGCTAGCGTATTCACTTTGTGGAGTCTTCCCACTTTGAAACATTCGCGGGTTCTCACCACGTACCTCATTGAGAGTATACCCAAATTGTTCTTGCCAAGCTGCATTTGCATACACTATCTCAACATCACTATTTGTAATCAAGGTTGGTTGGTGCGATGCGTCTGAACATGCTTTTAGTAATCCTAAACTTTTTTTGTAGAAAGCATCATTTTTATTATTATTTCTAGCTGCCTCACGTATAGCTGAAAGCTTGGGCAGTGCTGCCGCAACTGCTTCTTCACGTTTCTTAAGACTTTCGAGGAGTTGTTCTGGCTTCTCAGCCACCCAGTACTTATACCGCCGCATAACATAAAAGTTCATCAGGCCGTCTTCACGTAAGCGCTCAACAATAACCTGCACGGTTGATCGTGGTATTTTGGCTTTTTCTGCAATATCAGAAACATGTGCTTCGCCCATAGCCAGTGACGTAAGGTACACTTTTGCTTCATTTGCAGAATAGCCTAGCTGCTCAAGAACCTTTTGATTTTGCATAAGCCAGGGGTTTGTCTATTTATTATATAGTACAACAGATATTACACCACACTTTTAGCTGTTTCTAATCTTCCATATAAAGTCATATTTATTTGCTTCTGTTTCATTTAGTGTTTTTGTAATTAGTAACTAACGCGCATCAGCGCGAAATACAAAATATGAAAAACGAGAAAATCCTAGAAGCTTTCTTCACCGAGATACACAACATGACAGTCGTCTTGAAATTATAAAAAAACAAACTCATGTTCGATTTTTTTATACCGTAGCAGTTTTCTAATTTGATAGTTAACTTTTCCATATATTCATATATTACTACAACAAAAGACAGTTCGCTTTGAACTGTCTTTTGTTACGTCCGAACCCTTCTCGAGCGCTCGAACAAGCTCTCTAATTGGTGATCCCACGGAGACCGCTTCGCTTATCGATCCTTACAGGATCAGTACAGGTTGTCACGATTTCTCATACTTCAAAATCGTAGTCAGCCTTTTCGATTCTCCCGTAAACAGTCCCCCGGACTGTTTACTCGTGGGATCACAAATAGAAAAGGCGCCGGAAGGCGCTCTTTCTATATTTGTGATCCCACGGAGAATCGAACTCCGATTTCCAGGATGAAAACCTGGCGTCCTAACCATTAGACGATGGGACCGTTTTGATGTGTGGTCGCACAGTGTTCTATTGCTTCCACTGAAGACAGTCTTCAGGCTGACCACCTGCAAGTAATGCAACAGGTGGCCAATATAGTACCAAATAAATGGAAAAAAGCCAGTGATTTTATAATAGTACTTGACTTTTCCTGTTGAGAAATACATAGTTGCAGTAGAAAGCAAGGGGGCTATCATGACTAAAGAAGCAAGTTCGTACTCTAAAGGCGACATTCCTAATATTCCTTCCACAGAAGGTTTCTGGGATGGTTTTGCAGAATACTACAAAGCAACGGAAAAACTGCGTAAGATTCGCATATACACGAAACATCGAGCTGGGTGGATTTTTGGTGTAGATACCATTGATCAAGGGCGAATCCGGGGGAAAGACTACTATCGTTTTAAAACATGGGCAAATACAAATCAGGCATTCTGGTTTATCCCTGATCAATATGCGAACTCTACCACCTTACCTGATAATGGCACCCTTTGGATAAACTCTGATGTGTACCTTGAAGTTTTGGGAGAAATTCTTAAAGAAGTTGAAGTGGCTCATGCAGTATTCGAAAGAAAGAGAAAGTACCGTAACGCAGAACTCCACTGAGGCTTTCGATGACTACCATATAAAAAACCCTGTCACGTATGTGACAGGGTTTTTATTTTACCACTCTATTCTTTTTACCTTTGGCATATGCTCCCAGAAACATAATATACATACCAAAAAAATAAAGCTCAGGACAAACCTGAGCTTTTACCTGCTACAAAACGGGCGATCCGTCGATATTGCGAGAGAGCACTAAGGCCTTCTTTTGTAAGCGAATACAATTGCTTTGGGTTCCCTCTTCTACCCGTGGGTGGAGCCTTCATTACAGTAAGTAAGCCACGTACCTTTAAACGGCGTAATGCCGTACTTACCTGTGGCTTGGAAACTGGATGATCTACAATTTTTTCAATCTCCTTTTGTAGTGAATCACCACTGGTATCTGCGCATTGCTTTTCTGACACGAGATGAAGCAAAACTATCTGAATAGTTCCAAGCACTCTCTCTCTTTTGGGCATGTATATACTCTCCTATAGCTACTCTGATAAAAACATACCAGACGGACAGAAAAATACCAGTCAGGACCAGGCTAGTTCTTCCAATCTTCAATCAAAATCCCCTTTCCTCGCTTCTTTACCACAACCTTTTGTCCATTTCTCCACCCGAGCTCATGCACAACCTCAATTGGGAGCGAAACCAAAACCGTTCCGCCTGTATTTTTATAGAGCTTTCTCACTTCCCTTTCTTCTAATTTTCTTCGTGCCATATATAAAAAAGAATAACACAATTAATTACGCAATTAATTGTGTTATTCTTTTTAAAATTGTAACCATTAGAGATTTGTTTCAATCTCATTCTGTTTGGCGGTACAGGTAGTTTCGTTGGGAGCCATGCATAAGTATGCCACATCCTCACCCTCTATACCCTCCACAGAAACAGTCAACAAATAGTTGTCTGCTTTCGGAACAGACGGAAGAGTCAGTTGGTTATATGTATCTCCAGCAACCACTTTTGAAAGTGTCGAAACGGTTTTCCCACTTTGTATTTCAGAAATTTCAGCAGTCACCTTCTTTTCACCGGTAAACCCTAAAACTGAAAAACTAAACACCGGTTTACTCTCAGGAAGCACTGCAATGTTATATAACTCAACGGAAGTAGTGTATCCCACCACCGCTGTACTTATATCGGTGTTTGCATCAGTGTCGGAATTAACTACGTCATCTTCTGAAGGGTTCAGAAAAATGATAAAACCGAGGACCAGTATAAATAATCCTGATACACCAATAACTTTTACCAAATCTAATTCGACTCCATTTATATTCATACGATTACTATAACAATTATTCTGAACAACTCCACAAGCCTCGCTCCTGTTCCTGTGCACGAGCTGCGACTTGACGATACTCTGACTGCTTCACATAGGGGGCAATAAATGTAAATTCTTCAGCAAAGCCTCCTTCAAGCATTACCTCACCGTAATCACGACCATCTTCTAAGGTTACGTATGCAAGTAACCTTCCGTAGGTATCGCGAAAATCTTGTGTCTGGTCGCTTGTGAGCAACACAGATGTACCTGAAAGAATACTCTGAGCTTCGGCTGATGCTTCAGGACCGTAACATTCTTCTCCCGCACTTGAGTATTTTGTCTCAGGTGTATCAATCCCGATTACACGAACCGTATCTTCACTGTTACCCATCTGGATTTTAAATGTATCCCCATCAATAACAGAAGTGACTGTAAATAATCCATCCTCTTCTTTTACAATATCTTCCACGACAGCATCAGGTATCTGAACCAATTTTTCAACTGAATCCTCTACACCGTTTTGTGCGGAAGTAATCCCCAAAAACACTAAAAACACACCTCCTAATAAACCTAATACTTTCACACCTCTATTTTTAGAAAAATTCATAACGTATCCTAATACTATACATTACAAAGTGCATAACGACAGCTACTATTCAACGGTATCTGTTAGGATAAGACTATATGAATGGAGTTAATTTAAATAGAAATCCTTGGTACCGGACTAGATCGTTTTGGGGAACGGTTTTTAGTCTTATGTTAGCTTGGAGTGTGTTTTTTTATTTTAGCACTTTCCCACAAGAAACTTTTCTAAATAATTTACTTCAACACATTTTGAATGCCTCAGGTGGTTTTATTTTTCTACAAGCTGGAAATGTTGTTAGTACAGTTTATGGAATTTACATATCACTGATTAGTTATTCACTGTTTGTTGGAGCAACTCTCTACTTCACCTTTAAACGAACGGAGGTACAGCTTACCTGTCCAGTTATATTTACCCTTCAATTCATTTCAGCTAACTTGCTCATAATGAGTATAATAGCTGGACTTAACTAAATATAACCACCTCTTCAACAAGGCAACTACTGCCCTGATTAATATCTTTTAAGTTACTGATCTAAAAGATATTATATAAATCTATACCAAACCTAATTTTTTTGAACTCATTGTTTGATTTTTTGTGTGCCTGCAAAGATAATAATTCTTCACCGGGTAACGTAAAGAGGAAGCTTAATAGTTTTACTTTCTTTGGATTCTTTACAGAATCAATCTGTATATCAACGTAATAATCTCCACTGGCTATTATACCACCTGCTTCAAGCAATTGCGCCCCACTATCGCTTAGATCATGAAACACAACTCGTAAATCATCAGGAAAATGACCTTTCTTTTCTTGAAGGACCACTTTAACTTCTTGAGTATTCGAGTGTTTATAATACTTCCCTGAATGAGCTTTTGCCTTTATCTGATCATCAACCGGAATTAACACTGGAGACCCTATAGCGTAATAGGAAAAATGGCTGATTGTAAAATCAATATGGTTTGTAGTGGATAGAACGTGTGACGAAACTGGTTCCCATAGGTTGTCTGGTTCATTGTAAAAATACACCTGCATAAACTCCTCGTCGACTTCCCATTGCGCCAACTGTTCATCGGTATATGACAAAGTAGCAGTGACATCAAACGTTTCATTTTCTAAATTTGATTGAAAATCCCAAAACCTTGGTAAGAAGTTAATGCTACTTGCATTGGTACCAAAACTCACCAATTCCTCATGTGGATCAACTGATAGCTGTGTCCCTGTTTCAAGAGGATCTGAGAATTGTAATTCGACACCTGATCTGGGAAATGAGAAGTTTGACTCAGGTGCTTCTACGGTAATTTTAGATACCTTATCTAATCCTGCCCACGCTACTGGATTATGAAATCGCATTGTGCCACCAACATCAATGTAATTAGGTCCTTGTGGACCACTAGCAGATCCAAATAAATCACTAGTGTCTACTCCCCATTTACCCTTATATAAGTTAAACCAATTCAAAGGTTCATCTTGGGAAAGGTTTTGTAGACTAAATAAAACAGATTTCAGGTGTAGCCCCTGGTTTGAAGTGACATCATTAGACGACTTAGCATCGTGAATTCCACCATTTCCATTATTTGGATAATTAGCATGTGACCCCAACGACACAAAAGATGTAACCTGACCTTCATCAAAAACAACATCAGAGCTATCCCAATTTCTTTTAACAGAATCATATTGTGTAATCCCATTCGGTGTACCATCATTATGGTGTGCCGAATATGCTACATATCGTGGCTCATGAGTAGCTTTATCGAGGAAAACAAAAACCGATTCCCAGTCACCTTCATGATCATTAAAACCACCCTGCTCCTTCCAGTTATTCATCGCGTAAAAATACCAGTATTGCAATACGATAAATTCATGCACATCTCCCTGCTCATCGGTAAACGAATCTTCCATTTTATGGACATATACTGATGTAGTTGCCTTCTCATCTGCAATAAGCGCATCATATCTTGTCTTCGCTCTGGCTAAATCAAACTCTTTTGACCCCTCGCCGCTAAATTGTATATACCAATTTTCAGTATCAGTGGTCGTTGCAATAAATTCCAGCGAAGCATCATTACCATCGCCCGCAGCGACAAGCGTTTTGTCAGTAAGAATCCCCCTATCGTCCCAAATAGCACTTCCTTCCACAAAAGCTTCAACATTCATAGGAAGATAGTCTTCATCTGGGTGCATGTAAAGTACTGGCATGTACTCCAGCAGTAACGGATCAATCTCTGAAACTTCCTCTTCTCCCGGAGGAGCCGTTAACCAATTTGAAAAAACAAAGTTTCCTTCCACTTCATCTCCTAAACCAAAAGGATTTTCCGATGAGTGATAGGGCCCCGTAGGATCACCCCACCAGTTTCTTTGAATATTTGGTAGTACTAACGAACCATAATCTACCACTCCAGCAAAAACATTCCCCACGATAGAACTATTCTCCATAGTGAAAGAGCTACTAGGATTACCAAAGTAAGATGAAATACCAACTAAATTATCTTTGATGGTTGAATCTTTAATAGAAAGTTTCCCACTATACATTTCTATCGCTTCTTCTAGAAAACCTTCTATGTGTACATCTTCAAGATGCACCCTCACCATATCTGTATTCCCACTGCTGTCTGCATATATTGCAGAATTTAAACCACCAATAAGAGTTGCATTGGTAATGGTGGCATGTCCATTAAAAATACTAATGGCATCATTATACGCAGAGTTCAAAATAGTCAGGTCATCCATCACTACGGAAGATTCGAATACATCCACCACATTTGATCTGGAAAAAACAGGCTGACCCGAGGAGAGGTTTGTAATATCGACTACACTGTCAATATAGATTCCAATACCTGTCTTCTCTACGTCCCTGAGCACAATATCGTCCAGAGAAACAGTACTGTGATACACCTCTATAGCATCACCAGAATTGTCTGAAACAGTTGCGTGGACGACTGATGCATCTACGGTATCAAGAATGAGTGCAGAGCGGTCTATATTTGCGGCAGAAAAATTATCTATATCAGTTGTCCCTAAAAATGTATATACACCCCAGGATGATGTAGCGATGGTGAGATTTGAAATTTCAGCACTCGCGCGTTCAATCACAATCCCTTCACCCATGAATGAACTCTCAACATAATCCATCTCAACAGAAATATTTTCTGAGGACCGGTAGTCTCCTAAATGAATACCCCAAGAATCACCCGCTGAAGGAAATGTGCTGGACCCATCGGCATTAGTATCGCCAAGCACAGCATCATTCTTTAATGAAGTAAAAATAATCGGTTGTGCCTGAGTCCCCACGGCAGAAAAGTTTCCCAGCACTTTCAAGTCAGACCGATGTCCGAACTTCACCACCACACCGGGTTCCATGGTAAGAGACGCGCCAGGGTCGAGTCTCACTTCCACGAAATCCTGCAAGACGTATGGGCTCTCTGCCTGTGTCCAGACTGTATCCTCGGTAATCACAGTGAACGTATTGAATTCAGCCGCGTGCGTATAGATAGGGAAACACAAGAATAAGCTGATGGGAATAAATTTCCATACGCTCATATGGTTCTTTACTTTCATGTTTTTACTGTAGCAGGAAGAGCGACCGAAGACAACGACATTCTAGACACTGCTATGTCGCGACAATTTGTATAGAGGTTACAGTGGTATTTCTACCCAACAGGAAGCAAAGCTTTCTGTGTTCATTCGCTCGGTCATGAGTAAGTAAACTTTCTCACGTACTCATCTTACAGATGCTGTACACCTTGACGATTTTGAAAATATCTAAAATCTGGCAAGGTCTTGCGACAAACTCCAAGTTTGTCTCACACTCATTCCACAGTTACTGATTTTGCGAGATTACGTGGACGGTCTACATTCAAGCCCTTTGCGACCCCAACATAGTACGAAAACAAATGCAGTGGAACGGTCGATACAATAGGCTGTAATATGGGGTGTACTTTTGGTACGAAGATTACATCATCAGCAATTTCTGCAATGTGTTTGTCATGAGGTGTGGCAAATGCAAGAATCGGTGCCTTACGTGCCTTAACTTCCTCTATGTTTGAAATCATTTTCTCATAGACATCATCCTGGGGAACGAGCGCAATGATGGGGAAATTTTCATCAAGCATTGCTATTGGGCCATGCTTAAGTTCACCTCCTGCATATGCCTCTGCGTGAATGTACGCAACTTCCTTAAGCTTCAATGAACCTTCATACGCAATGGGAGTATGGAGCTTTCGGCCTATAAAGATTGCATCGCGATATTGCGCGTATTTTTCTGCAATCCGTTGTATGTCTTTTGTATCTTCAAGCATTTTTGCAAGAATATCAGGCAGTTCTGTCAACCCTTTTGCAATTTCGTTCCCTTCTTTTTGTGTCATACCTTTCTCTCTTCCAATAAGAAGTGTCAACAAGACAAAGACGGTCAGCTGTGAAATAAACGCTTTCGTGGACGCTACGGCAACTTCAGGACCTGCGTGATTGTATACACCAGCATCAGTCTCACGTGCGATAGTGGAGCCTACCGTATTTACTACGCCCAAGGTAAGGAGGCCTAGCTCTTTTGCTGCACGAATAGACGCCAGTGTATCGGCAGTTTCTCCAGACTGTGACACCGCGAGTACTGCGCTTTTTTTGTCGGGGATATTTCGCTTGTACCGATACTCACTGGCAAGCTCCACCTCTACAGGCAGTCCTGCGTACTCTTCGAGCATGTATCGCCCCACCTGGCCTGCGTAGTACGCAGAGCCACACCCAACGATCTGCAGTCGGTTTAGAGTCGTCAGTTCACCAAGAATCCCCTCAAGCCCTCCAAGTTTCGCGCGCCCTTTATCCACTAACAATCTTCCTCGAATAGTATTTTTAATCACTTCAGGCGCTTCAAATATCTCTTTGAGCATAAAGTGTTCATAGCCCTGCTTCTGAACCGACTCAACGTCCCATTCTATCTTCTCGGGCGCTCTATTAAGTTTTTTGCCAGACACCGTAACTACTTCATATGCGTCTTTGGTCACTAGGGCGATTTCTCCATCCTCAAGATATACCACGTCTTTTGTGTGGGCCAACAGTGCAGACGGGTCAGACGCCACAAAGTGACCATCAGTGCCGACACCCAACACGATAGGGCTTCCCATGCGTGCAACAATCATCTTTTCAGGGTCACGCTCTGCCATTACGGCAATACCATATGTCCCTCGTACACGATGTAGTGCCTCAGTAACTGCTTTTTGTAAGTCGCCTGCATAGAGAGAGCCAATAAGCTTCACCAGCACCTCAGAATCAGTATCTGAATAAAACGTAATCCCTTGCATGGCAAGCCCTTCTTTTATCTCTCGAAAGTTTTCAATAATTCCATTGTGTACCAGCCAGACACTCTCACTCATATCTTTATGTGGGTGTGCGTTTTCATGAGTCGGTGCACCGTGGGTTGCCCAGCGTGTGTGTGCGATACCGGAAGTTCCCCCAATGGTCTGAGTAATTTCTGCAGCAAGATTATCAATAGGACCAACTGCCTTTATTGCACCATATCCTGGCACGTAAATCCCAGCTGAATCATAGCCACGATACTCAAGTGTACGTAGTCCCTCAACCAATAGTGGTTCTGCCGTTCGACTTCCTACATATCCAAATATTCCACACATAATAATTTATTGTATCACGTTAGCTAACATAGCGTTCATGCTATATAGTACGGAATTTTTAGTGTAAAAGTTGCATGATATACTCAATGTCTAAACATTCAAACTATGATTATTGATAAAACCTGTTCGTTCGTACAAGAACATCTTAAAACAGCCGAAGGTGGACATGATTGGTTTCATATAGAGCGCGTATGGAAACTTGCGAAGCATATTGGAGAGATTGAAGGTTCTGTAGATATGGAGATTGTAGAGCTCGGTGCCCTCTTGCACGACATCGCTGACTCAAAATTTCACGGGGGTGATGAGGAAATTGGACCCAAGACTGCTCGTACCTTTCTTGAGTCAGAACATGTTCCTGAGGTAACTATTGCTGCGGTTGAAAACATCATCCGTCACATATCATTCAAAGGAAGTCGCGACGGTCAAAAATGGACTTCTCCTGAATTACAAGTGGTGCAGGATGCCGACCGAATAGATGCACTGGGAGCAATCGGCATCGCGCGCACATTCAACTACGGTGGACATAAAGGACGAGCACTCTATGACCCTGCAATCAAACCCAACCCCAATATGACCAAGGAGGAATACAAGAAAGGTGCTGCGCCAACGCTCAATCACTTTGAGGAAAAATTATTCCTTCTCAAAGACCTTATGAATACAAAAACGGGAAAGCAAATGGCACAACAACGTCATGAATTCATGGTTGCCTATGTCGACCAATTTCTCGCAGAATGGGAGGGAGAACGATAGAAGAAAAACCCGACGCACTGCGTCGGGTTTTTTGTTTTGCAACCCTTAGGTGTAACACCTCATTAGGCTGCAAGACTTTGTTCATCTTTCAAGAATCCACCTGCCTGATGTTCCCATAGTTTCTGATACGTACCACCATTTTTTGTAAGTTCGTTATGTGTACCATCTTCAACTATAGTTCCTTTATCAAGCACAAGAATCCTGTCCATTTCACGCAGAGTCGAAAGCCGGTGTGCGACCGCAATTACCGTCTTTCCTTCCATAAGAGTGTGTAGTGCTTTCTGAATCTCCACTTCACTTTCTGAGTCGAGCGCAGAGGTTGCTTCATCGAGTACTAAGATAGGTGCATCCTTAAGCATTGCGCGAGCGATTGCTACGCGTTGCTTTTGCCCTCCTGAGAGCTTAATGCCTCGTTCTCCTACCAAAGTGTCGTACCCTTCTTCCAGATCCATAATAAATTCGTGAGCCTGTGCTTTTTTGGCCACTTCGGTTATTTCATTATCTGTTGCTTCCGGATTGCCATAAGCGATATTTTCACGAACAGATCTGTGGAAGAGTAAAGGTTCTTGAGGAACCACTGCAATGTGTTTTCGTAGTGAGTCTTGAGTAATCTGCGCAATGTTATGCCCATCAATCTCAATTGAACCACCATGAATATCATGCTGTCGTAGCAGCAGTGAGACAAACGTCGTCTTCCCTGCTCCCGAGTGACCTACAAGCCCTACTCGTTGACCTGGTTTTATTTCAAGATCAAAGTCATCAAACACTTTGTTCTGACCAAACTCAAAGAGAACGTTTTTCCATACAATGTCTGCTTCACGTGTAGCCAGAGAATGGGCATTCGGAACATCGGTAATTTCGTGAGGTAGCAAAACTTCGGTTAAGCCTTCTTCAACCTCTCCGTATACACGGATGAAACGATTCATCCAGTCACCGAGGTCTACCATGATGCCGACAACGCGATACATAAGAAGCATCACGATGATCATCTCACCAATAGTGGTAAGGCCCATAGTCAGTAAGACGTACGAACCACCTACCATGCTAATCAAGAGAATCGTCGCTAGAACGTTATTCACTACATGGTTCCATTCAGACATCCGCCACTGCACGGCATCTTTCGCATTGCGAGTGAGTAAGTGCCCATTAAGGAAACTAAACTCACTATCAGCACGTGCGTACTGTCGGACCGCCTGAATGTTTGTCACCACGTCAGTCACCTGACCGCGGTATTTAGACGATGACGCCGCATAGTCAATTACATACGGACGTCGTCGCTTTGTAAGCAACACGTTTATCACAAGAGATACAACGAGTATGCATACAAACGCAAGCGAAAGCCATACATTGACTAGAAACAAAATAATTGCAGTTGCAATAAGTGATGTAGTAAGTCTGGTGAAACCAAAATATATCATCATCAGCATCTCTGCACTGCGATCAGCTGCATTGAACAATTTGTTGGTTATAGAACCAGCAAACCGATCACCAAAGTATCCATTACTATGGGCAAATAAATATTGCTTAAGTAATCCAAAGGCATGCTTATTCTGTCTCAACCCCAAGGGGATTGAGAGAAATCCTGAGATACGGATAGATGTAAAGAGCACGATGTTGAGCACAATAAACGCAATCCCCCATTTGGCATATACGTCAATATCTTGAGAGACCGTCACCGCGTCAACGAAACGCCCTATAAACAAGGAGATTGATGAAGAGATAATTTGCGACAACACTGTTGCCAACATCCCAGATATGCCAATAAGCCAAAATGGTTTTACGGTTGTGCCAAGGAACTGAATCGGCGTATTTGGAACACGCCCTGTGTATACCGTCTGAGAGACGGCAGGTTTGCTTTGTTTTTTCATCATTTTAAGTCCTTATCTTATCAAGGAGAAACTACAGGTATTGGTTATGACGTGCGAGGAAGCGTTTTCTTACAATCATTACCTACTCAGCAAGGAAAACGCACTAGTCTTGCAAGAATCCCCCTGCTTGGTGTTCCCATAGTTTCTGATACGTGCCGCCGCCCTTTGCAAGTTCGTCATGACGACCATCTTCAACCACCTTTCCTGTTTCGAGTACAAGGATTCTATCCATCTCTCGGAGTGTTGACAGTCGGTGTGCGACCGCAATTACGGTCTTTCCTTCCATAAGAGTGTGTAGTGCTTTCTGAATCTCAACTTCACTTTCTGAGTCCAACGCAGACGTAGCTTCATCAAGTACCAATATAGGTGCATTTTTAAGCATTGCGCGTGCAATGGCGACTCGTTGCTTCTGACCACCAGAGAGTTTGATACCTCGCTCGCCCACCATTGTGTCGTAGCCTTCTTCCAGCGCCATAATAAATTCGTGAGCCTGTGCCTTCTGAGCCACTTCAGCTATTTCATCATCTGTTGCTTCCGGATTTCCGTAGGCGATATTTTCACGAATGGTTCTGTGGAAGAGTAATGGTTCTTGAGGAACCACTGCAATGTTTGCACGTAGTGAGTTTTGAGTGACTTGAGAAATATCTTGTCCATCAATTTCAATAGCACCACCATGGATGTCATGTTGTCGCAGTAGCAGTGAGACGAATGTTGTCTTCCCTGCTCCTGATGGTCCAACAAGTCCCATGCGTTGTCCTGTTTTGATAGTGAGATTAAACTTATTGAATACGGTATTCTCACCAAACTCAAAGGTTACGTCATTCCATCCAATCTCCCCTCCATTGGTAATAAGTACTGAAGCATCAACACGGTCTTCAATTTCATGAGGAATAAGTAATTCTGATAGACCTTCTTCGGCCTCTCCGTATGCCGCTGCGGTATCATTAAACGTTCTACCTAAAAAGATCAGCATATGCGATAGATTAAAAATCAAAAGCATCACAGCTACAAAAGCAGCAGTAGAAACTTCCGACATAATCCACCTTTCAAGTAACGCATAGAACATTCCAAAACCAAACACTACAAGAATGAGACTGTTTACAAACATCATATATTCTGAATAGAGCCAACTTTGAGAACTTCTGTCGCGCACATCTTTGGTATGGTCTTTGATAGAAGACACTTCTTGTTCTACGCATGTATATTGCCGGGTTGCGGATATATTGGAAAACACATCAACAATTCTTCCTCGCGTGCGCGTTTTGCTTTCTGCAATTGCCAGAGAAAATGCTCGCTTTCGTGGCACAAGGAAATAATTACTAACTAAAAGTACGATTACCAATGCTACGTAGATTCCCCCTGTGACTGTATCGATAGTAAAGATAAGTATCCCCGCTGTAATTAGAGCCACAAGCCCATCAAGGTGGTGCCAGAGCAAATCTGCCACAAGGCGACCCATCGATCCTGTTACATTGCCCACCTTACTCAACAACGAACCTGCAAATCTATCGGAAAAATATCCATGGCTATGATGCATAGTGTACTCAACTAACATATCTGAGGAACTCTTTTCAACACCAACAATCCACTCTCTTCCTATGATTCCACTTGCTCGCCAAAACGAATGGGTAACAAATATATAGAATGGATATAGAAGTCCTAACATGACCACAGTCTGAACATCCCGCGCTTCAGCAGCACTAATGATTTTTGTAATAAGTACCACACTCAACGTCGTCATTACCACTGCAATAATAACCATTAAGACAGCAAAAGTTGCCCATATCCAAAATGGTTTTGATGTATAGAGAAGAAACCTAAATGGAGTATTTGGAATATCACCTTTATATACCGCCTTTTCTGCGGATTTTTGTGCTGTTTTGTTCATATTAAAAAAGCTCGATCTCTATCCTGGGGCGAGAAAGAGCACTATGTGTACTGTTTATGACGAATCAAGTCTGGTTTTCTTTCAAGCACTGTAGTATATCAGCTTCTGAGATGGCACCTTCTCGCAATACAGTCACTTCGTCACCTACTACGCGTACTACTGTAGAAGCTAAGCCTTTACGAGGCCCGTCATCGTATATCTGTTCAATCATTTGTGCCTTCTGTCCAAATTGTTGCAAAATCTCTCCTGGGACGGAGAATGTTGGTGAACCACTCACGTTTGCACTAGTGCATGTGAGTGGGGCATCAAATTCTTGCATGAAGTCAGCAATGATCTTTTCAGTAATAGGATCGTTAGATATACGGAACCCAATGGTTCTATCTGGTGCAACAAGTTCATCTGCAAGAAAATCTTTTACCTTCAAGACAAGTGTGAGTGAGCCTGGGAGGAATTCCTGAGCAATTTTCTTCGCAGCCTCAGAAATTTCTGCATACGTTGCCACATCATCAAGATTCCGTACCAGCCAACTCGCTACCTTCTCACTATCACGCCCTTTAAGCGTATAGAGTTTCTGCAACACCTCAAAATCCAACGCATTGGCACCAAGCGCATACAGTGTTTCAGTTGGATAGAGGATTATCATTTTTTTAGTATACACCTGAAAAGGGACAGGTAAAATATTCGGCATGGAGAATTTTATATATAACAAACGCCTATTGTCAGCAATAATTTTACTGATAGAATAAACAAACCGTTATTATCGTAATATTCACTATTTATGTTTGAAGGAATGATGTCTGAAATCAATGCCGACCCAGCTGAAACTCGTCAGGAACACCTGGCAGCGGCACGTAGTCTTGCCGAAGAAATTATGCCCCGTCTTGAAAATGAATTCCCACTAGCATATCAAAACCTACAAGAAATGCTCGATAATGGTTTTACCGATGGAGAGATTAAACTTGACGCAGGGGAAATGCTATCAAGAATACAAAATGTAATGGATCAGAGAGACGTACTGGATCAAGCAAAACTTGCCCAAACTATGGAATCCATCGCACAAGGGAAAGATCCTGAAACTGGAGAAAACCTGATGGCACATGGAACAGGTCAGTAATTGACTTTTATTAAGAAGTGTTGTAGTATCAGCAAGGGTGAAGGCTCCCAAAAACACAATCAGTGAGGGGTACTCATGAACAATCGATGGACACGGCTTGTGGCAGATCCACAAGTCGTTATTGATAACCCGAGTGATCCACATTTCAAACGTTTTGTGGAGGAAATACTACCGGAACTTGTGAAAGGAATTCAGGATGAACTTGTTACCCCTAACAGCCTTATGCATGCACAATACCTTGTCATGCAAAGGTTGGCAGCTGTAAAAGGCTACGGGGAGGAAGCAATTTACAAAAAAATGCTGGCGGATCTCGCCTTATTTCCACATGCATGTAAAGCACTTTCCTTGGCAAAAAAAACTGATGAAGATTTCTACAAACTTGTTCCCGGGTTTAACGACTCAGAAATTAGGCGGATTAAAAATGGTTCGCTTACCATCAGAGACGTCATGGATCAACGGCCAGCAGTTATTCTGCGACCAATGCTCCAGCGAAACAAACACTAACAGTAGGGGGGGGTCAAAGGCCGCTGGAACACCAGTGGCCTTTTTCATTTCATTTTTTTCTTTCAAAGAAATAACAAATAAAGTTATTCATAATGTTGTAATACATGTGTGGACAAACTAACACTGTCTCAACAAGAAATCCGACCTATCTAGCGGAGAATTTTTTTGTTATAATCGGTCAGCGAAATAAATCTTATGTGTCCGGTTAGCTCAGCTGGTAGAGCGCTACATTGACATTGTAGAGGTCACAAGTTCAAGTCTTGTACCGGACACATAGTATTTATTATAAATTTATGGAAACACTTAAAGATATCGTCGTTATATACCATGCGGATTGCCGGGATGGTTTTGGTGCTGCGTACGCAGTTTGGAAGAAGTTTGGTGAAGACGCTAGCTACATACCGTTAAAAGCCCATATCAACACTCCCCCAGAAGGACTCACTGACAAAGAAATCTATATTGTCGACTTCTCTTTTACCAAAGACGTCTTGCAAGAACTTGTCGACACCAATACCTCGGTACTGGTGATTGATCACCATATCTCTGCTAAAGATGACGTTTTGAGTTTTGACGGCAATATTTTTGATAACGATCAATCAGGAGCGGTACTCGCATGGAAGTATTTTCACCCCGATACGGAGGTTCCTGAACTTTTAAAGTATGTTGAAGATACTGATTTATGGCGTTTTGCATTGCCTGAAAGTCGTGAGTTTAGTACTGCGCTTGGGCAATATAAAATGGACTTTGTTGTCTGGGATGACCTGATTACACAACTCCAAGAAACAGACAATCTTATCAACTTCATTGCGAAAGGTTCACTTCTCGCGAAATTTGAAGATAAGCTGGTAGCACACATGATGACACGTAAAGAACGTGTTTTGTTTGAAGGGCACGAAGTGTGGGCTCTGAACACCTCAGAATACGCTTCAATACTTGGAAATAACCTCGCAGAACTTAATCTCGCAGAAGAGCAAGAACCAATTGGTATTGTGTACTACCACACAGACAACATGGTCAAAATTTCCTTACGAAGTATCGGAGAAGCTGACGTAGCGAAAATCGCAAACAAATACGGGGGTGGGGGCCACAAAAATGCAGCTGGTATTGGCGTCGCTTCCTTTGACGATCTTCCCTTTACATTCTTGTAAAAAGCCGTAGTCTACACCATAGACAAAACAGGAGGCTCTAATGGCTAGTCATAACGACATTGAAAATGAACTTCGGGAATTAGGACAAAGGTGTTCAACTGTACACTACCTAGACCTGCAATCTGTATATCTCGTAACGTATCCAGTAAATGGTGCATTTCACAATCATCTTGCGATGGGATGTGGAGCAACACAACAGGCGGCAATGGACGACTACAGCCAAAAGCTTGATATCGCAATTGAGTCTATGAACCTTGGACAAAAAACTACCGCACTTGAACGCATCAAGCAAACCCGTAAATATCAAGAAATGGATCACCTGGCAGATGCCGGGTGATTTTTATATATGCTGACAGCACAGAATTGTTACATCGTGTACACTAGATAGATGACAACTCTTTCAAAGCCCTTACAAGCTTTTTTTGGCGCGAATGCTATTTTTGTACTTGCAGAAGTACTCATTGCACCGCTCTATGCACTCTATGCAGAAGATGTTGGCGCCACACTGTTAACCGTGAGCTATCTTGCTGCGACCGTGTTTATCGCAAAGACTATTTCACTACTTATTATTGGTAAATTTGGCAGTACATTCTTTTCTGCAGAGCAGTTATTGCATCTTGGTTTCATCCTACGAGGAATCGGATGGGGCTTACTCATCTTCTTCCCTATTATCCCAGTACTGTTTATCACTCAAATACTTACCGGTGTCGGACAAGCTACCGGAAGTCCTGGTTTTTTAGCACTCTACGCAAAGTACGTTGATGAAGATAATGGTGTAAAAATATCTGCACGATGGAGCCTTACTGAAGGCATCGTCGCCGCAGTGGGGACTATTGTCGGTGGCCATATCGTAGTCCAATTTGGCTTCTCTGCTCTATTCATGATAATGACTGCACTTTCCTTCTTATCATCATTCGTATTTTGGCATTACTCCAAAACAGAAGCCTAGCAGTTTACTCACTTATTTTGTATAGTGCTGTGTATGAATATCTTAAGTATTGAATCATCGGCTGATGAAACTGCGGTGAGCCTTGTAAAGGCTGAGGGAGTATTTCCTGATGCGACCTATGAAGTGTTAGGTAATGCACTCCATTCACAAGTTGACCTGCATGCACTCTATGGGGGGATCTACCCCACCATGGCAAAGCGTGAGCACGCAAAAAGAATTCTTCCGCTCATGAAGGAAGCCCTTACTGAAGCTGAAATACTCACCGAGAGCACTGAGGAAATACCTCTTAAGATTCAAGAAAAACTCTATGAAATCCTCTACCGTGAAGAAGGGCTCGCTGATGCGCTCATCGCTTTTGCAGAATCTCACGAGCGTCCTGAGATTGACCTCATCACCGTTACTTCAGGTCCTGGCCTCGAACCTGCGCTTTGGGTGGGGGTAAATTTTGCAAAAGCAATTTCATATTTAATGAATATTCCTGTTGTTGCCGTCAATCATATGGAAGGTCACATTCTTGCTTCTTTATATGACGTTGAGAAAGACAATGCCTTATCAGAAATCGACTTCCCTGCCGTATCTCTCTTGATCTCAGGAGGACATACTGAACTCGTACTTATGAAAGACTGGGGTCAATACGAAAAGATCGGGCAAACACTCGATGATGCTGTAGGCGAAGCTTTCGATAAGGTCGCACGCATGATGGGACTCGAGTACCCCGGAGGACCAAAAATCAGTAAGCTAGCAGCAGAGGCACGGCAGTTAAACCTCCCACCCTTTAAAGAACTCCCTCGACCAATGATTCATTCTGGAGATTTAAATTTTTCTTTCTCAGGACTTAAGACCGCAGTACTCTACGCTATAGACAAGAAGGAACTTACTGAGCCTGAAAAGCAAGCACTTTCACGTGATTTTGAAGACGCAACACTCGAAGTGCTCCTTAAGAAAACCAGCGCCGCACTCGAGGAACACGGTGCAAAAACACTTATCGTTGGTGGTGGCGTCAGTGCAAGTCAATACTTCCGACAAGAATTCAACCGACATTGTCTCACGGCGTTCCCTGACGTCACCGTCTACTTCCCGAACCCAGGACTTTCTACCGACAACGCGGTCATGATTGCGTTGGCAGGTCACGCGCGTACGCAAACTGCCTCAAACCCCGCAGCAGCGATGTTCATGAAAGCAGACGGAAACAAAAGCATCGACGAGTAAAGAGTAATCTTACCCAACAAAGGGCCACCCTTCGCTGATCAACTCGCTGGCAAAGGGCCACCCTTCGCTGATACTATTATAGGCGCGACCGCTTCTTCAGCGGTCGTTTTTATTTCTATTTACCTTTAAGCGCAACGTATTTCATGATATTATCGCTATCTAACTAATAAGTATTATGAGTGAGCAAAACAGCAACATTCCAGAGGTATTTTTAAAACCATATGACCCAGACGCGCACGAGGACAACCTCTATGCGATGTGGGAAGAATCAGGGTTTTTTAACCCTGATGTATGTATTGAAAAAGGCGTCACACAACCTGACGCAGAGACTTTTTCTATAGTACTTCCTCCCCCGAATGTAACAGGAACACTCCACATGGGGCATGCATCCATGCTTGCTGTTGAAGATATTCTTGTGCGGTACAACCGCATGCAAGGAAAACGAACACTCTGGATTCCCGGAACTGACTCTGCCGCGCTTGCAACGCAAAGTAAAGTAGAAGGTATCATCTACAAAAAAGAAAAGAAGCGACGCGATGAAATTGGGCGTGAAGAACTTCTCAAGCGTATCGCTGAATTTGCGGAAGAAAGTAAAGACACCATCATTGGGCAGACTAAAAAAATGGGGTCAAGTCTCGACTGGAGTCGCTATGCTTTTACCCTAGACGAAACCCGATACAAAGCAGTAACCGAAGCATTCACACGAATGTATAACGATGGACTTATTTATCGTGGTGCACGAAGCGTGAACTGGGACCCTGCAATGCAAACCACCGTGTCTGACGATGAGGTGGTATACGAAGAAAAGAACAGTCCATTCTATTACTTTAAATACGGACCATTTACTATCGGTACTGTACGACCCGAAACGAAGTTCGGTGACAAGTATGTGGTAATGCATCCAGACGATGAACGATACAAAGAGTACAAACACGGACAAAAGATTGATCTTGAGTGGATTAACGGACCAATTACTGCAACGGTTATAAAAGACGAGGCGGCTGACCCAGAAATAGGATCAGGTGTAATGACTATTACCCCATGGCATTCAACGGTCGACTTCGAAATCGCTGAACGACATGGACTTGATAAAGAACAAGTGATCGATGAGCGTGGACTACTTCTCCCTATCGCTGGAGAATTTGAAGGTCAGCACATCAAAAAAGCACGTGCGGCTATCATTGAAAAAATGGAAGCAAAAGGACTTATTGAAAAAGTTGATGAAGACAATATCAACAAAGTTGCAACGAACGAACGCGGTGGTGGAACCATCGAACCACAGATCAAAGAGCAGTGGTTCATCGATGTAAACAAGGAATTTGCAATGGGGCCTTCAGAGATTCCTGGTGTAGCTGAAGGTGATACCGTGACTCTTAAGACACTTATGCAGAAAGCAGTGACAGAAGGTGGTATCACCGTGCTTCCTGAACGATTTGAACGTGTCTACCAAAACTGGATTAATAACCTGCACGACTGGTGCATTTCACGACAAATCTGGTACGGACACCGAATCCCTGCTTGGTTTAATGGTTCTGAGGTAAAGGTACAGACAGAATCACCTGGAGAAGGATGGAAGCAAGATCCTGACACACTCGATACCTGGTTCTCTTCTGGACTCTGGACCATGTCGACACTTGGATGGCCAGAACAGACTGAAGATTTTAAAACATATCATCCAACCAATGTACTCGAGACGGGCTACGACATCCTATTCTTCTGGGTGGCACGTATGGTACTTATGAGCACCTATCTTGCAGGACAAGTACCGTTCAAGAATGTATACCTGCATGGTCTAGTACGAGACAACAAAGGAAAGAAGATGAGTAAGAGTCTTGGGAACATCATTGACCCATTGGATATGATTGCAAAGTATGGAACAGACGCAACTCGCCTCTCTCTTATAGTAGGCGCTGCACCTGGTAACGACATGCCTCTGTCTGAAGATAAAGTGCGTGCATACAAGAAATTTGCCAACAAACTATGGAACATCAGCCGCTTCACACTCGAAAACATAGCTGATGCAGACTTCAGTGCAGAACCGAAACTTTCAGAGCGTGATAGGGAAATCCTTGCAACGCTGCATGCAACTATCACTGAAGTCTCAAGTGATATTGATAAATTTAATCTCTATCTCGCAGCTGAAAAGTCATACCACTACGTATGGCACGAACTGGCTGATAATGTACTTGAAGAATCTAAAGAGGTACTCAACGGTGAAGATGCTGATGCAAAATATGCGCGGCAGTATGTGCTTCGTGAATGCCTCATCACCTCACTCAAAATCCTGCATCCATTCATGCCATTTGTAACAGAGACAATCTGGCAAGAACTTCCAAAAGAAATGAGGGACCGGGAGATACTCATGGTCGCAAGTTGGCCAAAGTCTGAATAGTAGAGAAAATACAACACGATGAGTTGCTCATCGTGTTTTATATTTGACCTCCCTATACCTCATTTGTTATGGTGTCCGTAGATGAAAAATAACATGGGTAGTAGAAATGGAAATAACAGCAGGCCCAGTCTGTCCACGATCACTGACTATTCCCCTCAAGACAGCCAAAGGAGAATTGATAGGAACTCTTCTAAGAAGGATTCCTCGACCATATGGGTATGAGCTAATTGTAGATTTACATGACGGGTCGCCCTTGCTGGTGCTTACAGAAGAGATACTGAAGGAATCAGAACGGACAATATCCTATTACCGGCAAAACAACAGGCGCATCAAATGATGTGCCTGTATTATTTTTGGTTATACAAGGGAAAGTCAATATGTCCACTATCTGCCTGTTACAATATACATATGGAATCAACGCAATTCGCGATTGCTTTTTTAAGTGGACTTGTGCCAGCTCTTTTTTGGTTGTGGTTCTGGCTACGTGAAGATAAGGAACGTCCAGAGCCATACTTACTCATTGCCCTTTCTTTCATCGCTGGGATGCTTGTTGTTCCTCTCGTTCTCCCCCTACAAAAGCTCGCTATGGAAGTGTACTCTGGAGACAACCTCATTTTTGTCTGGGTGATTATCGAAGAAGTGTTGAAATATGCCATAGCACTGGTTGTAATTCTCTGGAACAGAGCGGTTGATGAACCTATCGATATCATCATCTACATGATTACTCTGGCACTAGGCTTTGCTGCACTTGAGAACGCATTATTCATATTCAATCCACTGTCTTCAGGAGATACCCTGGTAGCAGTCACCAGTGGTCAACTACGATTTGTCGGGGCAACACTACTGCATGTATTAGCATCAGGAACAGTAGGAGTTTTCCTTGCACTGGCTTATTATAAGAGTACAAGCTACAAACTTGTGTTTGGCATGATTGGGTTGTTCATTGCTATCGTGTTGCATGCATTGTTTAACTTTTTTATAATGGAATCAGGTGGAGAAACAATTTTAGGTGTGTTTCTCTTCGTATGGATGGGCATCATTGTTCTCCTACTCATATTTGAAAAAATTAAGCTATTAGAAGCTCGTCATAATCCCGCACATAAATATATTGCATCATGAAAAAATTATCATTTCTAGAACGGCTCACCGGATCAGCAACATCTGATCAGTACGATGAAGTGCTCGATGACGAGCATGAATTTGGTGAAGATGATGACGTTGCGGTAAATCATTATGATGAAGGTTCTGAATTTCACGGTCAGGATGAGCCTGAAGAAGAAATGCAAGAAGGTGAACTTCCTGTAGATATGTATCATACGGGTGATGCTGTTGTGATTCGTGCCCTCGTCGCTGGAGTATCGCCTGATGATCTGGAAATTTCGATTACGCGTGACATGGTGACCATTAAAGGTGTCCGTGAAGAGTATCAAGAAGCAGCTGGGGACGACTACTATCACCGAGAACTATTCTGGGGTTCATTTACACGCACACTCCTCTTGCCTGAAGAAGTACTCATCGATGAAGCAGACGCTCAAGAGAAACATGGACTACTTGAGATTCGATTACCGAAGGTGGACAAAGACAGAAGCACGAAGCTGAAAGTGAAATCAAAGGTACACAAATAAAAGAAAGACCGATTCGCTTGAATCGGTCTTTTTTGTTTTCTACCACATTGGATCATTGACCATCTTTTGTGAGACCTGTACTTTTACAGCACTCAGGCGGTTCCAAGCATGATCCCAAACTTCAGTCATTGCATGACCGTCTACTAAGTCAGGTGACCAGACGATGTACTGTGGGTACTCAAGTGCAATCTCACGCGTTTTTTCACGCAATTGATAGAACGCACCATCACTATCGACAATCCGCTTTTGAGCGCTTTTGAGCTCATACTCAAGCACTGGCAAACTGTTACTCATTTGATCAAACATAATATCTCTCCCTCTTTTAAGAACATTCCAAGCTACGAAAAAATCCGCCTCGGAAGACGGATTTCATACAGGAGTATCTACAAATACAAAAACCGTCTTCTAGTGCGAATTGACTAGCATCGACGAGCAGAAACTGCTCCAGGTTTGGATTGTACTTGTATGTTTCATTGGATTTAGTATAGCGCAATAAAAATCATTTTCAATATGTTTTACACAGTAATGTACTACTCTACTGCAATCTTACTTATTTCGACTCACCCACCAGTTATCATCTTTTTCTCCAAACCACCATCGGTCGGAATCTACCTCGATAACAACTGAACCAATCTGCTTTCCTTCTTTCGTTTTTAAGCGTTGTAATGCCGGACCAATCCAGGTTACCGCACGGGTATTTCCAATATCTTGTTGTTCTTTAAGAGAAATAATAAATTCAAGATTGTCTGCATCTTTCACAAGTAAGGACTCAGGAGACTCACGGTCTTCATACTCGTCAATCAATTCTTTAATATCTTCGCCAAATGGAAGGGTGTCAGCCAGATCTTGATGTGCTTTATCTTCTAATCGTTCAGTGTATTTCTGATGTACATAATTCAAGTCAGAAATGCGTGACTCAGAAATATCATGGAACAATGCCATTTGTACGACTTTCCCCGTATCAACAGAACCGTTCATCTTTGCCAGACAATAGGCAATGTAGCAAACCCGATTAACATGTTCTGCAACACTCTGTTCTCCTGACCCTAAAAAGAAAAAACCACTACGCGGGGTCTTGGCAAGAATACCCGTTTCGTAGAGGAAATCGGTGATTTTTTGTAGTTCGTTATCTTTCATTAATGGATTGTAGCAGAGTAAAGAAAAAAGACAATCTGCATACATGTTTCATTGACAATGTTATAAAAAAGTATATAACTGAAATAGAGAAATGGAGAGTTTCAAAAAATGGTAATTGCGATATACGGTATACCAATCTTGGTAGGTATCATACTTGGGCATACTCTCAGTCGCACAGCAAGCGTTGCTGTAAGCTTAAGCGCTGTGGCTGTAGCATTCTATTCATACTGGTCTGCAGGGAGTGACGGACTTGGTTCTTTCCCTGGCCTTGTTGTTGCTGTTCTCATAGCAATAGTAATCATAGCCCAATGGGTCACGATCTGTGTTATCCAAATCAAATCTGAAAAATAAGTAACCCTATAGTTATATCTTAGGTGAAAGTAGGACACATTGTCCTACTTTTTTATTACCTTGTGTGCGTGCGCATAAGAACCTTCACTTGAGAGTAAGCGGAACGAGCCTCTTCGTCCGAGGCACATATGGGATCAAGTTACTAAGTATAATCATACGCTTCGCATAGATTCTACTAAGTACTTCCTCCCCGGGCTCGTGGTTCGTCACCCTGGCGAGGGGCTACTCACAGCGCTTCGCCTCACACACGGACCGTACGTGACGCAGGACACGTACTAGAATAGAAAAACACCATTCTTGAGAATGGTGTTTTTCTATTCTTCCCGTGTGTGCTTGGGGGCGGGCTTGAACCGCCGACCCTTCGAGCTTCAATCGAATGCTCTACCAACTGAGCTACCCAAGCGTGCCTCACTCATCGAAACAAGTGACAGCTATTCTACCTTTTTTTAGGTTTTTTTCAATAGTGCATTACTCACCTCCTGTGGTTTCAGAACCTTGGAGTATTTCATTGATATGTCTAATACCTGGAATTTCCTGCATGCCCGCACTAAAAGTCTCGTATGATGAACCCAACGCGGTAAAGTATGGCTCTAGAATATAGAAGTAGAGTGCAAATGGAAGTCCAATCATAACAACATACCATCCAATACGTAACCAGAAACTCCATACACCATTACGATGAATCTTTTTAAGGATTTTATTATTATCAGCAACCAGCTCTGAATTCTTTTTCAACAATGCTTTAATATCATCATGATCATCCCCCATTGATTCCAGATCCTCAGCGAGAGACTGTATTTTTGTTTCTTTTTCCGTTTCCATACAGAGAATTATAGCATCTGAGGGTTCTAAACATCGCAAAACTAATAGTGAATATGCTAAAGTATTCCGTATCCACGACGTCATAGTTCAATGTATAGATTCTAAAACATGCTCCCAGCATGTTTTAGCCGCTCGGATTAGATCTAGGCTGAAATAGTCTGGGAGACTGTTTCAGAAGGTTGACTAGTATTATCGAGCGACTAGTGAGAAAATACTGACACCCTGTACTGATCCTGTAAGGATCGATTCCGTACAAAACATACGCCGTCATAGTTCAATGGATAGAACGAGTCCCTCCTAAGGATTAGATCTAGGTTCGATTCCTAGTGACGGCACAAATGAGCATGGCGAATTTTGACGACACCTGGTGCAGTGTTCTCATGAACACGTTGCAAGAATCGAAAAGCTTTTGAGGTAAATTCGACCAGCGGGAGAATATATCCAAAAGGTGTACTGAACTCGTAGAGTTCGATTCCTAGTGACGGCACAAATGAGCATGGCGAATTTTGACGACAGTTGTAGCTGGTGTAAGAAAAAAACCTGACGTATGCCAGGCTGTATATGTATTGCATCAAGAACTTGAATGCGGTTAAGTAGGTACCCTTCCCCAACGCCAATTGTTCAAGGGTGGATCGCTCAACACAGTCCCGAAGACAGGAGGAGGTAACCTATACCATGTGGAGACAAAT
>Ga0209304_1000401_pt1 | contig 29837 bp, 56 predicted proteins | sample COGITO_mtgs_1004_4_FD_184789 | JGI IMG/M metagenome (GOLD analysis project Ga0209304, IMG submission 184789) | Pelagic marine microbial communities from North Sea - COGITO_mtgs_100423 (SPAdes) (version 2) | ecosystem: Environmental > Aquatic > Marine > Epipelagic ...
ATTTATGTATATATTTACATAAAAATACTAATAATTAAAAAATGTTAAAGTTATTACTTTTTTTTTTAATAAAAAAATGCTATATTTAAACTATGAACATAGCAGTAAAAATTAGAAGACACGAAAATCAAACTGAATACTACGATTTAAAACTTTCTACATACAAAGAAACAATAGAAGGTAAATTCAGTAAAGAAGATTTACGTTACTTAATACAGCAAATAGACAACGAAATAATATAATGCCTAAAAAACCATCAAGAAAAAATTTAATTAAAAAACTTGATAATGTTTTTAGTCAATATATAAGAAGAAGATTTGCAGTTAATGGAATTACAAAATGTGTTACTTGTGGTAAACAAGCACACTGGAAAGAGTTACAAGCTGGACACTTTATGAGTAGAAAGCATTACTCTACAAGATACGATGAAACAAATGTACAAGTTCAATGCAGTGGATGTAACGTATTTAGATATGGAGAGCAATATAAATTTGGTAGATATTTAGAAGAAGCATACGGAGAAGGAACTGCTGAAGATTTACAAAATAAAAGTAGACAAATCACAAAATTTAGTGATATTAGAATAAAAGAAATGATAGAATATTACAATAAATTACTAACTAACTTAAAATAATTCTTGTTTTGTTTTGTTTTCTGAAAAGGGGTTGGCTTCGGTTAGCTCCTTTTTTTTTGCTTTATTTTAAATTATTTTATAAACATAGTTGTTAATTAAATAAAAAGTATTATATTTACATAACGAAACAAATTATTAACTAAAAACAAAACAAATGAATGCAACTATTAAATTAAAAGAAATTACAAAATTATCAAGTGTTGATTTAGCTAATTTAGAATTGAAATTAGAAAACGAAGCTTTAGATTTTAAAGCAGTTTTTTTAATGTCATCTACTGGCTTGAGTTTAAGAGTAACAAGCGAACACTCAACAGAAGAATTAATAAAACTTTGCAAATGGTTAAATAAATCATCACAAGATGAAACTAACTTAAGAAGTAATGAATCAGAGTTAAGGCTTTTTGCAAAAGAAATGATTAAGACAAATAGAAAATTAAATCAAGCAAAAAAATTATAATAACCAAAGGGGTGTAAAAACCCCTTTTTATAAAACAAAACAAATATGCATTACAGAATAACAACGCAAGACAGTCAAATTATTAGAGAAAAAGATTATTTTAAAGCATACACATATTCTTTATTTAATAAATGTATTTTAGAAAGAGTTAATGGCTCTGGAGTAGGATTAGAAATTAATAATTTTACAAACTTATGAAAAACGAACCTATACACGAAACAGTAAAAGACTTATACACTTTTAAAAATATGCAAATAGATGCATTACAAAAAGAACTATGTATAGCAAACAAAAGAATAACTAATTTAGAAACATTTATATTTGAGTTATGTGATGACAGTTGTCCAGAATCATATAAAGATATAGTAAGAAAAGAAGTACTAAATGACTTTACAAGAGATTAACTTTCATACTAACTATGAACTATTAGCTAACTTATTGTTAGAGTTTAATAAAGCTAAACCTAAAGAAGCTGATAAATATATGAAAGCATTAAGCGAAATGTATTTTTATATAAACTCAATGCACATAGAAAACAGAGAATTAAGATTAAACAACAGTAACATTAAACAAGAAATAAGAAAACAGACTCAAGAATTTTATGAGTTTAAAAACAATGTAGAACAAATAATAAAATGAGAAAATTAAAACAACCAAAAGGTAAAGTAAAATTCATACCTTGCGATGAATTCAGCCAAACATATAATTGGCAAAAAACAAATAAACACGGAAAACTAAAAGCAAAAAAATGAACAGAGAAAAACTATTAGACTTGTACAACAAGTACGAACTAACAAAAGACGATGTATATAAACATCAACATTATGTAATTATTACAAGAATGGGTATTGAAAAAATACAAGCAAAAGAAAAAATAAGTATTAGCTATGAGGTTATAAAATGCGAAACAAACTTTGCAGTATTTAAAGCCATTGCATTTCTTAACAGTAAACCAAGTGTATTAATTGAAACCTTTGGCTCTGCTTTAAAAGGTAGTTCATTTAAAGATGGTAATTGCAATACTTGGTATGTAGCTGAAATGGCAGAGAAAAGAGCTTTATCAAGAGCAGTACTTAAACTAACTGGCTTTTATGAGTTAGGGGTATTTGGAGAAGACGAATCAGAAGATTTTAAAAAAGTAAATAAAGATAAATTAATAAACTTAAATAAATAACAATGGCATCATTAATCAATTTAAACATCAACGTAGAAAATCTACCTAAAGAAAAATTTGTAAAAGGAAAGAAAGGGGTTTACTATAACTTTACAATAAGTGTAAACGATGATACTAATCAATTCGGTCAAAACGTATCAGCTTTTGATTCACAAACAAAAGAAGAAAGAGAAGCTAAAAAACCAAAGCAATACATCGGAAATGGCAAAGTAGTTTGGACTGATGGCAAGTCCACTAAAGCACAGCAAGAAGCTCAACCACAAGACAACGACAACAATGTAGATTTACCATTTTAATATTTGGGAGGGTGTAAAAGCCCTCCTTTTTTTATGACCGAAGAACAGAAAATGTTTATGCAACTCTTGGAAGATGAGTGTGTAATAAATACTAATGACATAGTAGAATATCCACCAGTAGCAATATCTATGGGAGAAACAACTATACAAACACCTAAAGGCACAAAGACCTTACCAATTCCGATTGGAACGTATGGCAACTTTAGTTTTGTACAAGCAGCTCCTAAAACTGGTAAAAGTTTTTTCATAAGTCTTTTAGCTTCTGTTTATTTAGGAGGTTCAAATAAGTTTGGTGGAGATTTAAGAGGACATAGGGGAGATAAATGCCTTATACATTTTGACACAGAGCAAGGTAAGTTTCACGCAAGTAGAACAATGAAAAGAGCTATTTCAATGAATAACAATGTAGATACTGATTGTTATCATACTTTTGGATTAAGAACAGTAGGATATAAAAATAGAGTAGCATTTATAGAATATTATTTAAAAGAAAAAATAGAGAAAGGTAAAGTAGGTTTAGTCGTAGTAGATGGAATTGCCGATTTATGCTCTGATGTAAATTCGATGGAGCAATCTAATTTTGTAGCACAAAAATTAATGGAATGGTCGCAGAAGTTTAATTGTCATATAATTACTGTAATACATAGTAATTTTGGTAGCGACAAACCCACTGGAAATTTAGGTAGTGCGTTAGAGAAAAAGAGTGAGCAACAAATACAAATAGAACGAAACACAGTAAACAAGGATTGGATAACAGTTAAATGTAAACGTAGCAGAGGTTTTGCTTTTGAAACATTTAGCTTTAAAGTTAATGACATAGGTCTACCAGAGATAGTTGGAGATTTATATAATCCCTTAAAAGGTGTAAGTTTTTAGTATGACAGAATTTTTAGTAGCATTAGGTAAAAATCATAAAGAGTGGGTACAAATAGCAAAAAATCTAGGTGCGAAGGACTATGCAGAAGACATAGTACAAGAAAGCTATTTGAAGATTATTAAATATGCAGACAATAAAAAAGTATATAGCAATGGTAAATATTCTAAAGCATATATGTATTTCACAATTAGAAGTGTATTTATCAACTATATTAAATTGAAAAACAAAGTACATAAAACACAAATAGAAGAATTTTACAAAGACAAAGACTTTAACGAGATTCCAGAAAAAGATATGCATAAATTTACAGCTACTGATGAAATAAAAAAAGAAGAAGCGTTTTGGAGATTATGTCAAAAGATGGATAACGAGTTAGATGAGTGGCATTGGTATGATAAAAGTATTTATGAATTATATAGAGATACAGATTTAAGCATTAGAGGTTTATCAAGTGAAACTAAAATAAGTCCTGTTAATATATTTCACACACTAAAAAAAGGCAAAGATAAAATAAGAGATAAGTTTAGTGAAGACTACGAAGATTTTAAAAACCAAGATTATAATTTAATATGAAACCACCAAAAGACAAACGTACTAAAGAGTACAAACAATGGAAAGCAAATTACGACAAACAATCTAAAGGATTAGGAGACACTATTGCCAAAATCACTAAAGCTACTGGAATAGAGAAAGCTGTTAAGTTTATAGCTGGAGAAGACTGTGGATGTGAAGAAAGACAAATAGCTTTAAATAAAGCATTTAGGTATAAAAGACCAAAGTGTCTATCAGAAACTGAATATTATTATTTACAATATTGGTTTGAAAAAAATAGAACAAGAGTAAACCCAGAAGAACAAAAGAAATTACTAGAAATATACAACAGAGTATTTAATGAAAAAAAAGTAATGACATCTTGTGGAAGTTGTATAAGAAATATAACTAATGAATTAAACTCTTTATATAAAACCTATGGAAATTAGACCACGTATTAACGGAAACAAAAAAGCAGCTTACGAGAACATAACCAAGAAAGAAACTAGAGTTCTTGTTATAGGAGACTTACACGAGCCATTTTGTTTAGATGGGTATTTAGAACATTGTCAAGAAACTTATGCAAAGTACAATTGTAATAGAGTTGTGTTTATTGGAGATGTGATTGATAATCATTATTCATCATATCACGAATCAGATGCTGACGGACTTGGAGGAGGACAAGAACTAGAATTAGCAATAAGTAAAATAGCTAATTGGTATCAAGCATTTCCTAAAGCTCACGTTACAATAGGAAATCACGATAGACTTATAATGCGTAAAGCACAAACAAGCGCAGTACCAAAGAAATGGATAAAGGCTTACAAAGATGTGTTAGAAGTACCACAATGGAAGTTTGTTGATAGAGTTGTAATTGATGGGGTGCAATATATACACGGAGAAGCTGGAACTGCAAGAACTAAATGTAGAGCTGATATGCAAAGTACAATACAAGGACACTTACACACACAATGTTACACAGAATGGTATGTGGGTCAAAACTTTAAAGTATTTGGTAGTCAAGTAGGTTGTGGTATTGATGCAACTGCTTATGCTATGGCATACGCTAAAAGAGGAAAAAAACCAGCTATTGCTTGTGCAGTAGTGTTAGGAGGGCATACAGTAATCAATGAACTAATGGAATTATGATTAGCACATTCCAAGAAGATTTAAAAGTTGGTAAATTATATGAAAATATAGTTTTAAATAAAATTAAAAGGAAATATCCTAAAGCTCATATTATTGATGGTTATTGCAAAGATTGGGATATATTTATTCCAGAACTTAATTTTGGTGTAGAGGTTAAATCTGATAAAAAAAGTTTATATACTGGAAATATAGTTATTGAAATAGAAATGAATGGAAAACCATCAGCATTGGCAACAAGTAAATCTAAATGGTGGGTTATATATGATGGAGAAAATTTTAATTGGCTAACTATAACAAACATAAAGAGATGTATTATAGAAAATAAATTAAAATACGTTGAGTTTGTTGGAAAAGGAGATACTAAATCTAAAAAAGCATATTTAATTAAAAAACAAATGTTATATAAATATAAAGAATGAAAAATAAAAAATACACAACTAAAGAAAGGTTTAAGATACTTGAATCTACAGTAGCAACTTTATATGTAGCAATAGAAAAGCAATCAAAAAAAATAGATGTGATAGATAAATTTTTAACTAAAGCAACAAAAGATTACAAAGAAGACTAGTATATATTAACAAAATTGTTTATATTTGCACAAAACAAAACAAAATGAAAAAAGAAGTAACAGTAGAATATGATAACATAGCATTAGTTGTTGTGGGAGAATATGAAAAAGGACAAGATGGTAGTTATATGTATCCAGATTTTAGTAGTGATTTTAATTGTTTTAAAGTGCTATGTGGAGGACAAGACATTATAGACATACTAGAACAAGAAGTAATTGATGAGCTAGAGAATCAAGCTATAGAAATAATAGAAGAACAATGGTAGTTTTATTTGATGCAGACAGTTTAGTATATTCTTCTTGCTGTGGTGTTGATGACATACTAGATGAAGCTATAGGAAAGTTTGATGAGATATTTATGTCAATTGTAAATAGACTAGAAGAAACCTACCAAATAGAAAGAGTAATTACTTTTAACAATAGTAAAGGTAATTTTAGAAAACTACTAGACCCAAACTACAAAGCAAACAGAAAGAAACAAGAACATCCTAAATTACTATTTGAGATGCACGAACATATCCAAGAGATATATAGCACAAAAAGTTCTTATGGTGTAGAGACAGATGATTTGGTTGCAACGTATTGGAAAACACTAACAGACGAATTAGGACACAACAATGTAATAATAGTATCACTAGATAAGGATTATAAGCAACTACCTTGCCTTATGTATAACTATCACTACAAACACCAAGAGATAATAGATATAAGTCCTTACGATGCTTTATATAACTTCTATGAACAAATGATAGTAGGAGATAGCGCAGACAATGTAAACTACTGTAAAGGGTATGGAAAGGCATATGCAAAGAGATTGTTTAAAAATTGTGAGACACATTACCAATTTACAAAAAAGACATACGAGTTATTTAAAACAATATACAAATCAAAAGCAAAATTAAAATACATACAATGTTATAACCTTTTAAAATTAAGAACAAAATGAAAACAAAAACAAAACAATTACAAACTGGAACTTTTAACCCATTTTATCCAATCAATGAATTAAAAATGGCAAGTGTAAATAGAGAAATTACATTATCACACGCAGAGAACTTTAAATCTAAACTTGTAGATTACGGATGGTTAATGCCAATAGTTGTATCTTCTAAAGGAGATGTTATTGAAGGACACCACAGAATTGAATCTGCAAAACTTTTAAAACAAAATACTTTACCAGCATATATAATAGATTGGGTAAATACAAGTAAAGAAAGTGAACACCTTAAATGTATAATAAGTTTAAACAACGGAAACAGAGCTTGGAGTATGTTAGATTATTTAAAGGCATTTGCAAAAGGTAATGAGGATTATAAAATAGTTTATGATGCTTATATGAGTAATTCTAATAATGTATCAGTAGGAAATGTTATAAATATTTTTTTTAAACATAATAATTCTAAATTTAAAAAAGGTACAGCTAAAATAGACGATTTAGATTTTGCTAAATATTTATTATATAACATATCTAACTTATATGAAAGGTATGGTTACAAAAGAATACAAGCATATTGTGTTAGAGAATTTATTAAAGTTGCATACGCCAAAGCACAAAAAAATAAAAAGGCAGTAGATTACTTATTTAAACAATATGAGAAAATGGCAAAGAGAGACCATTTAGCTATTTCTTCAATAAGTGAATTTAAACCTATATTAGAAGTATATCTAAACGATTATAAATTATTGACAAAAAAATGAAAATACTAAACTTATATGCTTGTTTAGGGGGTAATAGATACAAGTGGGGAGATGAACACGAAATAACAGCAGTAGAATGGGATGAGGAACTTGCAAGGCTATATCAAGAAAGATTCCCTAATGACAAAGTAATAGTAGCAGATGCACACCAATACTTATTAGATTATTATAAAGAGTTTGATTTTATTTGGAGTTCTCCTCCTTGCCCTACTCATTCAAGAGCAAGAGGATGGAATACCAAACTTGAAACCAAATACCCAGATATGAAGCTGTATGAAGAAATAATAATGCTTGAGACAGTTTCAAAAGGAGAAAACCCACGATTTAAAGGTAAGTATGTAGTAGAAAATGTTATACCTTATTATCAGCCACTTATAATAGCACAAAAAAGAAATAGGCATATGTATTGGGCTAATTTTAAACTTCCAAACATATTAAGTTATAGAGAACAAGCTAAAATATCTTCTGGTTCAAATGAGGTTAAAAAACTTTGTGAATTTCACGATTATGACTTTAGGCAATATAAAGGCAAACAAAGTATTCAAAAGGTAGCAAGAAACCTTGTAGACTATGAAGCTGGCAAAACAATACTTGATACAGTAATGGGCATAAGAACAAAAGAAAATATTAATCAAATAGAATTATTTTAATGAGAGCAAGCCAACCACACTATGAAAACGGAAAAGGATATGATGTTATAGACTTTATCAAAGACTACAACTTAAACTTCAATAGAGGAAACATAATAAAGTACATAAGCAGAGCAGACAAGAAGAATCACGAACTAATGGATTTACTAAAAGCTAAAGACTATCTTGAAAGAGAGATTGAATATGTGCGAAACACAAGGACTCAAGAATGATATAATATATCAATTTTACTACATCACATTATACGACTACGAGAAAGGAACTGAATTAGACGAATTAAGAATTATCTTATACGACTATGAAGACAAAGAAATGTACTTGGAATGTGAAGGAATAAAATTAGCAATAGAACAAATAGAATTTACACAATTAATAAAAAATATAATAGATGACAACGAAAGAGATTAAAGAGTTAGTAGAAGGAGAGTTAGGATATAGAATAAATGTAAACTCAAGAAAAAGAGACATAGTCTATGGAAGGGCAATATACTTTAGAATATGTAAAGACAGAACAAACCTATCACTAAAGAAAATAGGAGAAACACTAAACCTTGACCACGCTACAGTACTACATTGTATAAACAACATATTCCCAGCATTTGAAATGTATAATCCTAAATATATGGAAATATACAATAGAATAATAGCAACAGAAGAATACATACCTAAACACCAAAAACTAAAGACACTACAAGAAGAACATAGAAAATTAGAAACAAGATTCAAGTTCCTAAAAAAAATAAAAATAGACCCAAAGTTAAGACCTATATTAGAAACAATACAAGAGATACCAGAAGAACAATTCCCAGTAGCAGAATATAGAATTAAGAGAGTTATTAATAGATTAAAAGAATATGAAGAATAACAATATGGAAAACAAAACTTGCAGCAGATGTAGAAAAACAAAATTAATTGAGGAATACTCAAAAGGTTATACTTTTTGTAAACAATGCAAAAGAGAAGACTACCACAATAACCCACAAAGAAAAATAAGACAAAATCAAGTAAGAAAACAAAGATATGATAATGACCCAGTATATAGAGAAATAGTAATATTAAGAAGACATCTAAATGATGCTTGGAGAAATTATAACTATTGGAAAAATAATAGAATAATGAAAGCCTTATGTGTGCCTAATAAAGAATACTTTATAGAATATATTAAAACTAAATTTGATAAATCTATGACACTAGATAACTACGGAAGTCAAAAAGGAAACTGGCAATTTGACCATATAATTCCTTTAAATGAAGCAAAGACTATTAAAGATGTACATAATTTATTTCATCATACTAACATACAACCATTATGGAGAAAAGATAATATGACTAAACGAAGTAAATTAAATTGGGCTAAATAACAAAAACAAAAGATATTTGTTATATAAAAAACAATTGAACTCAAAATTATTCAAATATGGATGGTAGAAGAAATAACGGAGGACACTCAAACGGAGGTAGAAAGCCTAAAGCAGAGGAGGTAAAGTTAATTGAAAGACTAACACCATTAGAACCTCAAGCTTATGCAGCTCTAAAAAAAGGAATAGAATCTGGAGAGTTTAAGTTTATACAAATGTTCTATCACTACTACGCTGGTAAACCAAGAGAAACAAAAGACATCACACTAAACACCGAGCAACCTTTATTTAATATTATTGATTAATGTTTGTAGTAACAACTGCAATTAAAAAACTTCTTAAATTAAAGAAACGTAAAAAGATAGTTCAAGGTGGAACATCTGCTGGTAAAACGTTTGGCATACTACCTATCCTCATAGATAGGGCTATAAGAACTCCTAACGTAGAAATAAGCGTAGTTAGTGAATCTATACCACATTTGCGTAGAGGTGCTTTAAAAGACTTCCTAAAGATTATGATGATGACTAATCGTTATAATGATGCGCAATATAATAAGTCAATGCTGAAGTATAAGTTTGCAAACGGAAGTTACATTGAATTCTTTAGTGTTGAATCAGCAGATAAATTAAGAGGAGCAAGAAGACACACATTATATGTAAACGAAGCTAACAACATACCTTACGAAGCATACAACCAATTAGCAATAAGAACATCTGGAGAGATATGGATTGACTTCAACCCAACCTCATCATTCTGGGCGCATACAGAACTACAAGGTAAAGATGATGCTGACTTTATTAAGCTTACATATTTAGACAACGAAGCATTACCAGACACAATTATAAACGACATAGAGAAAGCTAAAGACAAAGCAAAGACATCTACCTATTGGAATAACTGGTGGAATGTATATGGACTTGGAGAGATAGGAAGTTTAGAAGGTGCTTGTATAAAAGACTGGAAACCGATTGACTTACCAGACGAAGCAAGACTACTTTGTTATGGAATGGATTTTGGTTATACTAATGACCCTTCAACTTTAATAGCGCTTTACAAATACAACAACGCTTACATATTTGATGAGGTAATCTACCAAAGAGGTTTACTAAATAGTCAGATAAGCAACTTACTTAAAACACATCAAGCAAAAGAAATCATATATGCAGATTCAGCTGAACCTAAAAGTATTGCAGAGTTATCAAGCTATGGTCATTTAGTATTACCAGTAAAGAAAGGTAAAGACTCAATAGTGTATGGTATCAACCTTATCAATCAAAATGAAATATACATAACTAATAGAAGTCATAACTTAATCAAAGAACTACAGAACTACATTTGGTTAAAGAACAAAGAAGGAGAAACACTTAACAAACCTATAGATGCTTTTAACCATTGTATAGATGCGATGAGGTATGCTATCACTTCACAATTAGAGAATCCTAATAAGGGTCAATATTACATTTACTAAATGTTAAAGAAATGTTAAAGTTTTGTTAAAATTTAATAAACATTGTTGTTAATAAGTAAATGCGTTGTATATTAGCTGTATAATTAATTAGTTATTTGAAATGTTGTAATAAATCGAAAGCATTAGTAAATGTAGTTTAGTAAAATATCTGCATTGAGAATGTTTCTTAAAAAGTATGAAAATGTGTTAGTAACTATCCTTTAGTAAGAAATTTAAGATAGATTTATACAGCATAAATAAAACAAAACAAAACAAATGAAAACAAGGTTAATGACAAACAAACAAAAAAATTCTTTCAGGTTAGATGTTATAGACAACAAAACGCTCGAAAGTTATTACTTCAAAACTGAAAAAGAAGCTAAAGACTTCCAGAAGTTTACAATAGAATTAGAAACATACAAAAAATTTATATAATGAAAAAACTAAAACAATACTTAACATTATCATTATTTTCATTTGTATTATTAATTGCAAGTGTAGTATTATTATCGCTTGAATCTATTATACATGACTTAATATTTTAAATATGGTAGAGGTAAAACAAGGCGAAGTAATAGTAACAAAAAACAACACAACAAAAATATACACACTAAAAGAATACACAGATACAATATACTATAGAAAACTATATACAAGAATATATCAAATAATTTGTTTATTAGCTACTATGTTTATTCCAGCAATAATGATTAACTTGTTTAAATGACAAGAAATGTAAGAGTTGCTATTAGCTGGTGTTTAAAGAATGACATAAAGGTAATAGTAAAGCCATTAACAAGAACAAGAAGACCAGAAGTTAAATTAGAGATACATAAACAAGGAAGAATACAAATAGGAAATGAAACATACAGACAAGACAAAAAACTAGGAGATAAGATACAAGAACTGTACTTATATCTATATAAGACATTAAGATAATTTTAGTTGATAGTTAGTTGAAAAGAGGGTTGCTTTATACAAAGTAATCCTTTTTTTGTTTTATAAAAAACACTTTATGCAATTAGAAGTTTCTATACCTAGTACACTAAAAGAAGTTCAGTTAAAAGACTATCAAGATTTCTTACTTATAGAGAATCCAAGTAATGATGATTTACTTAAATGCATCCTCAACATAAATACTAAAGAGCTAGGTAAGATTAAAGACAAAGATGTAGATTACTTAATCAATCACATCAATAAATTATTTGACCAAGAACATAAGTTTATACCTACGTTCAATTTAAATGGTGTTGCTTATGGTTTTATACCAAACCTAGATGATATTACCTATGGAGAAAATAAAGACGTTACAAGCTATATAAACGAGTGGGGTAATATGCATAAAGCAATGGCTGTATTATTCAGACCACTTAAACAAAAGCAAGGACATAAGTATCTAATAGAAGAATACGAAGGAAGCCACAAGTATAGCGAGGTAATGAAACAAATGCCATTAAGTGTTGTGTTAGGTGCTATGGTTTTTTTTTACAATTTAACCAACGAATTGCTGAACTATATACCGAACTATTTGGAGGAGCAACTAATGAAGGGACAGACCAAAGGTCAAATTTCTCAAGAAAATGGGGAAGCTATTCAGAACTATATACACTTGCTCAAGGAGACATTACAAGATTTAAACAAGTTGCAAAGCTTCCATTACACCAGTGTTTAATGTACTTGGCATTTGAAAAAGAAAAAGCAGAATTAGAATCAAGAATGATAAAACGTAAATTAAAATAATATGCAAGGATTTTATAATCTATCCGAAAAGATAAGACAAAAACTACAATTAGATGACTTTGTCAATACTGTTACCTATGGAGATTTATTCGAAGTAGACTTAAACAAACAGACTATATTCCCACTATCACACTTTATGGTAAACAGTGCAACAATGCAAGGTAACGTATGGAACTTTAGTTTATCGTTATTATGTATGGATATAGTAGATGAGAGTAAGAACTTTGCAGAGGGAATACCACAAGAGTTTAGAGGAAACAATAACGAGCAAGATGTATTTAATACACAACTAGCAGTAGCTAATAGATTACTAGAGTTATTATTAAGAGGAGATTTATATGTAGACAAATACCAATTAGATGGAGACCCAACGTTAGAGCCTTTTGTAGATAGATTTGAAAACAAGTTAGCTGGATGGACAGTATCTTTTAATGTACTAATACCAAATGATATGACTATATGTTAAAGAACTTACAAAAAGAGTTACAGTCATTAGGGAGTTTTGTAGTACAAGAATCAAGAAAAAACCTTACTAAAGGCAAACATAATGTAACAAGAGGATTATTTAATAGCATTGGTTATGATGAAGATAATCAAAACGGAGTATATTCAATTGATTGGTTTATGGATGAGTATGGTACTTTTTTAGACAAAGGTGTAAAGGGTACTAAATCAAATTATATTGAAAACAAAAACTCTCCATATAGTTATAAAAACAAAAAACCACCAATGCAACCTTTAGCTGATTGGGCAAAAAAAAGAAATATAAGATTAAGGCAATATAAAACAGTTGATGGTGAAAAAGTACCAACTGGTAAATTTGCAAAAGGAAGTTATAAGACTATAGGGTTTATATTACAAAAAAGCATATTTGAAAAAGGGATTAGACCATCGTTCTTTTTTACAAAAGCATTTAATAGTGCAATTAAAAAATATCCAGAATTATTAAGTAAAGCATTTGCACAAGACATAACAGACATATTAAAAGACAACAACAATGAGTAAAATAAACGTAAGAAGTCCTTACTTCATAAACCTAGCAACTACTAATTTAACAAGTGCAAAGCTAGAAATAGAAATATATTCAGGTGCAGAAAATACAAGTTGGCAAAGTTCTCCACAATATACACTTACTTCAACAGCTATAGATGAAAAAATAAACTTTGAAATAGCTGAACTTATAAAAGATTATATTAGTGCTTCATTTGATGGGAATTTCCCAACTTCTCCAGTAACAACTTCTGAAGCTACTACTATATTTGTAGATTATAGGGTTACAGAAACAATTAACACAACAGCGCAAACTCCAGTTGATGTATTAGGAGAGAGAGCTTTTTATGGTTATGGATATTTTGAAGATGGAGCAAATCCGAGTTTTAATAATATTTACTATTTACAAACAAATAATACAATTGTTAAAAACAAGAATGAAACAGTTACGATTCCTGTAGATAATACAATTGCAACAACTCTAGTTTGGAAATATCAAGGAACAACAATTTCAACAATATCAATAACAGCAGAAACAAATATACAAGACCAAATTACTTATGTAACAAGTACTGGAATTTCAGATGTAGATGAAGTTGAAATATCAACTGGTGTAAAAACAACAACTGCTTATATAGAATCTTTTGAAGAATGTAAATACACTCCATATAAATTAACATTTATAAATAAATACGGAGCATATCAAGATATATGGTTTTTTAAAAATTCTAAACTTGCAATGACTACTGAAAAAGACAAATACAAATCTAACATACTAAACAACGGAACATACGAAACATATAACGCACAAGTTAGATTACTATCTAAAAACGCAAACCAAAGACTTACGTTAAATAGTGGTTATTATCCAGAAAGTAATAATGAAGTCTTTAAACAACTATTTTTAAGTGATAAAGTATGGATAAAATACGATAACAAAACACTAGCTGTAAATATTGAGAATAACAATATAGACTACAAAACAAGTCTTACTGATAGTTTAATAAACTACACAATAGATGTAAGCTTTGCGTTTGATACTATAAACAACATAAGATAAATGAATTTAGAATTATATATAGATAATGTTAGGGTTGATTTATTTACAGATGAAGCAATTACTATTACAGATACACAACAAAACATACGTGATATTGCTTTAGTATTTACTCCTTTTAGTCAGCAGTTTAATTTACCAGCATCCTCTACTAATAACAAAATATTTAAACATTATTACAACAATGACATAATAAATGGTTATGATGCTAGGTTTAGAGTTGATGCTATTATAAAACTTGATGGAGCAGACTTTAAAGTAGGTAAAATTAGATTAGATTCTGTGTCAATGAAAGACAATAAAGCACACGCTTATAAAGTTGTGTTCTTTGGCAATACTTCAAGCCTTAAAGATATATTTGGAGATGAAACATTAAGTGCTTTAAATCCATTATCTGCATATGACATTAGTTTTGATGCAGCTACAAATGATTTTAGAAACGCTTTTACCGATGGTTTACAAAGTGCTGGTGTAGTTGCTACAGACAAGTTTAATAGAAATTTAATTGTGCCTTTAATTACTTTAGAAAATTATTATAGTTATGATTCTACAAACACAATAACTACACCTAATTTACATAATGTTAATTTCTTTACAGAATTACAAACGGAATTAAAACCAGCAATAAAAAGTAAAAGAATAATTGAAGCGATACAAACACAATATAATATTGAGTTTAATATGGTAGATGAAACAGGTATAACTAGCTTTTTTAATAGTGATGTTTTTGAAGATTTATATTTATGGATGCATAGGGAAAAATCTCCTATTACAGCACCAGAAACAGTTCCACCTACTTTCGGAGTTAATACTTTACAAAAAAACAAAAAAATAACATTTGCAGACTTTACCTATGATAGTGGAACTAACTATTTAAGTGGAGGGGATTTAGTTATTAGTGATGAATATTTATATACAATAAGAATAACATTTCAAACAAGCGCAGATAGAGAGTTAGAAATTATAACAATAGATAAACCTACTAACGAGTTATTAGATTATCAAACTAAAATTACAAGCGCAAACAACTTTAATATTACACTTCGTGATTTATCAAGTGGAACTTTATCATCAAGAACTTATGATTTACAATTTAGAATAAATGCAACTACAAATTTAGGAACTTTATTTCAAGCTAAACCAACTGGTATATTTATAACTAGAAAACTACGCTCTGATGGAAGTACTGTTGATACTGGTACTTTTGGTTATTCTGCATTTTCTTTACAAAGTAATATTTATGTACAAGATTACTTACCTAAAATGAAAGTGATAGACTACTTGACTACTTTGTTCAAGTTATTTAATTTAACAGCTTATACTAAAAGAGGTTCAAGTAAAATATATGTAGAAACCTTTGATGACTTTATGTCTATTAACAATACTTACGATATATCTAAATATATAGTTATAGATTCTAATACTATAGACAGACCAATTCCATATTCAAGAATAAATTTTAATTATTCTCCTTCTGTTACTCAAACATCTTTAAGATACTTAAATCAGTTTAGCCAACAGTTCGGAAATCTTAACTATTCAGCACCAGAAAAATATGATGGTCAGAGTTATAATGTTCAAGTAGATGGACAAAGAAGTCAATTAATAAATATAATAGATGAGAACGATGATTTAACTGGAATTGTTTATGGTTGGTGGGTAGATGCAGAAAGTAAAACTACATTAGGTAGTCCGTATATGTTTTTTAATGATTTAATTGATGTAGCAGATTACCCAATTACATTAAGTCAATTTGACCAATACAATGCGCCTTCTAATGTTAGTCCAGACAGAAATCATACTTTAAACTTTGGTATTGAGTTTAACGAATATACTGGTAATGTAAATGAGAATAGTTTGTTTAGCAGATTTTATTCTCAATACATTGTTAAGTTATTTGAAGAACAAGCTAGAGTTGTAAAGTTTACTGCACAGTTACCTTCATCAATAGTTTTAAACTATGAACTAAATGATGTGTTTATTGTAAACGGACAGGAGTATTATATAAATAGCATACAAACTAATTTACTTACTAACAAAAGTGAATTAGAATTAATAACTAAACAAAGTGATTACACACCAAGCGTATTAACATAATGATAGTATTAAAATTATTAAACATAGATGAGTTTTACGGAGTAAGTGAAACAATAGAAATAGCAAAAGGCAAAAACAAAATGCCAGAAACAATTAAAGAAGGATTTAAACAAGTTAAAAGACAAATAAAATGGCAGAAAAGTATATCTTAAATTTTGAAGCTAACACTTCTCAAGCAGTTAAGAGCGTAGATAAGTTAGATGACTCTATAAAAGACACTTCAAAGAGTACTGGTAATTTAGATGGTGCTTTAGGCAGTTTAGACCAAGCTTCTGGAGGTTTAGTTACTAAATTCAAAGGACTTACTGGTGGACTTAAACAAGCTACGCAAGGATTTAAAACAATGCGACTTGCAATAATATCTACTGGTATTGGCGCATTAGTTCTTGCATTAGGTTCTTTAGCAGCTGCATTTACATCATCAGAAGAAGGGCAAAATAAGTTTGCTAAACTAATGAACACTATAGGTGTTGTTACTGGTAATGTATTAGACATCTTTGCAGATTTAGGAGAAAGTTTGTTTGCTTTAGGTAAAGCTTTATTTAAGTTAGCAACTGGAGACTTAAAAGGAGCTTCGGCAGCTTGGGTTGAAGTCAAAGAAAATGTTAGTGAGGTTGTTGATGGTATAAAAGACTTTGGAGAAGAGACAAGAAAAGAGATAAAGTTAGCACAAGAACTATCAGATACAAGAGCAAAAGCTGATAAAATAGAAAGACAATTAATAGTAGATAGAGCAGAAGCAGATAGACAAAGAGCAAAGTTATTAGAACAAGCAGTAGACAAAGAACAATTCTCTGTAGAACAAAGGATAGGATTCCTTGAAGAAGCTGGTCAATTAGAAGAAGAAATAACAAACAAAGAAATAGCAGCAGCAAGATTAAGACTTGAAGCTAAAGTACAAGAGAACTCATTAAGTAAATCAACTAAAGAAGATTTAGATGAAGAAGCAAGATTAAAAGCAGAGTTAATACAATTGGAAACTGCAAGACTTACAAAACAAAAAGAAGTAACGAGTCAAACAATTGCTTTAAAGGCTGAAGAAGCAGCAGCACTTAAAATCATAGAAGACCAAAAGGTTGCAGATGAGTTAGAAAGAGATAGAATAGAAGATGAACGACAAGCAGCTATTGAAACTAAACAAAAAGAATTAGAGCAATTAAAAAAAGATGAAGAAGCAATAACTTTTGAAGAAAAGGCTGTTTTAGCGCAAGAAAGAGCTTTAGCAGAATTAGACTTATTAAATGCAACTGAAGAACAAAAGGCAGCAACTATATTATATTGGCAAAAGGTAGTTCTTGATGCAGAGAAAAAAGATGCTCAATTAAAAACAAATATAGAAAAACAATTACAAAAGCAAAAATTACAAATAGTAGCAAGTACTTTTGGAACTCTTGCTGGAATAATGAAACAGAATTCTAAAGCTGCAAAAGCCTTTGGTATAGCTCAAGCTTTAACAAACACGTATTTAGGTGTTACAGAAGTTTTATCAAATGATACAACTATTCCAGAGCCATTTGGGACAATACAAAAGATATCAAGTATTGCTGGGGTACTTGCAACTGGGTTTGGCGCAGTAAAATCAATAAAATCAATTACACCAAGTGCAAATGTTGGAGCAGTTAGCAGCACAGTAACAACACCTTCTGCAGCAGCAGCTCCATCTACACCAGCACAAACACCATCATTTGATATATTAGGTACAAGTGGTACAAACCAGTTAGCAGCAGCGTTAGGAGGGCAAGCACCAGTACAAGCATTTGTTGTAAGTCAAGATGTAACATCTGCTCAAAGTTTACAAAATAATATAATACAAGGTGCATCACTCGGATAATATAACAAAAAGCAAAATTTATTGTTTATAAAAAAAGAAATATGGAAATAATAGAATTAGTAATAGACGAGAACGAAGAACTATCTGGAATAGAAGCTATATCAGTAGTTGAGTCTCCAGCAATAGAAGAAGATTTTATAGCACTTAAAAACCAAGAGCAAATAAGACTTGCAGAAATAAGTAAAGAAAAAAGATTGCTTATTGGTGCTGCACTTATTCCAGAACGTCCAATTTATCGTAAGAATGGAGAAAATGAGTTTTACATCTACTTCTCTAAAGAAACAGTAGCAAAAGCATCTCAAATGTTTTTAAAACGAGGTAATCAAGGACAAGCAACTTTAGAACACACTGAAGAAAAGCTTTCTGGTATGACTATAGTTGAATCTTGGTTAGTAGAAGATGAGGTACACGATAAATCACGTAAGTATGGTTTAGATATGCCTTTAGGTACATGGATGGTAGCAATGAAAGTAGATAATGATGATATTTGGAACAACTATGTAAAAGAAGGTAAAGTAAAAGGCTTTTCAATAGAAGGTTACTTTGCAGATAAACTAAATAGACCACAAGATAAACAACAAGACCAATTAAGCGAAGATGATAAACTACTAAACGATATAATAGATGTACTCAAGGAATCAAATACCAACAAAAAGTAGAACTTCTCCAAGAGGTGGTAGACGAGGATGTTTATGTAAGGATGGAACATACAACTCTAAATGTTGCAATGGAGATTTACAAAATCAAGGAATAGGCAATACAACAGGACAGAATTTTGAAGATTTTATGAAACTAGAAAACAATTCTGGTTTTATAATGTCAGAAAACCAAGACAAATTACAACAAGAATAATACAATCTTGTTTTATAAAAAAGTAAATACTTAAAATAAATAAATATGAACTCTAAAGAAACCCTTAACAAAGTTAAGACATTACTAGGTTTAGAAGTTCAGTTAGAGGAGAGAAAGTTGGAAAACGGAACTCGCTTTGAAGCTGATTCATTTGAAGCTGGTAAAGAAATCTTTATCATAACTGATGAAGATGAAAGAATTGCAGTACCAAAGGGAGAGTACCTTTTAGATGATGGCTTTACAGTTGTTGTTGAAGAAGATGGTATTATCTCTGAAGTTAAAGAAGCAGTTGAAGAAGTAGTAGAAGAAGTTGTAGAAGCACCAGTTGTGGAAGAAGTTGAAGCTGCTGAAGAAGCTGACGTACAAGACTGGAAAGGTATGGAAATGAGAATTAAAAATCTTGAAGATGCTATCGCTGATTTAAAATCACGTTTTAGCGAAAAAGATGATTATAGTTCTGAAGAAACTGAAGTGGAATTATCTGCTAAACCAATCAAACACAACCCAGAGTCTAAAGGAGAAATTGAAATGAACCTTTACGCTCAAAACAAACCAATGAGTACTCAAGATAGAGTATTTGCTAAATTATTTAAAAACTAAAAATTAAAAACCAAAATTATGTCAAATAAAATAGACCTTGCGACTACAGTAAACATTACTTCAAGTTATGCTGGAGAATTTTCAAGTCGTTTCATCTCGGCAGCTTTGTTAAGCTCGAGTACAATTGAAGACGGTGGTGTAGAAGTTATGCCAAACGTTAAATTTAAATCAGTTATCCAAAGAATTGAAACAGGTAGCTTAATCGCAGACGGAACTTGTGATTTTTCTGCTTCTTCAAACGTAGATTTAACTGAAGTAGTTATCCAACCAGAAGAATTCCAAGTAAACTTACAATTATGTAAGTCTGACTTCATCAACACTTGGGAGTCAATTCAGATGGGGTATTCAGCCTTTAACCCTGATGGATTACCATCATCATTTGCTGAATATTTAATTGGACACGTAGCATCTAAAGTAGCTGCTGCTAACGAAACTAATATCTGGACTGGAAATTTAGGTGGAGCACAAGCTGGAGAATACAACGGATTAGAAACTCTTGCTGCTGCTGATGCAACAGTAATTGATGTAGCTGGTGCAGTTGCTTTAACTTCTGTAAACATCATTGATAAAATGCAAGAAGTTGTAGATTTAATTCCTAATGCACTTTACGGAAAAGAAGATTTAAAGCTATACGTATCTAACAAAGCTGCAAAACTTTACATTAGAGCTTTAGGTGGATTTACTGCAACTATTGGAGCTGCTGGTTCTGATAACAGAGGAACACAATGGTATAATAACGGAAGTTTATCTTTCGGAGGAATTCCAATCTTTGTAGGTAGAGGAATGTCTGACGACACTATGATTGCTGCTCAATCAAGCAACCTTTTCTTTGCAACTGGACTTTTATCTGATTACAATGAAGTAAGAGTAATTGATATGACTCCAATTGACGGAAGTCAGAACGTAAGAATGGTAATGAGATTTACTGCTGCTGCTGCAATAGGAGTAGGTGCTGATGTAGTTTACTACGCTGGATAATTAAACTAAATAAGGGGAGGGTAAAACCTCCCTTTATATTATTAACTTTAAAAACTTAAACATATGTCTTGTGATATTGGAGCTGGAAGATTAGAGCCTTGTAAAGACTCGGTTGGGGGAATAATTGCAATCTATATTTCAAATTATACCAGTGGTTTATTAGGAACTGCTACATTTGGAACTAATGATGAAATAACTGCTTTTGCATCTCCACTTACTTTTTACAAATACGATTTAAAAGGTGCTAACTCTTTCGAACAAACAAACGAGAACTCAAGGGAAAATGGAACTTCATTCTGGACACAAACTGGAACGATAGTTTTAAAGAAACAAGACCTTGAAACTCGTAAAGAATTAAAATTATTAAGTTATGGTAGACCTCAAATAATCGTACAAGATTATAATGGAAATTACTTTTTAGCTGGAATTGAAAATGGATGTGAATGTGCTGTTAATACAGCAACTGGAGCAGCTATGGGAGATTTAAATGGCTATAACATAACATTTACTGGAACTGAAAAAGCACCAGCATTTTTTGTAGATTCTGCAATTATTGGAGATACTACTAATACTGTTGTTGTAGTAGGAACTTAATTTTTATACATTTTTCTTAAATTAGGGGTATTCTAACGAGTACCCTTTTTTTATATAAAACACTTTTGCGCTTTTTTTGTTATTTAAAAAAGCTTTTAATGATAATACTAACCACAAGTGCAAGCGCACAACAATTAAAGTTTATTCCTAGAGAATATTCTGCTGATAGTATTGTTATTACAGACCAAGACACAAACAAACCAGTAACATACTCTGGTTTAACATTTGCTACAAATAAATACTATTTACAAGGCAATGTAACATTTAGTCCAGTCTTAAAAGAAGGCACATTTTATACACTATCTGTTTTAAATGGAACAAGTGTAGTTTATAAAGACAATATATTTTGTACAGACCAAACTATTAGTACATATAGTATTAATAAAGACGTATATACAGAACACGAAACAACTAACGAATACGTAGTAATATGAGCGAATTTTTCGTAACAAATCTTGCAGCATACACATCTCCAGAAGTTGTAGAGTTAAAAAACAAAGATTGGGTACAATATGGAGTAGATAACAACTACTTTAATTACATAATTGATGTAAACAACAACTCAACGACTTGTAGAGCAATTACTATAGGTATTTCTAATATGATTTATGGTAAAGGTCTAGCAGCACACGATGCAGACAAAAGACCAGAGCAATATGCTCAAATGATGTCATTATTTAAGAAGTCTGATTTAAGAAAATTCATAAATGACTACAAAGTACTAGGAATGGCTGCATTTCAATTAGTTTATCAAGATGGTAAAGTAAAAGAAGTGCATCACTTTCCAATGGAAACTTTAAGAGCTGAAAAATGCAATGATGAAGGAGAAATAGAAGGATGGTACTACTCAAATCATTGGGATAACTTAAAACCTACAGAAAAACCAGAAAGAATACCAGCATTTGGGTTTGGTAAAGCTAATGGTGTTGAAATGTATGTTTTAAAGCCATATGAAGCTGGTAAGTACTATTATAGTAGCCCAGACTGGTCTTCTGCGATGCCTTACGCAGTGTTAGAGGACGAAATAGGGGATTACCTTATAAATGATTGTATAAATGGATTTAGTGGCACTAAAGTCGTTAATTTTAACAACGGAGTACCAGACCCTGAAAAAATGCAATCAATTAAGAGCGATGTATTAGGAAAACTAACTGGAAGCAGAGGAGAAAAAGTAATAGTAGCTTTTAATAACAATTCCGAATCTAAAACTACGATAGATGACATTCCTTTGAACGATGCACCTCAACATTATCAGTATTTAGCTGATGAGTGCTTTAGAAAGTTAATCGTTGGTCATAGGGTTACCTCTCCAATGCTTCTAGGTATTCGTGAAGGAAACGATGGACTAGGAAACAATGCAGAAGAAATAAAGAACGCAACACAACTATTTGACAACATAGTAATACAATGTTTTCAAGACCAAGTAATAGAATGTATAGATGCTATTCTTTCAGTTAATAGTATTGCATTAGATTTATACTTTAAGACTCTTAAACCTCTTGATTTTAGTGATATTGACATTGTTAATAAAGAAATCATAGAAGAAGAAACTGGTTACGAGTTAAGTCTAAAGAAAATAGACGGAGTAGATGTCTATAAAACTAAAGAAGAAGCAGAAGCTAAAGCTTTAGAGCAAGGATGTGAGGGATATCACGAACACGAAGAAGATGGAGTTGTTTATTATATGCCTTGTGAGTCTCACGATGAGGTAGTAGATTTAAAAAAACCTTGTCAAGCTGGATATGAGCAATATGGTATGAAAATGAAAAATGGTAAAAAAGTACCTAATTGCGTACCTATAAAAATGAATGATGATGAAGTTGAAAATGTATTAGGTCATTTAGCAGAAAGTGGAGAACAAATGTCAAAAGAATATGTATTTGTTGATGAGATTGATGAAGATAGCGACATAGACAATGAAGATTGGGCAAATTACTTAATAAACGAGAAAAAAAGCACACTATCTAAAGTTAAAGGTCTGTTAGGATTAAAAGATGAAATAGATTCCAAGAAAAAAGGAAGTTCTTTTAGTTATTTAGATTCTAAAAACGGATTATATAAAATAAGATACACTTACGCAATAGGTTCATCAAAAGCAAGTAGCTCAACAAGAGACTTTTGTAGAAATATGATGAATATGGCAGCTAGTGGTATTGTATGGACTATTGAAGACATAGACAAAGCAAGTAGAGAAGGTGTTAATAGAGAATTAGGTCATAATAGACAATCTTACGACTTGTTTAAATTTAAAGGTGGTATATACTGTAGACACAAATGGAAAAAGGTCTTATATAGACTTGAAAGCAATACAGAGCCATCAGATAATTTAGGAAACTATAAAAAGACTAGAACTATTCCTAAAAGTTATATGAAAAACCCAAGAGGGTCAAAACAAGCTGGAATTGCGCCAGAGAATATGCCTAATAGAGGAGCGTACCCTAAATAAGATAAGAAATGGCAAAAGCATTATTTATAACAACAAAAGATATTAAAAGGTACTCTGTACTTTCTGGTAATGTAGACCCAGATAAGTTTATCTATATGGTAGAGATTGCACAAGATACAGAGGTACAAAATTATTTAGGAACAAAACTTTTAGAGAAGTTACAAGATTTAATTATAGCTGGAACTATAAACGACCCAGCTAACGCTTCATATAAGACGCTTTTAGAGACGTATGTGAAGCCTATGACTATTTATTGGGCATTAGTATGTTATATGCCTTTTGCTGCTTATACAGTGGCTAATGGTGGCGTATATAAACACACATCAGAAAGTAGTGTAACAGTAGACAAAGAAGAAGTTGATTATTTAGTAGAAAAATATAGAGATATAGCACAATTTTATACTAATAATTTTATTGACTTTATGGTATATAATCAAAATACGTATCCAGAGTATAACTCTAACACAGAGGACGATACTTATCCAGATACAGCTAACGCAGATTTTGGTGGATGGGTATTATAAGATATAAACAAAAAAAAGAAAATATTGTAAAACTAAAAAGGTATTTAGAATATGTGGACAGAAAACAATACGTGGAACGTAGTTATAAACTACAAAATAAAAAGAAATAAATAAATGTGGGGAAGCATATATATAAAGCCGACTGGTATAACTTGGTGGGGAGATGGAGTTTGTGATAATACTGTCAATTGGGGATTGGTTTATAAGCCATATGTAGACTGTACACCTACTGCATTCTTTGAGATAATAGCAGAGAATGGAGATTACCTTCTTACAGAAGCGAATAACGAATTTATAATAACAGAATTTCAATAATATAAAATAAAATAAAATGGCAAATAAAAAATTTAGCGAATTTGTACTAAAAACTGACACTAGTGATGTATCTCACATTGTAGGGTATAATGGAGCAGAGAATGTTCAAATAACACCAGCAAACTTTGTAACTGGTGGAGGTACAGGAGTTTTCCTTCCTTTAGCTGGTGGAACAATGACTGGAGCACTAGTTGTAGATGCACAAGGTACGTTTAACGATATATTAACCGCTGGACTAGGTCTAGCTATAACTGGTGGTGCTGTAGGTTCTGCGAAGCTAGTATTAGCTTCAAATAATGCGGTTTATTTAAGAGGTAGTAGTGCTGGATTAATTTTACAAAATAGTGCTGGAACAAACTCTTTAACTGTAGATACAAATTCAGTATTTTCTGGAAGTCTTGGATTAGCTGGAGTTACACCTTCAGAAAAATTAGACACACCAAATATGGTTATTAGTGGTTCAACTATAACAGGAACTACTAGAGCAAATGCTTTATATGTTGATAATTTAGGTGGTAATTCTCGTTTCTTTTCTTGTGGTGCAGATGCTTCTTCAAATGGTTCATATAGCTTTCGCACAGGAACTAGCGCAACTTTAGGCGCAACATTATTAACCCTTACTTCAACAGAATCAACTTTTTCAACACAAGCAAACTTAATTGGTGGTACTGCGGCAAGTCCATCATTAATATTTGGTGGAGATGGTGATACTGGATTATTTCATCCGTCTGCAAATACAATAGCATTTTCTACTTTTGGAGCAGAAAGAATGAGGCTAGATGCTTCAGGTAATTTGGGAATTGGTACTTCGAGTCCGAGTGAAAAATTAACTGTGGAATCTGGTGCTGGGTTTATAGCTACTTTTAAATCTTTAACTGCTAGTGATTTTAGACCAATTAGATTTCAAAACGCTGCTGGTAATGATGTTGGATATTTAGGGAATGATGATTCTACTGATGATTTCTTTTTAAGAGCAAATGACCAGCCATTAGTTTTTGGTTCTGGTTCTTCTGGAGCTGAAAGAATGCGTATTGATGCTTCAGGAAATGTGGGTGTGGGTACTGCGACACCACGAGTACAAACAGAAATATATGGCACAGGGCAATTAACATCTGCTATAAGTGATTCAGGAAATACTGGTGCTACATTATCGTTAAGTTCAAATTCAGGTTCAGCAGGTTCAGGTGGTTGCTTATTATTTGCAGCTTTAAATGATAGTGGCAACACAAAACCACAGGCATCAATAAAATCATTATTAACAAATGGAAATTCACAAGGTGTTGGAGATTTAGCATTTAGTACAAGAGCTTCAACAAGTGATGCTGTATTAACAGAAAGAATGCGACTAGATTCGGCTGGAAATTTGGGAATAGGAATATTGCCAGTAAGTGGAGCAAGATTAAGTTTAGGAACTGGAGTAGTAGCAAACGAAATATTATCTTTTGCAGCCGCTTCAGGTGGAAATGCAGAAATTAGAAATACTTCAAGCACAGGCTCTTTTACATTTACAAATAATAATGGAGCTTCAGAAAAAATGCGAATAACTTCTACTGGAGATTTATTAGTTGGAACTACTACCTCTTTTGCTTTAGCAACACACGACCCTAATGTAATTACTAATCAATCATTTGGAGTTAGCGATGGAACTAATAATTCAACTATTGGTTTAGATAGAATACATTTTGATTCTTCTAATTATTTTGTTTTAAATGGTTCAGCTATAGGTGTTAAACTTGTAAATGGTGCAACAGCTTGGGCAGCTCAATCTGATGAAAGTTTAAAAGAAAACATTAAACCTCTTGAAAATGTTTTAGATAAAATTAAAGATTATAGATGTGTAGAATATAATCTAAAAGCTGAAAAAACAGATAAAAAAATAGGTTTTATTGCACAAGATTGGGAACAAGATTTTGATGCAATAGTAGATAAAGATGCAGATGGAATATTGTCTATGAAATACACAGAAACAATACCTGTATTATTAAAAGCAATACAAGAACTATCTGCAAAATTAGAAGCTTTAGAATGTCAATGCGAAAAAAAATAAATAACAATAAATAAATAAATTAAAATTATGGCACAATCTTATAAATGGAATTGTAAAACAGTAGATGTATGTACACCCTAGCGAAGGTGGTAACAGCGATGTAGTATATAACGTACATTGGAGCGTTTTAGCAACCTCTGACCAAAAAAACCCTGAAGATGAATTTTACTCTGCTAGTGTATATGGAACTCAATCAGTACCAGCACCAGAAGGAGCATTCATTCCTTTCGCTGATTTAACTGAAGCTGATGTAGAAGCTTGGACTAAAGAAGCAATGGGAGAAGAAGAAGTAGCTTCATTATATGCTGGTTTAGATGCACAAATAGAACAAGAAATAAACCCTTCTTCTGTGCAAATGCAAGTTGGAGGAGCAGAGTAATATAAATATTTTTTTGTATATTTAATACAAATTTAAAAAACTATATTATGAAAATTACAGAAGAACAAATTCAAAAGGTTAATCAAGTTATTAATTCTCTACCTATTGCTTATTTACCACAAGCACAGGAGATTGTTAAAATCTTAAATGAGTCAATACCTAAAGATGAAAAAAGTAACAAAGAAAAAAAGTAAAAAGAAATCTGTTAGAGTAGGGAAATATGTTTTTCCTACTCAAGCATTAGCTGAAAAGTTTATTGATAAACAATCTAGTTCAGATAATTTATTTGCTAGACTAGGTTTACGAGATTCTGGTTATTTAGTAGATGCTCTTTGGTATGAAGAATCTGAAGATTGGTTAGAATTTGAAGTAAGCGTTAAAGGGGAAGGATGCCACCAATTTAAAGGATTTAAGTATGCCAATTCCTAATCCTAAACCATCAGAAAAACAAAGCGATTTTATGATTCGTTGCGTGCCTATGCTTACGCCTTATCATTCAAAAGACCAAGCTATAGCTATTTGTTATGATGCTTTTAATAAAGTAGAATTAGAAAGCTATAATGATTATCCTGATGGCGCAGTAAACAACGCTAAAAGAGCTGTTGAATACAAAGAAAAGAATGGAAGCGATTGTGGAACTAGAATAGGTTGGACAAGAGCTGGACAATTAGCTAGGAGAGAAAAAATTAGTAGAGATACTATTTCAAGAATGGCTTCTTTCAAAAGACATCAACAACATAAAGACGTTCCTTATTCTGAAGGATGTGGAGGATTAATGTGGGATGCTTGGGGTGGAAGTGCTGGTGTTAATTGGGCAATAAGCAAACTAAAAGAAATAGATAAGAAATGAAAAAAATTTTAGTATTCTTTTTTATTTTATTAATCTATGGTTGCGCATCGACAGAGGTAGGCTTTACTTTTGTTAAAGTATTAGGGGTAACTAATCAAGGAGATACAATTCTAATTGATGTAAACTCTTTAAGACCAAAAGTATATAATAACTATTATTATAGAAATGCTTACAATCAATACCCTTACAATTATTACAATAATCCTCATGTAATAATTAGACCATATAAACCAAAACCAAACAGACCTGTCATAATAACGCCTATTGGAATAAAACCTACTATAAATAATAATTTTGTTTCTGCTCCATTAGTTAAACAAAAAAAAGAGAATTAAAATGATACAAGATTATAAAACATTATTTATAAATATGGGTAGTCTAGGAATATCATTGACCGATATAGATATAATACTAAAAATAGCGTTATTACTTATCACAATTGGATATACTTTACAAAAATGGTATTTAATGAATAAAAAGAAAAAATGATAAAAATAATAAATCATTTGACTGGTATGTGTGGAGAAACGCATATTAATTTAATAAAATAACATTAATATTTATATTAGTTAAGATATTATTAAATAAAAAATACAATGACAAAAAACTTTACTAAAGAGGAATTTGATTGTAATGATGGCAGCGAAATGCCAATAAACGTATATCATAATATTGTTAAAGTTGCTAACCAACTACAAGTATTAAGAGAAGAATTAAAAAAACCAATACACATAAATTCAGCATATAGGTCAGAAGAATATAATGCATCTATAGGTGGTGTAAAATCAAGCCAACATATAATGGGTAGAGCAGCAGATATTTCTATAAAATCAATGTCGCCTTTAGAAGTTTACAATACAATAGAAAGACTTATCGAAAACGGAGATATGTTACAAGGTGGATTAGGATTATATGATTCTTTTGTACATTACGATATAAGAGGAGAAAGAGCTAGATGGGATTATCAAAAAAAATTATAATATGTTTATAGGCTTTAGTTTTATTATTGAAAGAGGTTTAATGTTAGGTTGGGAATATCATCCAGCATTAGACGAAGAAGATAATGAAGAACTAAACATTTACTTAATATTTATTTGTTTACACTTTAAATGGGGTTATGGCGAAGAAATTTAAAGACACAAAGGTAGGTAAGTTTTTACTTAACAATGGTTCTGGTATTGTAAATACATTAGGAGATGCATTACCTTCTAATGGTGTTTTAGGTATCGTTAAAGGACTTATAGACAAAGATGAGTCATTACCACCAGAAGATAAAGAAAAGGCTTTAAAACTGCTTGAAATGGATATGGTAGAGATGCAAGAGGTAACTAAACGATGGGAAGCAGATTTAAATTCTGATAATAAACTATCTAAAAATATAAGACCACTTACATTAATGTTCTTTTCAGTTGCTTATGTTGTTGGTTGGTATTTAAATTATTCTTTAGAAAACATTACTGGACTATTGTCTTTAATAGTCGGTGCTTATTTTGGTGGAAGGTCTTACGAAAAAACCAGAAAGTAGCCAGATAAATTTGAATATTCTTCATATATCTTTATATTTCTAATTTAATATTTATAATAATTTTGTTATATATATTTATCTTTCTTTATATTTATTTATGTATATATTTACATAAAAATACTAATAATTAAAAAATGTTAAAGTTATTACTTTTTTTTTTAATAAAAAAATGC
>Ga0209304_1000403_pt1 | contig 29831 bp, 41 predicted proteins | sample COGITO_mtgs_1004_4_FD_184789 | JGI IMG/M metagenome (GOLD analysis project Ga0209304, IMG submission 184789) | Pelagic marine microbial communities from North Sea - COGITO_mtgs_100423 (SPAdes) (version 2) | ecosystem: Environmental > Aquatic > Marine > Epipelagic ...
CGTTGTCATTCTCATCCTCTGCGCTGTTAAATTTGTAAAGGCAGTCCAAGATGATCACATCGAACTGGCTCGCCTGTATCGTCTTCAGCACCCTGCTCAGCTCTCTGGTGCTTCTGACATCGTAGTGCTGCCGGAGACTCAGGGTTGCTAGATTCTGAGGAATGTCCCAATTGCAAGCAGATGCGCATCGCTCGTTCAACTCCCACTCATGCAATTCAAAGTCAACATACAGCACGCGCTGAGGTTCTGGGGCCGCCCACTGCAAGAATGGTTGCCCAGAAGCCATACAAGATGCCAATGACATTGCGAAGTGAGACTTGCCAGCCTTGGCAACGCCGCCAATCAGCAGCTTTGATTTGGCATACAGCAGCCCGTCAATGATTACATCTGGCCGCCTTGCCTTGGCTTCGTCTAATGATCTTGGTGCGCCTTCATTGCCAAACCTTACATTGAATGTCTGTCTTTGGACGCTTGTTGCAATCAATTCCTGCAAGCCTTCAGTGGTCCAACCTTCTGCGATCGCATCGGCTGCATCCCATCCTTCTGCCTTGTCGCTTGGTGCATCGATCAGATTGCCCTTTGTGATGTCTTGCAGTTGCTTTGCGGCTGTTCGCCCTGGTGCATCGTTATCTGACCATATTGATACATTCCTGCCTTCTAGCACGGTCCAATCGCTCTGATTGATTGCCTTGCTGCCACCAGCCCATGAAAGCACTACATGATCTGGCAATTTGGATGCCAATGCATCTGCCGCCTTTTCACCTTCAACAATGACAACATCCGCGCCGGGCATCTTGTTGAGCAGTTCGCCTTTGTAAAGCGGTCTTGGCGCATTGAATGCCTGCCACTTCCATGTGCATCTGTCAGTCTTCTTATGGCGCATCCAACTGCACTGGCTGATTGTCTTGCTGCCATCTGGCAAATTCCATCGCATGATAACGCCAACTGGCCGCCCTGATGCGTCTGCGTATTTGTAAGTAATGTGTGCCTTGCCATGCTCCCAATGTTCTGGAGCTGGTGTTTCTGGCTTGGTCAATGCGTGTTCCCAGTCTGACTCAGATGCTAATGGCTTACGCTTTGCCGGCCTTGTCATGCGCACAATATTGACGGCGCCTTGCAACTCGCTGGCTGCATCGCCTTGGCTGAGATTGTTTATTGCTGCATATAAAGCTATAAGGTCCCCGCCCTTGTCTTCGGTCGCATGGTCATACCATTGGCCTGTGCTAAGGTTAATTGACATAGAAGATCCGATTGATCCATCAATGCCGCCAATCCTGTATGAGCCGCCTTTGACCTTGCCGCCGGGCAGCCATGAGTGGCAATAGCTCTCTGCATTGCCCATCAGCTTTGCATTGATTTCGTCAAATTGTATCAGCTTGCTACTATCTTGTGTCAGTATTTCATCTTCATCGGTTGCTAGGTATTTGGTCATATTTTTATTCTTATAATTGTTTTATCTAAATGTTTTGCCTTCTGCCATACTCTGCTAGTAATGCTGCATCAATCATGCCGTCATGCGGCTTGGTGCAACGATCTGACTTCAGCCACTTTTCGCCTGGGAATATCTGATTGACGATATTGAGTGCAGCAGCCTTTGTATTAAACTTCTGGCCCTTTGGCATCTTCGGTTTGCTCCAGAATACCTTCTGCCATTTTTGGCTCAGCACCACATGATACTTGAGTTGATGAGCTGCCAGCAATGTTTCCACGGCCGCAAACGAATAAGTCATTGATCTAAGTCCTGCTGCGCTTGGTGCATGTGCGCCCGGATTCTCAACAATGAATGTATATTGATCTGGATGCCTGCTAATCTCTTTGATTGTGGCAGCCAATGTATGCAAATCAATCTTGCGACCTTTGCCGTTTGGCACTGTTGGCATGATTGATGACTGCATTAGCTTGCCTTTCCAGTTGATCATTGTGATGCCGCCATCCAGACCGCAATCAATTCCAATGTAGTATCTCAATGCATGCCTTTCATTTTGGCAGCCAATTGAAGCATGCCAGAGTTAGCAAGTGCCATTTGCGCTCTCAACTGTTCAATTTGAAGAATGGCTTGATTAACTTCTGTTTCTAGTCGCTCGGCGTGGTCCTGCATACAATTCAATGCATGATTCCAGTCGTCGGTTAAAACTAGTTCCTTAAATATCTTGGAGTGCGCTTGATCTGTTCTGGGTGTTTGTCCTAGTAGCTTCATAGGTGAGTTATTGATTATTAGAGTTGTCGGATAAAACAATCTTTATCCGTCATAATTTATGCCAGTGCCATTGCAGGCTGAGCAGGTTGGAAAGTCATTGGTGTTAGGGTTGCCAGGTAATTCGCCATAGCCATCGCAGGCCGGGCATTCTTCTAGTTCTTCTTCACTCATCCCTCAAACCTTCCCATGCCAAACTTTTTGCGCCATTGAAAGTAAGTTGAAAAATGCAGACCAACTTCGTTGCATGCCTTTTTGGCCGCAACACCTAATCTACGCAAATCATCAACCGCATCAATCATGCTGCGCTTCTGTTCGTCTGTAAGACTATGCGGCAAATGCGTTGATTCTTTTAAAGGAGCAGTCGATCCTGTGCGTTGCTCAAATTCTTCATTAGCTTCGACCTCTTCAGCAATGCGCCTTTCGGCCCACCTCATAAAGCTGGATATGCCATGTGTATGTGTTTCAATCATGTTTATATAGATTTTTATATTTTAATCAAACAAGTGCCAAACTGCCTTGAGCTGTTGCATTTGATAAATTGCCGCAAGCTTGCTCTGCATAGCTTTGTTTTAGCTCACTGCCGACAAACGTGCGTCCTAATGTTAATGCGCCCCATCCTTCGGAACCAATGCCAGTGAATGGCGAGTAAATAAGATCACCAGGATTACTCCAAAGTTCAATGCCACGCTCAATAATATCGAGTTGGAGTGGGCATATATGTTTCTCGTCTGCGTTGTCTCTTGCGCCAGTCCGATTGAGAACACGCCCTTGATCGACTGTCATCCATACTGGCGACGCAACTTCCTGCCACCAATCAACACTGTAGTCTTCTGGCGACTTCGTTACTGGTATAACAGACTCGCCCGGCGCGCGAAATACAAGCAAGTAGTCCGGCACTCCTACGCGGCTTGATGAGCTGTCTTTTTTGAGGGTTTTGTAAAGCAGTCCGTGCGCTTTAGTGCGCTGCATTTCAGTGACTGGATTCTTCCATACTGTAATGCGCGAATGAAATAGAAAGCCATGATTCCAGAATGCGCGAATGATCTCCCCGCTAAAGTCCTGCAATTGAATGCTGCCGTGCTTCCACTTAGTAGAAAGCAGATCAACACAGTGGACCGCAACTTCTCGACCAGGAATCATGATTCGTTTCATTTCTTCAATCAAGTAATCAAAGTGCTTCATAAACTCATCCATATCTTCACAGTTTCCCATATCTTGCGGATCTGCTGAGTATGTAAACAAGTCTGCAAATGGTGGAGAGAATATAGAAAAGCCAACTGAATGATCTGCAATTTTATCACGAGCAACTCGCACACAGTCTCCGTGATGAATAGTCCATCCGTCGCCCTCTGTGGTAGTTATGTCCATCTTGGCATCGATTGTTTCTGTTTCGCTTGTCTTTAGTTCTGCGGCTGCTTTTTTCATAGATTCTTGCATTGTTTGATGTTGTTTAATTTTACGTTGGATTGATTTGATGATTGCTCCTTCTGTTTCTGCTTGGACCACGAATGCATTGACTTCTCGCGTTTGGCCAAATCGATATGATCGGCGCAACGCTTGATAGAAGTCTTCAAACGAATAGCTAAGGCCCACAAATGCGACATTCCAGCAGTGTTGCCAGTTGAGTCCAAACCCGGCGATGCTTGGTTTAGTTATAATCACGCGCACATCACCATGTGAAAAATCAGCAAGTCGTTTTCGTTTCACTTCTGGCTTATCGCTGCCGCGAACCTCAATGGCACCAGGAATGCGCTTTTTTAGCTCGTCGGCTTCGAGATTGGTATTGCACCATACAATCCAAGTTTCGCTTGAGTTGTTTACCATTTTCGCGACGGCATCGCATCGCGCCGGACACGTCAAACGCATTTCTTTATGCATAGTCGTCGCGCTTAGTGTCGCGATTCTAAACAAGTCATCGCCTGTTTCCTCGCTCTGATCAACTGCAACTGTGATATCTTTCATGTGCAATTCTGGCAAATCATATCCGGTATCATCAAATCCTAAATCAGAAGGCTTTGAAATACATGCGGCCCAAGATGCCAGCCACTTCCAGAACTCATTCTCGGCATGCTTCTTTAACCTCCAGTCGCCAGTATTAAATGTATCATTGATGAAATACGTGCAAAGCATCTGATCTGGCGTGCAAATTCCTAGAAAGTCTGCGTGCTGTCCTAGCTCTGTGTAATCATTGGGCGATGGCGTAGCAGTGCAGCATAATCGATAAGGCGTATCTTTAAATGCTTCTGTTAATCGCTTACGAGTCTTGCCAGTAAAGCTTTTTAATATGGAGCTTTCATCAAGAACTACTCCAGCAAAGTCTCCACATTCAAAGTGTTCTAGCTTTTCATAGTTGGTAATATAGATGCCAGGACCGCCAATCTCCGAGTGATCAGAAACTACGCTCGCTTGGATGCCAAACTTGACTCCTTCTAATCGTGTTTGCTCGCCAACTGCCAACGGTGCGAGAATCAACACGCTGCCGCCCGTCTTGCGTAAAATTTGCGATGCCCATTCTAATTGCTGAGCAGTTTTGCCAAGTCCGCAATCCTCAAACAAAGCTGCACGCCCTTTCATTACTGCCCATTTTAATACATGAGCTTGCCATTCAAATAGCGGCGCAATTAATGGAAGCGGATCAAATCCGTAACTGGCAGAGTGTTTGCGCTTTGTTTCGATAAATTTGTTATATTCTTTAGTATTCATTTTATATGTGTTGTTATTGAGGTGTTTCCATTTTGGAAACTGTTTGTTTCAATCATGTTTATATATTCTATTAATTAAAGTAAGAGTTTACCTGTAAAAGATGTGGCGACCGATCTTGACAGTTACTGTCATCGATGATGCCCAGTAAGGCGAGCAGTAGTCTGCATGATAATGATCAGCGCCTAAAGTGTAGTTGGTAATCTTTGCGCTATATACGATGCTGAGTGCCTTTGAGTAGCGCTTGTGAGCCTTGGCCTTAGCAACTAATGCGTCGATCTTGCCAGAGTTCCAGCAGCTAAACTGCATGCGTTGCAAGCAGACTTCGCGCCGTGTCATATCGCGCTTCCATGCTCGATTGCATATGACCTCATAAACTGCTTCCATTGAGCCTTCAGCGTATTCGCCGCCCGCTTCAAGTATGAGTGTAGATGCAATGATATCTTCGGCCGTGTAAGCGACCAGAGGCAATGCGTTAAGAAGCGCGAGTAGTGTGATTGATATTGTTTTCATATTATGATTTTTGATGTGATGCAGTGTAAGATGCTGCGCCCAGTGAGAGTGTTACAGGCGACGGAAGTTGGTGACCCAATCACCGTCAACTAAGAATTGGTCAGCTAAATAGCCAGTTGGGTTGTAAGAGACACCATCGATGGTGAGAGAAGCACAGCGGAAGCCACTGAAGCCACGGAAGCCAGTTGGGATGTGGCGACCACCATTTGGGAAGTCGTTGTGCCAGAGTGAAAGCTTTGTGGCGAACGAGGTGCTGCCCTTGAGCCGACCGTGCTGGTCAAACTCGGAGGTGCGACCTTCCTTGGCATAAACGACCTCACTGAGGGTGAAATGCACGTGGCTTTCCACGGAGTAGTCGGCAAGCTCCATCTCAAGCCATTCGCTGATAGGCATGACAACATTACTCATGCTGTGGGTTCCGACTAGGAGGTCGCCTTTAACGGCAACGATGTCGGCATCCACCTCGTAAATGGCCTTATAGTTCTTGTAGTCGGTGATGGTGATTTTTTTAGTATTCATGATGTGTGTTTTCATATTATGATTATTGGTTATGTATGGCTTATGCCAATGCCCATGACTTTGGCAACCCAAACACCCATGTCAATACATCATTCAATAATAATTCAATTGCCTGTAAATGCGCGCCCTTGCTTGACTTTGCCTCTGCAACATTGGATGGAATCCATCCCGGAAGTCATGAATGATGCCACAAGATTTGCCGTCATGCGGCCGCAGCACTCTGCCTGTTGACTGGATTGCCTTGCGTTCTGAGCGCCCACAGCCAGCCATGATGATCACATTGGCAATAGGCGCATCAAATCCTTCCTCAATTGCTGATGTGCCAATCATGCACTTCAAGCTGCCATCCCGAAACCTAGCAATTACATCAGCTCGTTTCTTTGCACCCATCTTGCTGTAAACCAACTCAGCGCCATCAATTGAATCGGCTAAGCGTTTGCCATGTTCAATTGAGCCAATCAGCACAATGGTATGATCGCCGGCATCCATGCTTTGTCTGGCAATCAATTCAATGTGTGCATCTCGGTCAGGGTTCTCCCAGATGCCAAGCTTTTGTGCTGCCTGCCATTTGCACTGGCTAGTCTGCTTGCGCTCACCCTCTTCAGTTCTAAACATCCACGCCATCTTTCGGCGCCTGCTTGCAATCAATTGATCTGACAATTCCTCAATGGCGTGTGATGCTGTTGCACTTTGCACGTCATGCCAGACAACCTTTGCCTTGGCCAGATGCCCATGATCAACTAATGCATCGCGTTTAATGGAATGCAGATTGTTGCCAAATAGATGACTAACCAAATAGTCGCGGTCCGAGTCGCCGCAGAATGGCGTTGCTGATAGTCCCCACCTGGCAGACTCTGCTTGTCTGATCTTGGCGCTCCACCCATCAGCACCTGCCCTGTGGCATTCATCCACAATCAACAAATCTGGTTTGCTTCCCATTGGCGCACCTGCTGCGCAGTAAATTTGCAGATGCGCCTTTTCTTTTATTACTGGGAAGCGGTCACAAGCTGTTTGCATTTGCTCAACCTGTTCTCTGGTGTTGACCATGATTTCCACATCAGCCACACCTCTGCGCCTAGATAAACAAACAGCCAGAGCAGATGCCGCAATATGCGTTTTACCTGCTCCGGCTGGTGCTTTCAGAATACCTCGCTTGCTCTTACTTAAAAAGTAAATTGCCCGTTGTTGGTATTCTCTGACTTCCATCTTACCAAGGGTCTTCCTCTGTTTCGATTACCTCTGGCTGGCTCATGCCTTCTTTAAATAAGATATGATTCTGATCATATACAAAGCCACTAAATCCGATCTCTGGCCAATGCTTATTTGAATCGGATCGATCAGGTGACATCTCAACTATGGCAGTGAATTTTTTATCTTTTACAATTTCAAAGAATGCTTGCGGATCTTCAGAGTCTAATTGGTCCCTAAAGATTTTGACGCCGCATGCTTTGAGATACATAAAGATCAATGTGCGTGCCTTGTATTGAGAGGTTGGCAATGCCAAGTCTCCCCAAAAGAATGTTTTGCGCATTGTTGCGCCATCCTTTGTTGCAAATGTGCATTCAAATAGATCAGTGCCATCGCGCTGGTTTACCTTGTGAGATACATTTGTTGTTTTAAACTCATACTTGCCAGCTTCAGTAATGTAGCTGCTGCCTGTTGAGTTTGCGTCCTCTTCTGTTGCGATATATTTTGCCATGATTTTTAGTATGCTTTGATTTCTTCCCAGGCTTTAATGCCGGGTATTGTTATTGTTAATTTTAGAGCTGCCCGAATCTTTGATTCATTTGGACTGAAAAGATCGGGCCGTGCTGCCATTAGTTTGGCTTCACTTTCGACCTCGAACTTGATTGTTTTGCGAACCTTCACACCAGCAACTGCATCATGCTTCGATGCTGCTTCTTTGCGCAGAGTTGCAATCTGCGCTTGTGCATCATCCATCAATTCAGTGTTGTCACTGTCGGCATACAATAGCTGTGCCGCTTCTGCCATCACCTGTTGCTCTTGGATTCTAGCTTGGCGTTCTGCTGCAATCTTCTTATCACGTTCCACGATCTGAAACGCTCCAAGCAATTGAGCAATCCGGCTTTCCTCTGCTTTAACATCTTCAATGTAATCTTTGGCAACGCCGTCAATCTGTCTGCCAATTTCAAGCACTGGTGCTTTGGCATCCTTTCTTGATTCCTCAATGCCTTTGATTAGATGACGCAATGCAGATTGTGCTTCTGCTGCAATTGTTGCTTCAAAGCCATCGTCAACAGTTTGAATGCCTTTAGATGACATCAATGCTTCAATCTTCATCTGCTCGGCTTCAGCAATGATCTCAATAGTCACGCCATTGATCTTTGGATGTGTGATCAGATCGCTCATTTTGATACCGCCTTTCTAAATGCATCAAATCCAATTTCCATTTTGGCTTGGATGTTCTGCGGCAAGTCTCGCCATGTTTGATCAAGGTCGAGGTCAATGTTTCCCTTGTTGGTCCAATACAGATTGGTTCTGTATTCCAAGTCATTCTCAGCAATCAAGCTTTCAAGATGCGGCCGCTGTGCCATATCTTCGACTTCAATTGCATCAACATCAGTTGCTGGCTCTTCCAACTTCTTAGGCTTCTTTGGCTTTGGCTTCTTTGCTTCAGCAATTGGTGATGCTTCTGCAATATCAATTTCCTCTGGCACATAAACGCCTTGCACAATCTCTGGCGCAATGGCTCGGAGTGTTTCCGAGATACATCTTGCTCGAAGCATTGCAGCCGGCGTCTTATCCCATGCAGAACCCTTGCGGACCAATCCGGCCCGCTGTGCGTCATCCATTGAGAAGCTGCCTTTGATCTTGTTGCCTTCAAAGTCAAAGACGGCAGATTGCACAGCCTCATTCTTTAAGTCATCCCAGGTGACTTTGCCACCTGCCCTGCGGAAGTCAGCCAGCATCGCATCTGCGCGCTTGGTCAACTTGCCTTTTACTAAGTGGTAGTTCTTAGCCATCTCTAGTGGCGGCTTATTCTCAGCCATACATTGTAAGGCAAAGATCATTCCCGCTTCTTTTGATTCGCATCCAAACATCCCAGATCGACAAATAGCGTTGCCGAATAAATCAATGCCTTTTGCATCATTGATCTTATCATATGCACTAAGTTGATTCATCTAGTGCCTTTCTCATCGACCACAATACTGACCTGTGGCGCTTGTTTATGCCTTGGAAAAACTTGCAACCGGAATACGCGTATTCCTTTCTCTTCTAGTTCTTCCAATATTGCTTCAACCCTAGATTCGGCCTCAGCTTTGATTTCCTTTATATCATTCATATTTACCTTTTGTTTATTATTAAGTGACTTTAGTAGTCACTGGCAGGAATAAATGAATGACTTAATGCGCGTCAATACATATAGAACAAATTTAAATTATAAATTCATCATTGTCGTCGTCGTCTTCCCATTCGATTTCGTAGTCCATGCTTTCTATATCTTCAAATTCTTTTATCATATTGAGCGCCTCAGTGTATAATGCTTTCTCGACTAAATCATTGTCTCCGTCGCGCCATACGTTTCCTTCTTCGTCTTGTATGACGATTGCGTAGTGCTGGAAGTGTTCGCCTAAAATAGCTTTTACTTGCTCAAATGCGTTCTCTTCAGTCGTAGGCATTAGATGATTTTTAGAATGATTCTTGCTGCTGCTTCTTCGTCGCTTGCGTCAATCATTGCGTCCATGTGCTTAAACCTTATTGGCTGTTCGCTTTCGTGATTGTCGCTGCCGTATTCAAATCCATCCCTTGCAAGTCGCACGACTTTACCTTTCTGCTGATTTACCCAAAGCGCCTCGTTGTCGAATCGGCAATCGTCAATCACGATAAGACGCGCTCCGTCTGCTTTTGATTTTTCAATTCTTTTCTGCATGGACCAGAGCCAAATATCCTGTGCGACCATGTTGCGGCCCCAGTCCGTCCCAAGGGTCTGCATCAATTGCCTAGCGCTCTTACCAATCCCAGCAATCTCTTTTTCTTTTATAGATTGATCGTGCAGGTTAATCATATCAACACCAAGAGCCAGAAGCATTGAGCGCATCGGATCAGCGAATGACATTATATGAGTTGGCACATCTGCGGCATCTGCGATTGCATTTGCAACAGTAGATTTACCGACCATTTTAGGTCCGGTTAGAGCAAGTATTTTCATACTGACTTATAGAACCTGGTAATTAATCCTTCAGTCTTGTGGTATTCAAATGCGCTTGCGCCCTTCTGGCTGCCGACAAAGCCAGCTCCGGAATGCCACGCATCTGTGGCGCAAAGTGCTTCCAAGTATTCAACCACCAAGCCTGACTGCTCATCAATGACAACTGGCGCAATGGTTTTTTTGTGATGGATGTGACCCATCTTTAAATGCCTGTATTTGGTTGCACCCCACTCTTTGGCAAACTCTGCCGCAATAATCATTGGCCATTTCTGTGCTGCGATCCTGTCGCCGTGCGTCCACAATAATAAATTGTCGCCGAACACCATGTGCTTTCTAGGTGATGGATCAGACTTTACCTTGATGTTTGGGCATTGGCTGTAATAGGCATCCAGAACCCTTGCAAGCCACACCTCGGAGTGCCACGAGTGATTGCCCTCTAGCACCACAATCTCAACTTCTGCGGCTACTGTTGCGGCAATATCAACTACATTTGTGCAAGCCTTAATTAAGTATTCAACGACGCGATGATATCGAGTATCAACATCTAAGACATGGCCACTGGCTTCTGTCTTATTGCTCCGGTTGTCGCTGTGCATCATGTCGCCACCAAAGACTAGAACGCATTTGGCAGGTCGCCTGGCTCTGGTCGCTAATCCTTCAGCAGCTTCAACCATTCTGGCCGCCGCAATGTTGCAGTCATAGTCGGCATCTTTTGTTTCTCTTTCATCAGCATACATGCCCACATGCGCATCAAAAATATCCATTTCAAACAGGAAGTCATCTGTATCTGTTTTGCGAGATTTACGCACTGGCGCTTTGCCCTTTTCTTTGACTTGGTCGCAAAGACCATCAACAAAGTCTTGCATGCCCTGCGCTTCTGGAAAGAGCCGGCGCCATTCTTGGATGACGTTGCCGTTGCCATCATATTGAACAGTTGTTTTGCCAACATTTAAATGTGCAGGAGTTGGTGCTGATGACTTCCACGGAACTTGGCCCAACCTTTCCAGCCTTTTTAAAATGCCTCGAATGGTTGATTCACATTTGCCAAGCTTCTTTGCTGCGCCGCGATAACTGCCAGCTTCAAGATAAGCATCAATAGCTTCTTTTTGTGTATTTGATAAAAGCATATGTGCATTATGTTTTGAGTTATTTTTTAATAACTCAGTTTTGATTAATGTAAGAGCTGCCGGAATATAAGCTTACAATTGGCGATGCATTAATATTCTGTCAACTTTTGTCTATTTTTTGAAACTTTGGCCCGGCAATCCTAACTGCTAAATACATAAAGCGACACTTCCACCGTGGCACTCCGCAGACTTGCATCGCCTCGCGAAAGACTTTGGCCGCCGTAATGCTATCCACTTGATGCGTCACGCAGAACCAATCATGCACAATTGCCGCCTTTAGATATTTGCCAAATGGTGGAAAGGCTGACCAAAGAAAACGAGGCACGCTGGCACCATCTGAAGCAAAGCCGACCGGAACAATGATATATCCAGCGATGTCTGACTGATAAAGTAAATCATTGTCCAATATAACTACGCGAATAAACTTATTGCCGCGCATCTGCTTAGAAATGCGTGCATCCAGCTTATTTGCAAAGATACTCACTTAACTTGAGATGAACCAAAGTAGAACCCGACGATGGCTAAAGCTGTCTGGCGGATCTCTGGTAGTATTACAAAACCTTGGACAGTGGACCATTCTAAGTGTTTGAATAGCCCTAGAAAGCCTTTTGATTCTGTCTGAATGCTGACACCTATGTCCGTGAATGCAAAAACGAATGGCGCCAGAACAATGGCAAAGATGACAGAAAATGTAATAACTCGACGCATATAGACACCGCCACGAGCTGCTGCCTTGTCCGCTGATTCGTCCGCTATTGTCTGACGGGCAATCATACGTTCAAAGAGACGAGCCTGATTGTCGGCCTGTGCCGCTATCATTTTCATCACAAAGCCGCTTACGCCGCCTCCTAGCATTGCTAATAGTTCTGGTGTCATAGGTTATTTGTCCCGGAGTTCCTTGATTACCTTGATTGCTGATGCAGTCATATAGATGAGGGTCGCAAGACCCACAGCTATTCCCAGAGGATTACCGTAACCAAGTTCAGTGGTAGCTATAAAGCCACCTGTCCCTATGGTTGATTTGTAGATAAGGTCGTGCATCATACTTCTTCAATTTCTGGGTCAGGTGGTAGTAGTGCCAGGAATGCAGATTTGTCTACGACTTCGCATTCTTCCAGTTTAGCTTGGTCAAGCATCTCCCACAGTTCGTGGTAGATACCGCCTACGCCGACCTCTGTGTAAAGGTCACAGCAAGAACCGTAGCGTCCGTCAATCAACAGCACTGGGCTGATATGATTGTGCGTAGTCAAGGTGTCCTGCTTTGCTAGCATTGAGTCCCGCAGTTCTGCTGGGATCAGAAGATAGTTGTAGCTGTGTTCTTCAGCAGTAGGGCTAGTAGCTAGGTATTCTGATGGGGTCATAATTAAATTGCTGCGATCTCGGAAAGTAATGTTTCCTGCAGACCTCTCAGTGTTGCTAGGTTTAGTGCAGGGCCAATGTGATAGGTAGCCATCCGTGCATTAGATTTTGCCTCCGTTGATGCTCCAAATATGGACATAATTTGATTTGCTGGTGCTTGGCTTGGCTCTGTAACTGTTGTTGAAGATGCCCCGTATTGCACTGAATACTCAGTGGATACTGTCCGGTTTATTCCATACAAATCTTCAAGGCTGCCTAAATCAAAATTAATTTTTGCATTTCTAGTGTTGCAACGAGTAATTAAATTGTTGGGATTAACACCTGCGTCATTTTGCGTTGAGATTTGAGATACCCCGTCACCAAAGCTCTGATATGCTAAATAATTACCATCTGTAGTTTCTTGTATAAATTCAGTAATGTTACAAGACATACTGAAGTCATTCTGGGGAAAGTCATTAAACTTTGAACCTGTATCCAAATACTTAGTGGATGCATCACCCTTCAGACCAGTCAACTGATTTAAGTCACCCGCAACAAAGTTGTTGTTGGTCAGTGCAGTCATTGTGGACTTCAACGGAACAGTTACACCCTGTATGCCGACACCCACAAAGGAGGCAGCCGATCCCATATCATCCCAGTAAGCACCGCCGAGTGCTACTAGACTATCAATGTAGTTAGCTAGTGGCTGTTTGTAAGGTGTGTATGTCGTATCACCCGCAGTGTCCAAGCGGTCAAAGTAGTTCTGCGCTTCTGCCGAGAAACCAGCCCTATGCCGTGCTGCGATAATTGCAGAAAGGTTCATTTAAATAATATCCCAAACGTCGGTGGCGACCCACTGCAAGGCAAAGGTGCTGCCTTCTGCGAGTGCAGCTACCACGCCCAGTGTGTCATTAATCGTAACCCCAGCATTCGATAGCGTAGGGATACCAGCCGCTGCAACTCGGAAGTAAATCGTGGGTGGTTCCGTTTCACTTGCCCACGCTACGGTGGCGTTTGTTGGTAGTGTAATGGTGCAGGATGCTGCGTTGGTTAGTCGGATGTATCCACCAATATCAGTCAGTGCCAAGCTACGTGCTGTGGTGGCCTCAGTGATGACGGCGATTGAGCTGTAGCCTGCCAGCTTGGTCTGCTCGGTAGCTGTAAATGCCTTATTAGTCGTGCCGTCAATCAGCTCGTCGAAGGTGTCGCCATTCTGCAATGCTGAGTCAGCTGTTGCGCCCTGTGCTGCCGTAGCGTAGTCCGTCGCTGCCGTGGTAGCCGCTGTGCCTAGTCCTAGGTTGGTCCGTGCTGCTGCGTTAGAGCCACTCTGTAGTAGAGTGTCTATATCCGTTGATACTGTAAAGTCTGCCATAATGTTTTAAGTTAAGATCCAATTGGTCGTTTATATAGTGATGTGCCGTCTGGCCTGCGGAACAATGATAGTCCATCAGGTCGTAGGTAATTAAATACACCAGATGGAACTTCGGATATTTGCGTGCGAAGCGATAACCCTATGCCAATCCCTATGTTTGGGCATTTTTGCATTTAATAAAGCGCGATTAGCAATGACGCTGTGGTGCCTGTTGCATTAACGCGAGAAGTTTGGACCGGCAGAATTGAGCCAGCCAAAACGCCAGAGAAAACAATAGTCTCTCCAGATAGATCGACAATTGAAATGTCACCTCCGACACCGGCATAGATTGCCCGGCAAACGTTGAGCGGCAAGTCAGCTCCGTCATTTGGTGTGATTGCACGGCAAGCGCCGCTTGAGTGAGTAGATGTTTGGATGCCCATGATATATAGTGTTATTGTGTCAAGTTTAATGGTCAGCGAGTAGGATCACCGGGCCTTTAGCCACGACGTCTACGCGTTGTGTGGAGTCTTCCACGATTTCAATTGTAAAGTTCTCGCTGATGTCGCCCTGTGCTGCTGTAATTGCTCGAAGGATCTCTGTGCCAGTCGCATCAATGGTAACAGTCCATCCATTGGTAATCTCTACGCCTGAGGTGGTCTGCACTAGCGCATCAGCATTAATCAATATCAACTGCTCTTCGTGCTTAGTCGCGTTGCCGCTAACAATGCGCGAAACGCTCACGCTAGAAATAGGCCGAATCGCTGAAACGTCGGCAGTCAATAATTCCTGCACTCCGAGTTCGTCAAATCGCACGCTGAAAGCGCCATTGCCAAACTTGTCTACGCTGACTGTGCTGTAGCCTGGTCCTTGATTATTGTGCAAGGCATTTAATGCGGCTTCAATTTCAGTCGAAGATGCATCGTAATCAAGTAGGCTAGTTGTCGCGATCAGCAGAGTGAGTGTTGGTGCATCTGCTGCGCCGTCATCGTCAACAGTCCAGCCAGTAAGGTTTGGACCAGATCCGGCATTGCCATCGCTGTATAGGTATAAATTGGCAGGAGTTTGAGTTGCGCTGTCAGCTTGCACAATATGCCAAACGTTATGCTCGCCATGTGTCTCGCGGCGTATGAAATACAGCGTGCCATTGTTTGAATACTGCCAAACTGGATGATTGTTAAACTGCGTTTCAATTAAATCATATTGGCCATTTGCCGCCGTCGTGCCGGCACCAGAGACAATATAAGAATCATCACCGTTGCTGATCGTGAATGTTCCGTCCTTTGGCGTTTGATCGTCGAGCGTGACTGATAAGCGCGGCGTGTAGCCGGTAGCCCCAGATCGTGTGTCATAGTTGCCAGAATCAACTAGGAATAGATTTACATCAATTGTCTCGCCGTATGCCAGCTTTGGGAATGCCTTTGGCGTGTAGGGTTGCGAAACGCCTGCGACCAGCGCCGATTGCAAATTACTCCGCGCTGTTTGAACTGTTAAAGATTGAGCCATTTACAATGGCCCACTGTGTCAAGCTAGACACTAGCAGGCCATTGAATTTGGCGCTAGTTTGGCATGACTGAAATAAGTGCTTCAACCTCTCCTGCGCTGGCTTTAGCGTAGACGCTGCGCCCTGCTGCGCCTTCTTGCGTAGTGGCTACTGTGAAGCCTGTGGCGCCAGTGTCGGCTATATTGGTGCGCGTGCCGGTGAAGTTGTCGGTGATAGTAAGTAAGTCATCATCAACTGTGGCATCGTAAGTGATTCGGAAGTCTTCAAGGAAGTCTTCATCTGCGCTGAGATCGGTGAATATTGCTAGTGCCACTTCGGCCGCAGTGTTATCAGTAACGATTGAGCTGATCTTGGCTGAGTTTGTCGCACCGGTAGCTGGCTCTGGTGTGCCGCTATCGTCAACATCAATCCAGATCGCCCATGTGCCAGAGTTGCCATCTAAGATGACATATTTTGCATCAAGACTATCTGCAACATCAGCCACAGTGACCATTGTTTGAGTCTCAAACTTATCGAGGTTGCGCAGTCGCAGGATCATTGTATCACCTGGCGCTACTTCAAGATCGAAGTTTACATTGTCAGTGCTGACTAATACAGAGCCTTCAGTGCCTTCATGGCCGAATGAAATGTATCGAGGTGTCAGCACGGTATCGATATCAACCAGACCAGATGAAGTGGTCAGGGTAGTTACGCGGACCGATGAGGATTCTTCCTTAGCGGTATAAGCATCAGTCTGATTAAATGAAATCTGTGCTGTTGAATTATTGAGTGATACTGATGAGAGAATAGTTGGTTTTGCCATAATTGTTTAAGTGTTTAGTTATTTAGATTGTCCGTTAAGTAGATCGCGTCGCCTTTTGCAGCCTCCGCATTCTTGAATATTAGTGCCGGCCACCTTGTCGATTGCCTTGGCTATTGGGTGGGCAATTGCGTGAACCTTGTCGCCTAGCCTCAAATCCCGTATGAGTTGTTCGCCAGGGTATTCGACTCGTCCGTCTTTATATTTGATTTTCCACATATTAAATAACCTCTTCTACCTCTTCATCTTCTTCATCTTCTTCGCATGGGTCGTCTGCTAGGAAGTTATATTGAAAGACGTCATCAGCTGTTTCTTTTGTAATCCATGCGATTTGATAGGGATTAGTGCCGTTAAGTGGGTCTACTCGATTGTAATTGGTTCGATGGAACACGCCATATACCCCAATGCCAGTTGCGCCAGCAGAGATGCCAGGTTGAGAACTGCCAAAAGTCATAGTCACTGGATTGTATTTTTTTATTTGAATCGAGCCAAATATTGCCATGCAAGACGATGAACCATCTGGTTGCAATTGGAGTGGGTCTGGTGGAAATATATCACCAGTTGATCTCTGGATTCGGTACAATGCCGTCAGTGCAGATGATGTGTTGATGATTGCATAGCCATTGCCGTAATTACTGCCAAGAAAGGTAGAGTTAGTGGCCAACGATGCGGTGTTAAACTGTTGTCCGTAGTGAGAATAGCCGCCGCAACTTCCAGATGTAACGGTTGTATATACCAATTGATTAGCGCTCCAACTGCCAGCAGGCGGTCGTTCGCTACATAGCTGTGCAATATCTGCTTCTAGTGCTTCAATTATTGCTTTAAGTGCTTCTATCTCTTCTTCGCAGTCTTCTGTTAATTCTGTTAATTCTTCAAGGCTTGGGACATCTAATGTCGCACTATCATCGCTAAAATTAAACTTAGGCGTTCCTGTCGGAGATATTGAAACAGCTCGCATGTCGGTCAAGATATTCATTCGCCGGGCCAACTCGCTCACTTGCTCACGTAATTCATTATACGAGAGTTTTTTGGGATTTTTTAGCTGTGGAATAGACATCTAACTTATGCGCCGTTTAACGTTGGCATGTTGAGTTTAGCATTAGTGCCAGCAAATATAAATTTAGGAAAACTTGTTTTGCTTACTGGATTAATCTGAATCTCTAAGAGAACATTCATTCGCTTGGTCACTTCATATTGAAGCTCCTGCAACTGCTGATATGATGGATTCTCTGGGATTTCTATTTTTTGTATACTCATCTAAATGTATATGCAGTCACAGCTTGGTATATGTCACCCATCCAGCGTGTAATCTTAGTAGACTCAGCGACGTTACTAGAACCAGATGGAATAACAGTTGAGAATCCATCATTTTGAACTACTGAAAAAGAATATTGAGTAAATACAGGCAACAAAGAAGGATTAGTCGAATATTGATATTTCAACTCTGTTCTAATAACTTGTGATTGTGAAGGTGTTCTGACATATTCCTTTTCAGGGCCATAGCTTGTTTGAGTAGTAACTGCATCAGGCGTTCCTGCTGGAGCAGTAGTTGTAATTACAAATTTTTCGCGTGTCCTGCCATAGACTGGTGGATTTGTAATGACAGTAGATGAGTAATCAACGTGCGCAAGTGGCACTCTAGCGAATTTGCGGATGAATTTAATATATCCACCATCGTGATTGCTAAAATTAGAGTCGCCCACCCATCGTGCTTGCGTGTCTATGTAATTAGTGGATATCAATCCGGCGCTTGCTGCGCTTGATAGCTTAGTTCCATATGTAAGTATGTTCGCGTTATAAGCAGCCTGAGAGCATACGCACTCAAAAGAATATATTACTGTCGATGTATCATTGAAGTCTGTAAATGGTTTATTCATCCACGATTTAACTGCGCGGACATTTGCAAGTGCTGTAGTTGGTGTGGCCATAAGTTAAGAGGTGCGGGTCAATTCTGTTTCGATTGCTTTGAGGGATTCTGCGGATTCCTTTACATATTGAATTGATTCAGAAGTAGGTGTTGCAGCTTCTATGCTTGGGCCGCCTTGGGCTGCATCTGCGGTAGCTTTACTCGCATTAGTTGAGCCATTCATTTGAGATTCAAATCTCTCCTTAGATGTTCTGTTGTAGTCTCGATCTTCTCTGATGCTGTCTTGTAGCTCACTCTCAAGTCTTTCCCTTTCTGCTCTGCGTTCTCTAAGGGTGTGACTTTCTCTCTCAAATTCGCTCATTTTCTCGTCTATAATATCTTGGCCAGCTTTTCTCAGCTTATCAGCTCTACGTTTTTCCAAATCATCTCGCGCCTCAATACTTTCAAATGGGCTGCCGGACGCACTGGCAGATGATTTTCTAGATGATTTGTCCTTGATAGTATTGCCGCCAGGTATGATTTTAGTATTATTGATTTTGCCGGCCGCATCTTTTGTATCTTCAACCATGCCACCTGTCAGATCGGTCCATGCTTTGCCAATATTATCTGCGCGCTTTTCTAGTGAGTCACCTAAGACCTCCATCGCTGCTTCTCCATCTGATTTTAATCGATCAAAAGCTTTCTCGATTTCTTTTGGAATATTTTTAATCTCATCAACTGAGTCGCCTGCTGCATCTTTAGCAGCTTCAAGTGATTTTTTAGCGCCATCAAAGTCTCTATCTAATACTTGGCCTGCCGCTTTAATTGCAAAGCCAAGTGCTTCAAATTGTTTAATTGCTGGCGCAACTACTGCTTGAATAATTGATCCAAGCGCTTGACCAAATGATAGTGCGTTTGATGCTGCGACTCCCACCATGTCTCCAATAAAGCCAAAGCCGTTACTCATCATCTTTAATATTGGAATAACATTAACAAGCACCTTGCCAGTCATGACTGTTAAAATGTTTTTGAATTTTAACATCTCAACGCTCGCAGCCTTTAACTTATCAAGTGTGTCTTTTTCTAACACTAGTCCAAGTTCGTGAGCTTCCTTAGCAAATTTGTTTAATTCTTCACCGTTTTTAGCTAGTAGCGGCAGCAGCAAAGTGGCATCACTCGCTATTGCTTCCATGAAGAATGTCATCTCTGATTGGCTTAGGTTGGCTTTTTGAAGCGATGAAACATAAAGCTGTAACGCATCTTTGCCAGATAGGTTTCTAAATTGCTCAGCAGTAACGCCTACTTTCGGCGCAATGTTTTCAAAAAAGTCCGCTAGTGGGCCGCCGCCAGTTTGAAGGAAGTCACCAACTTTATCGCTTACATCCTTTAGAATATCAGCTAGTTTTTCGTTCTCAATACCCATTGACCGAGCAGCGAACGCAAACTCTTGAAACTCGGTGGTGCCAGTGCCTGATAGTTTGGCGAGGTTGGTAATCTCACTGCCAAGTCTTATTGCAGAACTTGCTAATGCGCTGAGACCAGCTGCACCTGCAATTGCACCGAAAGATCGAATGGCATTTTTGGCAAACTTCTTTACACCCTTATCTGCTTTCGCTAAGCCACGCTGAAACTTAGTGGTGTCTAATCCAACGCTTGCTTGTATTTCTGTTTTAGCCATGTGATTTTAGAAAGTCTGATTTTACTGATCTGAGTCGTTTAGGTTCGGCATATTTCTCGCCGTTGCGAATACGCTGCGCCCGGCAGCATTGAAAAACTATGCGCAAATCAATATCTGCTACTTCTTGCGGATCGATACCGTAGGCCGCTCCGTATTCATCACAGAGAGCCGCGATTGATGGAATCGCTGGCATACTGTTCTTTTTAGATGTTCCACCGAAACTAGAAGCTGCTGGTGTTTCTTCAATTGAAGATGCTAAATGAGCGTATATGTCTTTGATCAATCCTTCTACATCTTTAACCTTTGCAATGCGCTTAACAAAGTCTGAGCTGTCTGCGCTTGGCATAAACTCTGGCATGTGGCGCCAGATGTATGCAGCAATGTCGCCCTCGATTGGATCGCTTCCGCAGATGAAAGCGTTGCCTGCTAATTCAAGATCGGCAAGAGAACGTAAAGAAAGTGGCGCGACAGTAAACTCTCCAATACAAATGCCAACAGCGGACGCCCAAGGTGAAAGGCGCGCCCGCTCAATTGATTTCCTGACTGCCGCGTAATTACTCGCCGCCGTCGCTGTTGCTGTTTGCTTCGGTAGGCTCATTTTTTGCGGTTTTCTTTGTCTTCTTTTTTGCCTTTGTCTTGTGCGCCTTGTTGCGTGCAATCAAATCATCTGCCAGGCACTGCGCTACTTCTGCGGTCGAACCGATGGCTTTAATTTGACCACCGATTCGATACGCAGCTGTAAGCGTTATATCTACAAGATCAGACATACTATGCGCCGTAAGTGACTACTAGAACGCCGATTTCAAATACGTCGGCCTCGTCTTTAGAGCGAGATGCTTTGACGTTAAGAACACGCAATGTTGAAGCAGCTCCACTGTCGTCATAGTCATGAGTAAACTCAGTGCCAGCAGTTGGGAATGCAGTTGCAGTTGTAGCCTTCTGCAAAGTCATAGTGCCTTCGATTGGATCGCTAGAAGCGCGTGTTTGCTGCTCGGCCCAGTCGCCATACTCATCTGTGCGATTAATGCCGCGAGTTGTTTGCGACTCAATATCGATGGAGTCTGCGATATAAGTCACAGCGTTGATGGTAACAACGTCAAGACCTTGTGGGAAATTAGCGGGTGATGTAGATGGTAATGCCATAATATTTTAGTGATTAGGTAGGTTTAATAAGGGTTTATGTGTCAAGCTATCCGGAATTGGATAGAATAAGAAAGTGCTGAAATTCGGTGTTGATCTTCGTGGCTGCGCTCTGTGCCAGTTGGTATGATTTGGGTAGGAGATAGATTGCCGGGCCAATGTTTAGCTAGAATCGCCGCGTCGATCTCTTCGAGGCTTTTGCGAACAGTGGCCACCAATTGAGAGTGGCGGCTTTTAAATGCCGGGATTGTTGATGCATTAACTGTTGGAGCTGGCTCTTCGCCAAAACCATTTACCAGCCAGCCAGTTTCTGGAGGTGTCGCACTAATACTAGATATAAAATAATAAGAGTTTGGTGGATTAAAATTGGTGGGTGTATCTGTAATATACCACAGGTTCAGGGTATCGCTCCAAAGATAAAATAGCGGAGTTGTTTCATCTGAGTCATATAGCGTGTATGCTGGACGACCATCAATGCTGTTGCCATTACGCACATAGACTCCATTGGCAGCATCGGCTCCTGCACCTGTGACATTATACTCGTCGCGAGTAGGTGAAATGGTGACCTGATCAGAGCTGGCCAATGGTGTCTGCACTTCTATAGTTATAGAGCCACTGTAATTATCATACACGCCGCTGCTATTTTGATGCCGGTCGCTAATTGGCGCACCTGCGTCGATCTCCAGAGTGACGAACTCATCATGCAAATCGCCCTGGGCATAGTCGTCTGCGATGCGCAGCTCGATGTTGGCTGTGGCCAGTAGGGTTTTGAAGCCCTGCTCTAGCCCGCTCTCAAAGTCGTAGTATGTTAAGTCCATAAATTATCGGGTTTTGAATCCTGCTTTTTTAGCGTCAGCGCGGATGATTTTCTCCATTCGCTTGACCATTGCTTCCATGCGGAAGCGCTCGACCTTTGCTAAGCTTCTTATTGTGTGAGACAGTCCTGGCGCTGATGCGCGAATCGTCACCCGGCTTGGGTTTTTTAATTCGCTGACAGTCGTGCCAATTCCTGCTATATGTCGTTTAATGTATGACGGCGGCTTCTGTTTCACTCCGAGCTGAACGGCGGCAGATGCGAATGCTGCTTTAGACATTCCAACATTTTTGGCCTTTGCTTCAAATACCGCATTCCATATTTTCTCAGTCACCCACATTACATCTCGCGACTTCCATCGGCCAATCCCCACGTCGCCCTTATATTCTGGAGTGCGTCCGTTTTTTAACCGTTTGCTTTGGTGAAAACGAACGGCACGCGATACTGAGTCATAGTTGATTTCATCGACATCAACTACATACGAAACGCCTTTTTTGGTTCGTAGATTTCGCCGCACGTTCTTCAATCTTCCAGTGACATCATGCAAAAACTCCAAATACTCCCTGCCTCGGATTCTGAAAATTCTCCCAAGGTCTTTTTTAATCGCACGATTTCCGGCTGCCTCCACGTCCTTGACGCGACCTCCCTGGTATCCAGATCCGCTCATTTTTGGGAATTTGCCGCCCAAAAACGGCGGTGTTACTTTACTTAATAATTTAGACATCAATGCAGCCTGCTCCCTAACGACAGTCGCCTCGTCCAGCTTCAGCTGCTTAACTAGCTTCTTGGCTTTCGCCTTGAACAGCGTGGAATCAACTGAGAAGTTTTTAGCCATCTTGCTTCTGCAAGGCGATCTCCCAGGTCGCGTCGTCCACTGATTCAATGCCGGTGATGATGTATCGTGACTGGTCGCTCTTGGTGATCGCCTCATTGATCATTGGTGGCGCACCTCGTATAAATAGTGACTTTGATACGCTCATGGCGTTAGTCGTTTTGACTTCATAGCCTTGCAGCTTGTCAAAGTCGGTTGGTGCATCATCGCCGCGAAACACGCCGCGAAACGCACCAGTATGATTGCTCATTGTAAATGATTCGCCAGCAAAGCTTTCTGCCTCGGCAAATCCTTTTTTCATTTCGTCGTCAAAGCTCATAATGTAAACAAATGCGGCCCGCCCGATATTGAGCGAGCCGCGTGGGTTTGTTTGGGTAGAATTTTACTTCTTAGCTTTTTTCGCCTTAATTGGCGCAGGCTGACCGATGACTTTCTTTTGCTTGTCGGTATGACCTTTGCGAATGTAAACGATCTCGCCGGGTTCTTCGCATGCCTTGTAAGCGTCTAAGCACTTGCCAGCATCTTCGGAACATTCCAAAACCTTGACGTCGCCCTTTGCGGAGCGGTGGATTGTGACTGATGGTTTGAACATAATTTTTTAAATTTAAGGATTAAAAAGCGCCCCGACGAATCGAGGCGCTTTAAAATAAGCTTACGCGCTTGTGATACGGTGTCCGGCTGTGCCGACTCCAACAGATGCTCCAAAGAGAACATTGACGTTGAAGTAGAGTGTGCCGTCAGCGCTATACCATTTGCGGAACTGAACTGGAAGGCCAAGACCTGGGATAACTACAGTCTCGACATCAACGCCAGCCTTAGCAGTCATTTCGTCTGCAACTACTGTGCGTGCTGCCATGATCAGAGCGGACTTTTGGAATGCGAAAGCAGCGAGGTTTTCGCCGTTTGCATCTGCAAGACTTGTTTCGTAGGTATCGAAGTTAGCAACGCGAGGAACCATTGCTTCGGCCTTGTCAGCAGTCATGCCTGGGATTTCAGCGCTGTTGAGTGTCTTTACAAGCGATGCATAGTATGCAGGGTTGCAGAAGAGCGAGCGGCCAGACTTGAGAGCCTTAGCGCTTGTCAACAGTGCGTTGAAGTCAGCCAGATCGTCGCGGTCAAAGTTTGCGGCGGTGATGACTTCAGTCGATGCGAAGTTAGCATTTACAACGAGGTCCCAGATGTAACTGAAGACGGACTCGCCTACTGCTTCAAGTGCTGGCTCAAGGAACAAGCGATTCAAATCGATTTCAGACTTGCTGCGCTCTAGGTCAGTGAATCCGTATGTGAATCCCTTGAACTGATTGAGTGTGATAGTCTTAGCAACCATTGCTACGTCAGACTCGTTGGTTTGGTATCCAGTAGTCATATCGCCCGCAGTGACGTTAGTCGGGATGCGAGTGGTGACAGATTCGCCAGACTGAGAGATATCAGTCGAGAAGTCTGTGGATAGTGCGGATAGAGGAGCGAACAAGTCAGTAAGAGCTGGTAAGCTATCTTGAGCGACTTGAGCTAGGTTTACACCTGCAATTGTATTAGCCATGTTATTTGTATTTTAGTTGGGTGATTATTGACCGATCACAGATTTATGTTCGGCATAAAATTCTTGAGCGCCTTGGAAGTCGCGTGCGTCTTTCAGTGCGTTGTATTCTTTCCAGAATGCATCTTCAGTCATCGCTTTGGGTGTTTCCTCTTCGATGGCATCTTCGATGGCTGGTGTGCCAGATTCAGCGAGAAGTTCTGCGGCCTTTTCTGCAATCGCTTGTGCGGTTTGCTCGGTCGCTAATGCGAGTGCGTCGATGTGTTCTGTCTTCAGCAATTCAACTTCTGCTTTTGAATCAACGATTTCGTTTTGAATCAATGCAACTTGCTCTTCATGCAAATCGATTTCGTTTTGTAGCTTTTCGATTTGAGCGTTGCACACTTCAATTTGACGTGCTTGGCACTCAATCTTGATGCCGTCGATCTTAGCTTGTGGAATGGCGCTGAACTCTTTGAGAGATTCCATATCGCCAATCGAAGCTGCTGCAAGGTTTGCGTCGCTGATTACATCAATAAAGCCATTTTCAAGTGCTTCCTCTGCAGTGTAATAAGTTTCTTCTTCCATTGCTGCGTCAAGTTCTTCGGCGCTTAGGTTTGAGCGCGAGTAGCTGGTGCGAATGTTTGATTCCATCTTATCGAGTAAGTCGGCATCTTTGCGAAGTTGCTCGGCGCCGCCCATGCTCATGGTCCATGGGTTATGGATCATCAGAAGTGCATTGGCTGCCATGTGGATCTCGTCGCCGGCCATTGCGATGACGGATGCCATCGATGCTGCGAGCGAGTCAACGTGTGTGACTACCTTGGCGCTGTGGCGCTTGAGTGCGTTGAAGATCGTGTTGCCTTCAACAATCGAGCCGCCGCCAGAGGCGATACGTAGATTGATGGTTTCGACATCGCCCAAGCCTTTCAGCTCGTCAATGAACTCATTCGCTGAAATACCAAATCCGCCGATTGAGTCGTAAATGTATATTTCAGCCTCGGTGGATTGATTGCCCTCCGCGTCTGTTTTGCGGTCCATTGCGAACCATTTATTTTGTGTAGTCATAAGTTATATATGGGTTTATGTGTCAAGTGACTGAGATTCTTCTGATTCAGTGCTGTCTTCTTGTGATTCGATCATTTCAATTTCTGCTTCAGATTCTGAGCCAGAGCGCAGTGTGATAGGACGTCTGTAGCCCCCATCTTGCTCCCATGCACCAGCCACCTCTGGACCGATGACAGGCAGCCCAGCTTCTCTTCGGAATGCTTCCTCATCGCTCTTTTGTGGAGTCAATGAACCTGCGCGGACGGCGACGCCATAGGAGTCGAATTTGGCTTTGAGTGTGGCAAAGTCTAACTCACTGCTTGCAACCCTTGTTTCAGCATCTTCGCCTTCTTCCATTTCTTTAGACTCTTCTATTTCTTCGTCTTCGATTTCTAAAGGGATATCGCCAGGCATCAGAACGGTGCCAAGTTCGGCATCAGCCAGACCATTGGCTTGTGCGATTAGTTTGCGCTGCGCTAAGTATTCAGCCCGGCGAGTAGTAAACTCGATTGGATCATATCCACGCTTGGCGAGGATGTCGTATTCAGATGCGACGCCAGCGCGTAAATCTTCGCGGTCTGCCTTGCGTGCGTTGCCATCGTCCACGGTAAACTCACGCGGCTTGGTAAAGCTGCACTTGGTCCAGTCTTCCGGCAGTGTGTAAATACCTTGCTTGGCGCGCTTGGCGATGATGTAAAGCGCCATGCGTTTGCGGAATCGGGCCAGACACTCAACGCGATCATTAATCGAATCGTTGATATCACGCTGAAAAGCGCGAACCCCAGCGCCGCCGACTGCGGAACTATCAAGCATCTCTCGACGCCATTCCATGCCGTAGAAGGCTCCAGCCTCAATCTTGTCGCTAAATTTTAAGAAGCCATCACTGGGTCGATTGCTTTCATGCGTTTCAAGTTTTGAACTGTTCTTGAGATATCGAATGGTGCCGCCTGCGAGTAGCTCGGTTTGGAATGGCGCCTGAGTAGCGCCTGCCTGGCCGTTGATAATGCTGGTGGCGGTATCACGTTTGCCGGTATCGTTGGATTCTTTAAGAGTTAGTGCCGCATTAACTTTCTGGCCGATCTTCTCGTAATCTCTGACTTCTGCCAGATCATACCAGTCGAGCATACCAGAAGCAATGGCTGGCACACCTCTACCCTGTGAGAACCAATCAGGATCTGTGATATGGATCATGTCGCGAGCCGATACATCGCGGTAACTTTCCCGGTCTTCGCCCATGACTCGATATGCAACCTCGGCCCCGAAGTCATTGTAAATGATGCCGCTTTTAATTTTTAATCCACGGAACTTGCCGCTTTCTACGCGGTCCTCGTTGCTGTATGGATCGCTGCAAATGCGATGTGCTTCTAGCCATTGTAATTTTGGAAAGCCAGTCTTTGATTCTGTAAGCAATACAAATACATCGCCATCGACGTCGAGTGACTTCGACTCAATTTTGACATTGCGCCGGAATGAGAATTGCGGACCGCGAATATCAATCAGCCCGTCAATAGCAGCCATGTCGGCTTCAACAGCAGCGACAAAGTCAGCATCTTGTGAGTGAGACTGAAAGCGCCAGGACTCGCCATACACTTTGCCGCTCTTTTGTTTTACTGCTCCACTGACTGTGCTGTTGCTGGTATAGATAAAGCGAGCGTCGTTGCGCAGCAACAGTGTCTTGTGCCGGCTCATTAAGTCGAGCAGGTCGCCATTCATATCTCCTTGCGCATTACGTTGCGCGCTAGTCGATGCAGTAGGATAGGCGCTATCATTGCCCCAAAAGGCATATTGAAAAGCACGCTTGGCGCGCTTAGTGAAAGCTTTGATCGGTTTAGTAGCCATATTCAGTCTGTCTGGTGAAACTAGCAACGGTGACGTTTGTGACTTCGCCATTGGTATCAATTAAGTATGCAAGCAACTCGGCGTCTGTCATCACTCCATTAGAAACGCCGCCAATTTGAAGCATGCGCCATGATTCTCGGACCATGTTTAAAAAGTCAGCGCCCGATTGCCCGGCTGGTAATTCATAGGTAAATGATTTACCTTGCACCGATGCCGATACGACATATCTGCCGCCCTGCTCGGCAGTTGTATATTGATTGGCCGCCAAAGTCTCTAAGGCTTCAATTGTCGCCGCCGATGTCTTGCCCACATGGCACCATACTGAAAAGATAAAATCACGCATTAGTAAGCGCGTCTGTGTCAAGTATACTGGTGTCTTAGTCTTTCTCGTCAGTTGGCTTTTCGCTTACACCGACTAGGCCAGCCATCGCTGCTGCGACCAGTTGCATTTTTTCGCAGTCGTAAAGGTGATCATTGCGTGCTGTTTGTTTCCAATCGTAATACACGCTGCCATCCTTTGGATTAGTCTTGGCTATTCTCGCCCACGAATTGAGTTGATTCAGATAGTTCGTGCCGGCGTTGTTTGAGTGTGTCCATAAGCGCTTAGGCTCAGACATTCCACGCAGTGTAGCAAAGCGGCTACGCGCCTCGTTCTCAGCATACCAGAACTGGATACAGTATTTCATCTTGCCGTCGCCATCGTTGGTGCCTTGCCATGTGTCAACTGGGATTGGCTCAGAATACATTTTGCGCATGCCATCTGGATGCCGGAATGGTTTACAGTTTTGACCGCGTAATACAATCCATCCATTTTTGGCAGCGATGCGTTGCACTTCAGTTGTATTGTAATTGCCATCCACAAACACTCCTGAGCCATCCAGACCATTTTGCAAGATGCCATATTTATCGCACATCTCGACAATGTGCAAATCACTGAGTGCCTTATGCGCTTCGATCAAGCGCGATTCTACGCCTTTGGACCATGATCGTATGACATAGTAAAAGTGATCCTTTTGCACGTCGATGGTGCAGAAAGTATATTCAGCATCTTTCCATATCTGGCTAGATGGATAGTCACCTTCACTATTCTCGTTGTCTGATAAGACAATAAAGCGCGACACATCCCACGGCTCGGCCAGTCGCTTGCGCACAAAGTTCTCAAGTGCTTCCAAGTCGCCGCGATTCTTGGATGCTACTGCGTCGTGATATTGGCAGGCCAAGTCATCCCACGGAAAGTGCGCCATGGCATTGTATTGATAGAAGTCGATCTTTGGGTCGCCATTAGGATTCATCGAAATGTAGCGGCCCGATTGATTGCGCTGGTGCTGAGTTGTTGGATTAAACTGCATCTGACCGGCGCAGAGCTGGCATTCATAATAAACAGAATCTTTAATCTTTGAGTAATCCGTTGATTGATCTTCATTCAACACATCGTCGCCGCTTGCAAATTTCATGCCTCCAGGTAGTTGATCGCCGTCCTTCTGTTTTGGCTGTGTCCAAATGTAAGGGATCATTTCGCCGCAGCAATCGCATGGCACATGCCAGACCTTTTGCGTTGAGCGCTTCCAAAGCACATCAATCTCACTGCCAGCAGTCTGGCCCGATGTCGGCAGAAACATGCGCCAGCTCCACGGATAACTTGAAAGCCGGTCTTTGATCTGGTCAATCCAGCCAGTCTCATATGCCCACGACTCATCGAGTGTGACCATCTCAATTGTCTTGGAATTACGATGCGCCAGAATGCGAGCGCCAAGCAGCCGGATAAAGCCATATGGGAATTGCGTGTAATACGTTGTCTGCGCAAAGCGCTCGTCATTAATGATGCGCTTGATCGCTGGCGTGTTATTGATGAGCGGCGTAAACTTGTCATCACTGAACTCTTTGAGCGCTTCCTTAGTTAAGTCGTAATGCGCCTGCCGGCTCGGCGTGGTCTGCGCCGTATACAATTGAAGCAACTGAGCGCACAGCGTTTTGACGTGCTGAACTGAACCAATCAGGCCAGTCATCCCGGCGCGCATGTTGGCAGCGCTGCGAAGTGGCTCACTCATCAATGGATGCTTGGCCGCGTCAAACTTGCCGTAGTCAAGCTGGATGTTGCGCTCACACCAATCAACTGGGTCTGGTTGCGTGAGTTTCAGTAGATCAGTCATTACTTAGTCCACAAGCTCTCACTGTTTCCAAGGTATTGCTCTGACTCAAGCTTTACGCATTCGACCACCCAGCTAGGAATGTTCGGCGCGCCTGTCACATTTGACACCTTATCAAATCCACTAAAGAGCCGGCCACCTGTTACTGCTGGCTTCAATGCATGATACAATTCGCCTGGGTCATCATATCCAACAAGCTGCTCGCACATAGATGTCAGCACACCTTGCACGCATGCGTTGCCGGCATAGAACACTGCCCGCATGATTCGCTCAACCTCGGCCCTTGGCAGAACAGTGCCGTTGTCAATACCAAGCTTGGCCGCATGTATCTCGGACCGCCTAATCGACTCGTCCTGCTTTAAGAATAGATCCGACCAGAACTTTACTTGATCCTGATCGTTTGTCATCGTCGCTTCTTCCAGCTTCTTCTGGTAATGATCGCGGAAGTCTTCAGCAGTCTTTGCGTTTTTAGGCTTCGCAGCTTCTGACTTCTTTGGCACCGGCTTGATGCCACGAGCTTTCAGCCACGCTTTTACTTCTGGCGATTTTCGAGTTAGACCATTCAGCCACGTAATCATTTTGGGTTCGTTCTGATACGGTGCGCCCATCTTCAGCCATCCACGAAAAACTGTTTCCGAGACGCCAAATTCTTCTGCGTAGTGCTTATGTGTCTTGCGTGCCATGCTTATTGAGATTGAATATCATGAATCAAAAAAATGCATTCATTAAAAAACGAACCGAGGCGCTTCACCA
>Ga0209304_1000410_pt1 | contig 29593 bp, 27 predicted proteins | sample COGITO_mtgs_1004_4_FD_184789 | JGI IMG/M metagenome (GOLD analysis project Ga0209304, IMG submission 184789) | Pelagic marine microbial communities from North Sea - COGITO_mtgs_100423 (SPAdes) (version 2) | ecosystem: Environmental > Aquatic > Marine > Epipelagic ...
GGCAGTGCACCGTCATCCTAACTGGGCGTGATTGAGTCATAGATCCTTCGACTGCGCTCAGGATGACAAAATAGAGGGTCGGCAGTGCACCGTCATCCTAACTGGGTGTGATTGAGCCATAGATCCTTCGACTGCGCTCAGGATGACAAAATGGAGGGTCGGCAGTGCACCGTCATCCTGAGCGCAGCCGAAGGACCCCGTCCAGCCGACCGTAGTTTTTATCCTTGCCACCCCACGCCATCGCCTACAATAAAAAAAGAGGCTGCAGTTACGCAGCCCCTTTTAAACTTCCTAACCAAACAACGCCACCCTAGAACATATAATTAACCTGCAGCGCAAAATTCCGTGGACGATTAACAAAGGCATAGTAAGAATTACCCGCCCCACCCGTCAGCGTTCCACCCAACGGCGTATTACCGCCAAAGTTAATCACCGTCTCATCCGTGAGATTGCGGCCAATTAAGGCTACCTGCCAATCACCCTCAGAGCTAGACAACGCAACACGGCCATTAACCAAAGTATAAGCCTCCTGCTCAGTGCGCGGATCAAGATTTGGGCTATAGATATAATCACCCACATAACTCAGATCCAAGGACGCATCCATAACCAGATTATCCGCAACCGTATCTGACCAAGCCGCACCAATATTCGCCTGAAACTCAGGGGTGTACTCTTTACGCTCACCCGCTACATCACAAAGCCCAGGAAAGCCGGGAGAGTTTGGCACCTGCCCAAAATAGCACTGCGAATTGGGAAACTTATCGTAATTAAAATCCAAATAAGCAGCAGAGCCAGTTAAAGTCACCTGATCAGAAACCGCCCAGCGGCCATCAGCCTCAAGACCCTGCACAGTCGCCTCACCAGCATTGGTTACGTTGAAGCCCAATGTGCCATCAAACTGCGAAACCTGTAGATCAGTGAACTCCGTCAGATAAAAAGCCAAACTAAGTTCAGCTGCTCCATCCGCTAAACTCATTTTTGATCCCAGCTCAAAACTGGTTGTCTTTTCTCGATCAAATTCCCAGCTGCCGTTAATCGCTGCACTGGTTATTGGGTTGACGGCATTCATTACCGCTGGATCCGGATGACCGTTTGAACGGGCATCAAAACCGCCGGATTTATGACCCTCAGTCCAAGTCGCATAGACCATGGTATCTTCGCTGGCGTCCCATTCAAGGGTAACCACTGGCGTAAACGAGTCATCATCTAACTCACCAGTAATCTTCTCATAGGGCTCAATCGCAAAAACACCGTACAGCAAGTTGTAAGGATCAGTGGCTATACCCACAGGAAGTGTTGCACCAGAAAAGGGTGAACCAGGACTGGAAACATGCTGCTGAATACGATCGGCATCTTTGGTTTCCTGGGTATATCGGCCACCCACGGTTAAACGCATATCATCGGCAATTGACCATGTTGCCTGAGCAAATAGCGCCCAGACATCCCCATCTTGATTAAACTCACGATTGGTCGAGGAACCCGCGGCCAGAGGCGCCAGTGCGCCAGCGCCTGCTCCGATCAAAGCTGCCGTGATCACTGTTGGATCTGGCAAGGCAATCTGATCGGCGTATTCAAGTTCAGTTGACTGGAAAAAGACACCGGCAATGTAGTCAAAATCACCATTAGCATCTGAAGTAATACGGAATTCCTGACTGAACTGGCTGTACTCTTCCTGACCCACTGCATCAAAGATCGCTGCACCAGTAAAATCGCAGTCACAGTTTTCCGAGAACTCATAATCAACATAGGCAGTGGTCGAGGTCAGGGTTACTTCCCCTAAATCCCAGTCCACATTAAGAGTGGTATTGTTAACTTCGTTATTGCTGAAGTGGCCGTTGTTATCACCAATATAATTGAGCTCGGCATCAACCTGAAAGGGCTGAAGAGAATTCAATATAGTAATATGGTCTGGCGCTCCAATACTGTTGTAAACCTCCAGATTTCTACCTATAACATCAAAGGTTGATCGGGAGACTTTGAGGTTTGCAGTAACATCTTCATTGATATCCCAGCGCAGTGAAGCGCGAATGACATCTTCCGACTCCTGCTGTTCATCTTGACCGTTGAAGGCATTTTTAACATAGCCATCTAAATCACGCGTTAGCAGCGCAAGTCGGCCGCTGAAGTTTTCAGCCAATGGACCAGAGAGAACCAAACGCAAGTCTTCTTCACCGTGATCGGGCTCATAAAGGGCGGTAATCGACCCCTCAAATTCATCGGTTGGCTTGGCGGTGATTTGACTTACCGCTCCGGCAATACTGTTTTTACCAAATAAAATACCCTGCGGACCACGCATTACTTCGACGCGCTCCATATCAATCATCGGAATTCGAGCCAGTTGCCCGCGACCATAAAAAACACCGTCGTTATACATGCCCACAGACTGTTCAAATCCTGGGTTAATCCCTGAACTGATACCGCGAATAGTAATGGTTGTCGATATACCGGTTTCGTTGATGGTGAAGTTAGGGACGTACTCGGAAAGCCCCTGTAAGTCGACGACACCTGCATCAGACATTTTTTCAGCGCTTACTGCGGCTACTGAAACTGGGACATCCTGAAGTGATTCGGTACGCTGTTGTGCTGTAACAACAATTTCCTCAAGCACAGCGGAATGGACAATCCCCGCAGTGCTTGCAATTGCTACAGATAAGATAGATTTAGCTATAGATTTAAATAGGCCTTTATTCATTTTTGTTTCTCCCCAAGTAATAATTAATAGTTACTCGCTCACTAAGATAAAACGCAATCCGGCTGAAGCTATTCAGTAGTCTTTTTTTATTTTTAAGGATTAGCGATTAATTGCGCTTTGTTATTCATAGCACAATTTCTGGGGAGGGGACTGTTATTGCAGAGTCGTAAAATCGTTATTATCAATCGCCTTCAAATAACTGGCACCACCAGCAATAGACGCTAAATAAGAATAATTGCGGGTCAGTAGCTGGGCGGAAAAAAACTCTGTGGTTGCAATTTTTTGCTTGTAGAATCTCTCTTGCGAACCCTGATCTATAGGCTTTTGGGCGGCTATCGCCAGTTTGACCATCAGCCAATAAGCCACAGAATTGCCAAATAACATCATAAAACCATAGGCTGTATACGCTGACTGATCCGGACTGGCCAGCACTAAATCAAGGGCCTCTCGACACTGAGTAATGGCGACTTCGAGAGAGTTGAGCAAACCCTCTATCTGTGAAGTTGAGCCGGTGTTAGACGCGGTCTTAGCCATCTCGGCTATAAGTGCCGACAACCCTTCCCCACCATCACGAAGACATTTGCGACCGATAAAATCCAATGCCTGAATGCCATTGGTACCTTCATAAATTGGCAGAATACGCGCATCGCGCATATGTTGAGCCGCACCGGTCTCCTCAATAAAGCCCATACCACCGTGTACCTGAACCCCCAGCGACGTGGATTCCATCGCCACCTCGGTACACCAACCTTTCACCAGCGGTGTCATTATTTCGACCAATCTTGCGCTCTCAGCCCTAACGCTCTCATCGGGGTGATGGGTGCTGCGGTCTTCTGCGGCAATGGCATAAAATGACATAGCGCGCCCTGCTTCTGTGTGGGCGCGCATCTGCATTAGCATTCGCTTTACATCTGGGTGGTGGATAATCGACGCACGGCCTTCCACAGCGGCGACTTTTCCCTGAACCCTATCCTGAGCATAGGCAACCGCCTGCTGATAGGCGCGCTCACCCACCGCTACACCCTGGTGACCGACAGCTAATCGCGCATTATTCATCATGGTAAACATGCATTGCAGGCCGCGATTTTCTTCGCCGACCAGATAGCCAACAGCGCCGCCATTATCACCAAACTGTAGGGTGCAGGTGGGGCTGCTGTGAATACCTAACTTATGCTCAACACCCACTGTTTTAACGTCATTGATAGCGCCAAGATTGCCGTCGCCATCGACTAAAAACTTCGGTACTAAAAACAATGAAATACCCTGATTGCCCTCTGGGGAATCCGGTTTGCGCGCCAACACCAGATGAATAATATTCTCAGCGCAACTGTGGTCACCCCAGGTGATATAAATTTTCTGGCCGCTGATTAAATAGTGATCACCATTGGCAACCGCTTTGGTACGCACTGCGGATAAATCACTGCCCGCCTGAGGTTCAGTAAGGTTCATGGTGCCAGACCAGGCACCAGTGATAAGTTTTTCCAGATAGAGATCTTTTTGCTGCTGGCTGCCATACAGCCCCAGAGCATGAACAACACCTCGGGTTAGCATCGGCAGAAGACTAAAGCCCAGATTGGCCGATTGAGACATCTCCTGAACCGCGAGATCGACGACGCCGGGGAAACCCGCACCACCATAGGCAGAGTCGCCATTTAGACAGCACCAGCCGGCTTCGACCATCTTGCTGTAGGCGTCATTTAAACCCGGAGAGGCTATCACTTCGCCATCTTTTAAATGGGCTGGGAATTTATCCCCTTGGGGATTAGTCGGGGCGACAACCTGCTCAAAGAATTTCGCCGCTTCTGGCAGTATTACTTCAAGCAGATCGGGACTGGCCTCTTCAAAGCCGGGCATTTGGCAATGCTCGTTATAGGCGACAATCTCATCAAAAATAAAGGACAGTTCCCTCTGAGGTACAACATAAATACTCACTGACTTTCTCCCTGTAATATCAATTACTGCAAATTTATACGCTGACTTATTTACGCCCAATCCGGTTTGCCTGTAAACCTCAATAAATGACCGATTGGTCTACCCCAAAGGCAAATTTACCCTGTAACATTAGCCCTTAACAACATTGCCTTGTAACAAAGAGAGAGAAAACTAAATGCTAGCATTGATCGGCGGTTCGGGACTCTACCAGCTCAAAGGTCTTGAAATAGAACAACAGTTCGAGATTACAACTCCCTTTGGCAGCCCTTCAGCGCCTATCTGCAAAGGGCTATATCTCGGCCAGCCGATTCTCTTTCTTGCCCGCCATGGAACAGCCCACCAATTACTGCCCCACGAGGTGAACTATCGCGCCAATATCTATGCCCTAAAACAGCTAGGCGCGCGCTCTATTTTTTCACTCTCCGCCGCAGGCAGTCTGCGCGAGGATATTAAACCCGGTGATCTGGCACTGGTCTCACAGTATTTTGACCACACCCGGGGGCAGCGTGAAAAGTCTTTCTTTGGCCGCGGTGTTGTTGCCCATGTCTCCACCGCAAACCCCGCCTGCCCTGCCCTGAGCGCAGATATTCAAGCGGCCGCCGAGCACATTGGTCAGCCACTGCACACAGATAAAACCTACGCCTGTGTTGAAGGCCCCAGATTGGGCACCCGCGCCGAGAGTCACTTTTTACGCACAGCGGCCAACTGCGATCTGGTGGGTATGACCAATATTCCCGAGGCCTTTTTAGCCCGCGAAGCACAGCTCGCCTACTGCTCGCTGTGTCTGGTGACCGACTATGACTGTTGGATGGACGATCCCAGCCAACATGTCAGTGTCGACAAGTTCTTTGAGGTCTATTCAGGAACATTGGATAAGGCTATAACCCTGCTTAATCAGCTGCTATCGGCACCAAGGTCCGAGACACCTATCGGTATTAAATGCGCGCTGCAAACCGCGGTAATGACTCCTGAAGCCCTTTTAAGCGCAGAACAAAAGGAGTGGTTGGGAGTTTTACAGCAGTGAACGCTGAATTAATGGATTGCCCGTCACTAAAGGCTGTCAGTCTGGTTATTCCGCTGGCCGCAGACGAGACTCAACACCGGGTATTAATCGACGACCTGCAGAGCCACAGCGGGTTGCAGGCGGAGATTATTCCCTGCTCAAATTTAAGTCGCGCCAAGAGCCTTAACCAGGGTGCCGCGCAGGCCAGTGGTGAATGGCTGTGGTTTGTTCATGCCGACAGCCGTATCAGCACAGACAATCTCTGCGCTTTAGACCTGAGTTTAAAACAGTACCCTGATGCACTGCATTATTTCGATCTGGCCTTTGATCGCCGGAATCTGGAGGGCAATGCCCTGGGAGCCAATCTGCGCTCAAGATTATTTGGCATTCCCTTTGGCGATCAGGGGCTCTGTATCAAAAAGACGTTGTTTATAGAACTCGGTGGCTTTCCCGAAAACACTCCCTATGGTGAAGATTTGCTGTTTGTCTGGCTGGCACATCAGGCGGGGTTAAAGTTGCGACGTATTCCGTCAAAATTACTCACCAGTGGTCGTAAATATCACCAGCAAGGTTGGTTAAAGCTAACCCTGCTCTATCAGTGGCGATGGATTCGAATGTCAGGCCCGCAACTACTGAAACTTATCGCGCAGCGCATTAGAGCTTGGTTATGACCAGCGCGGTTATGCAAGGCGCGGCTATGCAGGGAACGGATAAGCAAGGAACGGATAAGCAAGGAACGGCTATTGCCGTCTTTGTAAAAACTCCCGGCCTGTCTCCAGTAAAAACTCGACTGGCCGCAACCATTGGCATCACTGTTGCCGAAGGGTTTTACAGGCTCTCTTGCCAAGCCATCGAACAGACTTTGCAGCATCTGACAAAAACCGTCGCTGTTACGCCATTTTGGGCGGTCGGCGAAATAGACGGCCTAGCCCACCCCCTATGGCAGGGTTTTGAATCTATACATACGGGTGAAGGTGATCTCGGTGAACGACAGCATCATATCTACCAGACGCTTCTGGCTAAATACCAACGGGTAATTCTGATTGGTGCCGACTCACCACAGCTCAGCGCAAGACATCTCAACAGTGCCATTGCGGCTTTGGATAAGCATAGTTTTGCACTGGGGCCGGCGGTAGATGGCGGGTACTATTTATTGGCTGGTAGAGCACCTATCCGCAAAGAAATCTGGACTGGCGTAACCTATAGTTCAGCGGATACAGCGCAGCAGCTACTCGCTCAACTGCCCTCCACCGCAGCCATTTTAGACTGCATTACCGATGTGGATACCGTTGCTGATTTGGAAGTACTGAAAAGTGAGCTCATGGCCGACACGGCCATACATAAAGCTCAGAAAGATGTTATGGATTATATAGTTAAAGAATTTATGTAGAATTAACTTTAACTTTAAATTTAACTAATAACCTATTCCGCAACTGAACAACTACCACCCCCAAGCACACAGAATTCCGCGCAATTAGGATGGTTAAGCTGGACCCTCTTCGACGCCTCGGCAAGCGTGCTACCCAGATTAAATTGCTGATCATAGGCCAACAGAGTGCAAGCCATAACACTGGGTGCAGCATCGCCTTTTACCTTAACCACCATTCGCGACGAAGCGCACATCATGGCACTGGGATTCACATCGAGAATACCCCAACAGGCAGTCGTAATTTCAGGTACTGGCTTGCCCCCCGCCATCTCCGGAAACAGCACTAACTGTTTTTGATTCATGGCATCTACAGCAATATCATTCTGCTTAAAAAGGCTGGCAAATCCCTGACGCAGGCTCTGTTCATCGTCACCCCAACGCGTGCGCCCCGCCACATCCACATTAAAACCCTGTTTTGACAGCCAACAGAGGCCATCTAGCATTGGCTGCCATGACTTGGCACCGCGCTCTTCCTCATGCAACTGGGGTCGGTAGTGGTCAACTGAGACTCGCAGTGTTAACTGCTCAGGGTACTCAGCCTGCAGCTGCAATAAACCATTGCCTACTTTCGCCATTGGGCGCATCGCATTGGTCAGCACTAATAGACGAAAGCCACGGCGCAATATGGCCTTCATAATCGGGATAATATCCGGATTCATAAACGGCTCGCCACCGGTCAGGCCTATTTCATCGGTGGCTAAATCGAAACGTTGAATCTCATCGAGAAATGGCTCTACTTCAGCGAGGCGAATATATTCCAGACGATCATTGGTCGGGGTGGACTCTATATAACAGTTATCACAGGCTAGATTGCACAGGGTGCCGGTGTTAAACCAAAGAGTCTGCAACGCAGTGAGCTCGACACTGGCACGGGTAGACCCATCAGCGGTTATAAAGGGGTCAGAAAATTTAGTGGCAGCAGTGTTAGAACTCATGAACAACCTGTCAGTTAAATGGAATAGCAACATTGAGGCTTATCATAGGGCATTAACGCTGTGTCTGTAAGCTATCTGATTTAGTGCTATCTGGTCTGGTAACAGTGTAGGCCCAGTAGAAGGCTAAAAACTGCAGTGCCAGGCGCAGGTAGAGTGCTGCCACCGGAATGTCGGGGAATAGATGGGGGTTGAATGCCATATGTAGGTTGGCCGGATAAACCGCAATCAGCAGCGCGACCAAGCCTGTGCCGGCCATGGCACGGAAACGGGGAATCAATACACCCACGCCGCCCATAACTTCAAAAACACCGCTCAGATAGACCAGCTCCAAATGTCCGGGGATCCAAGGTGGCATGATACTCACATAGAAGTCGGGAGAAACCAGATGGTCTATACCCGCATAGGTGAAAAACACACTGAGTAAAATCAGGAAAAAGGTTTTAATTCGGCTGGCTGGAAACTCAAAGAAACCCAACCATGACCCTGGGGTATTCGTTCTATTCACATTGCTTCCTTATCACAAGACTTATTTAGTTAACAAAGGTGCTAGTTAAAAAATGGGCTAGTTAACGTAGGGGCTACCGTATTTTTGTATGAGCGTCTCGGCAATCTTATTTTGCACGGCGCGGGCGTCAAAGGCCGCACACTGGCCATTGTTCCAAGCCTTGTAGCGGGGAATATCGCGATCGCCAATATTGATCAACGTCTCCCATACCAGAATGCATTTTTCCGAATGGCTGGCATAACTGTCCGCAGCCACTCTGGCTAACAGGCTATCGAGAGTTTGAGTTTCGGTATCCAACGCCAAAAACTCATCCTTATCTAGTCGCACATAGGCTTTATTGTCACTCTTGTAAGCCTGCCACTGAAACGCCAGTGATTTGTCCGGTGCTGCCGATAAGGCAAAATCGCCCCAGATATTCATCATCGTGTGCTGCATCTGATCGCGGGCACTAACCTCGGGGTAAATATAGGAGGTAATCGGGCCAAACTTATAATCACCGGTGACAAAAGAGATATCTGTACCGTGAGCTGCACCCATAATATTTGGAAAATCAGCAAAGAATGAACTGGTTTGATCATCCCAGTCAAAGCGGTAGGCATAGAGATCAGTGTAACCGGCAAGCTCTAGGGCATTTAAGGGTTCATCGACACCACGCGCCTTCCATGCCTGCGATCTAACCCGTACCCAAAAGTGATACAACTGGGGATCTTTAATGGTCATTCGAGGGGGTAACAATCGAGTAAAGGGATAGGCCACCTTTATAAAGTAACGATGCAAACCCAACCACAGCGATACCTCATCTTTGTTAGCACCCGAGATAACCGGAACATTTTTCGCGTACTCAGGGTCAGCCAATGCCGCCAACAGGCCCTGCTTCGGTATCACAATGCCATCGGCCGTGGTCAGAGGTAAATAAGCGATCTTGTCAGTCTTGTTGTAAAGTCCAATAAAGTCGCGGGCATCAACATTTTTCAATAGCCGGTGCAGCTGATCCGTCGAATAGGATTGCTGACTACTGCCCTGCTGCTGAACGAGTAAATTTTCCACTACCTGCCAAGAGCCCTGCGTCACATAGCTATCAGCAGCCTTATGGTTATAGGCATCCTCAAGACTATTGCTAATGGTGTAACCTGACTGCGCGATCGCCTTGTGGAACAGTCCCTTAGCCAGTGGTGAAGCCAGCAGGGTATAGACATTATGGCCGCCGGCGGACTCACCAAAAATCGTCACATTGTCAGCATCACCACCAAATTGGCTAATATTGCCCCCTACCCAACGCAGAGCCTGAATAATATCCAGAGTGCCAAAGTTAGATGCCCCATCCAAGCCCGTCTGTAAATCCTGAATAGCGGGATGAGTAAACCAGCCCAGAGCACCAAGCCGATAATTGATGGTTACCACAACAACCTTTTGGGTCTCTACCAGCTTGGTAAAATCATAATAATCTTTGGTGCCGGTCGTATTGCCGCCACCGTGTATCCAAAACATTACCGGATACTTTTTAGTGGCAAAATCTTGTGGTGCGCGAATGTCCAGATACAGGCAATCCTCTGTACCAACCACCGCTTCACCATTGTCACCTGATACTCCACCGTAATCGGTGGCTGGCTGTACACAGGCTATCTCGCCTTTGCTGGCAATAATTGATTGTGGCGCTGTAAGGGGACGCGGCGCACGCCAGCGCAACTCTCCCACTGGGGGCTGGGCGTAGGGAATATCCAACCAGGAAACTGTAGAGAGGGTTTTTGACGGGATTGTGGCGGTCTCTGTAAAAGAACTATCTGTATCGCCAATCTCACCAAACTGGCCTTGCACCGTACCGCTGGTGGTGGATATTTTATGCTCAGCAAGGGACTCGACAGCAGGCTGTTGTGGCGCAAACGGTGCGCAGGAGGCTATCGACAGAAAAACCAAGATAATTAAAATGCGCTTCATAATCTGTATTCTTTTTATGATTAGATCGATCTTTTTTTATACTCATTGTACGTTTTAAGTTATTTTACCGATCAATCACCCTAAAACCACAAAAGCCCTACAACATCTATGTAGAATAGAACGTAGTATCAACCATTGTTATCAGTCATAATAATTTTTATAAAAAAAACATCAAATACACTGGGGAGCAACTCTGCATGCACAGGCATCAGTATTCAAAATACACTTTAATAGCAGCATCGATCGTACTGGCCTCTTGCGGGGGTGGCGGGAATAATACGCCAGCAACCGAAACCGCCGACCCAGTCGACCCCATACCAGCCACAGGCCTCTTAATACCCGTAGAGACCCAAGAGCAATTAGTGCAATCCTTTAGACAGGGTTTTGATGAACTTATTGAGGCTGACCCTCAAGTCGCAATGGATGATGCGCTTATTGTTGAGACTGCCGCTCCCGCAGGAGACGCTGCCGATAGTGGTTCTTCACGAAGCTATACAACAACCTATACACTTGAAAAAACTATCGATGAACACGACGCCGTAAAATACAACGGCTCACATCTATTTATCGCCCCCAGTCGCAGTATGGACTGCTGCTTTATCGTCGACGATATGGTTTTTGAAGAGGATGTAATGATCGCCAATGATGCGATTATGCTTCCGGAAGAAAATATTCAACAAGATGAACACAGTATCCGTATTCTCGCTACTGACCCAGAGCAGGCCGGCGCCACTCAGGTAAGCACTATTCCCGTCGACAGTAACCGCAGTATCGAAGGGCTATATATCGATAACTCACAGCTGGTCTCTATTAATAGCTCCGGCTGGTGGGGACTCTATGGTGAAGACTTTATCAGTCCAAGAACCTGGCAGGGTCAAAGCACCGGTCTAGAAATTTACGATATCAGCGACACAGCCAACCCAACCCTTGATTGGCAAATCGATATTGAAGGCGGCTTTATCAGCAGCCGTAAAAAAGGCGATATCGTCTATTTAGTTGCCCGCCATACTCCCCGAACCGATGGCCTGCACTACTACCCTAGCGACGATGAGATGTTAGCGGAAAATGAAGCCACCTTAGCTGCACTTAGCATTGAAGATATACTGCCGAAACTGTCTATTAATGGCGCTGAGAGCAATCTTCTCGCCGCGACAGACTGCCGTATTGCCGATTCCCAGCACAGCAACTCGCCCAGCCCCGCCTACAACCCAACCATGACTCTGCTGATTGCCATTGATCTGGCACAGTCAACCGACGGTGAACCCTCATTGGCCCAAGCCGTTTGTTATATGGAGCCAACCTCAGGTGTCTATGTCTCGGAAAATGCCATCTACCTGACTCAGACGGAATACAGCAACTCAGAGCCGCAAACCTTTGTTCACAAATATGCTATTGGCGATGAGACGGCTGGTGAAATCAGCTATGCAGGCTCCGGTGTTGTCGATGGAACTATCAGCGGCAGCAGCAGAGACTTCCGTATCAATGAACATGCCGGTTACTTGCGTCTGGTAACAACCGAATTTACCGACGACTCAGCGGATCGATTTGATCATCAAGTTTTTGTCTTAAAGCAATCAGAAACCCAAGCCGAACTGGAAGTTGTCGCGACCCTCCCCAACCAACAGCGCGCCGATGAAATCGGCAAGCCCAACGAAGACCTTTACGGCGTTCGGTTCCTCGGCGATACGCTCTATCTGGTCACCTTCGAACGCACCGACCCGCTGTATGTGGTCGATCTTTCCAACGCCATGGATCCGATGATTGCCGGCGAACTTAGCGTGCCCGGCTTTTCAGACTTTCTTCACCCGGTGAACAGCGAGCTATTATTAGGCTTAGGGCAGGATGAAAACAGTGCAGTGAAACTGGAGTTATTTAATGTCTCATCAATTGAAAGCCCCTACTCACTCGGCACAGTGGTTCTGGCACCAGAGGCCTCCTGGAGCCGCTCTGAAGCCAGATACAACCATCACGCGTTCACCTATCAGCCGATAAGTGAAAGTACAGACCGCTTCTCTATTCCCCTGTCGCTGGGCTTATATGATGGTGAAGGTGGTTATCGTGAAGAAGATCGCCTCTACCTTTTTGAGATCGACAGCAAGAATACCTCTGAGTTGAGCTCGATCGTTGAAGTGGGACATATCAGCGCCAAGTCCCAGTGGTGGAACAGTCTTCAGCGCTCGGTATTCGATGGTGATGCGGTGTACTTTATCAATGGCAGTTCAGTGTGGTCGACACTCTGGTCTAACCCTACTGAACAGAATGGGCCTCTATAGACCGCTGTTTTAACCCTGCAATAAAAAATCCTTACAGGCTGTTATAGCAGTCTGTAAGGATTAATCTTCTAATCCGCTTTATTGTTACTCTTATCCTCAGCTCGCAACAATTCAATCTGCTCTTTATGAGAGACAATCACTCGGTGTGTCTGAGTTCTAAACTCGGCAAACTGTGCTTCTATTTTTTTAACTCTTTTGACCAAATCAATGGTCACTAAAATCAAAACCAAACCACCTATTACTAATACAGGAACAAGAAAAAACGGCATTATATAAACTCTTTAAACAAACAGGTCACAGGACAAGCGATAGAACTTAATAAAACCTAATAAAAAGCATCGCACAATACAATAGACTTAAATAATAGCATTATTTAATAGAGTTGATTATCCGCTAGAGGAACTTCGAGGGCATTACTAGCTGGCTTTTCACAACCACCAATCATCTCATCGTATGCACTGGTATGCCGCAGCACAGTTTCGGTCGCCGAGACCTTTCGCAATAGCTTCTGTAACTCAATCAAATTGATCGACCGTAAAAGCACCGCTTTATGATCGGTAACGTACTCTTCCATGCCATCAATGATTGCCGAAACCTGATAAAGGCTTAAATCCACAGAGTGGTAAATCAGCTTATCCACGACGAAATATTTTTCCAGTTTGGACAGTGCAATGGTCAAGACTTAACCCCTTCTAGTAATAATCGAGGCCAATCCCCGTTTAATATTGTTACGCTGACCAGAGCCAATTGGGTTGCTTCAATTACAAGCCAAGCGAATGGAAAGCTGACTATAATGGTCTAACTTATATGACTAAACCCTATTTTTAAGAAGCGAATTTTATGACGGCTATTACTCGACGACCGGTTGCATCCTTACTCATCGGCAGCGCTCTATTCTGCGCCCATACCTTTGCAGACCAATCTGTAACAGCGCCTAATATTGACACCGAAATCCACAGTAACATCGACAGCATTATTGTCACCGGTCGTCGCAACAGCCAATCCATCGACAACCTGATCGGTACCATAGGACAGGTCACCAGCAACGAACTAGAGCTGATCGGACATGCCCATATTAACCAAGCCGCCGCTCGCTTAGCGGGTGTCTGGTTAAGCCGTGGCAATGGCCAAGAACTGCTCGCCGCCGTGCGCTCACCGGTATTTACCGGTGCCGGTAGCTGTGGCGCCATTCAAACCAGTGAAGATGGACTGCCGATTCGCCCCACCGGCCTGTGCAATGTTAATCAACTTTTTGAAGTGAATAGCGAACAGGCCGCCGGCCTGGAAATCTGGCGTGGCCCGGGAACTGTTTTTTATGGCTCCAATGCTATGCATGGGGTTATCAATAGCCTTTCGCCGCAGATTAGCCGCAACAGCCTAGCCCTTGAAGCTGCCAGCAATGATTACCAGCGCATTAAACTCGGCTGGCAACAGGAACAGGATACACAGCAGTGGCAGATCGCCGCCAACGGCGTAAAAGACGGAGGCTTTAAAGATAACTCTGGCTTTGATCAGCAAAAATTATCCCTTAAGCACCAGTGGACTGGCAGACAGATCACTAGCAAAACCCACCTTTCCATGGTCAATCTCAATCAGGAAACCGCCGGATATATTCGCGGTGAAAACGCCTATCGAGATCCATTGCTCTGGAACACCAACCCCAATCCTGAGGCCTACAGAGATGCCCAGGCACTAAGACTCTCAAGCCAGCTAACCGGCACTAGAAATAATTCCAGTGAATGGCAGGTAACCCCCTATCTGCGCCACAGCAGCATGAATTTTCTGCAGCACTATTTACCGGGAAAACCTGTTGAGAAAAATGGCCAGACCAGTGGTGGTGTTCAGTCGAGTTTAAAACAATCCTTAAATACTAAAACCACTCTTTGGCTCGGCGCTGATATCGAATGGGCCAGTATGTGGGTAGAGGAATTTCAAGCGAATCCCCTTGGAAGCCCAGACAATGCTCGCTACCAGGGTCAACATTATGATTTTAAAGTGGGCAGCCAACAGATTGCCGCCTTTGCCAATCTCGAGGGACAAATTAACCCCAAGCTAATCGCTGAAGCCGGTCTGCGGGTTGAAACCATTAACTATGACTACCAAAACAAGATGCTCGCCGGAACCACCAGAGACGATGGCAGCCCCTGTAATTCAGCCGATGGTAGCTGTCGTTACTTCCGCCCGGCAGATCGCTCCGACCGTATCGACAACTACAACTTTCAGGTCGGTGTTAGATACCAGATCAACCAAGAGTTATCAGTGTATAGCCGCATCGCCAGCGCCTATCGTGCGCCGCAGATAAATGAGCTATATCGCCTGCAAAAAGAACAGCAAATCACTGATATAAAATCTGAACAACTAGAGAGTTTCGAAGCTGGCATGCGCTTTGATCAAAATGCCCTGAGCGCCGAACTCAATCTTTACCGCATGAATAAACAGCAGGTAATTGTTAAAGATTCCGATGGCTTTGTGGTCAGTGATGGTAAAACTAGCCATCAAGGCATTGAATGGCAACTCGGTTATGCCCTTAACTCAGAGTGGCAAATCGCTACTGCTGGCGCCTGGGCCAAACATCGCTATGTTGATAGCAGTTCACTCAATGGCGTTACCATTAAAGGTAATGATATTGATACAGCACCACGCCATCAGGGTAGCGCCCACCTATTCTACCAACCCTCTGAGCAGACTAGTGCCGAGCTTGAATGGCTCTATCTGGGCAGCTACTTTCTCGATGCTGACAATGCTCACAAATACCCCGGGCACAGAGTACTTAACCTGAGTTGGCGACAGAGTTTTTTGCAATGGGATCTGCGACTGCGGCTGACTAACCTCAGCAATAAGCGCATTGCCGATCGCGCCGATTACGCCTTTGGCAGTTACCGCTACTTTGTCGGCGAAGGACGGGGAATATTGGTTGATATAAAACGTTATTTTTAATCCCTAGCTAGGCCCTTGGACATAAGCAAAAAATCGCGCCCATTCATGCTAAAATCGCGCCCACACAAAGCCAGAGTCAGCGCCTAAGCCATCATGTTAAGAATCAGCGAAATTCAATTACCCCTTAACCACACCGAAAGTGATTTACCTGTGGCGATTGCCCACAGGCTAAAAATCACCGCCGATGAGCTGCTCGAATTTAGCATTTATAAACGCAGCTATGACGCGCGCAAAAAAGGCAATATCCAACTTATTTATCAAGTTGACGTTAAGCTCGATCAGAGTCTCGAACAGCGCATATTAGAGAGCACCGCCACCCTGCATCGAGTTGGGCCCAGCCCAGACACCAACTATAAGTTTGTCGCCCAAGCGGCCACAGACTTTCCCACCGCTAATCAGCAGCGGCCAATTATTATAGGTTTTGGTCCCTGCGGCATTCTAGCGGCACTGGTACTGGCGCAGATGGGTTTAAAACCCATCGTGATCGAACGTGGCCGCGAGGTGCGACAACGCACCCAAGACACCTGGGGATTTTGGCGAAAACGCAAATTAGACAGCGATTCCAATGTGCAATTTGGCGAAGGCGGTGCCGGTACCTTTTCCGATGGCAAGCTCTGGAGTCAGGTCAAAGACCGCCGCCATCTGGGACGTAAAGTTTTAAAAGAATTTGTGATTGCCGGTGCGCCAGAGGAAATCCTTACCGAGAGCAGACCCCATATTGGTACCTTTAAGCTGGTTACCATGGTCGAGAATATGCGTGCCGAAATTATTCGCCTCGGTGGCGAGATACGCTTTGAGCAAAAGGTCGTAGGTATTCATCGGGAAAATGATGGCGAGACTGAAGGCAATGGCCAAATCACTGGCATAGAACTCAGCAGTGGTGAAACTCTCCACAGCCGTCATATTATTCTCGCCATTGGTCACAGCGCCCGCGATAGCTTTCAAATGCTCTATGATCAAGGGGTTTATATCGAAGCCAAACCCTTCTCTATAGGCTTCCGTATTGAGCACCCACAATCAACCATTGATCGCGCTCGCTTTGGTGAGCAGGCCGGCCACCCTGTCTTGGGTGCCGCAGAGTACAAACTGGTGCATCACTGTAAAAGTGGCCGCAGTGTCTATAGCTTCTGCATGTGTCCTGGCGGTACCGTGGTTGCAGCCACCTCTGAAGAGGGACGCGTTGTCACCAATGGTATGTCGCAATATTCACGCAATGAACGCAATGCCAATGCCGCCATAGTGGTGGGTATTTCTCCCGAAGAGGACTTCCCCGACCATCCCCTCGCCGGTATAGATTTACAGCGTGAACTGGAGTCACTGGCCTATCAGCTGGGTGGCGAAAATTACAATGCACCGGCACAGCTTGTGGGCGACTTTTTAAACAATAAACCGTCGACCAAACTGGCCAGTGTAACGCCTTCCTACAAGCCGGGAATTACATTGGGTGATCTGTCCAAAGCACTGCCAGAATTTGCCATCGAAGCCATTCGCGAAGCGATTCCCGCCTTTGATAAGCAGGTTAAGGGGTATGCCATGGCCGATGCGATTATGACCGGTGTAGAGACACGTACCTCTGCTCCAGTCAGCATTAAGCGCGATAGATATTATGAAAGCGTCAATACCCGCGGGCTCTACCCTGCTGGTGAAGGTGCAGGTTATGCCGGCGGGATTTTATCTGCGGGTATTGATGGCATTAAGGTTGCTGAAGCAGTGGCTTTAAGTATGTTAGAAGCAAAATAGATTTAGGTAGAAGCCTAGCCCCTTCAAACCCATAGTAAATTAATCTTCACTCTCATCCTCATCATCGCCAATGGCAGCATCAACGACTGCAGCGCCGACTTTAACCGGAGCCGTCACCACTGCTATAGCCACATCGGTGACACCTTCGACAGCATAGGCTACCAAACAACCGGATTGAGATACGCTTAAAAGAATAATAGCGAAGATTTTTTTCATTGTTTTGCGCCTTTTAGATGAAGCCTGATTATAGGGTTTATATTGGTAGCCTCTTAGAACCTGTATTGAGTTCGAAAAGAGATCGCATCGCCAGAATCCAACGCATCCATATTAGAACCGTTAAGATCATAGCCACTGAGTTCTGTTCGCGTAAAATTAAGCATCAACTTAAACGCTTTTTGGTAATAGTAATTAACCCCCAGCAGGCTGTTGGTTATTTCCATACCATCCTGATTATCTTCTGCATCCAGGTAGCTATGCCTCAAAACCAACTGCCAGGCACCAGACTCGGCATTGGGCCTAACAGAACTAAATCGACCCTTCTTGTAACGCAGCGAATCATTGCTAATAAAGTAACTGCCCTGAATGTAATAGCCTGTATAGATAGCACTTTCGCTACTTAACTTTGCTGTAATATCTTGATAGAAAGCTTCAGCGACTAAGGCAGTACGGCCCTTAACCCATGCAGACTCCAAGGCAAATTGATCGAGAGAATCTGCTTGAAAATTACGCGTATCGAGGACATCTGCGGAACTATGAACTTCAGCATTACTTTCAACTTCAAATTCAGCACCATCCAGATCACGCAGAGAGAAAGAGCTACCGAAGTGCAGAACCTCTTCATCGCTGTTAACCGGACTAAGAGTAAATCGACCAGTTAAAGCTAGTTTGCCACCGCCCCCTTGAGCAATATCACTGCCATATTCACCGACATCGTAAATTCCAACACTCCATGAATAATCGTTACTATCAGATGACAGGTTCACGCCATGATTGCGCCCTATCCGGAACGCTTGACTGGCAATACTGCGCTCAATAGCCGAGCTGTTTTTTAAACTGGTCATCAGGTCTAAACTAAACGGCTCTTTGTCCTGACCGATAATAATGTCGGCAAAGTCCCAACCCTTATAGACAATATAGGCATCCTTAACTTCCGTGCGGCTGTCTTGCTCATCGTAGGCCACCTGCAGCTTAGACGCCCAATTCTTGGTTAATCCGAGCTTTAAATACAGCTGCGCTCGGCGTAATTCTGATTCGTCACCACCACTAACTGCCTCTTCACCTTCAGTACTATAGGCCCCATCGAAGGAATCAAAATCGAACAAAATACTGCCGCCATAATCAACATCACCGGCTTTAGCAACCACCTGCCCTGCCACAAATAGGCATAGGCAAGTGCTAATAAAGGCGAATGAAAGCTGTTTAATACTATTCATTTTGTTAGTCCTTTTGTTAGCCACCTTGTTAGTCATTTTAGTGCTCATTTTACTGCCCCTCTTTTGACAGAGTCTTTGTAGAAGAGCCGCTAGAAACTAAATCTGATTGCTTAATAATGGCGGTCTCTCTGGTGCTTTTTTCATTGTAGAAAACCCGGATATGGGCAATATCTTTAAGAAAATCGATAGTATCTATCTCAAATCTGTAGATATCCAAACCTGTTCGCGCCACCAAATCCTCAAGCAGACGGTGATGATTCTCAGGTTTAATATTCTCGATATTTTCGTATATCACTGGTTTTTCATGAGTTCGTGGCGCTAACAGTCTGGTTTCAGCCAGTGTAGCCAGCAAACATATCAGCATATTGATAAGCAAAATTTCCATTGCCGCCGCAGGAACAACCGCGTTTATCAATGCGATAACAATCACTAAAAATAGATAGGTCATATCGCGAATCGGCATCGACTCGGTTCGATATCGCAGCATAGAAAATACTGCAAACAGACCAAATGCAAAGCCCATCGACATTTCAATATCATGCAGTAGATGCGCCACCAGAAAAACACCGATACCAAACATCGTCAGGCCCAGTAAGGCATCACGATTTGTGGAATAGCGGTAATAGATACCACGCATTAAAACCAGTACCGACACCAGATTAATTAATAGCAGGAGTAAAAAAGGTGTATCAAACAAATCCATGGTCATACTGTAATAGTCCTGAGTGAATTACTAATTGAGCTTAAAAAGCGAATTTAGAAAGTGAGTCTAGAAAGCGAATGACTCAGCTTGGCCACTTTATTGATATCCCGTCTAAAGCGATTGGTTTTAACTCTGTTCTGGGTGGTCAGGGATACACCGGCACAGTACTTACTAAACGTCTGCGGCCTTACCCCCTGAGATCGCAACAGGCGATAAAAAGGCGATTGCCGATCAATACGTCGCTGTTTAAGCTCAACGATAACCACATCATCAAGCATCACTTGCCTACCGGAATCCGGGTCGATAAAACTAGCCTTGGTATCCAGAGTAACTCGCTCCCCGAGACTCTCGCTAGCCAGACATATTCGCTGATAACCCACAGTCTGGCTGGGCTGAAGCTTGGCAGGCTCAACAATACCCTGATCCGACAAGAAACCGGCATGCTCTATCAATGCCTTATTTGCATCCAGATCTGCTGCTCTGCGGGTCTTTACCGTTCGGCCTTTATTGCTTTTAAACTTTAACTCTAAAAAGGCAGTCCCAGTATCGACATAATGCCGATGGCGAACCTTGAATCGATTTAACTTACCGTTGTGGTGCATGTGGTAATAGTTAAAATCGTCGGTATCAAAATAAACATTTAAATAATCGCTATGTTTTATGCCATCAATAGACAGCAGAGAATAATACCGGCGGGATTCTTGCAAAAGGTATGGCAGCTGTTCTGCGGGCACAACAAACTTGCTATCAACCCGATCCATCAGCTTCGTATTATTGATATCACACAAGCCATGGGTATCGAATGCACCCAGTGCATGGTCAATAGTATTCAGCAGAGACTGATTCATAGTTATCCCAAAAACCCCTAACCGACTGTCACGCGACTGAAACGCGAGGGAGATCGAGAAAGAATGTAATAATCGATAGGTTGCTAGTTAATTTTATTTTAATTGTTATGTTTTTCTGCTCCCAATAGTAGCACCATCACTGTCAATATAGAAATTCTGTTAAAAACAACTTTCATGCTCTTATCACAGTATAAATAGATAGTTAATCTTGCTAGCTTCAGGTAACGTAAATTGTTGTGTGTAAACGCTAATATTGGAGTGGGTTTTGGAAATTATTCTTTCGGCTATATGTTTTTTCAGCATAACCGCCTTTGTTTATTTTAGAGTTGGGTATGCCAATATTGCCGGCAGCTATCGCCTGTGGTTTCAGGAGGGATATTGGGTAAATTACAATGTAGTCGAAGCTGGGGCATGGCTGGCAAAAGCCGCGGTTATTCTGCCCGGGCTTATCTGGCAAAAAGAAATCTGGCAATTGCACGTAATTACACTCTTTACCTCAGGCCTGCTGATTTGGGTATCTGAGCGAAAATTGCTGCCGACAATGGTCGCCTTTAATACGCTATGGATTGGTTTGTCATCGGTAGTTATCGTGCGAAATATATTCTGAATGGGCCAGAAGATTTACGCTTAATAATAAGGATTAAACCATGAAGCAATCGTTCAACGGATCACTTTATAGAGTAATAATTTTAATAACTGCTCTGCTGACAGCAACTTTATTTATAAGTACTCTACTTTCAAGTACTCTGGCACAAAATGCCGGCACGACAGGAGACAAAAGCGTGATTATTGATGTTAGAACTTTAGAAGAATGGAATGCTGGGCATCTTGCAACGGCACAGCACTTACCCCTAGATCAAGTGACAGTCTCAATAAATACACTGGTGGTAGATAAGAATCAACAAGTGTATCTGTACTGCCGAAGTGGCAATAGATCCGGGCAGGCTAAGATAATTATGGACAGTATGGGCTATACCAATGTTACTAATGCTGGCGGTTTGGGTAATGCCAGTGAGCTGCTCGCTATTGAGATTGTTCAATAGCGCTTTACCATCGCTTAATCCCTGATATAAAACTGGCTAGTAGCCGGCAAGCTAATTACCTTAGCTCTCGATAAAACTCTGATTGATCCACAATCCATTAGTCACCTGACAATCTATGGCATCCAGAGCCATATGCAGCAGCAAACCAATGCCGACAATTCTCGTCTTGGGAAACAGACAGAGGGCTGCATAAAGCAAGATAAAGCCAGGTTGGTGCAATGGATGAAAGCCAATACTGCAGCGGCCGGGATCATAAATGGGGTTGGCCACAAGATGATCGAAATCGACCACCATGGTAGCCAGCATCACCAGAAAGGCAGACTTCCAACGGTCGCGAAAGAATGCCGTGGCAACTAGCGCAGGGACCAAAAAATGCAACAGTAAGTGGATCAAAAATATCCTTTAATACAAGTCTAAAATAGTCAGTGTAAAGAGCTAGTTAAAAAGCCTCAACCTAGTCTTGAATAATAGAGCCAACAGCCCTAAAACCCCATAACTAATTAGCCCCATATATAAAATATCAACAATATCGATAGCGCGTAAATAGGCACTCAAATCGGCAACTAAATCACCCGATATTTGGTTGATAGGCGCAAGAAATACCAATAAGCAGGCAGTCAATAACACTGAAAAAACCAACACTTGCCTTTTTGTCTTTCTAGAGGCCTGCTCCTGGGCAATAAGCGTTAAGGTATAAAAGCTAAACAGCTCTTTGTCTCTTTGCTTGTAGGAAACGGCTTTTTCTTTATTGATGATCTCTTCAAATGAGTTCATTTTAGTTTCTCCATTGCACGGCTTATCTTGGATTTTACAGTGCCCGCTTTCAAATCTAAAAAATTGGCGATATCACTGATTTGATAGTCATAAACGTATTTGAGGGTGAAGAGTATCTTTTCATCCTCAGTCAATGGCTTAAGCAGATCAAAAAAGTCTTGATTGCCACTGAGGTCGGGAGAATAGCTGGGTTCGTTACCTGCGTGTAAATCCGCATATGACCTCTGCTTTTGAACCATATCCTTAAAGCAATTAACCGCAATACCTGTGAGCCAGTGCTTGTAGGTCTTGCGAGAGTCAAAGCTTTTCAGGTAAGTGTATGATTTGAGAAAGCTCTGCTGAGAGATATCCTCAGCAAGCTCTCGGTTACCCAGTGTCAGGCGCATACCCAACCCAAATAGGTAATCAGCATAGCGCTGTATAAGAACCCCATAATGGTGATTGCCACCACTCAGGGTTCTTTTTACCAGCTCTTCATCTGACTCCATTAAGCGTTGGCTTCAGCGGTCTTTTTCTCGGCATAAATACCAAAACTCAGCAGGGCCAAACCCAGTGATGCGACCAACAGACCTGAGCCCCAAACCACTGTCGTATTTAAGCCAAATTTCCCTAAGAGAACAACACCAACGCCTATGCCGATTAAAATGGCACCACTTTTAATATCATTGACCTTCTGCCCTTCTTCTACATAGCCAGGGATACTCTGCAATAACTCTGGTGATAGCTGTTGTCCGCTTTCAATTAATTTCTGTAAGGACGTATGAAACTGCTCCTTCTTTTTATTGCTGAAATGCAGGGCAACCCAGACAACGAATACAGGCATTCCAAAAACAGCGACGATTCCAACAATGGGTACTAGAGCATCTATAAAGCTTGTCATATTATTTTCCTTTTCAGTTAAGTGTAGTTGAGTCCTTCAAATACATATACCTCAAACATTCGAAAAAGGTTGCAGGGTTTTATATGGAAATATAAATTGCCGTCTGCACGGGGTTTAAATACAGGGCAATCCAGACGACGACTACAGGCATTCCAAAAACACTGACGATTCCAAAAGTGGGTACTAAAGCATCTATAAACTTTGACATGTTCTTTTCCTTTTCAGCTAAGCGTAATTGAGTCCTTCAAATACATATACCTGAAACATTCTGAAAAGGTTGCACGTTTTATAGGGGAATATAGATTGCCGCCGGCGCGGCAATAACAAGACTAAGGCTTTACCCCAGGTGCAAGCCCACCGAATAGCGCAAGCCCATCACAGAGCGCAAGTACTAGCGCTCGCCAAAAGCTTCCGTAGTAGTTTTACGTATCGGTTTAAGCAGATATTCCATCACCGTGCGATCGCCGGTTCGAAGGTCCACCTGAGCAGTCATACCCGGGAGAATAGCCAACTCTTTTCCTGTCGTGGTCAGCGCCGGGTAAGTTAGCGTAGAGATATGCACGCGATAATAGATCTCCTCACCCTTAGAGGTCTCCTCTTTAAGCGTATCTGCACTGACATACACCACTTCACCAATTACCGCGCCAAAAATAGTGTAATCGAAAGAGTCAAAGCGAATGGTCGCTTCGATCCCGGGTTTCACTTTGGCAATATCCGCAGGTAGTACCTTGGCTTCAACAATTAGGTCATCCCCCACCGGAATAATCTGCATCAGCTCTTCACCCGAACGGAGTACGCCACCAACGGTGGTAACCCTGACATTTTTAACAATACCCGGCAGCAATGCAGTAAAGACACTGTCCTCTAACTCTTGCTGACGCTGGGTGAGGATTTGAATATTTTGCGCAATACCATCATCGGTATTATTCAATTCGAGACGCGCGTCTTCGAGGTACTGATTGCGACGATTGATTAACATAGCCTCAGCCTCATTTAAGGCGCGTGCGGCACGGATAACTTCGGAACGGCTTACATCGCCAGAATTTGACAGATTTTCAACCAGATCAGTTTCTTCCCGGGCCAGTTGAACGGCAACCTTAAGTGTTCTTAACTGTTCACTTAAACCCAGACGACGCTGATCAAACAGTGCCTGCTCAACCTTAACAAGCTCGGGAAAACGCAACACATCTGGCGAAAAAACCAGAGTTTTAGCTTCGGTGACTTCGGCACGCAAACGCGTGGCTTTGGCTTTTAGGGCCGACAACCTTACATCCACTTCCTTAACCGCCGCACCAATGCGAGTTTGGTCGAGACGAGCTAAGACTTGGCCCCTTTCAACCCGGTCACCCTCGCGCACATAAATAGCCTCTAACACACCGCCATCCACCGCCTGAATAATCTGTACACGACTGCTGGCGATAACTTCGCCGCTAGCCCGTGCGACCTGATCGAGTCGGAATACCGAGGCCCAGCAGATAAATACAAACAGCCCGAGTAACAGTAACCACAGCGCCGGAGAATATTTACGCCGGTGATAGTTTTCCAAGCTGGTAATCGCCTGCTGATTCGAAACCCCATCATGGGCAAAAAAACTATCAAATAACATTGGGTCTTCCCTTGTTCGGCTGAGCCTGAGTAAGCGCCTGAGTCTGCCGACTTTTTCCGCGTTTGGCGGCCTGATTGGCCATCATCTTAGAAATCACCACCTCGGGATTCCCATCCTCAGTCACTTCGCCACGATTGATCACCAGTACCCGATTGGCCAGCTTTGATGCCAGCCCGGGACGATGCGTCGAGATAAATAAAATATCATCTTCCTTTACCTGCGACTGAATCGCCTGAAGAACCTTTTGTTCAGTTTCCCCATCCAGTGAGGAAGTTGGCTCATCGAGCAACCAAATTTTAGGTTGGCCGAGAAACACCCGACCCAGACCGACCAGCTGCCGCTGACCACCAGAAAGGCCCTCACCGCCCTCACTGATTTCCAGATCCATACCCTGAGGATTATCCGCAGCAATCGAATCAATACCGAGCATTTCACTGACCTGCAGTAAATGAGAGTCACCGGCGACACCAGATAGATCCAGATTTGAACGCAGAGTCCCCTTAAACAGATGCACCGATTGCGGAAGATAAGCGACATGCTCGGCAACCATATGCGGGTCGATTTCCCAAAGGTCTGCATTACCCAAACGTATCCGCCCTTCTGTAGGACGATAGAGGCCTGCCAGTATCTTAAGAAGCGTTGATTTACCGGAGCCAATCGGCCCGAGTAATGCCACGCGCTCGCCTTGTTTAAAACTCAACTGGTTAATACTTATCTGTTTGACTGGACTCTGCGGGTAGGAAAAACTCACCCCATCCAGTTCGATTTTGTCCGGTGCCTGATCGGGCATCAATAGAGTTTTACCCAGCGGACGGTCTTTATCCTGAAGCAACACCTGATTAACCATTTGCAGTGCCTGATTAACATTCTGCCACTGGGTAAAAAGCTGCACACTTTGAGCTACTGGGGCAATGACTCGGCCGCCGAGAAGACTACAGGCAATCATCGCACCCATAGTCAGATTACCCGCTTCAACCTGACCGACACCGACGACAATTGCGCCGACAAAGGCAATCATACCGAGACTACTTGTAGTTACAGTGGCCCGGTTACTAATCGCCTTTTGCTGAATATTGTATTTCGAAATAGTATTGGTGATCTGTTGCCACTGCTCAGAAAAACGCCAACCGGCGTTACTGCTGCGAATAGACTCGGCGCCCTGAATCGCATCCACCAACAAACCCTGACGCTCATTGGTGCGCATCATTTGCTCTTTCATTAAATTGCGCAAACGCCGCTGAGTAATCCAGCCGATTAGAACCGCTACCGGTAGCAACAGCGCATAAACATAGGCAATGGGGCCGCCAATCAATGCAATAAAACCAATAAACATCAAAGCGAAAGGCAGATCAATCAGTGAAAAAATCACACTTGAGGTAAAGAACTGCCTGACCTGATCCAAACCACCGACCTGTGCGGCAAGTGTGCCCAAACTGCGCGGACGAGAGTCCAACTGCAAGCCCATCACATGATCAAATACCTGCTGGGAAACCGCTTTATCCACCGCACAGGAGACACTGTCGAGAATTCGTGCACGGACTGTTTTTAACAGCCAGTTCAAGACAATCACTACCACCATACCCGCCACCAAGGTGTGCAGAGTTGCATAGGCTAGGGTGGGCACAACACGGTCATAGACCTGCATTGCAAAAATCGGCGTAGAGATAGCCAGAAAATTGACCACCAAAGAGGCTAAAAGTGTATCGCGCAGCCAGCGGCGCTCCTTAAATACCTCATCTAAAACTAGCCGTGCGGCTATATTTCCCTTCGCAAAAAAGGCGGTTTTTTGAGGGGCTGCCGGAGCGGTTCGCAACCACAACAGCAGTTGATTTTCCAACTCATCGCTGGGCAGCTCACGCTGCTCGCCGTTGGCACCCGTCAGCAACAGCAGGCCCTCTGCTGCCTGCTCGACCAAATGCCATTGATCCTGATGAAGCACCATCGCCGGCAGACGACGCTGATCAAAACGGTTCCAACTTAATTGTGCGACCTGTACCCGTTTTAACTGCAATTCTTTAATCACCACGGCAAGTTGCTGTGCCGCTGTGGCAGTAGCCATGGCCTGCTGAACTTTAAGGCAGGCTTGGTTTAATGCACCGGTCTGTACCGACACATCGAGGCGATCCAGTAATAACTTTAATACCTCTGCAGACAGCGGCAATGGTCCGCCATTGGCGTCAGCTAGTTTTGTATTAGATGATGATTCAAACACTGTCTTCATAAAGCTTGTCTATCCGTCTGCTGATCAAGATTGCCTATCATGGTTGCTACGCGCAATGACAGAATCAACCAGTTATTTTGTATTTGTGATAACTGAAGTCGTTGTTGGGTCAACTCTCTCTGGGTGTTTAACACTTCCATCCAAGATTTGCGCCCACTCTGGTATTGGCGCATAAAAGAGGCCAAGGTATCAGTCAGCGAATCGACCACCTGACGCTGAGACTGAATTGAATTCTGGAGTACCTGACGGTTTAACATAAGCATACTGACCTGGCGTTTAACACCATTAATGGTCGCAACAACCTCATATTTTGCGGCATTCGAACGGGCTACAGCGGTTTTTACCTGACCGCGGCTTCTCAAACCAAAGCCCTCATAGCTGGCAACAAAATTGACCCCGTAACGGGTTCGCTGAGTATTGATCAGCGAATCGCCGACATCGTGGTCAACCTGTAAATATAAATTCGGCTTTGAGGCGGCTTTTTCCTGTTTTATCGCCAACTTTGCCACCTCTAAACGCTCGCGCTTGAGTTGCAAATCGGCACTGTTACTCAGGGCAAAATGCTCCACCTGCGGCAAGTCGGGCAGTTCCGCCAACTGCGCATCAACAGGACTGTCTGCACCTACATAAATCTGTGTCAGGCTCTGCAACTCAGACAGAGTCACAAGTAACTCGCCACGAATATTGTCACGCTGAACCCGGGCCTGAATTAAGCGTGAACGAGCCAGCATCACATCAGCTTCACTGTCGAGTAGTCCCTGCTGGCGTCGTTGAATGCGTTGAAAAAACTGCTTATGTTGACTGATATCGTCACTAGCTACTTGCTCGCGCGCTTTAATACCCTGCACTCTGGCATAGGTCACTGCAGTTTCTTCTATCAACTGTCGCTGTACCTGTAAAAGCTCCCACTGCTGCGCACTGAACTTAGCCTCGGCCTGCTCAATGGCGCTGCTAATCTTGCCAAATGTCCACAGCGGTTGTTGCAGGCGCACCGAGCCCTGATTGAACTCGTCATTAAGGTTATTGGCCTGTAGCGATAGGGTTGGATACCGTCCAGCTTTGGCGCTATCAACAGTATAACTCTGGGCATCCAGCTCAGCCTGTTTGCCTTTGATCGCGGGATGATAAGTAAGCGTCGCCTGCAGGGCAAATACCAGACCTTGATCCACGGCACTGCTCGAGATTTTTTCTGCCGCCATTAAGGGCAACCCACTACTGCCTAAAAAAATAAGTACCAGTAGTTTGGTTAATATTTGCCACTTGAAAAACAATTGATTCAATCCCCTAATTAATTTGCTTACCGACTAAAAATAAAAACTACATTTAAAAAAAGAGCCCAACTAAATCTGGATAAAACTATCTAGGAACCAACTCACCACTTACAGCAGCTGTATCATCGAGTAGCTCTTGATTTTCATTGTTTAGTCCATCAGCTATTCCATTAGCCTTACCCTGCCGTCCAGCAACCCTTGATTCCAGTTCTGCGGCCTTTTCATGCTCGCCAACCTCGATATAAGCCTTTTGTAGGTTTTCGCTCCACTCCCGTTGCCAAGGCGTTTTTTCCAGTGCCTGTTCAATCTGCTCTATGCCCTCAGGTAGGTGGCCTTTGCGCAAATACACCATGCCAGTCATATAGCGACAGGCTGCGTGTTCGGGGTTGTGGTGTAACATTTTTTTAAAACTCAGCTCGGCAGCATCCAGATCACCCTGATGGAAAAGCTCAACGCCCTCTACCAGAAATCCCGGTTGCGGCAAGCTGAGCATTTCGATGGGATCGGGTTGAATTTTGCCATTGGCGGCGGTTATCAACGGTGCCAAATGATCCTGATAATGAGTCCAACGGGCTTTAGACGTTTTATAGATTGGCTGTCTCACCTGCCAGACACTGGCGGTTTTAACTGCGCGGTCGAGCTGGTCAAAATTGACGACTTCGGGTTCCCAATCGACACCTATAAAGTCGAGCATCTTGCGAGAATAGGTCTCAACATCGTCCACAACATCCTCATAATTAACTTCCAATATGTCACCGGGAAACAGTTGATGCCAGTGATGCATCAGCAGGTTGTGATCGGCTAACTGTTCGCCAATATCGGCAAAATCATAAGCAAAACCCATACCGCCATGCTTTGCATGGTAGTCGGTGAAGAAATTGGAGATGGCTATGTCGCGGGGATCACGACGCACAGAAATTATTTTCGCGCGGGGAAATAAAAACTTAATCAAGCCAATATTTTGGAAATTATGCGGTAATTTATCCACCACATGTTTGGCTTCAGGAGCGAGCTCGCGCAGTTCTTCAAGTAAGTTATTGGCTATACCTGCACTGACTTTAGGGATTAAATCATCCACACAGTCGGGATACATTCGCCCGGAGCCAACATGTCGCTCCCAACGATTCAAACCCTCGACAACCTGAGGAATTAAACCCAACTCACCGGCACCAAATATCTCACTATGGCCGGAAATAATCTGCTCAACCAGAGTTGTGCCAGAGCGTGGCATACCCACCACATAGACCGGCAGAGTAGAATCCACACCTTGATCAGGACGATGCTTAAACAGCTCAGCGTTAAAACCGTATCTAATACGTGCACATTGGTTGCGGTGGGCTTTAGGGCTGTAAGACAAAGACTTTTTACTCGCCAGGTTGCCCTGACTGGCAAGTTCGAAGGCCTTTTTATAGTCTCCACGTTTCTGCCAGGCA
>Ga0209304_1000417_pt1 | contig 29351 bp, 30 predicted proteins | sample COGITO_mtgs_1004_4_FD_184789 | JGI IMG/M metagenome (GOLD analysis project Ga0209304, IMG submission 184789) | Pelagic marine microbial communities from North Sea - COGITO_mtgs_100423 (SPAdes) (version 2) | ecosystem: Environmental > Aquatic > Marine > Epipelagic ...
AAAACGAGTGGGTGGCACAACAGGGTGGGCCGACCTATTCATGGGAATACGCCCGCAGCGAAATAGAGTTCCTATTTAAATCCTCAACGGATGCACTAATACCGGTTGAGGTGAAAAGCGGAAAGCGTACCCGAGCAAAATCACTGAGTGTTTATGTCGACCGCTATTCGCCACAAAAAACCATTAAGTTAGTGGGGTCTACGGGATTTGTAGATGATCCAAAGGCCTTGGTTCTGCCGCTGTACTTTGCATCAAAAGTAACACAGTTGGCCTAGGCTGCGATGCTTGGGCGTGATAAGTGCCGTTATCAAAAATCGAAATAAAATAAATATCTAGAAAGTCTAATGTAAATGAAAAAATATCAAATCTATGGCATCGGCGCGGCACTGGTCGATACTGAAGTCGTTGTACCGGATGAGTTCCTACAAAACAATGGAATCGAGAAGGGTGTTATGACCCTTGTGGATGAGCCTCGTCAGGCTGAACTCCTCAATGTCTTTAGTGCAGACAACCACCACCTAATGAAAAAATCTGGCGGCTCGGCCTGCAACACGGTCATCGCTGCGGCAAACTTTGGTTCAAACACTTTTTTTAGCGGCAAGGTTGCCGCTGATGATGACGGCGAGCACTTTGTTGGCGATCTTGCTGAATCCGGTGTGGCCTTCCATTCGGCCTCGCCTGAGGCGGGGGTCACGGGGAAGTGCCTGGTTATGGTCACGGATGATGCCGAGAGGACAATGAACACCTACCTTGGGGCATCCGAACAGCTCACCGGCAGAGAGATCGATGAGGCGGCCTTGCTGGAGTCAGAGTGGCTCTATATCGAGGGCTACTTGCTCACTGACGATGCCAGGGCAGCCTTAATAAAAGACGTAGTATCCAAAGCCAACGAGTCTGGCGTCAAGGTTGCGCTGAGCCTTTCCGATCCCTTTGTGGCGCAGATCTTCGCGGACAATCTTCGGGCTGTAATCGGTGAGGGTATCGATCTTGTTTTCTGTAACAAGGATGAGGCCCTGGCCTTCACCCAGACCGAGACTGTTGATGAGGCGTGTGAAGCATTAAAGCAGAGCGCGAAAGCATTTGCCGTTACCGACGGCGCTCAGGGTGCGATCGTCTTTTATGGGAAAGACACAGTCAGTGTGCCGGGTGTACCTGCCGATGCGGTTGATACAAACGGCGCTGGGGATATGTTTGCTGGCGCCTTTTTGTATGCGCTGACTGCGGGTCGCGACTTTAAATGGGCGGCGGAGCTTGCCAATGAATCAGCAGCGCGAGTGGTGGGGCAGTTTGGCCCTAGGCTTGATGCGATAGCGTTTGATTCCATTAAGCAGACGTTCGGAATCTAGAACACGATAAAGGCTATTATCGATTATTAGGCTGACAGAAAATGGATTTCTGGAGTTTCTTGATCGTATAAATGAATGATTTTCTTGCTAAGTGAATTGTAAAAAAAGAAGGCTAAAAAATGACTATTTGCGCCGTTATTATGGCGGGAGGATCTGGCACTCGCCTATGGCCTGTCTCCAGAGCTAATCATCCTAAACAGTTTCTCGCTCTTCACGGCGATGACACTATGCTTCAGTCTACAGTGAAGAGGCTGGAGGGTTTGAATATTGAGTCCTCTATCACTATTTGTAATGAGGAACACCGCTTCTTTGTGGCAGAGCAGCTTCGTGAGATTGATAAGCTTGGTTCGATCATACTAGAGCCCATAGGCAGAAATACTGCTCCCGCTATAGCGCTGGCGGCTCTGTCATCGAAAGATGATGAAGATCCTATACTACTAGTGCTTGCCGCCGATCATGTTATTCAGGATGAGGCGGCGTTCACTAAGGCAGTTAAGGATGCAATTCCATTGGCCGAATCAGGGAAGTTAGTGACCTTTGGTGTTGTGGCTCATGAGCCGAATACAGGTTATGGCTACATAAAGAAGGGCGGATCTCAGGGTCCTGGATTCGCTGTCGATGTCTTTGTCGAGAAGCCCTCTGTTGAAGTTGCTAAAGAGTATCTCGAATCCGGTGATTATTTCTGGAATAGCGGTATGTTTTTATTTAAAGCTAGCCGATACCTAGAAGAGCTTCAGCAATATCGTTCGGACATCTATGATGCTTGCCAGTTATCAATAAAAGACGTTTCAAAAGATAATGATTTCTTGCGAGTTAATAAATCAGCCTTTGACGGATGTCCTAGCGAATCAATTGATTATGCGGTCATGGAAAAAACAGAGCACGCAGTTGTCGTTCCTATGGATGCCGGTTGGAGTGATATTGGTTCATGGTCGTCTTTATGGAACATTAGTAAAAAAGATTCAAATGGGAATGCTGCGCACGGGGATGTCATGCTTTACGATACTAGTAATTCCTATATCAGGGCAGATGACAAATTAGTTGTTGGTATTGGCCTGGATGATTTAGTGGTAGTGTCCACCAAGGATGTATTAATAGTTGCGCATAAAGATAGCGATCAGGATATAAAAAAGGTTGCTGATGAGTTAAAGCAAAGAAAGAGAACTGAATGGGAGCTTCATAGAGAGGTTTATAGACCCTGGGGAAAGTATGATTCTATAGACAATGGTGAACGCTACCAGGTCAAGCGAATTACGGTCAACCCGGGGGCAAAATTAAGTGTTCAAATGCATCATCATAGGGCTGAACATTGGATTGTTGTCTCTGGAATGGCCCGAGTGACAAATGGCGATAAAACATTCCTGCTTTCGGAGAATGAGTCGACTTATATCTCTATAGGTGTTGTCCATGCGCTCGAGAACCCAGGTAAATTGCCGCTTGAATTAATAGAGGTTCAGTCAGGTAGTTATCTGGGAGAGGACGACATAGTAAGGTTTGATGATAAGTATGGAAGGTCATGAAACGATACGTTTTTTTATGTATAACAGTGTAGGAGCGATAATTTGAAAAAAGCAATTATAACAGGGATTACTGGCCAAGATGGGTCCTACCTTGCGGAGCTTCTAATTGACAAGGGTTATGAGGTTCATGGCATTAAGAGGCGTACATCACTTTTTAATACTGATCGAATAGACCATCTTTATAAAGACCCTCACAATGCTGATTGTAAGTTATTTCTTCATTACGGTGACATGACCGATTCTTCTAGTTTGACGCGAATAATCCAAGAGGTTCAGCCAGACGAGATTTATAATTTAGCCGCCCAGTCTCATGTTGCGGTATCATTTGAAGAGCCAGAGTACACAGCGGATTCAGATGGGATTGGAGCTTTACGTATATTAGAAGCGATACGTATCTTGGGCCTTGAGAAAAAAACCAAATTCTATCAGGCGTCCACCTCTGAGCTTTATGGCGACGTCAGAGAAACTCCTCAATCGGAGACTACACCGTTCTATCCTCGTTCCCCTTATGCTGCTGCAAAAATATATGCGTATTGGATCACTGTTAATTATCGTGAGTCGTATGGGATCTTTGCGTGTAACGGAATATTATTCAACCATGAGTCTCCTCGCCGCGGAGAGACATTTGTTACTCGAAAAATAACTCGTGCGCTTGCTCGCATTAAGTTGGGCCTTCAGGATTGTTTATATCTGGGGAATATGGATGCATTGAGAGATTGGGGACATGCCAAAGATTATGTTCGTATGCAATGGATGATGTTGCAGCAGGATACCCCAGATGATTTCGTAATTGCCACGGGTGTACAGTACTCGGTTCGTGATTTCGTAACTATTGCGGCCACTGAGATAGATATGCCAATCGTTTGGGAAGGGACTGGATTGGATGAGAAGGGCTACTTTGATGGCCGATGTATTGTTCAAGTGGACCCGAGGTATTTTCGTCCAGCTGAAGTTGAAACTCTTTTAGGGGATGCGAGTAAAGCTAAAAATAAGCTAGGTTGGACTCCCGAAATAACCTTTGGCGAGTTAGTTTCAGAGATGATGTCTGAAGATATGAAATCTGCGAATCGAGACTTACTTATTAGCAATCAGGGTTACCAGGCGTTGGATCGGCACGAGTAAATTGATGGTTGATCTGTACTGAATTTATTAGAAAAGGTGTAATAGGGCTTTAAATATGTTTGAAAATAAAGTAATTCTTGTTACAGGTGGAACGGGGTCATTTGGGAATATGTTCGTACCAATGACGCTGGAAAAATATAATCCAAAAAAAATCATTATTTTTTCCCGCGACGAAATGAAGCAGTGGGAAATGGCTAAGTTATTTTCTGGCGACGATCGTGTAAGGTTCTTTATCGGTGATGTGAGAGATAAAGATAGACTTTACAGGGCTCTTGACGGTGTGGATTACGTGGTTCATGCCGCAGCAACAAAGATAGTACCTACGGCGGAATACAATCCTTTTGAATGTGTTAAAACAAATATCAATGGCGCTATGAATGTTATTGATGCCTGCATTGATAAGAGGGTTCAAGGGTGTGTTGCTCTGTCAACGGATAAGGCAAGCAGTCCGATTAATCTATACGGAGCCACAAAGCTAGCCTCTGACAAATTATTTGTAGCTGGCAATGCTTACGCCGGAGAGCATCCTGCCAAATTTTCAGTAGTCAGGTATGGTAATGTTATGGGTTCGCGAGGATCGGTTATTCCTTTTTTCAGCCAGATAAAATCAACTGGGACATTACCAATTACTGATAAGAGAATGACCCGCTTTATGATTTCTTTAGAAGCCGGCGTGGAGCTTGTTTGGCATGCTTTTGAGGACATGGTTGGTGGTGAAATCTATGTGAAGAAAATACCCTCGATGAAAGTTACTGATCTTGCGACCGCAGTTGCACCAGAAGCTAAGCAGAAGGAAGTGGGCATTCGACCGGGCGAAAAGTTACACGAGCAAATGATCAGTGCTGAAGATGCTCCGACGACATTTGAATATGAAGATTGCTATAAAATTCTTCCTATTATAAATAATTGGGCGGAGGATGAAAATCGAATTAAAGGTGGTGTAAAAGTTAGTGAAAATTTTACATATGACAGTGAAACTAATGAAGAATGGATGACTATTGAAAGTCTGCAGTCTTGGTTAAGCGACAACCAGAAAAAATTAGGGAATATTTAAAAATGATTCCTTATGGTAAGCAAGATATATCAGACAAAGATATTGAGGCGGTCGTCGCTGTCCTGAGATCAGATTTTTTGACTCAGGGCCCTATAGTCCCTAAGTTTGAAGCACTTATTGCCGGATATTGTCGGGCACACTTTGCTACTGCCTTCGCTAATGCTACTGCGGCTTTACATATTGCCTGCCTTGCCTTAGATGTAACCGAAGGTGATGTTGTATGGACATCACCTATATCATTTGTTGCGTCAGCTAATTGCGCCCTTTACTGTGGGGCGACCATCGACTTTGTAGATATCGATTACGCGACCAACAATATATGTACGTTAAAGTTGGAGGAAAAGCTCGCTGAAGCAAAAAGTCGTGACGCCCTACCGAAAGTTGTGATCCCGGTTCACATGGGTGGGCAACCATGTGATATGAAGAAAATTTTTGCGCTTTCACAGGAATATGGGTTTTCAGTGATTGAAGATGCTTCCCATGCTATTGGGGCGTCCTACTTATCTGAACCGGTCGGTTCTGGTCAATTTAGTGACATAACGGTGTTTAGCTTTCACCCAGTAAAAATAATAACGACAGGCGAGGGCGGTATTGCTGTCACTAACAATCAAAACCTTCACTCTAGAATGGCATTGCTACGAAGCCATGGTATCACAAGATCTCCGGAGCAAATGGTTCATGCGTCCGAAGGTGGTTGGTATTATCAGCAAACAGAACTCGGGTTTAATTATAGGATGACAGAGCTACAGGCAGCGTTGGGGGTTTCTCAGTTTACGAGGCTGGACAAATTCGTGAACACCCGAAATCAACTAGCGCTCAACTATGACAAAGAATTGCAAGGCTTTCCAATAGACATTCCGATGCATGAACCGAGGGTAAAGTCGTCCTATCATCTTTATATTGTGAAGCTACAGACATCCGATCCGTCCCTTCGGAAGAGTTTTTTTGATCATCTAAGGAGTAATGGAGTAGGTGTAAATGTTCATTATATACCGATACATCTGCAACCTTACTACCAAAATTTGGGCTTTAAAAAAGGCGATTTCCCTAACGCTGAACGATATTATGATAATGCTATCTCTCTCCCCCTCCACCCAAATCTTAGCGCTACAGATCAGAGTCATATCGTTGACAAAATCAGAGATTTCTTAGTGTGAATATCTGTGTAATTCCTGCCCGCGGTGGAAGTAAGCGCATTCCTCGAAAAAATATAAAACTATTCAATGGCAAGCCAATGATAGCGTGGTCTATTGAGGCGGCTCAAAAGAGTAATCTATTTGATAAAATTATCGTGTCAACTGACGACGAAGAAATCGCTTTAGTAGCCAGAGAGTTTGGTGCTCATGTACCTTTTTTACGGCCGGCTAAATTGTCAGATGACTATGCAACTACGACTGCAGTTATGGCACATTCGGTTCGGTGGGCTCTGGAAGCTGGGTTCGTGGTGGATATCGCTTGTTGTTTATACGCTACCGCACCTTTTGTTGCTGCGTCAGATTTGAAGTACGCTTTTGATGTAATGAACTCAGGTCGTTGGTCTTATGTCTTTACCGTTGGTGAGTTCTCTGCTCCTATTTATAGATCATTTAAGGCATCACCAGACGGAGGTGTTTGCATGCTATTTCCTGAATATTTTGATACTAGGTCTCAAGATTTACCTGATACTCTATTCGACGCAGGTATGTTCTACTTGGGGTCTACAAATGCTTGGCTGACGGGGCAGAAAATCTTTGATAGCCATTCATATCCGATAAAAATTCCAAGTGTGCGGGTCCATGATATTGATACGCAAGATGATTGGGAGCGGGCCGAGCTTGTGTGTCAAATATTGTCGGCTGAGTGATCTTCAATGGAGAACTCAAATATTTTTTTCCGTGTTGATTCTTCCTACCAAATTGGCAGCGGGCATGTGGTACGTTGCCTCACTTTAGCAGAGGGATTAGCGCGTAAGGGCGCATCATGTACTTTTATCTCGAGATCACTTCCAGGAAACTTATGCCATCATATTCGGTCGAAGGGATTTGTGTGCCTAGAGCTTCCTTCGGATGGCTCCAGTGATAGGACTAGTTGTAGATCAAATGATGTATTGAGGCACAGCCACTGGCTTGGAGTGCGTTGGCAGCAAGACGCTTCAGAAACAAGCCATATTCTTGAAGGGTGTTGTGTTGACTGGCTTATCATCGACCACTACGGTATTTGCAGTTTATGGGAAGATGAGGTTCGTAAATGTATAGCGGGTAAAGTTATGGTGATTGACGACCTTGCCGACCGGGCTCATGAATGTGAAGTGTTACTTGACCAAAATTTAGGGGCTGACATCAGCCTATATAAAGCACTCATTCCTCAGACTTGTCTGACATTCTTTGGTCCTGAATACGCTCTTCTTAGGCCTGAATTTAAAACCTATAGAGATATTAGCCTTAAACGTAGAGTTGGTGGAGGACTGGAACATATAGTTGTTAACTTCGGTGGAGGTGATCCCAATAACTATATTCTTAGAACGCTTGAAGCATTTCAAGCGTTGGACAACTTAGGCGATATCCATATATCCATTATTTTTGGTGCCCTAACAGCGATTACACCAAGGCATCGTGAGTTAGTCACCCAAATTCCCCATGAGATTACGCTGTTTCAGACGGTCGATAATATGGCAGAGATACTGGCTTCCAGTGATCTAGTTATCGGAGCTGCGGGGGTTAGTTCTTGGGAAAGATGCTCTTTAGGGGTTCCTTCTGTGGTTTTTTCGACGGCATTTAACCAGGATAACATTAGCAGCAACTTATCCAAGGCCGAAGTTGCATTCGTTATGGAAGAGGATGACTTTATTAATGGTAAGTTGGCACAATTAATTACTAATCTGGTTCAATCAGATATGCTAAAGCTTTATTCACAAAATGCTTCGCTAATTACGGATGGGCGGGGACTTGATAAGGTGGTTTATGGGCTCATGGGCTAAAAATATTACCGTAATTATTAGTTCCGAGATTCACCCGATCAACACATGGATTGAGAAGTGGGTAGAAGACAGGATTGATGCTAATGTAGATATAGTAAGAAGCCCAGAGGAGGCGATAGGTGGGGATATATGTTTTCTAGTTTCATGTACCACTATTGTTCCTTTGAAAATAAGGAAGAGATTCAAAAAGGTTTTAGTGATCCATGCTAGCGACCTCCCAATCGGTCGTGGTTGGTCTCCTCACATTTGGGAGATTATCAATGGTGGTGATGAAATAGTTGTCTCTTTGCTCGAGGCTTCCGCTAAAGTGGATCAGGGCGCGATTTGGAAAAAGTTGAGACACAAAATCCCCAAACATGCTCTGTATAAAGAGGTGGTGGAGGTTGTGAATAACGCCCACATAGATCTTATGAATTTTGCGGTTGAAAATTTCAATACTGTGGTTTCCCTGCCGCAGGATCCTGATGTTGAACCGACGTATTACGTTAAGAGAACACCTGCGGACAGTAAAATCTCACCACATAAGTCGATTGCGGAACAATTTAATACGCTACGCATGTGTGATTACAAACGCTTCCCTGCATTTTTTGAGTTGCACGGAAAAAGATTTAGAATACTAATTGAGCACTATGATGAAAAAAATGATTATTGATGGCCGGACTATTAGCCGGCAAAACGCTCCTTATATCATCGCTGAAATGTCTGCTAATCATAATGGTGATATTGAAAAAGCTTTTGCAATAATATCCGCGGCCAAGAAAGCTGGGGCTAGTGCAGTAAAGATGCAGACTTACACTGCGGACACGCTGACGCTGGACTCTCGCCGTCCCGATTTTATGATTAACGGTGGGTTATGGGATGGTCAATCTCTTTATGAATTATATCAGTCAGCTTATACTCCTTGGGAGTGGCATAAGCCACTGTTTGAACATGCTAAAAAGCAAGAGATTACTATTTTTAGCTCACCCTTCGATAACAGCGCCGTAGATCTGCTTGAGGATCTTAATGCGCCTGCATATAAAATCGCCTCATTTGAAGTTGTCGATTTAGAACTCATAAAATACGTTGCTTCAACTGGAAAGCCTCTAATTATGTCAACTGGAATGGCCACTAAAGACGAAATCGGAGAGGCTGTTAGTTGCGCTAGAGAGGCTGGTTGCCAACAATTAGCAATCTTGCATTGTGTGAGTGGGTATCCATCTCCAGTGACAGACTGTAATCTTGCTACCATCACCGACATGGCTGAAAGTTTTGGTTTGCTAACGGGACTTTCCGACCATTCGTTAAGTAATGGCCCGGCAGTTGCAAGTGTTGCTCTGGGCGCGTGTATTATAGAAAAGCACTTTACTCTTGATCGTTTAGGTGGCGGCGCTGATGATAGCTTCTCAATGGAACCCAAAGATTTAAAAGAGTTGGTTGATCTGACGTCAGCCGCCCATGCAGCCATCGGCGCTGTTGGATATCATTTAAAGCAGAGTGAGGTAGATAATATTAAGTTTCGTAGATCACTTTATTTTGTTAAGGCTCTGAAAGCAGGCGAAATAATAACCCGTGATAGTGTTCGAAGTATTCGCCCAGGCTATGGGATGTTGCCTAAGATGTTGCCGAGTGTTATTGGGTCCAAAGTCATGGTGTCTGTTCAGATTGGAACGCCTGTGACTGAGGATGTGATCGACAAAGCATAAAATACAGAATTCGTTTGTTCGTCACGTCAAAGCAAAAAACCAGCACCTTTTTGTTTGGAATAATATATTCCGATATGTGTTGTGTTTGAGTAACATCAATTATTTAGAATATGAACTGAGTTAAATATGTCAGATAGGAAAAAGGTTATAGTATTTCTTTGTACTGATTACATGGGTGTTGCGAACCAGATAGCTGAGTTATCGGATAGCATAAGCAGTCTAGATACACACCTTGTAGTGGTTACTGACCATGTTGATACTACGTCGATGCTGCAGAGTTCTAATGTACTCTTTAGACGTACTAACATAATTTTCATGGGAAACGATTCAGAATTGTTTGAAAGCCTCGCTGACATCAAAGCACGAGAGATTGTCTGCAACCATTTTGATATTAACAATTCATATGCCAACTTACTGTCCGTTGATTATGACCGTTTCGATACGCTAGGGCTAACATCCCCTGCATCTAGCCTCTTAGGTAGTGCCTTTTTAGAATTTGTAAATATGTTTCAGTACCTACATGCAAATTTCGAGGTCATAGCAAGTTTTAGTGAAGGCCCTCATAATTTTTTCTTGCGATCATATGACGCTTATAGGGATGGGACGCGCCGACACGGAAGATATATATACCTGCGTCCGGGACGAGTTGGTGACTCATTTTATTTACAAGATGCAGACTCTAAGGTCACTGTGCTTAAAGATTCCGGCTCAGATACCATCGCTGATGATGTATCCCCTTTTTATATGAGTGAAGACGCCCCCTTAATGCGTTCAATTTCGTGGAAAATACGTAATAGTGATAAAACTTCGTTATATTATGCGTTGTCCAAGATTTGGCGTACAAAAAGTATTCGACTGAATTTTTTTGATAAGCCAAATGTTATTTCCCTTATTTTAGCGCTGTGGTTGCGTGAGTTACGTTCTTATTATGTAACTATATCTGGTGGTACGAATAAATTTATCTCGGAGGATATTCCGCCAGGGAAGATTGTTGTTTATCCAGAACATTATCATCCTGAGGCGTCTACTTCAGCATATGATTTTACACTCCGTAATGACTATGAGAATGCAATCAGGATTAGAAAAGCACTTCCTGAAGAATATACGCTCCTGTACAAGCTACATCCTTCCAATAAAAATCGACATCCCACTGGGATGTTGCATAAAATATCGAAATTGCCAGGAGTTTTACTTGTAGAAAAATCCTTGGACATCAGGTGCCGTACGCCCGCTTTTGTATTAATTTCAGTTTCATCCACAATGATATTAGATTATGTCGAAAATGATAAGCCGGCTCTTGTCATCGGTAGTCCGGAGTTTTGCTCTGATACCCATTTAAAGTCTCGTCTGCTAAAGACAAGTATCGAGAAGTTCGAACAAAATCCAACAGCCTTAATCGGTGAGGCGGTTGAAAGAGCAAAAAATTCAGAAGCTAAGTTTTCGCGAGCGATGTTAGTCGGATCGTTGTACACACCAAAGCGTGATTTGGTATCGATTATTTCTAAATTGGTAGAGGCTCACACCAAATGATTGGAAATGGACTTGCTCGAGTAACAATTATTACCCCTGTATTTAATGGTCAGAAATTTATAAAGTCTTTCTTTGACGGTTTATTACTACAGAAATGTTCGTTCAGGGTGATAGTTATAAATGATGCCTCGAGTGACGACACCAAGGATCTCCTGCTTGAGTACCAGATGAAGCTACCGTTCGCGGTAGATATAATCACCGAGGCCACCAACATGGGGCCTGGTGCTGCTAGGTTTAAAGCTATAGGACTCGTCGGCACTGAATTCATTGCTTTCTGTGATATCGATGATGTCTGGCCGGAAAACAAGCTCCTTCTGCAGCTGGACGAAATGGAAAATTCTGATGCAAACTGGTCATACCATGGGCGACATATTTTTCTTAATGGCGAATCAACTGGTGAGTTCATTGATGTGAGCCCAATAGCAACAATGTTCGATGTTCTCACAACAAGGTATATTGGGTTGTCATCTGTTGTGATCAGAACTAGTACGGCGTCGCAGCTACCCTCTCTTGAGGGCGAATACTTGGGTGAAGATTATATTTGGTGGGCAAATTTGATGGCGATTACTGGACCGCCACTAGCAATTCAAGGATTGTTTTATGATTATCATATTCACGGCGGCTCCTCGTCAAAAAATAAGCTTAAGATGGCGGGTGCAGTGTTTGATATATACGTTATCCGTAATGTCATTCCAGTGGCCAGAAGTTTTGGTTTTCTTGCATTTATGGGTTATGCGCTTAAGTCGATAGTTCGGATGATTGTGAAAAAAAATGCTAGTTCGTAGATTAGGGCACAGATTCCAGATATATATTCCCTTGATTGCGACTACTGGATCGATGGCAATCAGGGCACTGTTTCCGATTTTGGGAGCGTATTTTTTTAGTCAAGAAGATTATGTTACTGCCGTTGCTTTTGTTGGGATATTAAGTATTGTTGGAATGCTTGCGGGATTAGAATTCCACTCAGTGATTATCAGGGAGTTATCTGAAAATATTGTAAGTGCTCGTTATCGCCAACGCGCAGTCTTTAAGAATTTAGCCACGGCGATCCCACGCGTTTTAATTAGCAGTGTATTTATATGGAGCTTAATTTGGCCCATTATTGGCGGCAAGCTTGCCCAGCCGGCAACTCTTATCTTACTACCTCTAATTGTTTTTTTAGACCTAATGCTATGTGAGGCTAGCCGTATACATAATACTACTGGAGAGTTTGTTGTTGGTACGATATTAACCAACGCGAAAAATGTAGGATGGCTGTTTATATTGCCATTTATTTTATTGACCGGTTTAAATGTCGTAGATTCTCTAATATTGTCGTATGGATTTAGTTTAATAGTATTAATTTTTATATTCGGCAATGACTTCAGAGTTCGTGATCTTATAGCGCTTCCAAAGCGTGGTCGTAAAAACGTTCAACGTTTTTTTCTAACGCTCCGAGGTTCTATTTTTCTGCTTCTGGTTGGGTGGATAGGGCTTTTGAACCCTATGGTTGAGCGATATATGCTAGCACTGTCTGACAACATCGAATTTACGGCAAACTTTTTTTTTATGGGTTCATTGGCTGCGATCGCTTATGTGCTAACGAGCAACATTACTTTAATACCATTCCATTCAACTTTATTGCGTCCCAAAAATTTAGACAATATAGTTGTTGTCCAGCTTATGAAGCGTATTTTGGTTACATGCCTATTGGTGGTGGTAGGCCTGAATGTCATGTTTTGGCTGATTCCTCAAGAATATTTTCCAGAGAATATCCTGAAAAAATGGGATATTTTCGTCCCCTTAGTGATTGCTAGCCAAATTATGGTAATCGGTTCCTTTTTCTCCATTAGGTTATATGCAGCAAAAGCAGATGTTAAACTACTTGCAGTTTCAATTGCTGAATTTTTGATGCGAGTAGGCCTCGTTTTTTTGCTAATCCGGATGAATACTTTACACCATATACCTATTGGAATGATGTGGTTGACAGCTATGATGTGCTTAATTAGATTTTTTATATATCGTGCAGTTAATATCAAATGACTATCAAGTTAAACTGGTGCGGATAAAATTTTTATGGTCCGGGTTTTTGCGGTAATTAGAATAACAATGTATGAGTTATAATATGGAAAAGAAAAAAGTTAAAAGAGAGTTTTGGATCGCATTAATTAACATCATGCAGGATGTTTGGTTGCGATCTCTCTTACGTAGGCAGTTATTTGGATCGTTTTTAAAGAAAATATTATGGTTTCGCGGGCACGCTCTTAAAGACATCAATCTGTCAAAGCAGCTAATGCAGCACCAGGCTGAACTAGAAAGTGATGGCGTCACCGTTATGCCGATTATTAGCCAGGAACTATTACGGAGGGTAATTGAACATTGCTCTTCAGCTACTCTGGTAAACCCATGGCGCAGAGAGGAGGGTGCTTTCAAATTAAGCTCGCGTCCATCCAGTACTAAAACAGCCCACCTGTTGGAGCCTTTGAAATGTCCAGGGGTTAGCGAACTAGTTTATGACGAAAACACTTTAAAAATAATGGCGGGTATATTTAAGAGTAAATTTGTCATTGATAGTGTCGATATTTGGTGGTCTTTCCCGACGAATGAAGATGCGCAAGAGGCTGAAAATTATCATAGAGATACGGATTCAACTGAATTCTATAAACATTTTATTTATATCACAGATGTAGGCTTTGACAATGGGCCAACAACTATTATTCCCGGCTCGCATCTCACAAAAGATTTTTATTCTAGTAAAAGATTTAGTGATGATGAAGTAGAGTCACTATATGCTGGCAAAAAGGTTATGACTGGTGCTGCAGGAACGAATTTTATAGCTAATACTCTTGGTCTTCATAAAGGGCAGCAGCCTAAAAGTGGAGTCCGCTTATTGATGCAATTTCGATTTTCGCTTCATGGTTCATCATTCCGTTACCGTGGGTCAAAGCATCCTTTTCATGCACCTTGGGTCTCTAAATATATCTATAAAGATTATTTGGTAGAGTGAATGTTTTTAGGCATTGCTGTCGTGTGCAATAATTGTTACTTAGTTATTTGAGGGTAATACTATCAAACGAGTTCTATTTTGGATTATAAAATTGCGGTTAACTAGATTTATCTTTTTAGGTGTTGTGAATTTCTTTGATTTATGTATCCAAGGAGTCTACGGCCGCTTGCGTTTTCACCTCCTTGTTGAAAAGGCTCATTATTCAAGTATATGCAGCTATAAGACTCAAATTAAAGGCGGCAAAAACATTGAAATTGGGCGAAGTGTCACTATTGGACCGCTTGGAACACTTGGCGCTTCATCGGATATTATCAAAATTGGTGCGTTCTCTAGGATAGCTCGTGGCGTCGTTCTTGAAACTGGCAGTTTGAAAACCGGTGGTAATCTTCCGTTCGGTCATATATCAGGTAGTATAATTATTGGAGAAGCGGTGGTTATCTATTCTAATGCGATAATCTTGGCGGGTGTTACTGTGGGCCGTGGATCAGTAATAGGGGCTGGCTGCGTAGTATCGAAAGATGTACCGCCATTCTCTGTAATAACTTTTGAAAAAAGTTCTGGGGTAACTCGCAGGCCAAGCCAGCGCAAGGCGCTTGATGACTCATTATTTGCTGCAGGAGTTACAGTGGACGTTGGGTCATGAAGTTATCGGAAGCGTTAGGGATCATTAATCGGTCTCGGACAATTGGCTCAGTACAGTCTTATAATTTAATCTGTGGGTTCACTCCCTTGCATCTAGAGACCTATATTAAGGCTATGTTACAGATGCAAGACTATGAGCATAGAGTCGTTATTAATCTTGGTGTATACGGCGATATATTCTCAGGATTAAACCAGTCAGCGCGCACTGTTCCAACTATCATATGTCTTGAATGGGGAGATTTTGACCCTCGACTTTCTTGGCGCTCATTAGGTTTCTGGTCTAATGAAATTCTTGAAAATATTTTATCTACTTTTAAAGGGAGACTTGATCGCTTTGCTATTGATCTAGAAAAAGCCGCCGAGGAAAGCAGGATTATAGTGACACTACCACTGTTACCCCTCCCTCCAATTGGAACTAATCCTTATATTCAGACCCACCCACATACCTTGTTACTAAAAGGCATGATGTTGGAGTTTGGAGCCAGACTATCGCTGCATAATAATGTTAGGATTCTGAATGACGACGCTATAAGGCTCGAAAATAGTGATTTGGATTGGGATTTTAAGTCGTATTTGAAAAATGGGTATCCCTATACATTAGGCACGACAGCTAGGTTAGCCACTAAAATTTCTAGGTTGGTGGTCGAGAGGTCACCAATCAAGGGAATTATCACTGATTTAGACAACACCTGTTGGTCTGGAATCATAGGTGACGATGGTCTAGATGGGATTGGATGGACTCAAGAGCATGGTGCCCATGAGCATGGTTTGTATCAAGCTATGCTTACTTCGCTAGCGCAAGCCGGTACCCTTGTCGCAATAGCCAGTAAAAATTCCGAAGACACCGTAGCAGAAGCGCTTGAGCTAACCTCTATTATGCTTAATAAAGCCCAGATTTTTCCTATTGAAGTCAATTGGGGTAGAAAGTCGGACTCGGTCAGTAGGATCTTAAATGCATGGAATATTTCCGCCGGTGATGTCTTGTTTGTGGATGACAATCCACTTGAACTTGCTGAGGTGAAACAGGCTTTTCCAGAAATGGAATGTGTAAGATTTCCTGTGGGTGAACCAAATAAGGTTAAATCTTTGATTGTTGAGCTAAGGGATAGGTGTGGCAAGTCTATCGTAAGCCCAGAAGATCTTATACGCCTGGACAGTATCCGGAAAATGGCTGTTTATAATAAAGATACAAAAAATCTTACTTCAAGCGTTGATTTTATATCTACATTGGATGCGAGTATTACTTACTCTATAAGTGATCGTTTTATTGATGATAGGGCACTCGAGCTGGTCAATAAAACAAATCAGTTTAATTTGAATGGAAAACGGTTTACGTTGCAGAAATGGGTTTCACTTAAGGAACAAGCGGATCGTTTTCTGCTATCTTTCGAATATAATGACAAATTTGGTGCGCTTGGCCGAATCTCGGTATTATCAGGGGTAATCGTTCAAGGGCAATTAGTAGTTGACGTCTGGGTTATGAGTTGCCGGGCTTTTTCTCGAGATATTGAGTATTTTATACTATCGGAGTTATTTGCGCATTTTGAAGTTGATGAAATATGCTTTGAGTTTTTAGATACAATCAAAAACGCACCGTTAAAAACTTTTCTTCTTACTCATACTATACCTGAACCCATTGGCGATAGGATAGTTATTGCGGCCGATGATTTCGTTTTAAATTGCCCAGATTTACATCATACTTCTACCAAAAAATTAAATTAATTATTATATAGGTTTCAACTTTCACTATGGATAAACAAGTTCTAATAAATTGCTTTAAATTAGTTTTTCCGCTTTTGACAGATGACGAAATACTTAGGTGTTCTACATCTAGTTTTCCCGAGTGGGATTCCGTGTCTAATATACAATTAACTTGTATAATTGAAGAAGAGTGTGGCGTTGATTTGCCAGACGATATCTTGGAATCCCTGACGTCTTTTGACCTTATTTTTAGGTATATACGTGATAAAGTCTAGATTACCTAAAGATATAAGACCTCAGGATATCCATTTGGGTTTGTCGGACGAGTTCACTCGCAGTGTTTCCTACAAGGATGTTATGCTCTTTGCCGAAGTGTCGGGCGATCATAATCCGTTACATACCAATGAAATTTATGCTAGAACGACGAATTACTCACAGCCAATTGTTCATGGAGCGTTTCAAATTGCCATGGCCTCCGAGTTTGTTGGCATGTATTTGCCTGGCCTCAATGTTATCCTCTCATCTGTCCAAGCAAAATTTATCGCGCCATTATATTACCCTTGTAAAGTAAAAATAATGGGGGAAATTGTTAGTTGGGATAAGGCGGGAAATCGAGGGGCAGTCAAGATTAAAGTAGTGGACCTCGAGAACTTCAATGTTACGAGTGAAATTACTATGGGTGTCACGGTGCATGCCTCCGCTGGTGTTGAAGCTATTCCTAGCGTTTCGTCAAAACATGAAATATCTAGTTTTAGTGGGAAAAAGATTGTTCTTCTTACTGGAGCCACCGGTGGTATTGGTGGGTCTCTGGTGGGCGCGCTTAAACATGATTATGACGTTATTTGTGTTGGGAGAAATGCTGCTGGTTTATCTAACCTCTGTGCAGGGTCTGGTTTGATTCCCCTTAATCTTTCTTTGGAACATGACATTCTCGGACCAATTAAGGATGTGCTAGAGGGGCGATATTTATATGGTGTTGTGCATGCCGCGTGGCCCAGCGTTCCAAAAGGAGGGCTTCTTGGCATGTCTCCTGACATTATTAATAACCAAATACAATTTGGGTGCGAGATTATTGTGCAACTTGCTAAAGCACTCTATACGCTTACAGATAGTAGTGGCGGTAGATTGATTGCGCTGGGTTCCACTTATGCACGAATAGAATCTGTTGCGTCAATCCCGGCTTACTCGTTGGGTAAAAGTGTTTTAGAGGACACGGTAAGACTCTTGGCTGCTGAGTTGTCGAGAAAACGTATTACTGCAAATGTAATAGCGCCCTCGTTTGTACCCACCGGTATGAATAAGACAGTGCCTAACCAGGCATTAGCTAAAGTAACTGCCGGTGTTCCTATGGGCAGGTTATGTTCTGAGGTTGATATAGCGGCAATGGTAAAGTATTTTTTAAGCTCCGAATCTGAATTTGTATCGGGTCAATCTATCGCGCTTACCGGCGCAAAGCGCTAGTCAAACAATTTTTGACCTACTACCTACTGGATGGGCCTATTCCATAATTACCGATGAGCAAAGGCTTGAAAAAATTCCTCAATTTTATAATACTTAGTAATCCGCTCCAAGGTATGCGTATAGTTGATACCTTCCCATGGCTGATGTTACTTACTCCAAAGACATTAAGAGTCGCCTACGGCAGAGCTCCGCTTTTATTGCTTTGCTTTTGCTTAGCTGTCGTGGCGGTGTTTATAGGCGACAATTTACCATCTACAGGTAAGGTGATTGTATTTTTTGGATTTATTAGCATAGTTCTATTGTCGAAAATACAGTACTTACAGATAAGTATTAGGATATTGTTGATTTTGTTTCTTCTACTAGCGTTTGAGGATTTATTAATAGACTATACTGGATTTCTTTCACCCCTAGTTCGGGATGAGCGTGGAGCCTTATTTATTTTTAGAGAGAAATCATATGTAGCGCTGTTGGTGGGGTTTCTTGTATCGTACTTACCTATTAATCGATCTGAAAGATGGAAGGATTTGCTGGTTCTAGCTGGTGTGTTCTACTTTCTTGAGTCGGCTCTTGGATACTTAATATATATTATTTATTTTTATCACAGATTTCAGATCACGGCGAGATATTTACCCCGCACCGATCTGGTGGTTTTTGCGAGTCTTTTTTCACTTTATCTGGCTTTCGATTATTTTCGAACTGAAGGTTTGATTGCTCTGATAAGCGCCTCTGATGCGCTTAGGTTTTTGATAAACTTAGAATCCTTATATATTACTCATATTGGGTCGATTTATTTGCATGATGCCATTACCTATTCGAGTGAAGTGCTTAATATCAAGCAGGGGCACTTTTTGTATTGGGATAACCTTACTCCTCAAGCTCCATTTTTTGTTCTATCGTATTTTTTTGGACGCTACGGCTTTATCCTTGGTGGAGTTTTTTATGTTTGTTATGTGAGGGCCCTTCCTAGCAGCAATCGATATACTGCTGGGTTTATTCATTCAATGATACTTATAAATATGTTTTTACAGGGGTTTATGTTGTCGCCGTATTTACTAGGCTACCTGTTTATCAGTAATCTCAGGGACACTGAATATGATACTAATAGTAACTGACAATGACGTTAGCGACGTTACGGGAGGTTTGGAACGGGCAGCCAAAAAGTTTGGTGTCTGGCTTGAGTCGATTGATTATGTAAATTTTTATACGGCCAAAAATCTTCTGTTAAATCGTGCTTTGAGCAGAGACTGTGTTATTTTATTGGTTGGCCATCGTTCGATGAGCATCCTGGCTTTTGCGTTTTATTGCGCTCTTATGCGTCGTAAGTTTAGCTGGTGTCCCTTTTGGCATGACTACAAATTGGAGGGAAAAAAGGGCTTGCGATTCGGGTTATATGATTTAGTATTTAAATTCGCCCTATCTTTCAGCAAACACCACTTTGTCGTTTCAAACTACGAAAAAATAAATACAGGCACAAGAGCCCCACAATACATTGTGAGATTGCCTGGATTTATTGATGATAAAGTGGAATCTGGTAGATCTAGTAAATCATCAACAAGAAATATCGACATGTTGTTTGTTGGTAGAGATGTCCCCCATAAACAACGTGGCCACGCTCAAAAGATCGCCGATCAGTTAGACCTCAGGTATGTCGAGGTAATTCCAGGTGAGGGTCATATATCTGATGTGCAGCTTTCAAATGCATATCAAAATACAAAAGTAGTTTTTATTCCTTCTATGTATGAATCCTACTCACTTGTTGCGGTCGAAGCACTTTTGGCGGGAGCCGTCGTTGTGGCGTTTCCTAATGTTTTAGTGGGTGAAGGATTGCATAAATTATCTCGTTTCGTAGTAGTTTCAGAAGATGATATGTTGCCTGCGCTTGAAAGTGAGGTTGGATGTTGGCGCCCCGTATCTACGGAAGAAAATATTTTCATCAGACATTACTTTTCGAACGATAACTGTAAAAAATTGTTTTTGAGTTTTTTTAAGTAAAAATTGATTACTTCAATTCTAGAAGAAATAACTATCTAAAAGGATCCGCAATGAAAAACGAAAAAACTAGTTTGGTGTTCAAGCCAAGCTTAACAACTACAGCATTTGGGATAATAAGGAATAGAATTTTTAAGAAAGTTACAAGCCACTCTTTAAACTATTTTTTAAGAGGAGGGGACTTAATATCAGTCAATCCTTTGACCAATGGAGTCCATGAGCCAGGGTTGACTCATGTAATTTCTCATTTTTGTGAAAACGGATATTCTGACTTCCTAATTGATATTGGAGCAAATATTGGTCTTACGTCCTGTCAAAATGGAAATAGGTTCAAGAAAGTTATTTGCTTTGAGCCAAATCCATTATGCGTTCATATCCTCAAAGTGAATACCGAGATTGGTATAACAGACTCATTGGTTGAAATTAATGAGTATGGACTAGGTAATGAGGCTGGTACCTATGAGCTTTGGATTCCTAAACATAATTGGGGGGGGGCTTTTGTGAAAAGCTCTGAAAATAGCTATAGCGATGAAATTCTTGCTTCCAAAGACAGCTTTAGCGCGGTTGTTAAAAGTAATTACTCAGTTAAATCAATCGATATACGTTCAACAGAGTCAGTTTTGACAGAAAAGTTTGCTGGATTGATTGATTCTGGGTTAACATCTGGTGTTGTTAAAATCGATGTAGAGGGAATGGAGTCGCACGTTATTCAAGGATTGGCGCGTGCGCTGCCGGCTATCTGTAATATCGTTATTGTCTTTGAAAACTGGGATGCTAACTTTGATTTTGATCTTATAGAGGATGCATTTGCGGGTCGATTATTAAAAACCGATATATTTCGCTCTGCGATATCTGATGGAAAATCTGCTAATAAGCCGTTCATATTACGAAGGGTTCTCCAAAAATTTTCTAAACAGGTGTTATTTCCAGTCGAATCAGCCAGCAGTAGACTTGGCGACGTAATTATGGTCGTTAGTTAGTCTTAGTAATAACGATTCAATTCCTTCCCGTCTCGATTTAAGTAGGTTTTTTAAAATATAGCTCGGTTAGGGTAAATGGCGGTGTATCGCTGGTAGGACGTATATGAAACAAGTAGATGGAGTTGTATATTGGACAAAATAGTGCACTTTTTCCCGCGTTTAATTCTTGGAGGCGGAACAGAATATTTGGTGAATTTCGTAGAGGGCCTATATGAGAGTGGTGTTTCTAGTGAGATCTTAACTAGCTCTATTGACAATTCAGGTTGTCATCATTTAATAACTCGGTTGAGAAAGTGTGGTCATATTCAACTCATTAAATTTTCAGTTCTTCCGTTTATCCTGTCTTCTAATTTTGTTCGCTTGTTGCGTGTTGATTCCAAATATTATTCATTCCATTTTCATGGGATCTTCACTATGAGATTGGGTTTGCTATTAAGAATCTTTGGGCGGAGTGTTATCTACCAACCTCATGGATATTGGCGATCTAAGAGATTAGGCGCAAATGTTATTGACGTACTTATTGATCTAATTGCCGTGTATTTTGCAAGTAAAGTAATAATCACTTCGCCAGACGAAACCAATAACCTGTCGCCCTTGATTAGGCGAATGATGCAAAATAAAACGCATATAGTCCTTACGCGGATTAATCATCTAAAAGCCCCTTTGGTTAAATACAGTCCAAGCGCTAAAACTCTTATTTGTATTGCTGTTCACGGTGTCTATCAGAAAGGTCTAGACAACTTATTTAAGTTAATGCTCCAAGCCAAAGAGAACTGCCTTGATCTTAGATTAGTACACTATTATGGATCCCAAGAAGGGGAATTTGAGATTTTGGAGCAACAGATAGAGGACGCTAATTTAGGTAAATATTACGAACTACGTCGAGCAGTTGCTGATGTGTGGTCACAAAGACTAGAAGTTATGGGGTTCGTGAGTCTGTCTAGGTTTGAGGGGCGATCGTTGGCTGTGCAAGAGGCTATGGCTTATGAGCTCCCGATCCTCGCAACGGAATGTGCTGGGCATATAGATCTCCTTGACAAAACCTGTGCAACGCTTGTGGATCCCGAAGATGTAGATAGTCAATACAGTGGTTTAGTTACATTTATGTCAGAAGCGGCTGAGCGTGAAGTAAAAGCGGCGACTGCAAAATCCTTGATATTGAATGAGCCCTCTGTAATCGATATGGCTAATGAAATATATAAAGTCCATCTTCCCGCAAAAAATTAAGTTGATGCATAAGTTGAGTATTAAAAACCAGTCTAATGACGGAGAGCATTTTGTTTAGATTTTTTTTGAGCTGCACAGTGGCTATTGTCACATTTACTTTTTTCTTAAACTTCAAGGGATTCCCTCCAACAAGACTAGCTCAGATAGGATCAGAATTTTATAGTAAAGTTGCGTTCGGTGCGGACTTAATCAATGCAACAAGTGACTGTTCCAAAGAGCTTTTAGGGACACAGCGATTAATTATGTCTCTCGAAGACGACTTTAATCCGAGCTGGATTATATTTCGATTATTTGATTTGGTTCCATTTTCACCTGGCGAATTTTCGATTTCGAATTACGGCCATCTTAAAAAATTGCATGACTCATTGCCGTGTGGTCTGGGTGGCGTGCATCTTTCGGCATCTATTCTTTTCTCTGAGCGAGATTTTGAGAAATTAAGATGGCAGATATTGAAAGATTTTTCAGTGACAGCTAATTTGCATAATGAGAGTGTTCTGATTCGCCCTCTTATTACCTATGATCTTCCACGGTTTGGAGGCATAAATCATGATATAGTCCTCAGAAAATTCGGTACCTGTTGTAACGAATTTCAAAATTCGATCAGGGCCAATTTTGTATTCGGCCCTAACCTAGATGATCACCATGATTTTGGAGCTATAGAAAAGAATAAGATATATCGTGACCTTTCTGACAAAACATATGCTCCTATTCTTGTCTCAAAGCATTTTGGTTTGGAAGATTTGGATAAGCACCATGTCGGTGGCTCAAAAAATTCCCATTGGGGCCGCGTGATTGTCAAGAGAAGTGATAAAAGTTTAATTGATGAATGGGAAAAATTAGCTAATATACCCACGAAAAGTGTACTTAAAGGTATCATGGTTTCGCATGCATACATCGCTGGTGACGTTCCTTTTGTGCCGTTGACAAGCAGCAATCGGATCACTGGCTATCAGGCTGGCAATAAAAATATTTTTTCTGTTAGTGACTCTCTAGATATGACTTTGAACTATGAGGGTTTAGATGATGATGTACCTATAACAACTGACTTTGTTTTGTGGGTGAACTTCTACTCATCTGCTGAATATGCTGATCGATTTCTCAACATGGATCATGGGTCTCGTGTCGATAAAGTTTTAGATGTTAAGGTTCGGGAAAAATTATATGAAATATACTAATGATTTTAATTTTCGGGTCGGGATTTAGCTGATCCCTTTTTAATGCGGCGGGTCAATTTGTTTATTACGGTTTATGTTATTTTTTTGGAGGCTTAATCGGTATTCGATGAATAAAAAACGTGTTTTAGTCACAGGGGTTACCGGTTTTACTGGTATGCATCTCAGTGCCGAGCTTCACGCTCATGGGTATGACGTTTGGGGCACATCCAGAATTAGTAACGCTAATCCCAAAATATGTACTCTTGATGTACTCAACAGCGAAGCTATAGCTCAGGTTTTAGACTTTGTTCGTCCCGAAATTATAATTCATATGGCAGGTGTGTCTTTTGTGGATAATAATGACATCAGTGCTATGTACGCTGCTAATCTAGTAGGCACCAGAAACCTTTTGAGTGCTGCTGCTAAATCAAAATCGCCCCCCGAATTAGTTATAATTCCAAGCTCTAGCAATGTTTATGCTCCGAGTATCAAACATCTGAGTGAAGAAAGCCCCTTGTTGCCGGCTAATGATTACGCAATTAGTAAGCTTGCAGTGGAATATTTGGCTAATCTGTGGAATGACAGATTAAATATTATCGTAACTAGGCCTTTTAATTACACCGGGCTAGGCCAAACTGACCAATTTTTGGTGCCGAAGATAATTAGTCATTTCCACCTGAAGAAAAAGTGTATTAATTTAGGCAATCTTGATGTCAGCCGTGATATTTCAGATGTACGCTCGGTAACTACTTTATACCGATTACTGATTGAGAAGCGACCGACTTCGGGAATTTACAATATCTGTTCGGGAAAGCCTGTGTCTATAAAAGAAATCATTGATACTGCTAGCTCTGTCTATGGTCATCAATTGGACATTATTAGCTCGCAGGAGTTAAGGCGAAGTAACGATATTGTGTATCAGTGTGGTGATCAAACGAAACTTCGAAATGCTATTGGAGACTTTAAAGCTTACTGTTTAGAGGATACTTTGAATTGGTTCCGTCAATCGATGGGCTAACTGTAAGTGACTATTTTGGGTTCGGCTTAGGATGCATCAATTCGGAGCCGTATTTGTTGTAAAGGTATCTGATCGTCATATTGGCAAGCCGGTGACTGTTAATCTAACGAGTTTTAATGTATCTTCTGAAGTGGTTGCTCTGGCAACCTGTTTTGTTTATTTTTTAGCTTTGACTACTTCTGACTATGTACGAATTAGCGAAACGCTATTAATCAATGTTGCCCTCAATACTATTCTCTATTTGCCTCAAATTGGTCTCGTGTATTCTAGAAGTTATTCGATATTTGGATATAAAAAATAATGCTACGGGAACTAAGGTAATGGTAGTGATAATTGATAATATTCCAAGTTTGAAGGCAGCTAATTCTTTCTCGGTGATCGACACTGCTGTGTCATAGCCGGCAAAAGACAATATTATTCCGCTAGCAAATATCCCACTGCTTAAAATTGCTTTCGTAACAAAATTATTAGCGGATAGAACGAGGCCATCTAGCCTCCGCCCTGTGGCGATCTCTTGCTGTTCAATAGTATCAGAAAACATTGATGCGATAAGGACCCAAAAAGCTGTCCACACTAGATTTTGGATAAACTGCTGGATTCCCCATAGCCACCAAAGAGGGCTAAGTACGCCGTCTCCGATACTCGGCAGTAGGTTAGTCGAGTAGGAGATTTCTATTAACCGAATGCTTAGTAGAGCTGGGGTGGCGAAAATAGCAATTAATCCGAGACTAATTGCCCATCGTTTTTTATTGCCGAAGTCATAGTAAATTATTATTAATGCTCCAATGATCGAGCCAGGTAGGCTTAGAAATCCCCCCCAAAAGAGGTCATTTGGCTCCCAGCGCCACAAGAAGTTATTAAGGTATAGGCCTGTACCACTATTTAGTCCGATTTGTATACTAAATATCAGGCATCCAATAAAGAGCGCAACCCATGAGCGATTCCTAAATAGTGATTTGATCTCTCGCACCATAATGGTTAGAGAAAACTTAAATTCATCTGTCTTTTTTTGTGATGAGACAATTTCGATTTTTCTGAGTTGGTAGCTACACCAGCTAGAAACAGCAAAATAAATTAACGTGGTCCACACTACAGCATTGATATATTCTGCTTTGTTATCCCAATCCGTAATAAAAAATAGTAACGTGGGTCCCAGAGCTAGAGAGGCTCCAAGTACGCTAAAGAACGAATTTAGCGCCCACAGCCGATTGCGGTCAGAATAGGTTTTAAAGGTTTGAACGCCTATAGCTTCCCGAGGTATTGCGTATAGTGTTAAACATAATCTCAATAGTATTGTTAAGGTAGTTAACTGGGTAAATAAGGCGAGATCCGAAGAGCTGACATCAAGTAGAAATAGAGCTAGAAAGATTGTGCAGCATGGAATAACACTGAGCTTCATTAGATCAGTCCGCCGTTTGCCCGTCAGATTCTGAAAGTCCGAATAAAAGCCAATTATGGGATCTGAGACTGCATCAGTGAGCATAGCGATTGCCAAAGCTAGGCTGGCTAAAACCGGGTCAAGTCCAAGTATTTGGTTGTAATAGTAGAGTAAAAAAATAGATAAAAAATTGGATATAGCTGAGTCGCCTACCTTCCCAATCCCCCAGGTTACCATTTCTTGCGTTAGGTTTAATCTACGCAAAATTGAGCGGTAGTACATATAATTCGTATCTCTTATTATTTTTCGGTGTCCAATACTTATTGGGGATCAAGAGGATGTTATCAGAGTACACCCCTAAAAGGATTTGAACCGTTACATGATAGCCGCATTAGGCCATATAAAACTTTATATGCGCAAAAATAGTTCACTATATTGTTCATTTATTAAGAGTGGATGTGCGCGTTTTTTCGGAGCGTTACAAGCTCAATGTGTTCAAGCGGCTTACATCCGCGTTTAGTTTAACAGGGTTTAGATAATTTCCCCACAAAGTCACTAAGGTTTTAAGCAGAACAGTTTCGTAACTGATAAGTAGGATATTCTGTATTAAGAATTAGATTCTGAGATAGTCAAATGTTGTCCATCACCAAGCAGGCTCCACTGCCAGAGCTCCTGCCGGGGCACGGTATGAGCGTCGCGAGGGTCTTTAAATGGGCCGGTGAATACGGGATTATGGATGCCTCCATGATCACGCGACTCAAGAAGCCGCAGAGTAAAAATAGGCCACTAAAAAAGATGTATGCCGACGAGCGGCTCAAATTAGAGATCTTCCATGAGGTCATGAAAAAAGAACGATAATGCCATGTCAGCGTCCATTGATGGCTAAGGTAATCGACAGATGATTACCAATAAGTAGAGCTGTTGCTAAGAAGTTTATGGCAAGTACCAAGTTCAGGTAATCCCTCGGAACGATGGGCTTTGTTCCTTCTGTTTTATTGGAAGACGGGCTGGCTAAACCCCCAAGCTATGAGTTTATGGCAGATAACACTTAAAAGAGCTATTTTGTTACTGAATAAGCTGCCTAAGAGCTCCAGTGTCGGAGGTACTTCATGGCGGTCGAATCCGTCAGCCAACCCCCTCTGAGCATTATCCTTTCAAGCGGCTCACCTTGTTCTAACAAATCAAGTGCCGCACCCACTCTAAATGAATGACCGCTGAGCGGTTGTTCATCGGAGTCCACTTTCGAGTCCTTTTGCAGTGCTTTCAATAGGGTGCTTACACTTGCGGGGTGTAGGTTGGTCCCAATATGGCCATGCCTGTTAATTGACCTTAGAATATAGCCTTCATCGTTGATCATACTCCTCCATTTTTCTAATAAGTCGAATAGTTCTTGGCTTATGGGCAGTATCTTTCCCGTTCCGAATTGATCCGTCTTTGAGAAGTTGAGTTTGATAGCGGGTTTTCCGTTGGCCACCTTGCAAATGTCCTCAAACCTAAATGCGCAGAGCTCTGACCGGCGACGCATTGTTTCGTAGCCGAGTCTTAGGAGGACTTGGTTCCTTAAACCCCTGTGACTGTTATCGCAGTTGCTAAGTAGCTGGTTGAGTAGCGACTGTGTCAGTGGAGTAGCCTGCTGCTGTGCCCGTCCAATTTTCCGGTGCATTCTTTTTATGGCCAATATGACCTCTGGCTGGTTGGTGGGGTTGTAGTGTTTGGAAAGCTTTAGTACCGTGCCCAGGCTGTTTATTCTTCGACGGATAGTTGCACTTTTCCTGATGGTGGCAAGGTAGTCAACATATTGCGCAATGGCCTCGGCAGTTGCCGGTATTGAGTCGGTCTTATTGTGTGAGCACCAATTCTGGTATTGAATAAAGTCCGACCTATAGGCTCTTATAGTGTTTTTGGCAAAGGCGCCATCAAACTTGGCGAAAATATCATCAATCATGTTATTCTCCTCAATAGGAAATTTAAGCACTATAAATGGAATATTATATTCCATAAATGGATAATAAATGATTTCTGCTGAACAAATCAAGGCTTCTCGTGCACTTTTAGGTTGGAGTGCAGCTGAGCTGGCGAAACGAAGTAATGTAGGGGCTACAACGTTGCGTCGTTATGAAATGGTTGGTGGGGTGCCAAGTGCTAACCTATCGGTCTTATTGAAGCTTAAATCTACGTTAGAAAATGTAGGTATTGAATTCACTGGCGATCCTTTGGTTAACCCAGGCGTGACCCTGCGTATCAATCGCGACGACTAAGTTCTAACTGCTTTATCTTTTAGCTTATGCTTTATAATGTCCGCTTCGGTGTTTATGTGGATGTTGCTATGCCTGTTGAAGATAAATCCAAGTCTCTTTTACCCTTCCTATCAAGCCCCAAGCTTTTGCCCAATGAATCTGGGTCTGAGTTCCAATCTGGTTTGCAAAGTCTTTTATCCGAGCTAGACAATCCCTCACCCTTGGCGGTTGCACTGGTCAGTCAGCTTAATGAGTGCCTCTGGTGGATTAAGAGGCACACCGTTGATAAGGAGCTATTGCTGTATGAGGCGATGGCGAGACTTTTGTCAAAGGCGGGTAACCACTGGGACACTTATGACAACCGTAAGGTATCAGAGGCTCTTGAGCGTTATTTGGATGGCAGCGCGGACAAGGATGAGTCGGAATGGATTGATGAAATCCTCGCCGAGTCGAAACTGACCCTATCTGATCTCCGGGTCAGGGCCTTTAAGGATGCGGCCAGGCATATCAAGATGGTGGATGATCTGATTCACCGTCAGCACCAAACGATTAGACATCTTCAGCGGAGTATCGACTCCATAGACTACAAGTCACGCCTGATTAAGCGTATGGATCTTGAGCTGGCAGCACTTGAGTCAAAGCAGTCTGTGAAGGGGGCGCTGACCCTTGACGATAAATCCGCGTAGGGACCTTGCAAATCAATGCAACGCGCTTAAATCAACCGGCCCCAAATCGGTATCTGGAAAGCGTGCGAGTAGCCAAAATTCCCGCAAGCATGGTTTAAATAGTCCCCCCGACTTTGAGTCATCGCCTGAGTACAGGGCGCTTGTTGATCTTTTAGCGGAGGAGGGATTCTCTGCCTTTGCCGATATCGCCGCGGGGCTTCTTAATTATCGACGGGTGATGGATGCCTATTACGATACCTATACCAGCCCCGAGCCAGTTGATGAGTTTTTGCGCGATGCGAATGTGAAGGCCTCGAACCCTATCTTTAGCGAGCTTCTCAGTCCGTCGGGCAGTGAGCCCCAAGATGTGCGAGAGATGGCTACTTTTTTTGCCGATATGCAAAGACAGGAGCGACGAAAGGGTGGGCCAGTATCCCGTCGCACCGCGGATATCCACAAACTGATGCGCTACCAGCGCAATGGCATCGCAAGGTTATCCAGAGCGGTTCGCCACGGCTAGACTAAAAAAGTAACAAAACGAAGCCAAAACCAACTCCAAATCATGACGTGCGATAAATAGGTTTATCAATTGCTTTAGCTTTACAGCTGATAGCTGTTTAAATATATATTATAGTGTATATTAAAAGATATATACCAAAGAAGAGGTGTGCTATGGCGACGCTATTGACCCGAAACATTG
>Ga0209304_1000421_pt1 | contig 29147 bp, 32 predicted proteins | sample COGITO_mtgs_1004_4_FD_184789 | JGI IMG/M metagenome (GOLD analysis project Ga0209304, IMG submission 184789) | Pelagic marine microbial communities from North Sea - COGITO_mtgs_100423 (SPAdes) (version 2) | ecosystem: Environmental > Aquatic > Marine > Epipelagic ...
GACTATGAGTTGAAAGCTGCTGGTGCCAAAACAGTCGACATTTAATTTGTTTTCGAGTCGTGCATAAATAGTCTGGGGGTTAGTGGTGTTTTGAATGGGGGGGGTGATCTGGGTGCCGTCCACAGCTGCATCGGCAGCAGCCTGATCGTAATAGAATTTAACGGTATATTCAGAGGCCAGTTGAGAACCCAAAACCTCCGGAGTCTTAGTGCTTAAATCAAAGGTTACAAGTCCGTTGGTGTCGTCGCCATCGACTGCATCGTCGCAAAGACTGAAGTCATTCACAGAGGAAATTGAAGGTTCTGAAAAAACATTAAGCGTAAACGAAACGATTTCATAACACCCTGAAGTCAAATATTCAAACCGACCGTAAATAATTTGTCCATGTACCCCTGAGAAAGCTGCTGCATCCGTCACTGAAATTGGATTGGTATCTGCATCTGCATCCGCTTGAGACGTATGATATGTTAAAACAAAATCGGTTGGATTGGGATTGGGTGCAACTATAATAGCATCATTTTGAGAGAGATTGAAAACAACAGAGTTCGTCCCTGTTGTATCACACACAAATAAATCAATCGGATTTGCATGAATTAATTCTGGAATAACCTCAATGCAAACTTCTTTTGTAGATTCACAACCAAAATCATCCATGACACGATAGGTATAACAAAAGTTCCCGTCTGATGGTGGCTGTACAGTGATTATATTCCCCGAGGTATTGGTGATGGTGCTATTCGCATCCCAAGCTTCCGAAGTAATCACAGGAGTAAAAGAAATTTCTGGGGGTTGAATTGTAGGATCAAAATTTAAACCCCATGAGAAAACATACCCATTATCATAAACTTGATTATCCGTAATTTCAATACACCAATCTCCGTTTAAGGGGCTTCCAAGGAGTTGACTAAAAGATTGTACTGGTAAATAAACGCCAGGCACGACAGAAGCGCTAGGTGGGTTTGACCCAGCTATAACAGTAGTGCCGTTGAAAAGAAGTGTCGTTGCTGACATGGAAAAACAATAATCTGCTCCAACTCCAGCAACCGTAGATTCATCGTCATTAGGCTCTCCTAAATAAAGATTGCCACCACTTGGATATTCATGAAGTATAACTTCTTGTCCACTGGGACTGACAATCTTAATCTCTAAATCTTCTAGAAAAGAATGCTCTATATTGACACATATTTCTAAAAGTTGGTTAATAGCATCAAGGGTTTGATTAGATTCATAACAATCTATCGCTACACAAGTAGTATAAACAGCCCCATCTCCATCTGGCAAAAACGTTACGCCACTCACTGGAGGTGAACACTCACTTAAAAAAGAAACCCCTTTTGCAATTCCAGTGATTGTGGTTGATTCTCCAAAACAGAGGGTGGATTTTGTAGCGACTGTGCCTGTGAAATCAACAGGGGGAGCTACCTGAACGACTTGGTTTAATAAATTTGTATTTTTACAACCTGTTGGGTCAATGCTTGTATTGGTATCAGAAATATTTAGATTTACTATATAGACTCCTGGTGTTGCATAAGAGAATGTAGCTGTTTGACCACTTTGTGTTGTCCCATCTCCAAGATTCCATTCATAAGAAGCACCAGCACCACTCGTTCCAAACTGTCCACTGCCTGTTAAGGTAATTTGTTCGTTGGGACATACCCGTATATATCCATCTGTATTAGGAGCTGGAACCGCTGTATCTATTTGAGAAATAATGGTCTGGCAAGGTTCATAACAGGAGATGTTTGCCGTCCAACCATTGGCAGTTGTGGTTCCATCACTCACAAACCCTAGTGTTAAACAGCCAGAAGTGTTGGTCGCTTGGATCACTCCAGGGCTCATAGTTCCTGAGTAAGTACCGATAATAGGATCTGAAATACTTTGTCCATCAAAAATAACTAAGATATCCGTATTGGCTTGAGTATCAAAAGTCGTAAACTCTAATTTAGTGGATTGTCCTGCGTTTTGAGGACAAATTGTAAGGGTATAGTTTTCATTATCTGAGTAAACAGAATTTCCGCCTGAGTCAAATAAAACGCCGCTACATCGAGTGAATGTACCATTTTGCATGTTGATGTCTTGCGCAAAAGCAATACAGCTGACAAGACCAAAGAATGCTGAAAGTAGGGTTTTCATTCTTAATATTTATTTGGGTGTCCTCCAAATATACATAAATTTCTTTACTATCTTTGCGAAAATTAAAAAGATGAAAAAAATAACCGTTTCAATTCAAGAAACTAGCAATGCAAAAATTATAAAATTTGAAACGGATTCATTCCTTACAAAATACGAAAGTTTTGAATTTTCAAATATCGATGAGGCTAAAAATTCACCCTTAGCACAAGAGCTTTTTTACCTTCCTTTTGTAAAAAAGGTGTACATCTCAGGAAATTTTGTTGCTATAGAACGTTATGATATTATTGAGTGGAGCGATGTTCAAACGGAAGTTGGAGAACAGATCGAAAATTACCTAAATGAAGGTGGTCCCGTTATTTTAAATGAAGATAAAAAGAAAAACCCGGTAACTGTGTATGCCGAAAGCACTCCAAACCCTGGGGTTCAAAAATTTGTAGCAAATAAAAGTTTAGTCTCACAGACATTTGAATTCACATCTATTGAGGAAGCTAAGTTATCTCCTTTTGCCACGGCACTCTTTCAGTTTCCTTTCGTGAAAGCTGTTTTTATTGATAAAAATTATGTGTCGGTTACAAAGTATGACATCGTGGAATGGGAAGCCATTACGCTGGAGTTAAGAGAATTTATGAAGTGCTATATTGAAGATGGCAAAGAAATGGTGTCCGCTGCTGCTGCACAGGTTCTAGAAAAAACGACAACTCAATTGGACGGTGCTTATGAATCTTTAGACGATACCTCAAAAGAGATTATAAATATTTTAGAAGAACACATAAAGCCAGCCGTTGCCAGTGATGGTGGGAACATTTTATTTGAGTCTTACGATGCCGCAACAAAAACGGTAAAGGTCATTTTACAAGGCGCTTGTAGCGGTTGTCCATCCTCTACCTATACGCTCAAAAGCGGTATTGAAGCGATGTTAAAAGAGATGTTAGCTGGCAGAGTGGAAATCGTAGAAGCTATTAATGGATAAGAAGTTCCGAGACTTCTTTTCCAATCGCGCTGCCAATAGCGATGCCCATGCCTCCCATTCGAACCCCACAATAGACGTGGTTTGAGAGCTGCTTTACAATTGGTTTTTTTTGAGATCCAACGCCCATAATCCCCGACCAGCGGTATTCTATTTCAAATTCCCTGTCGGGTAGAATTGTGTTTTTAAGCAGTGCTTCTAAAGCATTTTGAATCCGATCCGTTTGAGAAAACTCTGTGGTATTCTCTGTATTAAAATCTAAATTTCGACCGCCCCCTAATAAAATACGATTGTCTATATTTCTGAAATAATAATACCCACAATCTAAATGAAACGTCCCTTTAATATGTAAGTTTTTTAACGGCTTGGTAATTAGAACTTGAGCACGCGCTGGCTGCACATCTTCATTGATTAGTTGTTTTGCAAACCCGTTCGTTGTTAAAATCAATTTTGAAGAAGAAAACTCAAAATGATTTGTTTTGATATCGACTCTATTAGACTGTTCACTATAGGTTTCCACAGTGCTATTGTTTAAAATAATGACACCTTGCTCTTGAACTTTTTTAATTAACGCCTGCATCATTTTTCCGGTATCTATTTGACCTTCAAACTGATTTCGTATGTAGTTGTTTTGAATGCCTGCAAAATCAAAACTGTTAGACACATTTGAAAATACATCAGCTTTAAAAATTGGTTTTAGAAGACTATTGACTTCCTGCATGTTTTTTAAACAGCGATCATAAAGACTGCGGTCTTTTTCTAAAAACAATTCATACCCTCCCAACTGCTGATACGATAGTGCGTCATCTCCAAGAGTATGCCTCAAAAGCTGAAGTCCCCTATGACGTTGGTTGAGAAGTTCTACAACTTCTTCTGTGGTATGTGATTCTAAATCCTGTAAAATTTCACTTAAACTCCCAAAACAGGCAAATCCAGCATTTTTAGTACTTGCCCCTTGAGGAAACAGTCCTTTTTCAAGAATGACTATTTTGGCATTAGAGGCCTTTTTTTTAAGATGGAGTGCCGTACTTAAGCCCACAATTCCGCTTCCAACAATTGTGTAGTCGACATTGTTTAGCCACGTTTTTAGTTCCCAATAGGATAAATTCATGAGCTAAAATTACAATTTTTAATTGGAGTATTTTACACTGGGTTTAGAATAAAAAAAAACTCCGAATCAGATTCGGAGTTTATAATTTAAGCGTCTTCAACAACTTTCATTGTGAAGTCTTCCATGAATTTAGTGGTATAATTACCTGATATATAATCAGGATGGTCCATCAACTGACGGTGAAATGGAATGGTTGTTTTGATGCCTTCAATTACAAATTCATCCAACGCACGTTTCATTTTACTAATCGCTTCTTCTCGTGTTTGAGCGGTCGTGATAAGTTTCGCTATCATAGAATCATAATTCGGCGGAATACTATAGCCTGCATATACATGAGTATCTAAACGAACCCCATGCCCACCAGGAGAATGTAAGGTTGTTATTTTACCCGGAGACGGTCTAAAATCATTAAACGGATCTTCTGCGTTAATTCTACATTCAATGGAATGTAAGTTTGGTGTGTAGTTTTTTCCAGAGATCAACACTCCTGCTGCTACGGATATTTGCTCCCGTATCAAATCAAAATCAATCACTTGTTCTGTAATTGGGTGTTCTACTTGGATACGCGTATTCATTTCCATAAAAAAGAAATTACGATGTTTATCCACTAAAAACTCAACTGTTCCAGCACCTTCATACTTGATATATTCAGAAGCCAACACAGCGGCATCACCCATCTTTTTCCTTAGAGCAGTCGTCATAAAAGGCGACGGCACTTCTTCTGTTAATTTTTGATGACGGCGTTGAATCGAGCAATCTCGCTCAGACAAATGACAGGCTTTTCCATTAGAATCCCCTACAATCTGAATTTCGATATGTCTTGGCTCTTCAATGAGTTTTTCCATGTACATATCGTCGTTTCCAAACGCTGCTTTCGATTCTTGTCTGGCAGCATCCCAAGCCTCTTTAAGGTTTTCTTTTTTCCAAACGGCGCGCATTCCTTTTCCACCACCTCCAGCAGAAGCTTTTAGCATGACAGGATACCCCGTTTCTTTAGCTACTTTGATACAGTCTTCAAAAGTTTCAATCACTCCTTCACTTCCAGGAACGCAAGGAACACCGGCAGCTTTCATGGTTGCTTTGGCATTGGCTTTATCACCCATGCGGTCAATCATATCTGGAGAAGCACCAATAAATTTGATACCGTGTTCTTCACAGATTTTAGAAAACCGAGCGTTTTCAGATAGAAATCCATAACCAGGATGAATAGCATCGGCATTGGTAATTTCTGCAGCGGCAATGATATTAGAAATTTTTAAATAGGATTCGCTACTGGCTGCAGGTCCGATACAAACCGCTTCATCTGCAAATTTTACATGCAGACTTTCAGAATCTGCAGTCGAATATACAGCAACGGTTTGGATGCCCATTTCTTTACACGTTCTTATAACTCTAAGAGCTATTTCGCCACGATTGGCTACTAGTATTTTTTTAAACATACCTTTTTACGCTTTAAAAATGTAAACTTATTATTATGATGGGTCAACTAAAAATAACGGCTGGTCAAATTCAACTGGAGTTGCGTCATCCACAAGGATTTTTACAATCTTACCAGAAATTTCTGACTCTATTTCGTTAAATAGTTTCATGGCTTCAATGACACAAAGCACATCGCCTTCTGAAATTGTTTGACCAACTTCTGCAAATAATGGTTTATCTGGAGAAGGTCTTCGGTAGAAAGTTCCAATAATTGGAGATTTTACCGTAATGTATTTTGAATCTTCCGATACGACGGGTGCTGCTATTTGAACCTGAACAGGGGCTGCCTCATGTGGTGCTGGTGCTGCTTGCTGCATTGGAACCGCAGTTTGTTGAACAACAGTAGTCATTGAGTCCCCAGAACCCGTTTTGATGGTGATTTTGAAATCATCCGTTTCTAATTTCACTTCGCTTGTACCTGATTTAGCTACAAATTTGATTAAATTTTGAATTTCTTTTAAATCCATAATTACAGTTTTATTGTTTGGTTAGTTAGTTTATACATTTAGGAATTATACGCCCATTTAAGGTATATAGACCCCCAATTAAATCCGCCACCAAATGCAGCGAATATTAGATTATCTCCTTTTTTTAATTTTGATTCGTAATCACTTAATAACAATGGAAGGGTCCCAGAAGTTGTGTTGCCATATTTTTCAATATTCATCATCACTTTTTGGGGGTTCAAATTGATTCTGTTTGCGGTAGCATCTATAATTCGTTTGTTCGCTTGATGCGCTACCAACCAGTCAATCTTATCATTGTCTAAATTATTGCGTTCTAATATTTTTTCGGTGGCATCTGCCATGTTAAATACCGCGTTTTTAAAGACTGTTTTTCCATCCTGAAACACATACTGTGAGTGGTCTTTCAGAGATTCTTCTGTGATGGCATTGGCTGATCCGCCATGCGTGGCACGTAAAAATTCACGTCCAGATCCGTCACTTCTAAGGTATTCATCTTGAACTCCAAATCCTTCTTCGTTAGGCTCAAAAAGAACGGCTCCTGCCCCATCTCCAAAAATGATGCACGTTGCTCGATCTTCATAACTGATCATTGAAGAATTTTTATCTGCGCCAATTAGCAGTACTTTTTTATACTTACCAGATTGTATATAGCTTGACGCGACAGACATCCCGAATAAAAAACTGGAACAGGCAGCGTCTAAGTCAAATGAAAAAGCATTGGTCGCCCCAATTTCAGATGCAGTGTAAGCAGACGTTGAAGCTGCTTTCATGTCGGGGGTAGCCGTTGCCACAACGACAAGGTCTATCGTGGTTGGGTCTAAATTATTTTTTTGGATAAGGTCTTTAGCGGCTTGTATTGCTAAAAACGAGGTGCCTTTATTGGCTCCTTTAAGAATTCTACGTTCTTTAATTCCTGTTCTTGATGTGATCCACTCATCATTCGTATCAACCATCGTTTCAAGAATCTTGTTGGTTAATATAAAGTCTGGCACATAGCCACCTACGGCGGTTATAGCTGCTGAGATATTGGTCATAAAGTCTATTTTTTAACTTGGTGATTTTCAACGGAATTGTGTCGAAAACAACCAAAAAACGTTTCAAAAATAACCTTTTTTGGTTAAAAAAGCCCAAAAAATCATTTTTATTGCGTTTTTAGAGAAAATCTTGTGAAACAAAAAAAACGCTCTAAAAGAGCGTTTTTAAATACTGTATGTAAAATTACCTAGGCTGCGTTTTCTTCCGCTGCTGTAGTATCTACTAAGACTTGTCCTCTGTAGTATAATTTACCTTCATGCCAGTGCGCTCTGTGGTATAAGTGCGCTTCGCCAGTTGTTGGGCAAGTTGCTATTTGAGGCGTAGTTGCCTTGTAATGGGTACGTCTTTTATCTCTTCGTGTTCTGGAGATTTTTCTTTTAGGATGTGCCATTTTCTATATTATTTATCCGTTAGTAATTTTTTTAATGTGTCCCAACGAGGGTCTATATCTTCTTGTTGAGGTTTATTTTCTAAGCTTTGTGGGCTTAATGTTTCAAGTCTTTCAAGTATATCTGAGTCTATAGTTCCATCTTCTACTCCCGGATGAATCCGTTTTTGAGGAAAGGACAGAATAATTAATTCATAGATGTTGTGTGCGACATTAATTTCGTATTCGGCATGCGGGATAATTAAAATCGCCTCATGTTCGTTATTATACTCATTTCCAAACTGAACAACTAAATCAAAACTGGTGTTAACCGCCTGATCAAAAGGCTCGTTTGTTAAGTCACAATCTACGTTAATCGTTCCTTCTGCTAAAAATTTCAACTCTAAAAAGGTTGATTTTTTTTCAAGGTTTAGAACAATTTTAACGCTTACATCGTTAAACTCATCATATTCAAAATGCTCAAAGAACTTATAATCAATTTCGTACTCGTAAACGTGCTTACCAAGCTTTAGCCCTACAAACTGTATGTCAAATGCTTTTAGTGGCTTCATGGTCTCGCATATTTGAGCCTGCAAATATATAAAATTTTATTAAGGCTAACAGCATAGCGTCTCATTTTTTATTTACGTTTTTTTGGCTGCCTCAATAATGGGTTTGAAGTGAGGCTTTGATTCATTTTTCGATTTCTAAAAATAGACATTCCCGAAAAAATAGCTTCTTTAAAAGAGGTGATATCTGCCTCGCCTTTGCCAGCGATTTCATAGGCCGTTCCATGATCTGGTGAGGTGCGAACTTTATTGAGTCCCGCCGTGAAATTAACCCCATTTCCAAACGCTAAGGTTTTAAAAGGAATCAACCCTTGGTCGTGATAGGTAGCGACAATCGCATCAAAGTTTTTATAATTTTTAGAACCAAAGAAACTATCCGCCGAATAGGGTCCATAAACAAGTTTCCCTGTTTTTTTAATGGTTTCCAGGGCAGGGCGTAAAACCGTGTCGTCTTCGCTCCCAATCACTCCATTATCGCCTGTATGGGGATTGATCCCTAACACAGCGATGCGCGGCATTCGGATGCTAAAATCCTGTACTAAGGATTTGTATATAATTGAGATTTTCTTTTCTATCAGCTCCGTTGTAATTTGATTTGAGACTTCACTTACGGGAACGTGGTCTGTTAATAAGCCTACTTTAAGATCGTCCGAGACCATAAACATCAAACTATCGCCTTCGAGTTCTTGGGCTAAGTAATCCGTATGCCCCGGAAATTTAAAGGCGTCTGATTGAATGTTATGTTTGTTAATTGGCGCCGTGACCAATACATCAATTTGATTATTTTTAAGATCTTCAACCGCTGCTTGGAGCGATTTTATAGCATATTCACCAATTTTCGGGTCTTCTTCTCCAAAATTTATTTTAACATCTTCATGCCAAACGGAAACCACATTAACTTTAGAGTCCACGGCTTGACTTGCCTTTTGAATTTTATTAAAATCTAGGGGACTCTGAAAGTGTCTTTTGAGAAATGCCACTGTTTTTACAGAAGCATAAATGATAGGCGTACAAAATTCAAGCATACGATTGTCTTCAAAAGTCTTGATGACCAACTCGCCTCCTATCCCATTTAAATCTCCTATAGAAATTCCAATTTTTATTTTTTCTTCTTTTTCCATTAAAAGTGACGTGTATGTTTGTAATTTTGAATTTACAAATTTAACGAATTAAAAGCATGTTTACGGGAATTATTGAAGATTTAGGGATTGTAAAAAATTTAGTGAAGGAGAACGACAACTTACACTTAACAATTGAGAGTGTGTTGGCTCCAGAATTAAAAATCGATCAAAGTGTGTCCCATAACGGGGTGTGTCTGACCGTCATAGCCCTGACTGAAAACAGTTATACTGTGACGGCAATCAAAGAAACTTTAGACAAAACCAACCTCAACGTTTTAGAAATTGGAGCGACTGTAAACTTAGAACGCGGATTAAAACTTGGCGCACGATTGGACGGCCATATGGTTCAAGGGCATGTCGATCAGATTGGAACCTGTACCAGTGTCAAAACCCAAAATGGGAGTTGGGTGTATTCGTTTAAATACGATGCTTCTTTAGGAAATCTTACGATTGAAAAAGGCTCGGTTACCGTCAACGGCGTGAGCTTGACCGTTGTAAATTCTAAAGATGGTGGCTTTAGCGTGGCGATCATTCCTTATACCTATGAACACACTAATTTTAATCGTTTTGAAGCAGGTACGGTTGTGAATTTAGAATTTGATGTGATCGGAAAATATGTCGCTCGCCTGCATAATGCACGCTAACTTATTTAAGGAGTTTTTTATTCTGAACTTCGAGTAATTGTTTGATGTCTGACAATAACTGAATGTCTGCAGGGGTGGGAACTGTCGCGTCTTTAACATCATCTGCTTTTGTTTTGAGCTTGTTAATGAACTTTACAACAATAAAAATGGTAAACCCAACGATTAGAAAATCGAGAATGGTTTCGGCAAACAAGCCATAATCCAAAGACACTTGACTGGTGGTTTCTGTGGCGGTTCTTAGAATGAGTTTCTTTTCTTGAAAATTAATCCCATCTGATAAAAGTGATAAAGGGGGTAAAATGATGTTTTTTACTAAAACATTAATCACGGCATTGAAAGACGCTCCAATTATAATCCCGATCGCCATATCAATCATATTGCCTTTAACCGCAAAATCTTTAAATTCTTTAAATAGTTTCATTCTAATTGTTTTGTTAATTGGTTTTTAATTCCTTGCAGCAGTCGTAAATACGAGCTTCAATTATTTAGGGTTTTATGTTCTATCGGCTTTATAACCAATCTCTTTTCGAGCTTGTTCTTCTGGTTTCGAAAATAATCGCTGAAGCACTTCATAAATCTCACTAAATTGTTCGTTGTTGCGAGATTCCATTTCATTGATTTTATGCATGATGTCATCATAGTTGTTTGCTAGTTTTCGCAGTTGCACAAAAGTCTCTATGATCTGTACACTCATTTTTACAGCTAACTCACTATTTAAAACACTTGATAACATGAGGATGCCGTGTTCGGTAAAAACCTTTGGTAGAACTGGGGAGAACTTTAATTTTTTTAGGTGGTCGCAATTTGCGACTAGCTGATTCTTTTCTTCTTTTGTCAGTTCAAACATAAAGTTAGAAGGAAAGCGGTTATTATTTCTTTTTACTTGTTCGTTCAAGCGTTTTGTCGTTACACCATAAAGCTCTGCTAAATCTCTATCTACCATCACTTTTTGGCCTCTAATAACATATATCTTATTGATGATTACTTCATCTGGAATGGTGATTTTTTTATTCATTATTCTAAATTTGGTAGGTAAATTTACTATTTAATTTTTAAGGTGCCTATTTGGATTCTTAAAAATTTCAGCTTATCAGATGCTAGTTATTTACGTTGTGGGATACGTTTGCAAATTCTTTTTTTAAATAGTAATATTGGAATGCAGTCGTATTTATGTTCTATCGGCTTTATAACCAATCTCTTTTCGAGCTTGTTCTTCTGGTTTCGAAAATAATCGCTGAAGCACTTCATAAATCTCACTAAATTGTTCGTTGTTGCGAGATTCCATTTCATTGATTTTATGCATGATGTCATCATAGTTGTTTGCTAGTTTTCGCAGTTGCACAAAAGTCTCTATGATCTATACACTCATTTTTACAGCTAACTCACTATTTAAAACACTTGATAACATGAGGATGCCGTGTTCTGTGAATACAAAAGGTGGATACTTTGAATGTCTCCCTCTTTTTAAGGTCGCAATTTGCGACCTTAAAGAAGAATGTTCTTCAGCTGTGAGTTCAAACATAAAAGAATCTGGAAAACGATCTATATTTCTTCTAACTTGTTCTTTTAATCTTTTGGTTTCCACATTATAAATCTCTGCTAAATCTTTATCTAACATCACTTTTTGATCTCTAATAACATATATCTTATTGATGATTACTTCATCTGGAATCGTGATTTTTTCATTCATTATTCTAAATTTGGTAGGTAAATTTACTATTTTAATTTTTATGGTGCCATAAAAATTAAGTACAAAAAAACCTCCCAATAAAAATCAGAAGGCTTGATATAATATAGTTTAGTACAGCTTATTTTGCGTAACTAAATACTTTTGTTTCACGATCCATCCCACCAATATAAGTTAAGATTTCATCGCTGTGAGAATCGATTACTGACCAGAATTTTTTATCATCATCGGTCATTGGACCTCCTAAATTAGCTTCTTCATAAGCTGCAAAGTCAGACCAAGTATTGTAAACCTGGTAGGTATGCCAGCTTGCTCCTGAGCCGTAAAAGTGACGACTTGCATAGGCTGCTACTGCAAGACCACTGTCTTTCAACGTCTTTAAACTTCCGTTTTTGACTCCGTCAGCAAAGACACCGTTTCCACCCCATTTAGTATTGTAAGTGCTTACAACTACCACTTTTTTAGTACTCCAGTCTAAACCTTCTGTTTCGAAAGACATATCTTCTAAACCTTTACTTTGTCTGATTTGATCAGAATGGCCATGCACATACATCGCAACATAACTTTGGTATTCTGCCATAAGCGCTTCTTTTGCTGCGTCGTCTAACTTCATAGCATCCACATTGGCTTCCATGGCGGCATTTGCAAGAGCAGAATCGTTTACTAAATCTTGTTCGTTTGCATAAAAATCGTAAGTAGCAAAAGTATAATCGCCTGCAAATGCATGCGCGAACATTCCAGCTCCTGTAAGGGTTCTGTCCTCAGACATTGAAAGGTTTGTGAATTTTTCATGCAATTCTAAAAACGACTCAGAGTCTTGTCTTGGTACAGAAATATAGGTAATGTTAACGACTTGTGCCGTTACTGCAAATCCTACGGTTAAAAATAATGCGGTAATAAAATTTTTCATAATTGTTATATTTAGTTAATGTTGGTGTTTGATATTATTTTTTGATTGTTTTCTTAAACTGATTCCACTGCGTCACTTTTCCGTTAACAATGTGGTAGTATTCGTAGTACACTTCTGAATCAATATCTGAATCTGGATCCGTGTTTTCAGTTGTAAACTGCGCATTTACCCAGTCGCCAGAATCCATCGTCGTTTCTTCTGACCCATCATCTGTTAGTGTCAATGAAAACGCATAGTCTGTAACCCATTGATTGTTGCCACCAGTCTCAGATGCCGCAGCATCGTTTTTGATTTTATCCACAAATTCTTGAGGGCTTGTTGCTACAAATCCATCATCAAAATTAAGAGAGGCTTTGTCCGCAATAAATGTTTTCATTAGCTCATAATCACGTTTTCCCCATGCAGCATCGAGTTGATTAAAAACGTCTAAAGCAGCAGATGAACCCATTTTTACTTGGTAATCCGTTCCCGTTAAAAACCCATTTGTAGGGACATCGCAAGGAGGTGTCTCAGGACAAGGCGTTGTTTCAGCGCAAGACGTAAAAACGAGTGTGAAGATTAATCCTAAAATTGTAAGTATATTTTTCATAAATCTAATAAATTGGTTAGCTTCAAATCTACTCTTATTAATTGTAAAATACAAGTTAAATACTTATTGGTTATATTTCCAGAGGTAGTGACTTTTATATCACAGTTAATATAAAACGAAACGTTCAGACACTCAGGAGCTATTGATGTCTTTAAACGTACAGGCTCAATAACCAGGTTATAGAGGGCAACGGGGTATTCATCAATAAATGTGTCTCTAACATACTTAAGAGGGCTTGAACTCCCTGAACTGAAGGAAGAAGATATGCCTAATATAAAAACCCCTGCTAAATGCAAGGGCTTGTATTAAATTGATAAATAATTAAATAACTAAAAAGCCCGAACAGCACGCACATAATACGTGGTGCTCTTACTGGGGTCGAATTGAACACCATTTAAGAAATACTGCCTCCACGCGTTATCGAAACCGTACTCCGTAGAACTCCAGTAGTAATTACCGAATGCATTAAACCCAGAGACACCCTCTAAAGTTGTTTTATTGAGATACATTTCGTTTAACTCTTTTGCACTTGGTAAAAACCATTGTGCACCTAAAGACCTTGCCGCTAAAGCAGCGGGAGCATTAGGGCAATCAGTTAGTATATCATTAGTGTTATTAAAACCATCTCCTATTTCTGCACCTGAGCCAGCAGGATTACCTCCATTATGAGGGACATTTAGTACGTTTGGTAAATCTGTACCAATACAACCCCATTGTACAGTAGTTGAATAATCTGAAAAAGCCGCAACCAAACCGTGTTGACCCGTGCTATCTAACCAAAAGACTACGCCGCCATTAACAACATCACCAATACTATAAGTAGGAGAAGTAGCATCAGCTCCATCAGCTCCTTGAACACCCTGAATTCCTTGTAAACCTGCTTCGCCTTGTGCACCCTGAATTCCTTGTGAACCTGCTTCGCCTTGTGGACCTGCGACACCATTAATCTTTGTCCACGCCGTTCCGTCATAAAAATAAAAGCCGGTGGTTTGATTGGTTTGATAAATCATTAAACCTGTTGCGGGTTCAGTAATGGCATCTCGCTGCGTCTGTGTGAGTCTTGGAATTAAAATTCCGCCTGTAGTGGATTCAATTTCTAATGCCGAAGATGCATCAGGGGTATTTGTGTTGATACCTACTTGGGCGTAACCCAATGCTGTAAAAAGCATAAGTGCTATTAATGTAATTTTTTTCATCTTAGTATTTTAAAAGTGTAGTTGGTTTCAAGTCAAATTTAATGAATTTTTATTTAAACCTATATGTGGCTTGAACTCCCTGAACTGAAGGAAGAAGATATGCCAGTAATATAAAAACCTCTCAATTAAGAAGGATTCTATCGTGGTGAAGATGAAATCAACCTTCGGTTTTTCTCATATGCCCGTCCTGTAAATGCAGTGCGCTGTTCTTTCAGACCAGACGTCTTAAAACAAAAAAACTTACGCAAGCAAGCTTGGTAAGTTTTTTGAATTTAAATTCGCAGTCGCACTGCGCTTCATCGTGGAGAAGATGAGATTCGAACTCACGACCTCTTGACTGCCAGTCAAGCGCTCTAGCCAACTGAGCTACATCCCCATTTGATGTGAAACTTGTTTAATTCTTCATTAGATTCAAATCAAGTACTTAAAAATAACTTGCTGCAAATCTAAAATATTTTTTGGACTATTCTGTCACTCTTATGGCACTAATTTATATGGCAGTATTTACAGAGTTATAGATGCTTTTTCTGGTGTTCAATCCCCTAACAACTGCTTAAAACTCCCCGCAGTTTTTGTCCTAATACTCATGCTGTTGTGTTATTAAAAGGCAAAAAAATAACTTAAGTCGAGTTTTGTATCTTTACAAGAAACTAATAAATTAAGATATGAAGTACTTGAAAACAATAATCACAACAATCGTTTGCCTTACAGTTTTGACAGGTTTTACTACTTTAAATAACTCTAAGTCAACAGATGTAATTATTTTGAAGTTAATGGGGAAAAAGCTTGAATCTGCATACGTTATAAATGATGGTAAAGAAGAGAGATTTAGAAATGGTTTAACTGGAGATCAGGCACTAGAGTTTTTTTTAAACGATGGTTGGTCTCTTGAAGGAACAAGCGTTGCGTCAGATGCTGGTAGATTTAGTGTCGTTTATACATTGGTAAAAAATTAAGGCGGTCTTCCGCCTGTTTAATGGTTATAAAAAAAGTCAGGCACATCACTCCCCTTTTAGAATTGCTAAAAACAGGAAATTATAGACCACAATCCTTTTGAAAAGTAAATCCTATAATCAAATGTGATTTCAACTAAAGTCTTTTCCGTACTTTTGACACTAAATTCAATTTATTATGAGCAGTAAATTTTTTGGTAATAAAACCGTAAAGAAAACAGATACAAAAAAAGGTGGCAAATCTGACCTTAAAAATAAAAATACCAGTAAAACCACTGCCGTCCGAAAAACAGGTCGCGGAAAATAGGGCTATTGGAAACAACTATTTGCCTCAAATACATTAACAAACTTGCAGTGCCCGCCATTATCGCAGGTATTGCCGAACCGATTCTTTCTCTTACGGACGCGGCTATTGTGGGCCATATTCCTGTAAATGCAACAGAATCCTTGGCAGCTGTGGGCATTGTGACCACTTTTTTATCCATGCTTATTTGGGTACTCGGACAATCGCGTAGCGCCATTTCATCCATTATTTCTCAATATGTTGGCGCCAATAAATTAGACGAAGTCAAAAATTTACCCGCACAAGCCATCACCATTATTTTGATTCTCAGCTTGTTAATTTGTTTCGGAACCTATCCCTTTAGCAATGCTATTTTTAAACTTTACAATGCCTCAGGGTTGTTGTTGGACTACAGCGTTTCCTACTATAAAATTCGGGTGTTTGGATTGCCCTTTACCCTCTATACCTTCGCGGTTTTTGGAGTTTTTAGAGGGCTTCAAAATACCTATTACCCAATGCTTATTGCGATCACTGGTGCCATGGTAAACATCCTTTTAGATGTGTTGTTGGTCTATGGAATTGCAGATGTGTTTCCGCCGCTTTACCTCAAAGGAGCCGCCATCGCAAGTGTGTTCGCGCAATTTTTAATGGCAGCCTTGGCGACTTACTTCCTTCTAAAGAAAACAGAAATACCCTTAAAACTCACAAGACCTTTTAATAAAGAACTTCCAAGGTTTTTGAACATGATTAAGCACCTCATCGTTCGGACCTTGGCCCTCAATACCGCCTTGTATTTTGCAGCGCGTTTTGCAACAGCTTATGGAAATACCTACATCGCCGCCTATACCATCGCTATTAATTTATGGTTTTTTGCCGCCTTTGCCGTCGATGGATATGCCAGTGCGGGTAACATCCTTTCTGGAAAATTGTTTGGAGCTAAAAACTACCACTTACTCTTACAACTAAGCAATCGCCTGATAAAATACGCCCTCATTGTCGGCGTAATTATGGGGCTAATTGGCGCCTTGTTTTATAAGTCAATCGGAATCGCCTTTACAAACGACCCTGAGGTGTTGGAACAGTTCAATGACATCTTTTGGATGGTGTTACTAATGCAACCTATCTGCGCATTGGCATTTGTATTTGATGGCATTTTTAAAGGGCTCGGAAAGATGAAGGATTTGAGAAATGTATTAATACTTACAACACTGTTTGTGTTTTTACCTGTGCTATTTATTACCGATTATTATGGGTGGAAACTCCATGGTGTTTTTACCGCTTTTACCTTGTGGATGATCGCTAGAGGCATCCCACTAATAATAAAATTTAGGAAACAATTTTTACCACAGGTTCAAAACCATTAACTTTGTATAGAACTATGAATCGATTAGATACCAAAAAACACCAATGAGCAACATTCGAATTACAAAACAATTTTCTTTTGAAACGGGACATGCACTTTATGGGTATGATGGTAAATGCAAAAATGTTCATGGGCACAGCTACCGCTTAGATGTGACTGTCATTGGACAGCCAATTTCAGATAACACCCATGTAAAATTTGGAATGGTAATTGATTTTACGGATTTAAAAAAAATCATCAAAGAAGAGATCGTGAACGTCTTTGATCACGCCACAGTGTTTAATAAAAACACCCCCCACGTAGAGCTTGCAAAAGAACTTTCGGATCGGGGACACAATGTACTTCTAGTCGATTATCAACCTACAAGTGAAATGATGGTGATTGATTTTGCCGAAAAAATAAAAAAACGACTGCCCAATACAATACAGTTACATGCCCTTAAACTGCAAGAAACCGCCACGAGTTTTGCAGAATGGTATGCAAGTGACAACTAACAGTGTAATATGACGGCTATAAAAATTCCCGAAGGGAAAAAAATATACTTTGCTTCTGACAACCATCTTGGTGCGCCGACGGCCAAGGAGTCTATGCCTCGCGAAAAAAAGTTCGTGCAATGGTTGGATTCTATCAAGCACGATGCGGAGGTTATTTTCTTATTAGGCGATTTGTTTGATTTCTGGTTTGAATATAAATATGTCATCCCAAAAGGGTTTACACGGGTGTTAGGGAAATTGGCAGAGCTGAGTGATCAAGGCATTGAAATTCACTTTTTTGTAGGGAATCACGACTTGTGGATGAATGGCTATTTCGAAGAAGAGTTGGGCATTACTGTACATCATCAACCTCAAGAATTTACCTTCAATTCAAAATCCTTTTTTATTGGTCACGGCGATGGACTTGGCCCGGATGACAAAGGATTTAAACGTCTCAAAAAAGTATTTACAAATCCATTTTTTAAATGGTTATACAGATGGATACACCCTGATATTGGCGTTCGTTTTGCGCAATACCTATCGGTTAAAAACAAAGTGATTTCGGGGGATGAAGACGTGAAGTTTCTTGGAAATGACAAAGAGTGGTTGGTGCAATACAGTCTTAAAAAATTAGAAGAAAAACACCGCGACTATTTTGTGTTTGGACACCGGCATTTACCACTAGAAATTCCGCTTAATGAGCAGTCAAAATACATCAACCTTGGGGACTGGATTGGCTATTACACCTACGCCGTTTTTGAAGTCGACACCTTGACGTTGAAAGAATTTTAGACGTTTAACTCATGCCTACAGTTAGATTTTTGATGTGACATTTATTTTTTTGATGTGAAAAAAAATCGTAAGTTTATCCAAATTAACCAATGGACGTATCTAAATTATCAGGCTTTGCCTCTATTTCATTAGAGGAAATGAATGGTGTTTCATTATTGAAACGCGTTGATACGAAGTTCCTAACCACCACCTCTAAATTGTCTGAACTTTTACCGTACCTCTATTCTGAATATCAGATTTTAGAGATTGGTGAAAATCGGTTGATGAATTATTCCACCCTTTACTTTGACACAACAGATTTGCACTGCTATAAAGAACACCACAACGGTAAAGCAAACCGTCACAAAATAAGAATGCGGAGGTATGTTGAGTCGGATATTTGTTTTTTAGAAGTTAAAGAAAAACAAAACACTGGAATGACCAACAAAGTGCGTTGTTCAATTGATGATTTTGAAATAACCTTATCAACAGAATCAAAAAAGTTTATTGAAAAGGCTACTAAAAAAGACTGGGAATTAAAGCCCGTTTTAAATAATTATTTTCAACGTTTTACATTGGTAAACACCCAACGGTCCGAACGTGTGACCATAGATACGGGTTTGGAATATAAAACAGATTCAACCACAAAAGAATTTAAAAATGTGGTCGTTATTGAAGTCAAACAAGAAAAACGAAATACAAGAACTCCTATATATAGCACACTAAAATCTAAGAGAATTAGAACCGTAAGTTTTAGTAAATATTGTATGGGTGTTGCCAACATTTTCTCGGGCGTAAAGTCTAACAAGTTTAAAGAACTCAACTTAAAAATTAACCAATTAAATCACTAACATGGAGCTACTAGGCATTCCTATATTCGATGACGACTTTTACAAAATGATGATTCGATTTTTGTTGAATTTATTTTTCCTAACTGGAATTGTAAAATTTATCTATTATAAATACCATCAGAAGAAAGAGTATTTATTCACCTTCTACCTTATTGGAATTGTCGTTTACTTTTTGTGCTTTACATTAAAAAAGTATGAATTGGATCTCGGGATGGCTTTGGGATTGTTTGCTATTTTTGGGATCATCCGTTACAGGACACTTCCTTTAGAGGTCAAAGAAATGACCTATCTGTTTGTGGTGATTGGCGTCGCAGTGATGAATGCCCTTTCAAACAAAAAAATGAGTTATGCAGAAATTATCGCAGCCAATACAATTATACTGTTGGCTTTATACGTTCTTGAACGCTATTGGGCGCGAACAGAAATAGTCTCTAAGGATGTGATTTATGAAATTATTGAAAACATTCGCCCTGAAAATCATGACTTACTCAAAGCAGATTTAGAAAAAAGACTTGGCTTTGAAATCCTAAGCTTTGAAATTGGAAAAATAAATTTCTTAAAAGATGTCGCCAAAGTAACTGTCTATTATAAACTTTAATTTTGACTATGAACTTATCTAAGCAAAATAACACCGTATTCGCATTCATTGTATTTATATTAACGTCCTCTAATTTGTTATTGGCTCAAAACTCAAAGGATTTAGAGGGATGGAGCGCCGTACAGCTAGATGTAAGAGCAAGTGAAAAAATATCCTTTTCCATTTCGGAACATCTAAGGTATCGAAATGACATTACGACTGTCAGCACCTATTTTACGCAAGTTGAAGCAGGTTATGAAATCGTTAAAGATTTTGAACTCGGAGGCGGGGTTCGATTCATTAAAAAAAATGACGATGTTGGCAAAAAGCAAGGAGTTGAATCGCACTTCAGATATCAATTGGATGCAAGCTTCAAACATGATGTCAAGAGAATAGGCGTATCTTACCGTCTTAGATATCAAAATAAAAATGAATTAGGGTTCTCCAAAGAGGAAGGTGATATCGCAAAAGAACGATTCCGATTCCTGTTTGGGATTGACTACAAATTGCTTCCTATTAATATCGTTTTTAAATTAAAAGGGGAGTTTTTTAGTCCCTTTTCTAATTGGACTGTTGCTGATAAAATTGATCGACAACGCTTTACATTATCAGCCTCTCGGAAATTTAATAGATTTGGGAAAATAGCAGTTTTCTACAGGCTTCAAGATGACTTAAATGTGGAGGTGAAAAAAACCGAAGTTACAGTTTCAAAATCGATTTTAGGGTTTAAATACACATACAGTTTAGATTTTAGAAAAACGGATGAATCCTTAATCGAGCTTTAAATTATTAATCTTGAGTTTCATGCGCATCCAAGTCTTTTTCTAGATCTAATTTTCGAAATGTTGGCGACACAATTCCCGTAGTAATCACCGTTATTAAGGTCATCGTTCCACCAAAAACAACCGCCGTAACGGTTCCCATAAGTTTCGCAGTTACGCCACTTTCAAAAGCACCTAGTTCATTTGAAGATCCCACAAACATAGAATTTACAGAGGACACACGGCCCCGCATATGATCGGGTGTTTTGAGCTGTAAAATGGTTTGTCTGATCACCATAGAAACCCCATCCGTGACCCCACTAAAAAAGAGCGCAACGACTGATATCCAAAAGATAGAGGACAGTCCAAAAACAATAATACACACGCCAAATCCGAAAATGGCGGCTAACAATTTGAGTCCCGCATTTTTACTGATAGGAATGTAGGCCGTAATCAGCATGGTAATGAATGCCCCAACCGCAGGAGCGGCTCTTAACACTCCAAACCCTTCTGAGCCTACTTCTAAAATATCTTGTGCAAAGACGGGAAGCAAAGCGACTGCACCTCCAAAAAGAACGGCAATCATATCCAAGCTTAACGCCCCTAAAATCGCTTTTGTTTTAAACACAAATCGAACTCCTTCTTTTAAACTTTGCATAATGGGTTCTCCGATTTTTGGATTCAAGATGGGTTTGCGAGAAATTCCAAACAACAATATAAAGGACAAAACAACCAAGCCAAACACAATGCACAGCGACCAATGCACCCCAATCCAATTGATTGTAAAACCTGCTAAAGCAGGGCCTAACATAGAAGCCATTTGCCAGGTTGAGCTGTTCCATGTTGCCGCATTTGGATAGGCTTTTTTAGGCACGATCAATGCGACCAACGAAAAAATAGTGGGACCAAAAAAAGCACGTAACAATCCACCCATAAACACAAATGCATAAATTGTATAGAGAATGGTTTTTGAGCTCCAATCCGCTTCAACAGAAGGACTGGTTAAAAAGAAAAGCCCAAAACTAATCAATGAAAACAGGCCTATACATTTCAAGAGTAAATTTCGTTTTTCACTTTGATCGACAATATGCCCTGCAAACAACGCCATACTAAAGGCAGGAATAATTTCCATAAGCCCAATAATCCCCAGAGACAACGGGTCTTTGGTGAGTGTATAAACTTGCCATTCAATGATGATAAATTGCATGGACCAACCAAAAACTAAAATAAATCGCAATAACAGAAAGATATTAAATTCCTTAAATCGAAGTGCCGCGTAAGGATCTCTTTTTGCCATATTAAGATTTAATGCCTTTTAATTTTAACTGTAAACTCACACGCCCATTCCATTCGTTTTCATCAATAGAATAGACCACCTTAAAGGGAGTTTTAGATTTAACAATCGGTAAATCACTTCCCATGCCAAAGCCAATCCCTACAATTTTGGAGCTGCCTTTTTGAGCGAGTGTGACCCGTAAATGCGTTTGATCTTCACCCACACATTTTCCGTAGCCTGTATCCAGTACTTCTGAACTCATAAAAACGGGTGACATATTTTGAGGTCCAAAGGGAGCGAATTGTTTTAGGATTCTATAAAACTTTGGTGTGATGGCATCAAAATCAATTTCGGCATCAATTTTTATTTCAGGCGTTCGAAGGTGTACAGGCAAGGTTGCTGAAACCTCAGCTTCAAAAGCGGCTTTAAAGGCTGAATAATTTTCTTCTTTAATAGTCATTCCTGCGGCATACATATGCCCTCCGAATTGCTCTAATAAATGGCTGCAATTTTCTAAGGCATGGTACACATCAAATCCTCTGACAGATCGTGCGGAAGCTGCTAAAAAGTCGCCACTTTTGGTAAATACCAAAGTGGGGCGGTAATGGGTTTCTATCAATCGGGAGGCTACAATTCCAATCACGCCTTTGTGCCAATCTTCTTGATATACAACCGAAGTCGCATCTTCCGTTTCGTTTGATTCTTCTATTTGTAACAAGGCTTCTTGTGTGATACGCTTGTCCGCTTCGCGACGGTTGGTATTAAAAAGTTCTATTTCGCTAGCTGCTGTTTCTGCATTCTCAAAACTCATTTCTTTCATCAGAGCCACGGCATAGTTGCCATGTTTCATACGTCCTGCAGCATTGATGCGCGGTGCAATATTAAACACAACATCAGTGATGGTGAGCACCTCCTTTTTCATCTGATTGATCAGCGCTTTAAACCCTGGGCGTGGATTGGTATTAATGACTTGCAAGCCAAAATAAGCGAGAGCTCTATTTTCGCCAACAATAGGAACTATATCGGCACCAATTGCTGTAGCTACTAAATCTAAATACCCTACCAAAGATTCTACAGGAATCCCCTCTTTAGATGCCAAGGCTTGAATCAATTTAAATCCAACACCACATCCACAAAGTTCTTTAAAAGGGTATTCACAATCGGGACGTTTTGGGTCTAAAATAGCGACCGCATCGGGCAATTCTTTCCCTGGACGGTGATGGTCACAGATGATAAAGTCAATGCCTTTTTTCTTTGCATAGGCCACTTTTTCAATTGCTTTGACTCCGCAGTCTAAGGCAATTATTAACGAGAAATCGTTGTCTGACGCGAAGTCAATTCCTTTGTAGGATACGCCATACCCTTCTTCATAACGGTCGGGAATATAGGTGGAAATCTGAGTGCTTTTGGTTTCTAAATAGGACGCCATCAAAGCAACGGAAGAAGTGCCGTCCACATCATAATCTCCAAATACTAATACCTGTTCGTTGCTTTTTATAGCGGCTTCGATTCTGGCAACTGCTTTGTCCATGTCTTTCATCAGAAAGGGATCGTGCAAATCGGACCAACTCGGTCGAAAAAAGGTTTTAGCGTCTTCAAAATTCTCAATACCTCTTTGGAGTAACAGCTCCGAAATCGCCCTATCGACGCCTAATTTAGAGGCTAAATCGGCTATTTTTTTGGTGTCGGGCTTCGGTTTGAGCGTCCAACGCATTGCTAAGAATTATGGATGTGAATGGTGGTGGTCACCGTTGAAAATTGTCTAAACATTTCCATGACGCCGCAATATTTATCTACGGAGAGTTTCACGGCTTTATCAATTTTTTTTGGAGACAAATCAGTACCCGTAAAATGATAATCCACATGGACTTTATCGTAATACTTTGGATGTTCGTCAGTAAGAAAGCCTTCGACTTCCATTTTTAATTCGTAATCAACGACTTTCATTTTTTCTAAAATATCGACGATATCTATGCCTGAACAGCCCGCTAAAGCGGAGAGCATCATTGCTTTTGGAGATACGCCAAATTGTTCAGCTTGGCCTTTTACAACTGTATCCATTAACACGGTTTTTCCGCTTGGGTTGTCAGATTCGAATTGCATTCCACCTTTCCAGTGAGTTGTTGTTTTGTGGGACATCCTAAAATATTTTTGATTCTTATTGCTTCAAAAATACTAAATAATGTCAATAGTTACACTATGATGTGCCACTCACAATTTGGAAACCGAAGTGCTTGTTGAGGTTTTTAGGGAATGGTACTTAAAAAAAATGAATAAGTTAATAGAAAGCAGCCCTAAGAAACTTTTGATTTCCCTGCTACCACAATCACAATTTCTCCTTTTGGAGGGCGATTGGTGTAATGTTCTAAAATTGATTTTGCTGTGCCTCTTTGGGTTTCTTCATAAAGTTTGGTGAGTTCCCGCGATACAGAAATTTGACGGTCTTCTCCAAAATATTCACAAATATGAGAAAGGGTCTTGATCAGTTTGTGAGGACTTTCATATAAAATAATGGTGCGTGGTTCTTCTGCTAATAGGAGGAAGCGTGTTTGACGGCCTTTTTTGACGGGCAAAAATCCTTCAAATACAAATTTATCGTTGGGCAATCCAGAGTTGACTAAGGCGGGTACAAAGGCAGTCGCTCCTGGAAGACAGTCCACTGGAATGTCATTTTCGACACAGGCTCTTGTGAGTAAAAACCCAGGGTCCGAAATAGCGGGGGTTCCTGCATCACTGATCAACGCAATGGTAGTTCCCATTTTTAATTTTTGAATAATCCCTTGTACGGTTTTATGCTCGTTATGCATGTGGTGGGAATGCATTTGAGTTCCGATCTCAAAATGCTTCAAAAGTTTTCCAGAGGTTCTGGTGTCTTCTGCCAAAATCAAATCAACCGATTTCAATACATTGATGGCACGTAAGGTGATGTCTTCTAGATTTCCTATGGGGGTCGGTACAATATATAGCTTCATAATTCAAAGTTACAACGTTTTTATACAACATACCTATATGATGTAAATTCTTCTTTTTACCCTTTCGAAGAAATTGTAATTCATTACCATAATATGTATCTTTGACCGAATTAAATTTACTACAATAAATATATGAAATTATTAAACCTCGCACTTCTAAGTGTATGCTCCTTACAGTTATCTTTTTCTCAATCACTTAAATATGCCGATGGCTCTTCTCAAAACATGAGTAATATTTTTGTGAATATCAATTCCACTGAAAGTTCTACTATTAAAGGATCAAAATATTTGAATGAAGATTTTATTAGCACTAAAATATCATCAATGCCCGATCAAATTTTTGGGGTGCGTTACAATATTTATGACGATGAAATGGAGTTTCAAGGTGCCGACAATACCGTGTATGCTTTAAATAAAAATGATGCCTCGGTTAAAATAACGTTTACAGCGACCAATGAATCTTATCATATTTTTAGTTACACCGATGATACTGGCCATCAAAAAAAGGGGTATTTCGTGAAACTAAACAAGGAAGGAGAGAACCTCATATTAAAGAAACATAGAATTGTATTTTTTGAAGAACAGGCTTCTAAAACGGGCTATGATGCTCCCAAACCTGCGATGTATAAAACTGTGAAAGATCGCATGTATATCAAACTTGCCAATAAAGAGGCTGTATTGTTGCCTACCAAGAAAAAGAAACTTGCAAAGGCACTTTTCCCTGAGAACTCAAAAATTATATTAGATTTCATTAACTCAAACAAGATTAAGTTGTCCAGAGAAGCTGATTTAATTACATTTGTTAATTACTTAAATACTTTATAAACATTAATTTAACCCCAAATCTTAAATTTTTTAACTATGGAAAAATACCTAACCACTGCAAAAGACCTACTGCTTGAATATTCGCCAAAAGTACTTTATGCATTAGCCTTACTGATTGTTGGCCTGTATGCAATTAAATTTATTCTTCGCTTAATTAATAAACTCCTAAACTCGCGTCACGTTGATAATACCTTACAAGCCTTTCTTAGTAATTTATTAGGCTGGGGATTAAAAGCGGTATTACTCATCGCTGTGATTTCTAAACTTGGTATAGACACCACCGCGCTAGCGGCCGTTATGGCAGCTGCAGGTTTAGGACTTGGACTTGCTTTACAAGGGTCATTAGCAAATTTTGCTGGAGGTGTTTTGATCATTTTATTCAAACCCTTTAGAGTGGACGATTTAATCAATGCTCAGGGAGAAATAGGCGTTGTCAAAGACATTCAACTTTTTACAACTCAAATTTTGACTCCAAGTAACAAACGTGTCATTATCCCTAATGGTACTTTGGCAAATGGCAATATTGTCAACCTTTCAGCCGAAGGAACCTTAAGAGTTGATTTAACAATTGGAGTGGGTTATAGTGAAGATATTAAAAAAACTAAAGAAGTACTGTTGAAGGTTTTAACTGCGCATTCTAAAGTGTTATCAGAACCTCTCCCGACGGTTAATGTTTCTGAACTCGCTGATAGTTCCGTAAATTTTGCCGTTCGTCCTTGGTGTACCGTGGAAGATTATTGGACTGTTTATTTTGAGATTACAGAAAACTGCAAAGAGGCATTGGATGCTGCGGGTATCGAAATTCCTTATCCACATGTGGTCGAAATTCACAAAAAAGGATAAGCCTTATTTTTTTGAAGGAATGGCGATGAAATCTTTTAAATAAAAAGGTTCAAAATAAGCAACGTCTTCAAAATCATTTGTTTTAAATTTATCATAAGAAAGCGCACACATTTGTTTTGCTGAAGGCAATTTGTCTTCGATGAATTGTGCGTTTTTATGCGTGATGATATCTTTGGTTTTAGCCACGCCATTTCCAATAAAATAAAGAGGAGCCGATTCCAATAATTCTTGATACGATTCAGAAGTCAATACCTCAGCTTCCGTGCTGCGAATTTCATTATAATCCGCATCATAAATGGCTGAATATACTTCCATACGTCTTGCATCAAGCATCGCAACAATGGTTCCTTTTGGGTTCTCAACCTGATGTGCAAGGGCTTCTAAAGTGGGCACAGAAATTAAAGGAAGACTCAACGCATAACACAAGCCTTTAGCGGCAGAAACGCCGATTCGCAAACCCGTATAAGAGCCAGGGCCTTTGCTGATCGCAATGGCCTCGAGTTGGTTTTTAGAAACCTTTGCTGTTTTAAGAACTTCGTCAATATAGATATGGAGGCGTTCCGCATGGGAATACTCTAGACTGTTGTCTTCTTTAAATCCTATGACTGCTCCGTTTTCGGATAATGCCACAGAGCAATTGGTCGTAGAGGTTTCTATGTTTAGAATGTATGCCATAAATTATGGAATCAATGGTTTGCCCATGAAAAAGTCTAAGACTTTCGAACGAAACACAAAGTTATATTTTGAATTAATTAAGGTTGATTTTGCACTTACTAAGCGCCCTCTTACCTGCTCAACTTCAAAGGAAGTTGCGGCTCCAAGATTAAATTTATTTTGAACATTTTTAAATGATTCTTCTAGGCTAATGACTGAAAACCTAGATGCTTCGTATTGTTTCAAAGCAGCTTTTGCATCCGCGTATGCTTGTGTAATTGTCGTTGTAATGTTTTGCTTTGCTTGCTCTAAATTAAGAAGACTTTTTTCTCTATTAATTTTAGCTTTCGACACATTGGCTTTTGTTTTAAACCCATTAAAAATTGGAATGCTTAAATTGAATCCTAAATTATACCCTAAGTTATTATCTAATTGGGTCCCAAAACCATAGGGCACAATCTTTTCAATAGTATTATTTGGATTATTTGGGTCTTCTACAAATTGAATTCTCGTATCTGGTTCTCCTTGTCTGTGTTGATATGACGACCCTAAACCTGCCCCAAAACTCAATGAAGGGGCATAGGCACTTTGCGCTAATTTCAATCCAAAATCAGTGTTTTCTATCCCTAATTCTGCATTGTTAATTTCTGCACGATTGTCTAAAGCATACGCTAAGATTTCATCGTATGAATCATAAGCTAAGGACGCAGAAGTTAAATTAATTTGAATCTCTTGAATGTCAAAATCAAGAGGGGAAACTTGCAAACTTTGACTTAAACTTAGTAGCGATAAGTCTAAACTATTTTCTGCATTTACAACACTTGACCTGTTAGATGCTAAAGTGGCTTCCGCATCAAATAAATCAGAGCTCGGTTTAATCCCCGCTTCTACTTGAGAAGTGATTTGGTCCAGTTGATTCTGACTGATCGTTACTTGTTCTATGGCAATTTTAAGGTTCTCTTTGTTGAATAAAATATTTAGAAATGCATTGACAACGGTCATAGAAACATTGTCCTGAAGAATTGTGAGTTGAAACTGACTCGACTCGACTCCAAGTTTTGCTTGTTTATATATATTTAAATTTCGAAAGCCATTAAAGATTGTAATGCCTGTATTTAACCCAAAATTATTCCCTCTTGAATCACTTTTAATTCGTGAACCATCCTGTCCAATGAAGGATCCAAAGTTAAAGTTATGAGAAGCTGAAGCATTAAGGGTTGGCATAAAGTTACCTTTGGCACTTATCAAGTCTTGTTTGGCCAAGTCAATATCCAGCACCGATTGCTTCACGGAAATATTATGCTCCAAAGCGTGATTGACGCAATCTAATAAGCTCCATTTTTTTTGAGCAAAACTGCTTAACGTTCCTACGAGAAAAAGAACTGTACATATATGTTTCATAGTTTTGGGGGTTTTATTATTCATCGTCTTCTTCATCTTCATTATTTTCTTCTGAAGCTTTGTTCCAAACCTTGATTTTATCGCCTTCTTCTACACCATCTATGATTTCCACATTAATGCCATCCGACAATCCGATTTCAATATTTTTTTTCTTGAAGCTTCCATTTTCTTTTTGTAATTCTACAAAGGGTTTTTCGGTGATGCGATTGAATTGTAAAAGCGCTTCTTTAATCACCAGCACACTGTCTTTGCTTTCAATTTCAATTTCGGCATTGGCACTGTATCCTGCACGAATTTTTGTGCTAGAGTCAATGGTCACATCTGCTTTGATCGTAAACTGAACAGCACCATTTTCCTCCACGCCTTTAGGTGCTACAAACGTAAGAACGGCAGGGAATTCTTTTTCATTGATCGCTCCAAGGATGACTACGATGTCTTTGCCTTCTTCTAATTTTCCAACTTCAGCTTCATCAACCTTGCCTTCAAAAATCATTTTACTCATATCGGCAATGGTAGCAATGGTAGTTCCTGCATTGAAATTATTACTTTGAATCACTTGATCGCCTTCACGAACAGGAATTTCAAGAACGGTTCCAGGAATTTGAGCAACGATATTGGTATTGGCTGAACTGCCTCCAGAAAGAGATCCTTGTTTGATGATTTGATAATCATCTTTGGATTGATCGTAACTTTCTTTGGATTGGTTGAGACTCAACTCACTGTTTTCAAAATCTTGTTTAGAAATGACTCCTTTTTCAAAAAGGGCTTTATTTCGATTGAATAAAGTTTGTGCATTTTCAAATGAAAGTCTCGCGGTATTGATACGGCTTTTAGCACTTCCCAAAGCTTGTTCGTTTGGAACGACTCTA
>Ga0209304_1000424_pt1 | contig 29103 bp, 32 predicted proteins | sample COGITO_mtgs_1004_4_FD_184789 | JGI IMG/M metagenome (GOLD analysis project Ga0209304, IMG submission 184789) | Pelagic marine microbial communities from North Sea - COGITO_mtgs_100423 (SPAdes) (version 2) | ecosystem: Environmental > Aquatic > Marine > Epipelagic ...
AGAACTTCTCAACAGCTGAAAATCGTTCAACAGGAATTCTTAGAAATTCTATCAACAGACAAGACACATATGGTTTGATTTCAAAATTAAACTATGTTGTAAATCCTGAATTGGAATTACAATTCGGACTTGACTGGAGAACAGCAGGTATTGAACACGCTCGTGAAGTTCGTGATTTACTTGGTGGTGATTATTATGTAGACTATGCAGACGACAACTTCGAAGAAGGTAAAGTTGTTAAACTTGGTGATATAATCGCATACCACAATGAAACAACCGTAGACTGGATTGGTGGATTTGCACAATTTAACTACACTACTGACAAACTAAATCTATATGGTATGGGTGGACTATCAAGTATAGAATACTCTTATCAAGATTGGTTCACGGTAGAACAAGAGTTAGTAAAAGCAGACCCAATTCAAACTTACCAATTAAAAGGTGGTGTAATGTATGATGTTAACCCAGATATGAATGTATTTTTCAATACTGGATTAGTAGAAAAAGCACCTATCTTGGATAATGTAATTGATTACTCTGGTAATGTAGCAACAGACCCAGATAACGAAAAATTCCTACACAATGAATTTGGAGTTAATTACAGACTTGGTAAACTCGGTGTGAACGCAAGTGCTTATATGACAGATTGGCAAGACAGAAACTTAACTAAATCAGTTTCTACTGGTCAAGGTTCATCAGGTGATACAGACATTATTTTCCTAAGAGGAGTAAATCAAAAACACTCAGGTGTTGAGATTGAAACAAACTATATGGTTAATGATATGTTAGACTTGTTGTTCGTCGCATCATTCGGTAATTGGAAATTTGACGGAGACGCTGAAGGTACTTATCAAGAAAATGAGTATAATTCAGAAGGTCAAGTAACAGGATTTACAACAACTGAATATGCATACGCACTCGACGGATTGTATGTAGGTGATATGCCACAAACTGCATATGTATTGGGAGTAACTTTAAAACCAGTTAAAGGTTTAATGGTTCAAGCAATACACAAAACATACGATAAGAACTATTCAGACTGGTCACCAGGCGCCCGTGAATTTGACGGAACAAATGATGACGCAGATAGAGCTCAAGTTTATGAAGCCCCAGGTTACTCAAAACTTGACTTACATATGTCTTACAAATTACCACAAGTTAAAGGACTTGATATGACTTTAAACGGACATATCTTTAATGTTCTTGACGAGGTATTTGTACAAGACGCAGTTGATAATAGTCAATACAATGGATATGGTAGTAAACAACACTTACCACATAACGCAGAGGTATTCTTAGGAACACCAAGATATGCAAACATTGGATTAACTATTAACTTCTAATTCTATGGGGGGCGATTAAGTTCGCCTCCCACAAAAAATACTTGACATTTACAAAAATTATTATTATATTTATATACATAAAGTTACAATTAAAAGGAGTTCATCATTTACCAAAACATCTGGTTTGATATAAGAAAAAACAAAATGCATTTATGGGATGACAAAAAAGGTCATCTTATCGTACCTTATAAGAAATATGCATATGTTAAAGATAGAAACGGACAAAATGTTAGTTTATATGGTGATAGATTAAAACGAGTTACCAATTGGGATAAAGAAGACCCAACACTTCACGAAAGTGATGTTCCACCAATGACCAGATTCTTGGTTGACCAATACACAGACTCAGATGAATCATCAACTGGACATAGAGTTATGTTCTTTGATATTGAGGTAGAGGTAACTGAGGGTTTTCCAGATGTTCAGAAAGCATATAATCCAATTACATCAATTGCATTGTATGATTACGCAACAGAAAAATATTACACTTATTGTTTCGACCCAAACAAAAGAATTGAAAGTTATGAAAGAGGAGAGGAAGTCGTAGAGTTTTATGAAACTGAATACGAGATGTTAAATCAGTTTTTCCAAAAGTATTTAGAAATCAGACCTACGATTATTAGTGGTTGGAACTCAGAGTTCTTTGATATTCCTTATCTATACAATAGAGCAGTGAGAATATTAGGACCAGAAATAGCAAACCTAATGTCACCAATCTCACAAGTTATTTATTCAGAATATAAAAAGAAACACACAATCGCTGGTGTATCATCATTAGATTATTTACAACTATATAGACAATTCACATTTACTCAACAATCAAGTTATCGATTAGATTACATTGGTGAGATTGAAGTCGGTATGAAAAAGGTTAATTACGAGGGAACTCTAAATGATTTATATGACAATGACTTACAGACATTTATAGATTACAATATTCGAGATGTAAAAATCTTAGTTGAATTAGATAAGAAACTAAACTTTATTGAGATTGCCAGAGGTATTGCTCACCTTGGACACATACCTTATGAAGATATCAATATGTCAAGTCGTTGGTTAGAGGGAGCTATCTTAGTATATTTAAAGAAACTTGGAGTGGTTGCACCAAACAAACCAAGAAAACGAAAAAAGATAAGTGATGAAAAGTTCGCAGGAGCATATGTTCAAGAACCACAATCTGGAAAACACGATTGGGTTTATGACTTGGATATCACATCAATGTATCCGAGTGTGATTAGGTCTTTGAATATATCACCAGAAACTAAAGTCGGTAAAGTAGAGGGTTGGAACGAAGAACAATTCTTGAAAGAAACTAACAAGAAAACTTATTCACTCAACAATAAAGAGGGTAAAGAAATCGGCAAGATGACTGAAACCGAACTACAAGATTATTTTAATAAGTCAAATGTATCAATCGCATCTAACGGAGTAATGTACAGAACAGACAAACAAGGATTGATTCCTGCATTGTTAGAGAAATGGTTCAACGAACGAGTAGAGATGAGAAAACTTGTAAAGAAATATCACGAACAAGGTGATACCGTGAAAGAACAATACTTTGATAGACGACAACACATTCAAAAGATTGTATTGAACTCGTTGTACGGAGTATTAGGATTACCAGTATTTAGGTTTTATGATTTGGATAATGCAGAAGCAACAACATTAACGGGTCAACAATTGATTAAGTTTAGTAAAAAAATTACTAATCATTTCTACAATAATGAGTTAGGTACAAACGAGGATTATGTTATCTATATTGATACTGACTCTATTTTCGCATCAGCAGTTCCATTAGTGGAGAAAAGATTCCCTAACCAAGAACTATCTGAAACAATGATGACCACAAGAATTATGGAGATTTGTGAAGAAGTTCAAGATTACTTAAACCAGAGTTATAATTACTTTGCCAAGAAATTTTGTAATATAGATGAACACGTGTTTGACATTAAACAAGAGGTAATCGCAAAGACAGGTTTATTCATTACAAAGAAACGATATGGATTACGAATCATCAATGACGCTGGTAGAAAAGTAAACAAGACTCACGTTAAAGGATTGGATACCATTAGAAGTAATTTCGCAGTTGCTATGAAAGATTTATTATCAAATGTATTGGATGATATACTGGCAAATGTTCCAAAGGAAAAGATAGATGAACGAGTATCATTGTTCAAAAGAAATATGCATAATCTATCGTATGAAGTTATGGCAAATCCAATCGGTGTAAAGGGTATCGGAAAATATGAAGTCAAAGATGAGGAAACATCATTCAGTAAATATAAGAAAGGTGCACCAGTTCACGTCAAGGCAGCAATCAATTATAATTCTTTGATTGACCATTGGTATGAGGGTAAACGATATGAAAAGATATCCAATGGAACAAAAATTAAGTGGGTGTATTTGAAAGAGAATACATTTGGATTTGACGCAATCGCATTCAAAGGACACGAAGACCCACGAGAAATATTAGAATTAATTAAAAACCACATAGACCACAACAAAATGTATGAACAAGCGATGAGTAAAAAACTTGGTATGTTTTATAAAGCAATGCATTGGGGTGGAGTAGAAGACAAAACAACATCTATGAATAGGTTCTTTTAATGAGATTGATACACGGAGATAGTTTGGTTGAAATGGATAAGTTAATCCAAGAGGGAGTAGAAGTAGATTTAACACTTACCAGTCCACCATACAATTTAAGAAATAGAGTTTACAAAGGTCAATATATGGAAAGAAAGGATAAATATCAACAGAAGTATCAAAACTTTTCAGATGCTTTACCAATAGATGACTATTATGATTTTCATAAACAAGCATTAGAAAAGATGTTAAAACTTTCAAAGATAGTTCTATGGAATATCCAAATCATTACTGGTAGTAAAGAAGCAGTATTTAAAATAATAGGACACTTTCACAAAAATTTAAAAGACATCATAGTTTGGGATAAGGGTTATGCCGAACCATCAATGCAATCTGGTATAATCAACAGAGGAACTGAATTAATATTGGTGTTTGAAAAAGATACTACGATTGGAAGACAAATTCAGAATCCACATTTCAAACACGGAAGTTTAAACGACTTATGGAAAATAAAAAGACCAAGACACCCAAAAGGACACTCAGCAACATTTCCAATTGAATTAGCAGAAACTGCAATCAGAAGTTTCAGTCCAGAAAATGGTGTTGTAATGGATTGTTTTATGGGTAGTGGAACAACGGGAGTTGTTTGTAACCAATTGAACAGAGATTTTATAGGAATAGAATTAGTCAAAGATTATTTTGACTACTCAAAGGAAAGAATTGAAAAGGTAAATAATAATTCTTCAACATTAGAAAAATTTATTTGATTTTCACAAAACAATATTATATTTATAATTGTAAAACAATAGGAGTAAAATGGTTATGAACAAAACGCAGTTAACAAACTTCATCACAAAGTATACTTTGGGTGGAGAAATTAAATCAACTAAATGGACTTCAAACGGAACTTCACTATCAACAAGATTTATCTCAGGTGATAAGTCAGTTGTGGGTAAAGTAGAGTTGAATAAGTTTAGTCATCTATCACCTTGTGAATTAGGTGTATACAATACAGGACAGCTAACAAGTTTGCTATCAGTATTGGGAGATGATATTGATGTAAATCTATCACAATCAGGTGATAAGTTTATCTCAATGGAGTTCGAGGACACGAACAGAAAAACAAAATCAAAATATATGTTGAGTGATTTATCGGTTATCCCTACACCACCAGCACTAAAGAATCTACCAGATTCATTTGAGTTAGGTATCAAGGTTGACCCTTATTTCGTAAATACATTCATTAGTGGTAAAGGTGCTTTGTCCGAAGCAGAAACTTTTACTATCTTGACAGAAAACGGAGAAACTAAAATCGTTATCGGTTATGCTTCAATCGCATCTAATCGTGTAACTATTCCAGTAGAAACCACAAAGTCAGCAGACATTGAACCAATTAGTTTCAATGCAAATATGTTCGCATCAATCTTAAATGCAAATAAAGATTGTGAAAGTGCAACATTAGAAGTTAGTTCACAAGGTTTATCAAGAATTAAATTCTCAATCGACAATTACGATTCAGAATACTTCTTGGTATCAACACAAGCAGTTAATTAGTGGAGAGTGTAAAACACTCATTATGGGTAGAGAAATACAGACCTACTCAATTAGATAATTACATTGGTAATGACCATTTGAAAAGTAAGGTGTCGGTGTATCTCGAATCTGGAGATATACCACACCTTCTATTGTTCGGTCGTGCCGGAACAGGTAAAACCACACTAGCAAAATTATTGGTCAACAATATCGATTGTGATTATCTTTATATAAACGCATCTGATGAGAATAGTGTAGATGTAGTTCGTGAGAAAGTCAAGAACTTCGCATCAACATTAGGTTTCAAAGATATGAAAGTTATAATCTTGGACGAGTGTGATTACATTACACCAAACGCTCAAGCAGCACTTCGTAATCTTATGGAAACTTTCTCTAAGAATTGTCGTTTTATATTAACTTGTAATTATGTGGAAAGAATCATTGACCCGATACAAAGTCGTTGTCAATCATTTCAGATTATACCACCAGACAGAAAACAAGTTGCACAACATCTGGCAAATATATTGAATAATGAAAACATTGAATATGATGTCAAAGATATCGCAACGACCGTAAATGGTGGTTATCCAGATATCAGAAGAGTAATCAATGGTGCTCAACGACAAGTCGTAGATTCCAAATTAACAATTGATGAAAATACTATTGTTCAAAATGATTATAAGAATCAAGTGTTGGATATATTGAAAACACAAGATAAGAAAAACTCATTCAAAAACATTAGACAATTGTTAGCAGATTCAAAGGTAACGGACTTCTCTGATTTATTCAGATTGATGTTTGATACCGTAGATGATTGGGGTCAAGGACATATCGCAGAGTGTATATTGATTTTAAGTAAATATCAACAATCAGACGCAGTTGTAGTGGATAAAGAAATCAACATTATGGCTATGTTTGTAGAGATTATAGGGAGTATCAAATGAGTAGTCATCCAGACGGAGGAATGCCACAAGGGCAACAGCAATTAGATATATCAAAAGCAGATACAATCCAATGTGAAGAATGTGGAAACGCATCTTTCATACAGGCATTTTTCTTAAAGAAAATATCAGCACTGATGTCACCAACAGGTAAAGAAGCCATTGTTCCAATGCAAGTTTTTAGTTGTGGTAATTGTGGAGCAATTCCAAAAAATATGATGGAAACGGGATAATCGTGGGAATCCTCGATAAAGTAAAAAAGGTAATAGATTGGAAACCACCTTCAAGTAAACAAAGTGGAATTACAGACGCAGATACATTGTATTCTGATAAAACCATTAGTTATGTTGAAATGTATTACAATGATAATATCAGAGTTGTACACGGAAATAAAGATGGAACTTTTGACCAAAGTATTGATTACAGACACGGTCGTCCCACTAAAGATTCCATACCATTAAAAACAAATATTGATAATGAGTATTACTTAGACGGAAGTAGAATCAAAGACCCACTATATAATGACAAAAACGCTCCATTACAAATTCATTGTTTCGGAGATAGTTGGACTTATGGTTGGGATGTTGAACAACAAGAAGCATTTCCACATTTATTAGGAGATGAAAATACATCAGTATGGAATTATGGAGCAGGAAAAACAGGTTTGGATTATTGTGTAAAAAAGATAACAGAAGTTTATCAAGAGTTTAATCACAAAGAAAATCAAAACTTCATTTATGTTATTACGATTCCACATAGCTTCAGAAGAATGTACATTGAAGACAACGGAGTGGCTCGTAGATGTTGGGATAAACCAACTGCCGCAGAACAAAACGAATACAATCATTACTTATATTTTTATCATCATTATGAAATACTCAACAGATTAATCGGTAGAGATAAAATCATATGGGGAACTTGGGACGACGAAATACCAAAACATATGATTGATATATTCTTTGATTTACACGACTTGGCAGGAAGACACCCAGGAGTAGAATCTCACAAATTATACGCCGAGGGAATAAAAGATATAATGAGAAAAAGTGGTTGGTATGGACAAGAAAGTTAAATATAATGTAGAGAGACTATTCTACGACAATTATAGAGTAACGACAGAACTAAGTGAAGTTTACGCCCAAGGAGAACACGGATTAAAACTTTATCAACATAAAGATGATGAAGGTAAGGTTGTTTACTCTAATGATAAAGGTGAATATGTTTACTCACACGAAACTGGTATAAACATATACCAAAACAATAATGGTAGATTAGAGGGTGGTAGACAACACGACCCAATCTACAATGATGAGAGTGCCAGAAGACAAATCTATACATTTGGAGATAGTTGGACTTATGGTTGGGATGTTGAACAAGAACAAACCTTTACACACTTACTCGGAGATGAAAACACAGCAGTTCATAATTACGGAGCAGGTGGAACAGGTTTAGATTTTGCAGTCAAAACTTTATCAGAAGTTTATATGCCAACATCAACACGACAACTATTTATCATTACGGTTCCACACTATTTTAGAAGATTGTGGTTTGATGATAATGGAAATATTATCCCATCTTGGCAAGTAAAAGAAAAAACTGATATCAATGAGTATAATCATTATATTAATTTCTTACATAACTATGAAATCTTAAATCGTTTAATCGGTAAAGATAAAATTATATGGGGAACTTGGGAACAAGATTTATCAAGAGATAAATTTGATGTGGAGTTTGAATGTATAGACCATACAAAAGATGGATTACATCCAGGTATAAAAGCTCATAAACAATATGCAGAAAAATTAAAGAAAATTATAGATGAACGATATGAAGCAACTAAGATTTCAAAGACTTTGTAATGGTCATTGGCCAATAGAAGAATTACCTAAAGGTTGGAAATACCATACCGAAGAACCTACGATAGAATTATTAGAGTCAGGTTTAAAGTTATTTAGAAAACAGATAAATAATTATGACGGAATGTGGAACATTGATGATTATTTTTGGAGAGTAGAAAATGGTAGGAAGTTTCATTACATCACCAAAGATGATAAGATAATATCATTTGTTTGGCAGTCACCAGGTGGTAAAGTTAAAAAGAGTTGGAACAATACAGGTTCACCAGTATATGACACACCAAGTTTCTTTAAAAGTAATAATGTTGAAACTATGAATGTTGGTAAGGACAATAGTTATTCATATAATACTTGGATTTGTGATGAATATAGAGGGTTGGGAAAACATATGAACTTACGGTCATTTAGAGAAATGGAAAAATTGGGTAAAAAGTCTATAATTCACGACGTTGAGATATGGAATAAGTCTACAATAGTTCATTGTATCAAGCATTTGGAATCAAATGTTACTGATTTATTAGAAAGATGATATTTATATATAGGAAAAAATTATGTCAGTACAAACAAAAATAACAAATTTATTAAATTATATCACGGGAAGTGCAGGTGGTTGGCCAACAAATACTAATATTGGTATTATGTCTGGTGTTGACTACATCAAACAAGAAACCACAGATAATATATATTTTAACGAAATGAATACCAGTCCAGGTATTTATGGTTCATACAATGAGCAATCCGCATCATTTGACTTGGTTGCAAACTATGCAAACGAAAAGGGTTGTTCAACTGCATATGTTTACGGACACGATGACGCTAGTGGTAGAACACCACACTCTTCTCAAGAATCAGTCATAAGTGCAAGTTTTGCAAAACATAATATTCCAGTAAATTTTGAATACAATGATAACACTTCAATAACATACTTTTCACAAAGAGGACAAAATCAATATACGGGCAGTTTCCATTTATTTGTGGGTTCACCTTGGTATAGTGATGATAACTTATTAGAAATTGTTAGTGGTTCATTTAACAAAACTACATTTAGAACTATTTTGGGTTCATCACCAGAAAGTAGTAGTGTAATTCCAATATTTAACACAAGTTCATTTTCAGATACAAACGCATATCATCCAGACTTTGTAGTTAAAAATCCAACACAAGATGGAACCTTATTTGATGGCACAATATTATTCCATAAGTATGTAGCAGAGAATAGTACATACCAATCTGGTGTGGATAGTGGTTCATTAATTGAAACCTATATTGTTCCGAGTGGTTCAACAATAGGAACACAAGGATACTTAAAGGTAGATAAAAGTGATTATTTAATGACACCAGATAAACAAATTCTATTGAGAGACAATGTAGACTATGATGTATTGACACGTTCTAAACTTATTTTAAATGGTGATAGATATCACGTGAATAACTCTTTACTGCTCTCAACTTCGAGTGGAAGTTTAATCAGAATGTATGATGATTCAACCAAACAAGTTCAAGATGTGGAAACTGGTGATATAGTTAAATCATATTTACCCGTAGGTATGCCAGATGAGTTTTTTTACAATGATTGGTTGAGTTATAGCACAACCGATTTAAGTGGTTCAGTCGCATCAGGTTCAATAGTTATTAGAACATTTAGTGATGAATCTTATGGATACACTTTAGTTAATGGTTCTATAAAAATGGCAAGAAATAAAGTTGGTGGAAAGTATTTCTTGAAACAAGGAAGCACTTGGACTTGGAAAATGCCAGATGAAATGTCAATAGGTGATTATCTTTTAGATAAAGACGGAAATGAATTGGAAATAACTTCAATATCAGAAGTTGCACAAGAAGAAACTTTTTATTCATTAGATGTTGAGGATATTGATACATACTTTACATCAGACATATTGGTCCACAATATTCCACCAAAATAATAAATAGGAGATAGGTTACAATGAGATACAATAATGACTTAAAATTTTCAATCCAAATTCCAAACTTTTTATCACCAGAAAAGTGTGATGAGTTATTAAAAGACATAATGGAATCTGAACAAGATGTAATTGGTTGTGTAGGAGATGAAAAGGGAACAGCAATATTACCAGAAATTAGAAAAACTAATGAGTGGTATTTAAGAGACCAACCAAACAATGAGTTCAGACCAGATAAGGTTAATAAAGATTGGTCGTGGTTACAGAAGAAAATGTTTCAAATGGTAAACATAGTCAATGATAGCGTTTTTCATTTTGATGTTGATGGTTGTGATGATGAATTAAAACTAATAGAATACCAAGATGGTGGATTCTACGGGTGGCACACAGACTTTAATGCAGGTAGTTGTTCTAACAGAAAGATTGTAGGAATTATTCAACTAACAGACCCGAATGAATATGAGGGTGGAGAAGTTCAATTTGGTATCCAAGACAAAGATACAAAAGAATGGTACACGATGGAAAAGAATAAGGGTGCATTAACATTATTTCCGGCATTTCTATGTCATAATGTAACGCCAGTAACAAAAGGTAAACGATATGTAATTCAAGAATTATTTGTCGGAGACCATTTCAGATAAGAGTAAAATGTATAAAGAAGTAGATATGAATAACTTTAAAACCAATCCTAATTTTAGGTGGTTTTTAGAGAGAAAAAACTTTTTTAGTAAAGATGAGTGCCAAGAGATTATGGATTTGGTGGACAAGGAAGCAGACCTTAGAAGTGGATACCACCGTGGAACAGAAAACAGAGATACTCTCGGAAATGATGACAAGAATTCTTGTATTTTAAATATAAAGACAAATAGTAATCCAGAAATATTGAATAAATTCTGGAAAGCAATACAATTAGCAGACCTAACTACTTACCATTATAATTGTAAAGGTATTTACAACAATAGAGTTCAATGTCACAGGTATGATGTAGGTCAATATTATAATCCACACGCAGATTTTCATTGGTTAGATGAGTATAGTACAAATAAACTAACATTAATTGTATTTTTAAATGATGATTATGAGGGTGGAGAGTTTCATTTTTTTGATGGAAAAATTATTAAACCTGAAGTGGGTAAATTAATCATACACCCAACATTTGCAGGACACGGAGTTAAACGAGTAACAAAAGGAAATAGATATTCTTGTGTTGCTTGGGGAGTTGGAGATACCTTTGTCTAAAATACTTGTAGTGTCTACTGAAAGGTGTGGTTCTACAAACTTTATGAAAACTTTGGAACTAACTCAAAATGGGAAGTTTTGGGAACACCCACTTTTTAATAACTTTAAGTCACCAATAGATAAGTTAGGAGTCAAAGGATTTCTCGATAAGAGTTATAAATTAAGTGGTTTCATTGGAACAAAAATAGTTTATAAAGATAATGATGTGTTTATAAAGGAAGTAATAGATTATCACGATAAGGTTTTTTTGTTAGTAAGAAGTAATTTATTTGAGCAAGTATTGTCATTACACATAGCAAATGAAACTAATGTTTACCACAAACATACAGACCAACCAGTCCGTGAACTAAATTTATATGATTTACAAGAAAGAGTTATAGTAAATAGAAAAATAAATGACAGACTTTTAAGTATGGTTGATAAGAATAGTATATTGACTTATGAAAATATAAAGCATATCTTAGTTGGAGAGAAAGTTAATACCAAATACACTCAGATAGAAAATATAAACGATTTAAATAAACACTATAAATTAAATAAGGAGTTTTACACATATGATTACTAACGATACATTTAAATTTGTAGTTCACAGAAAAGACTTTCTATCATTAAGTCAATGTCAGAAGTTGATGAGATACTTAGAAACAGGTGAACCAACTGAATCAGAACTCGCAGGTAATTACGATGAGAACATTCTGAACAAAGAAGTTCGTGATAACAAAGAAGTTACAATCAATAATGAGAAACTCAATAACAAACTAAAAATGGTATTTGAATTATCTAATCAATCTATTTGGAAATACAATATACAAGAAATGGAAAAGGTAAAAATACTACGATATGAAAATGGTGGTAAATACAAATGGCATACTGATTGTGGAGCAAAAGAAACTTCCACAAGAAAGCTAACTGCCATTATTCAATTATCAGATGAAACAAAATATGAGGGTGGAGACTTAGAGTTCGGTATCACAGACAAATCAGGTAAAAATAATTACACCGCACCAAGAACACGAGGAAGTATTACAATCTTTCCTGCATTCTTATCACATAGAGTTACATCAGTCACAAAAGGTAGAAGATATTCATTGATAACTTGGATGTTGGGAGACTGCTTTGTATGAAAATAGCATTATGTTTATGCCCACAATGGTCATTGACAACACCATCATTCGCTCTTGGTAGTTTATCTCAGGTCTTAGAAAGTCAAGGCCACTCAGTAGAACAAATAGATTTAAATTTATTGACAGCAATTTATGTTGGTGATGAACGACATAAATATTGGAGATTGTCCAATAAAGAAAGTCCAATATATGACGGAAAAGTATTTCAAGCAAACTTTGTGGATATCACAAAACGATTTGATAAATTTTGGAATGTTTGGATTGATAAAATGTCAAAGTTTGATATTGTTTGTTTCACAACTTATAGTTCTAACATTACTACCACAGATTACATCGCAAGAAAATTAAAACAGAAAAACCCAAATATTCAGATTTGGTATGGTGGACCATATTGTTGGTATGCTAAATCTGGTGGTCTGGTCAGTACAAAAGATGATGTAGAAATGTATAGAGAGTTTGTAGATGTGGGTTGTGGATTAAATGAGGGTGAGGTCATAATAAAAGATTTAATAAATCAATATAGTTCAAATAAAAACTACAATGGTGTTACGGGTATTTGGACTTGGGATAAAATGAAGCCAAGTTTCGCATCAGTCCTACCAAAAGGAAGGAGTGGAAGAAACCCAGTATATGGTGGAAGACCAATGCAATTGGTAAATATGAACAATTTAGAAGTTCCAACTTGGGATAAAGAAACTTTAAAACTATATGAACAGATAAATAGTGAAGAATATTTTATGTTACCAATTCAGACTGCAAGAGGTTGCACTTTTAAATGCACATTTTGTAGTGAAACAAGATTATATCGATACAAATCAGCCAAGAAAGTTAGAGATGATATTGTAAAACTTTATAATGAATACGGATATACAGACTTTTGGTTTGTTGATTCGTTAATTAATGGTTCAATGAAACAATTTGAGGAACTGATTGACCTATTAAATGAACTTCCATTCAAAATTAATTGGGGTGGTTATGGTAGAACTTCTACAAAAATGAATGATGATTTGATGAAAAGAGCAAAGAGTAGTGGAATGAATTGGTTAGAGGTCGGAGTAGAAAATGGTATACCAAAAATATTAGGATTAATGGAAAAGGGACAAACACCAGACATAATTAAAGATGTATTAAAACACTCACATAATAATGGAGTAAAATTGGCTGCAAATTGGATACCAGCATACGCAAGAGAAAATTCTATGGACTTCTTACAAAACCTAATCTTTTTATACGATACAAGAAACTACTTTGATAATAAATCTGAAAGTGAAGGTGAACATAAGAGGTTTGTCAGTAGGGTAAAGATGATGGTCCCAGTAGAAGTTCACGAGGGAACACCTATGAGTGTTCACAAATCACACTATTCTATTTCAGATGATAGGTTCGTAGGGGATTGGGTAAGTAATGATTACAAGAACAATGTACTAAATCGTAATATTAGAGGACATTTAACACACTTGATGTTAGATATATTAGATGTTCAAAATACTACAATGCAAGATATTGATAATAACATAAAACTAAACAAAATGGTATTTGATGATAATGAAAAGGATATTACTAATATTGATTACAACACCTCTTATTTAAAGTTTGCAAACAAGCAAAAGGAAATGGATTCAGTTGAAGATAAAGAAAAAAGCATAAAACAATCAATCATAGATGATATAAAGGTTTGGATTTGGGCACTATACAAAATTAAAGGAAACTTCATAATAGACTTTGAGTTTACGGAAAACTTTATTCCACAACTTTTAGAAAATACACAATTCAAATACAAAGTTCATTGTAAGTCATATGATAATAATTATAGATTGGAAATTCATCAATCTTTGGAGTCAGATGATTTAAATTATAAAGATACATTTTCTCAATCTGGCAATTTCAATGAAAAGGGTTACAAGTTAAAATCAAAAGATTTAAATTATATAGATTCACAGAGATATGATAAATATAAAGTATCATTTCCAAGAACAGAAATGACAAATCAATATTAAAAAAAATTACATTTTCAGATTAATACAAGATACTTATTTATATCTAAAAGGTTATTCACTATGAAAACAAAAACACTATTTGACCACATAAAACAAATTACTAATGTTCAGAACCAATTGTATTGGGACAACATTACAGACGCAGATAAGAAAAGTTGGAACAATTATATGGTTCACAGATTCTTATCAATGAAAGCCGAGTGGATAGAAGTTGTAAATGAAATACAACAATATTGGGAATTGAAACCAAAAACAATTTATCAATTCTATACAAATCTACTTCCGAGAGGAAATACATACTTACGATATACTAAATCTAAAAAGAAATCCAAGATAGAAAAGTGGGCTATGGATATATTATGTCAACACTTTGAAGAAAGTTCACAAAATATTGAGAAAACGCTTGACATTATGGGTAAAGATGTCGTATATTCGATTATATCAAAGTATGGTGTAGACGAAAAGCAACTAAAAAAAATATGGAGTAAATAATGATTAAAGACACACCAAAGGGATTACCAGATTCGGCTCTTGATTTTGAAAGAGAACCAACAGATGTCGTTGGGTATATGGAAAAAACTTATCCTGAAATGACATCAGAATTTAAAAAGATTCAACAAGACCAATATGAATTGTTTTGTAGAAAACAATATGATTATGGTCCACAAAATATTGCAGTAGGAACTATTCTAAAAACACCAGAAGATATTAAGTTATCATTGTTGGGTATTTGGTTTAGAATGAACGACAAGATAGAAAGAATGAAAACATTATTGATGAGAAATGGAACAAATTCAGTTGAGGGTGAACCCGTAACTGATAGTTTTTCAGATGTATCAAATTATGGGGTTATGGCACAAGTCGTAGCAAGAGGCAAATGGGCAAAATAAGTTATAGTCAATTTTCACAATGGGATAAGTGTCCACAAATGTGGAAACTCAATTATGTAGATAAAGTTGGAACATTTACAGGTAATATTTTTACAATATTCGGTTCGGCACTACACGAAACTATTCAAGCATATTTAGTTTGTTATTATGAACGAACAATCAAAGAAGCAGATGCTTTACCATTAGATGATATTCTATTGTATCGTATGAAAGAAAACTACAAACAATCATCAGAACGACATAAAGATAACTTTGAAGTTACCAAAGAGGAAATGGCAGAGTTCTACAAAGACGGGTTGGATATCATTGAAGAATTTAAGAAACGAAAAGGTAGTCATTTCAAAAAGAAAGATACTGAATTAGTCGGTATCGAGATGAACCTTAACTTCGAATTACCACAAGATATGAGATTTGTTGGTTTTATGGATGTTGTTCTACACGACAAGAAAACTGGTCGTATGAAAATTATTGATATCAAGACTTCTACAATGGGTTGGAATAAATATATGAAAGCCGACAAGAACAAAACCAATCAGTTGTTGTTGTATAAACACTTTATGTCTAAACAATTAGAGATATCAGAAGACAAGATTGATGTGGAATACTTTATTCTGAAAAGAAGACTATATGAAAATATGATGTATCCACAAAAAAGACTTCAGTCGTTTTCACCAGCAAGTGGAAAACCAAGTGTCAATAGAGTTATGGCAAGGTTACAAGAGTTCATAGATGATTGTTATGATGACAAAGGTAAAGTTATCAACAAAGAATATGTGAAAATGGCTTCAGCAAAGAATTGTAAGTATTGTGAGTTCAAAGATAAATCAGACTTATGTGATAGGAACAAAAAATGATAGAACCAAGTTTAAGAATTAAAGTAACGGACTTTTTAGCAACAGACTTCGAACAGGAAGTATTCCAAGAACTGATGAAAGTAAAACAATCTTCAGAAATGCAAGGTGTAAATTTTCCATTATACTTCTGGTATGATAGAGAGTATGAGGCAGTCGACTTAAGTGTATTAAAAGATTTTATAAGTTATTGGAAATCAACGGGCGAGTATGGAACTAAATTAAGTCTTCACCCAGAACCATTTGATGATGGAAATCATTTTATTTGGTATGACATTAGACCAGATGACTTAGATGAAAAGTTAAAGGAAAAACTAAAGATACCATTTATGCAATATTATAGATTTGCGTGTCTTTACCAAGACCCAAAAACAGGTATTTTAGAGGGTATAAAAGATTTCCATAAAAAATACTTATTTGTCACTCGTGATAACTCAACTATACTTAAAAGAAAACAAAAGAGAAACGATGATGAAAATAGCAATCATAGGTAGTAGAAACTACACCAACAAAAAAAACATTCAGAACTTTATGTTTAGATTAAAAATGGAACATAAAGATATACAGATTGTTAGTGGTGGTGCCAAAGACGGAGCAGATAAATATGCCAAGAGATTTGCATTAGAATTTGGATTAGATTATTCAGAGTTTCCACCACAACACGAAACGCACAATATTCATTGTGTTTTAGAAGCATTCAATTATGGTAAACCATATAATGTAGGTTATTACCACAAACGAAATAAAGATTTAGTAAAGTATTCAGATAAAGTGGTAGCATTTATCAAAGATGATATCATTACCAACGGAACAAAATCAGCATTAGAATATTGTAAAAAAATAAATAAAAAATTCGTTATTTTAGGTTAAACTAACTATTTATTAGTATATATATGTATATATTAGAGGAATTATGAAAGAAGAAAAATTAACATCAGTAAAAGTCATTGACGAACTCTACAAGAAGTTCAGAGAGAAGTCAATAAGAGATGACTTTTCATTACAGAAATTAGTAAATCGTAGTTTAGATTTATTTGTTTATGATGAAGAGTTTGCAAAAAAAGTTATGGACTACGACAACTTAGAGGAAAGTGGTTCTAAATATTAATATAAGAAAGAGGTTCTATGGATTTACCAAAACTTAAAAAGGTTACAGAAAAGAAAAAGAAAAAAATCATTTTACTATCAGACGATTTAAGAATGTCAAGTGGTGTCGGAACAATGTCAAGAGAGATTGTTATGGGAACCATTAAAGAGTATGATTGGGTCCAAGTCGCTGGAGCAATCAAACACCCCGACGGAGGAAAGATAGTTGATTTAAATGAAGCAACAAGAAAAGAAACTGGTGTTGAAGACGCCTATTTAAAACTATATCCAGTTGATGGTTACGGAAGTCAAGAATTATTAAGAACATTAATCCAAACAGAAAAGCCAGATGCTATTCTACACTACACAGACCCAAGATTTTGGGGTTGGTTGTATGATATGGAACACGAAGTAAGACAACAATGTCCTATATTTTATTATAACATTTGGGACGATTTACCTTATCCGAGGTGGAACGAACCATTCTATGAAAGTTGTGATTTGATTATGAACATATCAAAACAAACACACAACATTGTCCAAAATGTTTGTCAAAATAAAGAGAGAACAGATTGGGATTCAACTTATGTTCCACACGGAATAAATGAAAAATACTTCTATCCAGTTAAGAATGAAAAAGAAAGATTAGAAATGAACAAAATGAAGTCTGAATTGTTCAAAGGAAAAGAAATAGACTTTTGTTTATTCTACAACAATAGAAACATCAGAAGAAAGATGACTTCCGATAGTATTCTGGCATTTAAGGAATTTGCAGATAAATTACCAAAAGAAAAAAGAGATAAGGTTGCTTATATATTACATACTCAACCAGTTGACGGAAACGGAACAGATTTGCCAGCAGTTGTTAAAGAATTGTGTCCAGACTTAAACATTATATTCTCTACACAAAAACTATCCAATCAACATCTAAATTATCTATACAACATAGCAGATGTAACGATTAATATTGCATCAAATGAGGGATTCGGATTAGGAACTTGTGAAAGTCTAATGTGTGGAACACCAATTATTGTAAATGTTACGGGTGGTTTACAAGACCAATGTGGATTTAGATTAAAAGATAAATTCATTACTTACCAAGATTACAAAGATATCCACTCACTACACGATTGGAGAAAGTGGGAAAACAATGAAGAATTAACTTGGGGTGAATGGGTGAAACCAGTATGGCCTAAGACTCGTTCATTACAAGGTTCACCACCAACACCATACATTTTTGATGATAGAGCAGATTGGATAGAAGTTGCAGACAGAATCCAAGAATGGTATGAATTGTCATCAGAAGAAAGAGAAGAATGTGGATTCAAAGGATATGAATTTGTATGTGGTGATGACGCAATGATGAGTGCAAGAGCTATGTGTGGATTATTTATGGACCATATGAACACAGCACTTGATAAGTTTCAACCAAGAGAAAGATACGAGGTATACAAAGTATGATAAAACCAATGATATTAGTTACGGCACCAGTACAGACTCGTAGTGGATACGGAAACCACTCACGAGATATTTGTCAAGCATTAATCGAACTGGATAAGTATGATGTTAGAATACAATCAGTTCGTTGGGGGAATACACCACCAACTGCTTTAGAAAAGAATAATCCTATTCATCAAGAAATTGATAAAAGAATTTTAAGACAACCTTCATTAGAAAAACAACCAGACTTACATTTACATATCGTAATACCAAATGAGTTTCAGGCAATCGGAAAAAGAAATATCGGTATGACCGCAGGTATTGAACACACGATACCACCAGCAAGTTGGGTAGAGGGTTGTAATCGTATGGATATGACAATATTTACATCTGAGTTTTCAAGAAGTGCATTTACCAATGTTAATTTTGATAAATTGGACAACAAAACAAAACAAGTTGTAGGACAACTAAAATTAGAAAAATCAAGTGATGTATTGTTTGAAGGAGCAGATACAAATATATACAAAGAAACAAAAGAAATATCAGAAAAGTTAAATCAGAAGTTTTCCAAAATCAAAGAAGACTTTTGTTTTCTATTTGTAGGACATTGGTTAAGTGGTAATCTCGGAGAAGACAGAAAAGATATCGGTATGATGTTAAAAGTATTCTACACTATGTTTAAAAACAAAAAGAATCCACCAGCACTTATATTGAAAACAAGTGGAGCAGGATTTTCCATTATGGACAGAAATGAAATGATGAAAAAAATAAACTTGGTAAAAGATAGTATGAAAGCAGATAAATTACCAAACGTATATTTACTACACGGAGATTTATCAGACAAAGAAATGAACGAAATGTATAATCACCCGAAAGTAAAAGCACACGTTTCGTTTACTCACGGAGAGGGATTCGGAAGACCAATGTTAGAAGCAACATTTAGTGGTAAACCTATGATAGCACCAATATCAACAGGTCAAGCTGATTTCTTAAATAAAGAATATACCGTACAAATACCACACCAAATGACAAAAGTTCCAGCAAGTGCATTTCCAAAAGATTACGCAAACCCAGAAGCAGAATGGTCTACGGTAAACTATGGAATGGCAGGTAAGTTAATGGAAGATGTTTATAACAATTACGATAAGTACAAACTTAAAGCAAAAAAGCAAATGATTGTTAATAGGGAGTTATTTTCACACGAATCAATGAAACAAAAGTTAGATGAGATAATTAGTCCATTGTTGGCAAATATCCCACAACCAGTTGAATTAAAATTACCTTCGTTGAAAAAAGAACCAAAGAAACTAAAATTACCAAAACTAAAAAAGGGATAATATGGCAGAGATAAAAATGACTTGTCCACATTGTTTAAGTGACAAACAATGTTTTGAAGAAAGAGTAGAAATAGAGAACTTCAGTTCATTTATTTGTTTTAATTGTGGATTTATGAGTAATTCACTTTATATAAATGACTCGGACGCATTAAAGAAAATACAAGAATCAACATCAGACTTGATGAATGAAGTAAGTTTCTATGATTATGACAGAAAAATACATTGGTTTCCAACAATTTTAAATATGGGTAAATTCGGTATGATATATCCAGAGGGAACTAAAGATAATTGGTCTTGGAAATTTGCACAAGTTAGAGAACTAACAGAAGAAGAACAAAAAGACTCTAAGTACCAAGGACACGAACACACATTAGATATCGATAATGCAAAAGAATACGGACAACACGAATTCTTAGATGCGTGTAAAGATATGGGAATCGTTAAGAAAGACATATGAAGAACACCACTTGGCAATTAGTAGAATCAGGACAGATAGTATCGTTTAGATATAAGTCTGAAAATGGAAGAAGTGTAAACAGAACGGTGTTGTGTTTAGACCCTGAATTTCGTTATAGAAAGAAATCAACCAATAGAGTAGTTCAATTCTTCATCGGATTAGAACTAAACGCATCAGATAAACCAAGTTTGCCAGTTGCCAGAGCAAAACAATTGTTTGAAATATTGGGAACACCTGACGATACACCAACTCAAACAACTACACAAGAAATGGAAAAGATATACCAATCAATAAAGGGGTTTTTAAAACGAAATCCAATATTTAAAACTTATTTATTGAGAAAGTGTAGAAAAAATAGAGTGTTTTTAGAAAATAAATATCAATCATTAAATACACTACAAGTCAAACAAGTGGCAGACAAGATTAGTAAACAAAAAGATACGATAAATATACTGGAGAGCAACCTTGAAGATTAGTTACGGAATAACAGTTTACAATGAACACAAAGAATTAGATAATTTACTACACCATTTATCTAAACACATTAGAGATGAAGATGAAGTGGTGGTTACACAAGATATATCTAAAAAGGGAACAGGTGTTTTTGAACCTGAATTTCGAGCACTTGAAAAAGTGTTAGAAAAATATGAATATGGAGATTACTTTTCTAATCTAAAAGTAAATACATTTCATTTCAAGAAAGACTTTTCAGCATTGAAAAACTACACAAAAGAACAATGTTCAGGTGATTATATATTTCACATTGACGCAGACGAAATACCAAATGAAATATTGTTAAAACAATTACCACAAATATTAGAAATCAACGATACTGACTTAGTATGGGTTCCAAGAATCAATATTGTAAACGGAATCACAGAATTCCATATGAACTTATGGAAATGGAGACAAACTGAACAAGGTTGGATAAACTTTCCAGATTATCAGGCAAGAATATTTAGAAATACAGACCACATTAAGTGGATAAAGCCAGTTCACGAGGTAATAGACGGAGCAACAACATACTCTCATTTGCCACCACACGAAGAATTGACATTAAAACACGAAAAAGATATTATAAGACAAGAAGTACAAAACAATCTATACAATGAAATTATATAGGAGTTAAAATGAAAGTAATGGTTACAGGCGGTGCAGGATTTATAGGCACTAATTTAATTAAAGGGTTATTAAAAGACGGACACGAAGTCGTATCATTAGATAACTATTCAACAGGAACAGAAGAAAATCATCAAGAGGGTTGTGTATATCATAGTGTTGATGTGAGAGACGCATTTGATTTTGATTTCTTTATGAAAGACCCAGATGTCGTTTATCATCTGGCAGCACTTCCGAGAATCCAACCATCATTTGATTATCCAGCAGTAACATTTGAAATAAACGCATTGGGAACGATGAATATATTGGAATGGGCAAGAACTAAAAATTGTAAAGTAGTTTATGCTGGCTCATCATCACATCACAATGGTATGTATGAAAATCCATACACTTTTTCAAAAGATATTGGAGAACAATTGTGTGAAATGTATTATAGAGTTTATGGTGTTGAAACCAGAATTTGTAGATTTTATAATGTTTACGGGGATGGCCAATTAACTGAAGGTGAATACGCCGCAGTCGTTGGTATTTTCTTGGAACAATTCAAAAAAGGTGAACCACTAACGATTACAGGCGACGGAAACCAAAGAAGAGATTTCACACACGTTGATGATATCATTGATGGTATGTTTTTATCATTATCAAAAGAGTTCGGAACTTATGAATTGGGTAGTGGTGTTAATTATTCCATTAATGAATTAGCCGATATGTTTGATTGTGATGTTCAGTATATTGACGAAAGACCAGGTGAAGCAAGAGAAACACTTTGTAAAAAACCAGATTTACTTTTAGTCAAGAATAATTTAGAAGATTATATCAAAGGAGAGATTAGTGAGTAAAAATTTAATATATATGGTGGCAGTTAATCACGAAACATCAACTTATAAAAATTCAGATTATGCCAGATATGCCAAATTATCTTGGAAATTTTGGTGTAAGAAAAATAATATTGACTTTATTGTAATTGATAAACACCACGACAGATATAAATTCCCAGTTTGGAATAAAGATACGATTTTCGATATTGTCGGTGATACTTATGATAAAATAGGTTATGTTGATAGTGATAGTATGATACATTGGGACGCACCTAATCCATTTGATTTATATACAGATGAGTGGTGTTGGTCCAAAGACTATTCTAATTTGAGGTGGACTTACAATAGTTCTAATTATTATCAGAAGTTTTATCCCGACATAAAATTAGATTTATACAATTATTATAGTTCAGCGATAAAATTCTTTACAAAAGAACACAAACCAATTTTTGACGGATTAATTAAGTTATATGAAGATAACGCAACAGAACTTGACAAAACAGCAACAATGGGTGGTGGTAAAGTTCAAACAATTTGTAATTATGAAGTTAAAAAACAAGGTATCAAAACAAAAGAATTAGATATCAGGTGGAATATGTTCCCAATGCACAAAAGAGAAATGTTTGGACACAACTGGCAAGACGGAGATGATAAAACACCATTCTTTGTCAAGTATAGTTGGATTTGGCATTACACAGGTTTTGGTATTGAACAAAGAACAGATATGATGAGAAAGACTTGGGAAGCATATAGTGAAAGATATTCAAACTATTCAAAGGAAAGTGATGAAAAATAAAGACATTGTATTTATAATTGCAGTCAAAAAAGACGGACAACTCAAACCAGAATATGAAATAGGTATTGAAAGTTGGAGAAGGTGGTGTAAGAAAAATGATGTAGAATTATTTTTATTAGAGGAGCCAGTTTTACCAATGGAGGATATGCATATCATCTGGCAAAGATATTTCTTGTTTGATATTTATGACGCAAATGAGATTAAAGCAAATCAAACTTTAATGGTGGACGCAGATACTATTATTCATCCAGATTGTCCAAACTTCTTCAACGAAACAGAAAATAAGTATTGTATGATACACGACGACGGAAGTTATGATTGGGTGTTGAGAGGTATGGAACACTATTCTAAATATGTTTATGATGGAGCTTGGTTTAATTATTGGGAGTATGGGAATAGTGGTTTCCAAATCGTTAATGATAAACACAGAGATTTCTTTCAACATATGAGAGATTTTTATTTTGAAAATATTGAGAATATCAATATGATACAACAAAAGTGGGGAGTTGGAACAGACCAAACACCACTCAACTTTAATTTAAATTTACAAGATGTTGATGTAAAGTTATTACCTTACAAATATAATATGGGTTGTATGATTAAAAAAGAAATACTAAATGAAGATATGTTATTTACAAAAATAGGTTGGATATACCATTTTAATGGAATACCTAACAAAGATGAACAAGTTCCATTGTGGATGAAAAAAACATTTGATTACTTGTATGGTTAAAGTTCATTTAATAGGACACGGAAAATGGGGTGCGGTTATTGATAACGCAATCAATGACTTGAGGGTTAAACACGTGGAACCAAAAGAAGCAGATTGGATTATCATATCTACACCTAATGATTTACATTATGAACAAGTATCTTATTGGTTAGGACAAAAGAAAAATGTATTTTGTGAAAAGCCATTGAGTTTAACATATAAATCAGCAAAAGAATTATTTGACTTCGCAGATACTATGGGAGTTAGACTATATGTAGATGATGTATTTTCTTGGAGAGATGATTATGATATCTACTCTAATGTAAACCATTTCGTTTGGACAAAACCAAACCAGAAAGATAAGAATTATATTGATAGGTTGGCGTATCATCATTTTATGATGTGGGTCGGGGATACAGATTTTGAAATCAAAGATATCACAGGTGAACCAAGTGACTTTAAAGTAGAATTACAAGATGGGAAAACTGCAGAGTTTTTTTATGGGGATAGTTCTCAAGTGGTTCATTTTGTTAATCAAGACGATATGACAAACAATCAAAACAATCCATTAAGAACAATGTTTGAGTTCTTATTCTCTAATTCAGGTGATTATGAATTAAATAGAAAACTAACATTAAATGCAACCAAACTATCAGAGCAAGTTAGAAAAGTATTATTACCAAAAGCATTAGTTGTGGGTGGGGGAATATTCGGAACCACATCAGCAGTCGCATTAGCAAATAATGGTTATCAAGTAGAACTACACGAAGAACTTGAAGATGTAATGATGGCGGCATCCGATATCAATCAATATAGATTACACAAAGGATATCATTATCCACGAAGTAAAGAAACTGCACAAGAGTGCTTAAAAGGATTATACACTTTCAAAAGAAAATACGAACGAAGTGTAGTGAATGGTGACATAGAACATTATTATGCAATATCTTCGAGGGATTCCAAAGTGACACCAAGTCAGTATCTTGAGTTCCTAAATGAAATGGATTTACCTTACAAAAGAGTTGAACCAGTAAAGAGTACAGATATTACAATTAAAGTAGAGGAAGAATTGTTTGACAACTATAAATTGTATGAAGCAGTCAGAGATAAATTATGGTCAAGTGGAGTAGAGGTTTTGAAAAACAAAACAACAACCAAAGATGACTTCAAAGGTTTTGATGTGGTTGTGATTGCAACTTACGCAAAACTAAATCAATTACTTGATAACAAGAAAGAATATCAGTTTGAAGTGTGTGAAAAGCCAGTCGTTAGATTACCACGAAAATATCGAGGTAAAAGTATAGTGATTATGGACGGACCTTTTATGTGTTTGGACCCATACGGACAAAGAAATCACGTATTGGGTAATGTTGTTCACGCAATCCACGAAACAAATGTCGGTGAAGAACCAATCGTAAGTGATGAATTGAAACAATATTTAAATAAAAGTGTAGTGGAAAAGCCAAAACACACCAACATAGACAAGTTTATTGAAACGGGTAAAATATTCTTTGAAGACTTTCATAAGTTAAAGCATATAGGTTCAATGTATACAATTAGAACCGTATTGAAAAATAGAGACCACGACGACGCAAGACCAACATTAGTTAATCACGAGGGTGGAAATGTTTATAGTTTGTTTAGTGGTAAAATAGATACTTGCGTTGATTCCGCAAACGAATTGATAAGGATGTTAAATGAACAAGATTAAAATAATGAGAGATTGGCTTCAAAGTGAATATCATATGTTCTTGCCAGAAGAAGTTCACAACATAATCAAAAACGAAGTTAGTGATTGGACTATTGTTGAGGATATATCATTAATCATACACAGATTATCAGAAATGCCTTGGACCACACAAAAAGATTTATTAGGTGAGTTAAATATTAGTAAAGATAGATTGAGAGAACTAAATAAAGTGATTTACAATAATGATTTCTTTCAACAACTAATCGTAAAAGAGGGATTGGGTAGAAAATATTGGAACACAATGATACCTTATATTAAAAATGGAGTAACTGAAAAGGTTGTTAATTACGATTACCAATTTCCATTCAGATTAGCATTATTCCCTGGATTATCGTGTATGTATTATTGTGGGTTTTGTGGTAGAAATCAAAAAGCAAAATACAAAGGTAGTGTAATCAAAGAGGGTAATCAAAGATTTAAAGATATTATTTCAAGTATGCCAAAATACTCAACACTATCAATATCGGGTGGATTAGAACCATTAACTAATTCTGGATTGGGTGATATTATATCACACGCAAAGTCCGAGGGTGTGAGAGTTCCATTAATTACAAATGGACATATGTTAACTAAAAAATACTTGGAAAGAAATCCAGGCTTTTGGGATTTAGACTCACTTCGTATTTCATTATACGGAACTAATGAGGAGTCAACATATTTTGTAACAAGACATAAAAAAGCATATCAGTTAGTCAAGAAAAATATGGTAGAGTTCTTGAAAATGAGAAATGAAAAGAATCCTAACTTGAAGTTTGGATTAAACTATATTATATTACCAGAAAACATTGATACTATTTTAGAACTACTTGACTATGTTAAAGAAGTTAACTCACAAGTGGATAATGGTAGAGGAGTTGACTTTATAACATTAAGAGAAGATTTTGGAAGTGTCACAGAAATAAATGATGATGTGGATAAACAAGTTGAAGGTAGAAAATATCATTTAGAAGGACTGATGACAGATGAACAGAGAGAAAAATTAATTGATGTGTTCAGAGAATTTAATGAAAGAAGAGAGAAAGAGTGTCCTGATATCCACGTTGACTTCGGATACGCAATGGTTGCACTTGGAGATGGAATTTTAGGTAAACCATTAGCAAGAGTTTCAGGTAAAGAGATGAGAAAGTCAGGTTATCCACAAATGTCAGTTGCGATTGATAGTTTAGGAGATGTATTTTTATATAGAGAAGCAGGTTTCTTAGATAGACCAGGTAACCAAAAGTTTACGGCAGGTAGAATAGGTGAAAGTGGATTAGAGGGAACACTAAAAGATTTCATTGAAGATAAAGTCCAAGTGGACAGAAAAGATAGTGATTGTAGGTTTATGGATTCATATGACCATTTGATGACATTATTGGTTAATCAAACCGAGAGTGATATGGAAATGGAGATACAATCACCAGTTAGAATTGATAAAGAAAAACAAGAAGGCCAAATTAGTAATAATTGGTACAAAGACTAATCAAAGGAGATTACAAAGTGATTAAAATAGAAAGTGGTAAAAAGTATTTAATAACAGGCGGAGCAGGATTTCTTGGTGGAGAATTAATTGACAGAATCCTTGAACAAGGTGGTGAGGTAGTTACGGTATCGAGAAATGAAGGTAAATTAATAGAATTAAAATCTAAATATAAAAATAGTAAGTTAGATATCCACACGGGTGATATTTGTGATGATTTTACATTACCGAGATTAATGCAAGGTATAACTGGTGTGTTTCACTTAGCAGCATTCAAACACGTTGGATTAGCAGAAACACAAGGTAGAGAGTGTATCAAGTCTAATGTGATTGGTAGTATGAATGTATTGGAAGAAGCAGTAAAAAATGATGTAGAGTTTGTGATTGGTATTTCAACCGATAAAGCAGCACAAGTTACTGGAACATATGGTGCAAGTAAATATCTTATGGAAAGAATGTTTACACAATTTGAACAAGATTATCCACAAACTAAATTCAGAATAGTTAGATATGGAAATGTGTTGTATTCAACAGGTTCAGTATTGTGTATTTGGAAAGACAAACTACAAAAGGGTGAAGAAATTATCGTAACAGACCCAGCAGCAACAAGATACTTTTGGACATTGAACCAAGCAGTTGATTTAATATTTGATTGTATGGAAAATGCCACAACAAGTCATTTCCATTTCCCAAGTATGAAATCTATGAGTATGGGTGATTTACTTGACGCAATGGCAGAAAAGTATTTACCAGAAGGTAAAGAATTAAAAGTAAAAACCATTGGACTACAAGTCGGAGAAAATCTACACGAAAAGATATCAGAAGACGGATTATATTCCAATGAAGCAGAACAATTCACTAAAGATGAAATCAAGGAGTTAATTTAATGGATTTGGAAGAAGTAATGGGTCAACAAGAACTTGAAAAGAAAAAAGACAAGTTTAAAATAATGATTACTTATGTCGGTGGTATTGCCGGACAATCAGTAATTAAAATGATTAAGAAATCTAAATATAAAGATAGAATAGAAATCATTGGAACTGATAGTGATAAATATGCCGCAGGATTTGAGTGGATAGATAAACCATATTTAGTCAGTAAAGTGCCAGATTGTCTATATCAATATGATGAGATAATCAAGAAGGAACAACCAGACTTAATTTTACCTACGGGTGAAGAAGACCTAACTCACTTATCAAAATATGAAAATGCATATATGTGTGATGAGAAACTAATTGAATTATGTCAAGACAAATATGATTTCTACAAACACTATAAAACTTTCTATGGTTTTCAAATGCCACAAACAGAATTAAGTTGGGAAGATTTGAGTTTACCAATGGTTCAGAAGCCAGTTATAGGTAGAGGTAGTCGTGGATTTGAATTACTTAAAAATGCAGGACAGATAGCCGCAGTTGAAAATAGACCAATGACAATATACCAAGAGTATTTGCCAGGTCAAGAGTGGACTATTGATGTTTTACTAACAGATAAAACAAAAGTAATCGTTCCAAGAAAAAGAGTAAATGTCAAGGGTGGTAATTCCACTTGTGGGAAGATTGAATTAAATAGAGATATCATTACTTTCTTACAGAACTTTTTTGAGGATTCAAGTTTTCGTGGACCATTATGTGTTCAGATGAAAGAGGACAAAGACGGAGTTCCTAAATTAACTGAAATCAATCCAAGATTTGGTGGTGGTTCAATATTTACAACAATAGCAGGTATTAATTTTATTGATGTGATATTAGCAGAAAAGTTTGGTGATAAACTTGAACTTGAAGAACCAAGAGAAATAGCCATAACAAGATATTGGGACGAAATAGAACTATGAAATACTGCTTTGA